>Ga0310810_10000030_pt1 | contig 181594 bp, 179 predicted proteins | sample NCmetagenome_FD_207641 | JGI IMG/M metagenome (GOLD analysis project Ga0310810, IMG submission 207641) | Soil microbial communities from experimental microcosm in Duke University, North Carolina, United States - NC | ecosystem: Engineered > Artificial ecosystem > Soil microcosm > Unclassified...
TTTCCGGGAAATTTCTTCCGAGCACGCGAGCTGTGAGTACAGTAGAGCCATCTTCAACGTTCGGTGACCGAACATGGATTGGATCTCATTGATCGTGCCGACACGCGCCCAGCGGCGGCCGGCGGCGTGGCGAAAAGCATGGGCATGGGCATAGCACTCATCTACACCAGCTTTGCGGGCTCCATGATGGATAGCGTCGTAGAGAGACTGCCGCGAGTACGGAAATAATTTAGTGCCCGGTGTGCGGTGCTTCAGCAGTTCTAAAAGTTCTTCCCGGATGTCGGAATGGATTGCCTGGCGGGTAACAGCACCGCCCTTCAGCCGCCGGCAAACAAACACGCCATCTCGAAAGTTCTCAGGAGTGAGCCGCATCACTTCCGATGATCGGAGCCCGTAGTAGTAGCAAATTTTGACGGGCAGTTTCCATTTTGGCTTAACGTGTTCGATGATCTTTCTTGCATCGCTCTCGGAAATTATGACGACATCGCCGGTATCTCGGAATCTCATAGAGGCAATCCTATCTGTCGATAAATGAGCTTGAAATGTTACTGAGGTACGTTACTAAAGTCCCGTATCTTATTGAAACTAAAGTGACATCCCTTGTCTCATTTTTGTCAAGATAATTGCCCCTTTTATTCGGAACGAAGTTCCGTAAGCGAAACCTTCCCTCATCCGTCTATGCTTGGATGCCCGGCTTGGACGGCCCGATTGCCGGGCGTGTACTCTTTGCAATTGCGGCCTTGATCAACCTGAAAGGAACTTTCTATGCTCCTGCTTACTCGTTTGCTGGTTATCGGCTTGATGCTCTGTCCGGCGCTGCTCGCCCAGCCTCAGCTGCCCAAGACCCCGGTCCGCGACGTCACCGAAGACTACTTTGGCACCCGGGTAGTCGATCCCTATCGCTGGCTTGAAAACCAGTCGGACGCGGAAGTTGTCGCCTGGATGAAAGCGCAGAATGACTACGCCCGCGCCATGCTGGCGCGGATTCCGGGGCGAGATCAGTTGCTGGAGCGCATCAAAACGCTGGATAACGCGGGCGAGGTGGTATCCGGCCTGCAAGTGTGGGGCGGAAAATACTTTTATTACAAGACTTCGCCCGGCTCGGACAACCGCAAACTCTATGTTCGCGATGCTCAGGGCGGATCTGAGCGGCTGCTGGTCGATCCCGAAAAACTTACCACGGCGGACGGCAAGCACTACTCGATTGATTATTTTCAGCCCTCTCTCGATGGGACATATGTTGCGTACGGTGTCTCCCAGGGCGGTTCTGAAAACAGCGTGCTGCGCGTCATCGAGAGCGGCACCGGAAAGGTCTTATCTGACACGATCGACCGCGCCGAGTTCGCTTCCCCCAGTTGGCTGCCAGGAGGCAAGTCGTTCTTCTACATCCGTTCGCAGAAGCTTGGCCCGGATTCGCCGCCCACTGCGAAATACCAGAAGCTCAAAGCCTATCGCCATACGCTGGGCAACGATCCGGATCAGGAGCCGGCAGTTTTTGGATATGAGGTCAATCGCAACGTAAAAGTCACGGAAAACGACTTTCCCATCCTGCTCTATTCCGCCGGCGCCCCAAAGTATGTGGTGGGGCTGGTCATTCATGGCGTCAAGCGCGAGTTCGATGTATACAGCCTGCCGCTCGACAGCAATCCGGGAGGGAACACGCAATGGAAGAAGGCCGCCGATGAATCGGATGAAGTCACCGGGCTTGATCTGCACGGCGAAGATTTGTATCTGGTCTCGCATAAAGACGCGTCGCGCTTCAAGGTGCTGCGCACCAGCCTGGCCTCTCCGGATGCCGCTCATGCGCAACTGGTAGTGCCTGCTTCTGAAGTGGTTGTCACCAACATCAGCGCCGCCGCTGACGCGCTTTACATCCAGGACCTGGATGGCGGGATTGGCCGGGTGCGTCGCTTGCCGTACAGCAGCGGTACGCTCTCCCTCATCAAGCTGCCATTCGAAGGCGCGATTCAATCTTTGGTGACCAATCCCACCCAGACGGGCGCATGGCTGCAGCTTACTTCCTGGACCCGCTCGCCCCTGTGGTATGCGCTCGATGCCAGATCAGGTGCGCTTACTGATACAAAACTGGTGCCGCCATCACCGGTTGATTTTTCGCAGATCGAATCCGAAGAGGTGAAGGCCAAAAGCGCTGATGGCACTATGGTTCCGCTTTCCATCATTCACCAGAAAGGATTGACGCTTGATGGGTCGCATCCCACCTGGCTGGAAGGTTATGGGGCTTACGGCATTACGATTGATCCCGCCTTCCGCCCGACCTGGCTGGCTTTTCTCGAAAAAGGCGGAGTTTTCGCGGTGGCGCATGTGCGAGGCGGCGGAGAGTATGGAGAAGACTGGCACGTAGGTGGGCAGAAGCTCACCAAGCAGCACACCATTGATGACTTTCTGGCCGGCGCCGAGTATCTGATCGAACACAAGTTCACCTCTTCGGCGCACCTTGCGGGTGAGGGAACCAGCGCCGGAGGAGTCACCATTGGCGGCGCTATCACCCAGCGTCCTGAGCTGTTCGGTGCCGCCCTGATCAGGGTTGGAGACTCCGACTCGCTGCGTTCCGAGCTGATGGCCAGCGGTCCCGCCAATATCCCCGAATTTGGTACGGTGAAAGAAGCCGACGGATTCAAGGCTCTGTTTGCCATGGATGCATATCAGCACGTCAAGCCCGAAACCCCGTATCCGGCAGTGCTGCTTACCACCGGTGTGAACGATCCGCGAGTCGCACCCTGGCAGGCTGCCAAGATGACTGCCCGGCTGCAGGCTGCAACCAGCAGCGGCAAGCCTGTGCTTCTTCGGGTGGACTACGACGCCGGGCACGGCTTGGGATCAACCAAGTCGCAGCGCGATTCCGAACTCGCGGATGAACTCGCCTTTCTGTTCTGGCAGCTCGGCAATCCCGCCTACCAGTTGCAGGCCGGTAAATAGCGCAGGTGCCCGCAGGATAACGATTTTACAAATCAGGTCAGTACCTTTTGGTAGGGGCCGCGTCTAAATCGGCAACCTGGGAGCGCGGTCTGCATAACACTGCAGGGAACTCCACGCAGATGAGTTGCGTATCTCAGATGGGATGGTGTGCGACGCAGCCGCTCCAACTTAGCTAGCAGGCGCTGCGGAGGACCTTTATGGATATCGGACAGGATTCGAGCAAGAACCTTCCAGGCAGCAATGATCCCCATGTTCAACAAGTAGTCAAGGCTGCGCACGATGAGCTGCGTCAGCTGATGCGGCAACGCGCTGAGGTCATGAAGCGCATCGGCACCGTGAAGCAGACCATCGTGGGACTGGCCAACCTCTTCGGCGACGATGTTTTGAACGAAGAACTGCTGGAACTGGTCGATCGCAAAAGCAACGGCCGCCAGCCCGGTTTTACCAAAGCTTGTCGAACAGTCCTGATGGAGGCGGCACGTCCGATGGGCGCGCGTGAAGTCTGCGAGCAGATTCAGCAGAGGATTCCGCCGGTGCTGCTGCGCCACAAAGATCCACTGGCATCAGTGACCACCGTCCTGAATCGGCTGGTTGAGTATGGAGAAGCCAAGGCAGTAATGAAAGAAAATGGCAGGCGCGCCTGGGAGTGGGTAGCCGATCCCTCACAGAGCGCCATTACCAAAACCAACGGACAGTCACTCCACAAAGCCTGAGGGCGCAAGTCGAAATTTCTCTGCGTTCGGTAGTTTCCTGATTTGTGCTTTTTTAGCACACTACCCTGCGTTGTCCGCGGCTTCCCGTTGCGTCATTCCGGGTTTTAAGATTTCCTCGCGTTGGCTGCGTCTTTGTGCTGCATTCTCCAGGCGTTTATCTTTAGGCTGGCAGCAGCATGCCCTTCTCAAGGTGCCGGGTCACGTGCGCATACGAGGCCGCATGCGGATCGTGCGTCACCATCACGACGGTTTTCTGAAAACTCTCATTCAGCCGCTTCAGGATCTCAAGAATCTCGGTCGCCGAGTTACTGTCGAGGTCGCCGGTTGGTTCATCCGCCAGCAGCAGCGTCGGATCGCTCACGATGGCCCGGGCAATCGCCACCCGCTGCTCTTGCCCGCCGGAAAGCTGCTTAGGCAGGTGTTGCACCCGCTCCTCCAGTCCCACCAGCTTCAGTGCCGTCATGACGTGATCGCGGCGCTGCTGGGCATTCAACTTGGTCAACAGCAGCGGCAATTCCACGTTCTCGAACGCAGTCAATACCGGAATCAGATTGAAAGTCTGAAACACATACCCGATATGCTCGTTTCTCCACTTCGCTGACTGCGCGTCGCTGAACTTGAAAATATTTTCGCCCAGCACCAGTAGCTCACCAGAGGTCGGACGATCAATGGCGGCGATCATGTTCAGCAGCGTCGTCTTGCCCGATCCGGAGGGGCCCATCAGAGCCATGAATTCTCCGGCAGCAATTTCGATTGACACGTTCTCGAGCGCCTTCACTTCAAAGGCATCGCGCTTGAAAACCTTGCTTACGTTATTGGCCTGCACCACACGGGTTTTGGTTGCAACGTTCGGTACGGTAGCTGTGCTCATGACTGTCCCTTGATCTTAATTTTGTCTCCGTCTTTCAATTCCTGAGTTGAGCTGGTGATCACGTCCTCTCCGCCATTCAGACCCTGCACCAGCACGCCGCCGCTGCGCTGAGATGTAACTTTCACGTTGCGCGCCAGCGCCTTCCCGTCGAAGGCCAGAAAAACGAATTTATTTCCATCACGGTCGCGAATGGCCGAGCTGGGCAGGAACACGCGCTGCGGTTGCGAGTTTGCGTGCTTTTCTTCGTCCGCTATGAATTTCACGGTCGCGTTCATGTCAGGCCGTAAATGGGAGTCCGGATTCAGAATTTGCACCTTCACCTGCACCGTCGCTTTGGCGCGATTGGCCTGCGGGGAAATCTCTGCAATGGCTCCATCCCACTTCAGATCCGGATAGGCATCCACCATCACTACGCCTTTCTGCCTGGGCCCGAGTTTGGCGAAGTCATCCTGCGCAATATCAAGTTCGACCTGCAGGTCGTTAAGATCGGCCAGCGAGACAACGAGTCCCTGCGGTCCGCCCTCAGCCGTGCTGGCGAATCCAGAGGTCACCAGTTCGCCCTTTTCTGCCGCTCGTTCGAGAATCGTTCCTGTGACGGGAGCGCGAATTACCGTCGCATCCAGCAACGACTTCGCGTAATCAGCCTGCCCTTGCGTTTGCTGCAGCGCGCCTTTGGCGCGTGCGATCTCTTCCGCGCGCGGCCCAATCTTTGCCATCTCATGAACCTTTTCGAGCGAGTGCACCTTTTGCTCGTCGGCTTTGTACCTGGCTTCGGCATCATCGAGCGCTTGTCTGGACACCACCCCTTCGCCGGCAAGGCCACGCGTGCGGTCAAGAGTAGCCTTGTCGTTGGCCAGTGTGGCGCGCGCTTCATCGAGATTGTGTTGGGCCTGATCAATTTCCTGCGGCCGCGAGCCATGCTGCAGCTCTTCAAGATATGCGCGCGCGTTTTCAGCAGCGCCCTCCGCTTGTTCGTATTGCGCCCGAAACTCGTCATCTTCCAGCCGCACCAGCACCTGGCCTTCCTTCACTTTGTCGCCCTTTTCCACCCCGATCCATTTCACGCGCCCGGTGACTTTGGAGTTCAAATTGATCTTGTGATGGGCAACGATATATCCGCTGGCGGAAAGCACTACTCCGCCCACGTCGGTGGTGGTCTGCGCCGAGGCGCGGACCACCTGAACTTCCGGAGCTGCACGCGCAAAAAGGCGATAAGCGGTTACTGCCAGCCCAAGCAAAACCAGCACGCCGATACCTGCCAGAATGTACCGGCGCGCCCATAGCGGGGGCTCACCTTCCCCAATACCTCGCGCGGTGCGGTCGATGCGCAGGCTTTGCAGGTCTTCGTGCTTTGCGTCGATAGCCATTGATGGTTTGCGGTTTGCCGGGCGTTTAATCGCGCAAGGCGCTCAGTATATCGCGGCGTGAAGCATGCCATGCAGGAGCGAATCCGCCCAGCGTTCCCATAAACAGCGCGAACAGCACTGCGCTGACGATCACCGGCGTCGTCATTTGCAGGCTGAACACCACTTCGCTGAACGTCACCTGATTCTGCGTCCCGGTCGTCATGCCATTGAACGGCAGCATCAGAAGGATGCCGAGCGCCGCTCCCAGTAGAGAGAGTATCAGCGACTCCAGCATAAACGAGGTCAGAATGCTGGGCCGCGAAAATCCAATCACCCGCAGGGTCGCGATCTCCCGGCCACGGTATGCGACTGCCGCATACATGGTATTAGCCGCCGCAAAGCACGATCCGATGGCCATGATGATCGCCACGATCCAGCCCACAAACTTGATCGGCCCGCCCGACTTCGTCTGCGATGCGTAATATTCGGTTTCAAGCAAACCCTTGAGCTCCAGCCTCTGATCATCATTGCCGCGGTTCTTGAGCGCCTGTGCGGCCGCTGGATCAGTCGCGCGCACCAGCACTGACGAATAAACCGTGCGCTCAAAATCTGTGACCAGTTGATTGATGTCGCCCCAGATTTCCGAATCATGCGCCGTACCGCTGCCATCGAAAATTCCCACGATCGGCCACTCGCCTTTGCCGATATGGACTGTATCGCCGATGTTGGCATGCTCGAACCGCTTGTTAATAGAACTGCTTACCACCACCTCGCGCTGCCCAGGCGTAAACCAGCGCCCGGCAATGATGTGAATCTGCGGCCGCATCTCGATTCCGAGCGGCGTCAGAAAGCGGGTAGTAACGTTGGTGTCTCCGGTTCCGCCTTTGCGCGGCAGCACCACCACCAGTATGTCTTCCCCGGAAACCAGTGGTTCGCCTTTACTGTTCTTCTGAATCCCGGGCAGGTCCTTCAGCACCTGCATCGCGTCGCGCGATACGCCGCCCGCGGCGAGCTCGGAATCCGACCCCTTGCGCAGCATCAGCACGTTCAACGGATCGCCAGTAGTAGCGAATGCGCGCCCGAGCCCGGCCAGCAGCGCCATAATGAACACCGCCGTTGCCACCGTCAGCGCGATTCCAAGCGCGGTCATGATGGTCAGGCTCTTGCGAAGCCGCAAATTGCGCAGGTTATAACTCAGCGGAATTGCCATTTCCCATTATCCTCAACCGATGTGCCGCAGCCCATCCACGATGTTCACCTTCGAGGCGTTGTACGAGGGTATGAACGAGCTCATAAATCCCACGACGGCCGCAATCAGTACCGCGATCGCCATGGTGGCGGGCGTAACTTTCATGCCGGTAAACATGCTGAACTTGGTGGACATGAGATAGATCACTACGAAGCATCCGATTGAGCCGATCAGCCCGCCCACTACCGCCAGCGCAACCGCTTCGCTTACGAACAGTCCCAAAATGCTGTTGCGAGTGAATCCAAGCGTCTTCAGTACGGCCACCTCGCGCGTGCGCTCGCGGATCGACATCGCCATGGTGTTCGCGCACACCAGCAGGATGGTGAACACCACCGCCAGGCAGATGCTCATGATGAATGCCTTGATATTGCCCAGCATTCCAATAAAGCCAAGCTGGAACGCATGTTCGCTCTCGCTCTTGGTCGGCTTGTCGGAGTTTCGAAACTGCTCGTCAATCGCCTGCGCAACGGTGGTCACCGAGTCAGGTGAATCCGCCAGGACTGCGAAAAATCCTTCGCTTCCTTTCAGTCTGGGGAAGCCCTCATCGATATAGTCTTTGTTGAAGTAAATCGCCTGCGTCGGATCGGGCGGCGTAAAAATACCCCGGATCGTCAATTCCAGGTTCACCGGAAATATCTTGCCGGTGATGTTCAGCCGGTCGCCAATCTTCCAGTGGAACTTGTTGGCCAGTCCTACGTCCACGATCGCGCCCGCCCGGTCATGTTGCCAGGCTTCCAGTTGGTCCTGCGGAATCTTGTACTCCGGATACACATTCAGAATCTGCGTCGGGTCGGTACCGAACTGGGCGAAGAAGTTGTCCGGCTTATCGTCTTTGTACTGCCCTCCAAACCATTGCTGGTTCACTACTTGCTTAACGTGCGGCAAGGACTGAATCTTCTGCCGGTAGTAGCTGGGCAGATTGAAGACCAGTGAAACCTTGTGGCGCACGATCAGGCGCTGGGCCGATTGTTCGCTCGGTTTGCTGTCATAGAAACTCCGCCACACCGTGATCAGGAAGGTCAGCAGCAGCAAAGAAAAGCCGATGCTCAACACCGTCAGAATGCTCCTCCGTTTATTGCGGAAGGCATTTTTGCGGACAAAAGACGTTAGCGTCATTTCATACTCCGGGAGGGAAACAGTCGAACACTCCGGATGGGAGACCGACCACAAAAGAATAGACTATCGCTGCTTACTCGACAACGCTTCACTGATGCCTTATACGTACTGATCCCGCTGTTTATTTCCATTGCTTATGACCTAACCGACCTGCGATCGTCAACATCAGGACGAGCCCACGATTCATAACGATTTCCACCCCATCCGGTTACGCTCCCAGCCTCCACCTGGTTAGCGATGCCTGGTTCGGCTTTTCTTTTCTCCATTGCGGGGAATGAGCCCTCTGAGATACATTCTGCCGAATCGTTTTTTTTAACAATGCGGTACCGGTTCCGCCTTTCAGCTGCTTGCATCCCGAAGCGGAACCTGTTTTGCCAGTGAGCCCAGGTTCCAAGGAGGGATATGGGGCAAGCTACAGCCACTCTTTCAAGCATTGACTTAGGGATCATCGTCGCCTATTTCGTGGTCATTTTCTGTATTGGCCTCTATTTCGCCCGTCGCGGGCGCACCTCTACCGATTACTTTCTTGCCGGCCGGGACGTGGGATGGTTCGCCATCGGCGCTTCGCTCTTCGTCTCCAATATTTCCACCGAACACTTCATCGGGCTTTCAGGATCGGGCGCCAGTTCCGGCCTGGCCGTGGGCCACTTCGAGTGGTGGGCCTGCCTGATCCTGCTCGTTCTGGGCTGGGTGTTCGTGCCCTTTTATCTGCGTTCCAATGTCTTCACCATGCCGGAGTTTCTGGAGCGGCGCTTCAGTCGCTCCTGCGCCGTCTATCTGGCCAGCATCTCGATCATTGCCTACATCTTCACCAAGATTTCAGTTCAGCTCTATGCGGCCAGCGTTGTCCTTGAACGAGTGGTCGGTTGGCCGTTATGGAAGACAGCCATCGTGCTGGTGGTCGCAACCGGTATCTACACCGTGGCCGGTGGCCTGGCAGCTGTTATTTACACCGACATGGTCCAGACCATGATTCTGATCGTCGGAGCGGTGTTGCTGACCGTGATTGGACTGCATCGGGTGGGAGGTTTCGAAGGCTTGCGGGCGGCGGTTCCGCCTGACTACTTCCACATGATCAAGCCTGTCAGTGATCCCAACTTTCCCTGGACAGGGATCTTTTTCGGCGCTCCCATTCTCGGCATCTGGTACTGGTGCACTGACCAGGTGATCGTGCAGCGTGTGCTTTCCGCGCGTGATGAAGGCCATGCCAAAGCCGGCACAATTTTTGCCGGCTTTCTGAAAATCCTGCCGGTATTCATGCTGGTGCTTCCCGGCATCATCGCTCTGGCGCTGTTCCGCAACTTCTTCAAGTTCGGACCCAACGGAGAAGTGCTGAATCCCGACACTGCCTATCCAACCCTGATCCTGAATCTACTGCCGCCGGGACTGGTCGGCCTGGTATTAGCCGCGCTGCTCGCCGCTGTGATGGGTGCCATGGCATCGGTCTTTAACTCCGCGTCCACGCTGGTGACGCTCGATTTCTATAAAAAAATCAGGCCCGAAGCCAGTGAGTCGAGTCTGGTCAACATGGGCCGCATCGCCACCGGCGTAATGGTGCTGCTGGGATTGTTGTGGGTTCCGTTCATCCATCTCATCAGCAGCCAGCTCTATATTTACCTGCAAAGTGTCCAGGCCTACATCAGCCCGCCGATTGCCTCCTGCTTTGTGCTGGGGATTCTGTGGACCCGCCTGAATGCGCAGGGCGCTATCAGTTCGCTGCTGACCGGGTTCTGCCTGGGTGCGCTGCGCTTTATTCTTGAGCTGCGCGCCAAAGCCGGAAGTGCTCCCGGCGACGCTCTGTCATGGCTGGTGGACATGAACTTCCTGCACTACGCCATCTTCATGTTCGTTATCTGTTCCGGCGTACTGGTGGCGGTCAGCCTTATGACTCCGGCTCCGGATCGCAAAAAGCTTGCCGGGCTTACCTTCGCCACGGTGGACGAAAAGATGGACCTGGTAGCAGTGACGAACGCGCGCAAGCCGGCAGCCGAAACTCCCCGCGAGCGCCGCATGAACCTGGTCTTTACCTTTGCCCTGATCGCAACCGTAATCACCTTATGGGTACATTTCCGCTAAAGCGGTCATAGCCACGCAGGAATAGCCAACCCGGGTTGACCAGCCGGCGAAAGTCGGCGGAGCTGGGATTGGCACGGATTTAAAATGACGCGTATCAGCTCTCTCAAGCCGAACGTATCCCGCGACCAGGCTGTCGCCGCTTTCAACAATCCGGCGCGCAGCCTCTTCCGCGGTCCCCTGCGGGCGGTTGCCGATTTCTACATTCCCTTCTGCCTGTTCACGGTCGGCATCACCAACCGCGGCCACCAGACCTCCAGCATCTTCGGCCTTGACGCCGTCAACGGCACTCTTGATCTCTACCGTTTTGACCATTTGCCCCAGGAAACTGTCCAGCTTGAAACCAGAAACGTCGTGCCCGCCAGCCTTGAGGAAGCGGCCTCGTGCGAACTGGTGATCGCGAAAGTCAGGCGAGTGGTTTTCAGTTCCGGTTTCTTTCGGTTGCGTGACCTGAAGATCTCCGCAGAACGCCATCCCCAGCCAATTCACATTCCTTACTGGGTTGGTTTCCGCGGAGCGAATAATGCCGATTTCGTCATCCTCGACGCCGTCCGGCGCAGCGTCGAAGGCTCCAAGGTTCGCCATATATTCCACTCCTGGATAGCCCCTTTCCCCGACCGAACTCTGGTCACCGCGGCATCTTCCAAAGTACTTTCGTAATTCACGGACGCTCCATTCATACGGCTATTCTTAGAGGCGGCGATCTCCCCACGCTAGTCGTGCATTGGTGTGCGCGAGGTTCACTATGTCCAATAAATTGGGACGTTTCGAAATCCTGGGTGAGATTGCCCGTTCTGAGATCGGGTCTGTCTTAAAGGCACTTGATCCGGCAAGCGGCCAGACCATCGCGCTGAAGACTATTCGTCTGCAGATGCTCGCCGAGCAGAGTTCTTCGGTCGTGCAGCAGATCCTGCAGGAAGCTGCCGGCGCCAAGGCTTTGGCCAGCCACAACATCGCACAACTCTATGGGGCGGAAGAAATGGATGACCAGTTTTGCGCCGCCATGGAATACGTTCAGGGCAACAGCGTGGCCACTATGCTGGCGCGCAACGAAGGATTCTCTATCTGGGACCTGCTCGATATCGCGCGCCAGACCTGTCAGGGGCTGGATCACGCGCGCACTCATGGGGTGGTTCACTTCAGCCTTGAGCCTGCCAAGATCATGGTCACATGGGACGGCACGGTAAAGATTTTGAGTTATGGCGTTTCCTGTATGAGTACGTTCTGTTGCCAGGTCCAGGGTGTCGCCCCTCAAATCGTGCACTACATGGCTCCCGAACAGATGCAGGGCGATCCCATGGATTCGCGCTCCAATATATTTTCGCTGGGCGCGATTCTGTATGAAATGCTTACCGAGAAAAAAGCCTTTCCCGGAGCCAATGTTGATGAGATTCGCCGGCAAGTTCTCGAAAAAATGCCGGTGCCTCCTGACCAGGCGAACCGCAAAGTTCTTCCCGCGCTGAGCGCGGTGATTATGAAGGCGCTGGCCAAGGCGCCCGAAGCGCGCCATCAGAGCGGACAGGAATTGGTCAGCGAACTCGAACGCTGTAAGGAAGGAACTGCCCGGCAGGCTGCTTCGGCCGCGAGGCCTGCATCCACCGCGCCAGCCACTGAAGCCCCGGCGCGCAAAGCTGCCGCGGCTGCGGCCGCAGGGGCCGGCAGCTCACATGGAGTCTCCGCTCCCGCAATCGATACATCTCTGAGGCAGCGAGCACCTGAAAACTCCGTTGCTGCGCAGCAACCTGAGACTTCCAGTGGTTCATCGCACGGCTTTGCGGCTGACCCCGCGATGGATGAGAAAAAGTCAGCCCGCAGCAAGCCAAGCTTTTCCGAAATCAGCCAGTTACCGCCTCTTAAAGAGGCTTACGTGGCGCCCCCGGAGCCCAGACAAGCTGAAATTCCTGCGCCTGCTGCTGCGCCCGGCGCCGGCAGGCCGGTCGCGAAGCCCGAGTCCAGGCCACGCATTCAGCCCAAACAGGCTGCCCAACCCGCGGCCACCGAGATCAAGAAAACTCCATCACGGCTCTTTGCTTATTCGATTGCCGGAGCCGTCGGCCTGATCGCGCTGGTGGTGGTTGCCATTGCATTCCGCATCCGATCAGAAAATCCTGAGCCTGAGAACAACATGCGACCGAACGCCCAGGTCGCGCAACCAGCTCCGGCAGCGCAGGAAGCTGCGGCTCCCGCTCATGCTGTCGCCGCTAATCCTGATGATGATGGCCCGGAAGTTGTAACCATTACCTCTCGGCCTGCCCGGAAAAAGCCAAAGGCTGCTCCGGTGCCCGCTCCCATAGCCATTCCCGGGCAGCTGACTGTCAACTCAACCCCGGAAGGCGCAGAGGTCAAACTCGATGGCCGCTCTGATCCCTCCTGGGTTACGCCCTTCAACATGAGCGGTCTTGCTCCCGGCGCACACATTGTGACCGTGAGCAAAGCCGGATATGTGGCGGAAAACCGCAGCATTGAAGCCGCTTCCGGCAGCAAGATGTTCCTGGTAGTGCAGCTCGCACCCGCCGGCGCCATCGTCAGCGTAGTGAGCCAGCCTGCGGGCGCGGCCATTTTTATGGACGGGCATGATACCGGCCATGTGACTCCCACTCAGTTCATCGTCGACAAATCCGGAGCTCACACGTTTGCAGTCCGCAAGCAAGGCTTCCTGGAAGAAACCGTCACTGCCAGCCTTCAGGCTGGCCAGGCATTCCATCTTTCACCGACTTTAAAGCCGCTGGGTTCGACCGACGAAATCAAGGTTGGTGGGCGGTTCAAGAAAATTTTTGGCGGCGGCGATACCGCTGGCATGGGCACGGTGGTGGTGAAAACCTCGCCCAAGGGCGCGCAGGTCGCAGTGAACAACCGCGTCGTGGATAAGCCGGCTCCGGTCGAGTTCTACCTCAACCCGGGCAATTACGTGATCGACGTCACCATGTCTGGTTTCAAAAGCATTCATCGGGTTATCACCGTCGAAAAAAGCGGCAAGGTCACGATAGAAGAAACCATGGCCCGGGACTAAAAAAGCCTGGGAATAAAAAAGCCCGGGAATAAAAAATGAAGACAAAAAAAGGCCGCCCGGTTAGGCGGCCTTTGTCACCCCATCGCTCTGTTCCTTAAAACCCCCAACCACGATATCCGCCCTGGAAGTTGGCCTGATAGCCCGCGCGATAACCGGAGGTATAGCTCTGTTGATATGAGCCGACATCACCGTATGCGGGATTGTAACCGTGTGTGGCATGGCTAGCGCCGCGCGGATATGGATTGAACGGTTTGTGCTCGTTCACGTCGCTGCGAGCCTGACGTGCGCCGTCCTGGTAACCAATGCTGTATCCCGCACCGCCACCGCGGCCGTAGTTGCCGTATCCGCCAGCGGATCCCGGATAGCCGTAGCCACCGTAGGTTCCCGGATATCCATAGCCACCGTAGGTTCCCGGATATCCATAGCCACCGTAGGTTCCTGGATAACCGTACCCACCGTAGCTACCCGGATAGCCGTAGGAGCCGCCGTTACCGCCGTAGTAGCCACCATTGCCGCGGGACCAGCCCCTATGCTCACGTTCCCAGCCCCTATGCTGACGCTCCCAGCGTTCGTGCTCACGTTCCCTATGCCAGCGAGAGTCACGGTCATGGTCGTTATCGTGATGGAACCAACCGTTCCTGGCGCCGCGATCATGGTCGCGATCATGCCGCCACTTGTCATCGTCATGGTCGCGAGCGGCTGCAATACCGCTGCACGCAAGCGTCATTGCCAAAGCCAGTGCTGACAGTTTCAAGCTTTTCATATCTCTCCTCCGCCGGTTGCCGGCACCGGGCTGATTCTGACCCGACCCTTGTTGCCGCTCCTGCAATTCCGGCTCCCACAAACTTGGGGACATTTGGTTGAACCCGGCGGCGGATGCGAAGTTTCGCGTAAAATCTCGTGTTTTGTGAAGCTTAAAGCAACCTTAAATATCGCCCTCGCAGGCAGATGGTAGACTGCGGCCCTTAGGTGTAAGGAACCATGCAGATTCAACAAGTTGCTGTGATCGGCGCAGGAACTATGGGCAATGGCATTGCCCACGTTTTCGCGAGCAAGGGTTTTGAGGTGATTTTGTGCGACGTCGAACAAAAATTCATTGATCGCGGACTGCAGGCAATCGCGAAGAATCTCGATCGCGAAGTAGCCAAACAGAAAATTGAAGCCGCCGAAAAGAATGCCGCGCTCGGGCGAATTTCTTCCACCACTGACCGCAGCCGCGCGGCTGGTTGTCAGTTTGTGATCGAAGCAGCCACCGAAAAATTTGAGATCAAAAAAGAGATTTTTTCCGATCTCGATCGAATTTGTGGTCCCGAGGTGGTGCTGGCTTCAAACACCTCCTCAATCTCCATCACGCGCCTGGGCGCACTCACCAAACGCCCGGAGAAAGTCATCGGGATGCATTTCTTTAATCCGGTGCCGGTGATGAAACTGGTGGAGGTGATTCGCGGACTCGCCACCTCCGGCGAAACGTTTCAGACCGTTCGAGAGCTTGCCCTCAAGCTCGGCAAAACTCCCGTAGAAGTGAATGATGCGCCCGGGTTCGTTTCTAACCGCGTGCTGATGCCGCTTCTCAATGAAGCCATGTACGCGGTGATGGAAGGAGTGGCGACGCCCGAAGCTGTGGATGAAGTTTTCAAGCTGGGCATGGCGCATCCCATGGGCCCGCTCACCCTGGCCGATTTTATCGGGCTCGATGTGTGTCTGGATATCATGCGGGTTCTGCAAGATGGGCTGGGTGATCCGAAGTACCGCCCTTGCCCATTACTGATCAAGATGGTGGATGCCGGCTGGCTGGGACGAAAGAGCGGGCGCGGTTTCTACCAGTACTGATCTGGCGGTGTGCCAGCGTTTTCTCTTTTTGTCCTCTGCGCCTTGCTCCGCGATCTCTGAATTTTTAAGATTTTGCCTTACAATACCGAAACCTGAATGGCGAAAAATCTTGTCGGGCTTTCTAAAACGATCGCCTTAACCCGCATCTCAACTTCGACTTTTTTCATTCTCTTTGGTCAGTACAAGCTGTTTGGAACTGGCTTCGCGCACGGCGGATTTCAGCAGTATCTCGAGGGCTACATTCAAGGAGGCGCGGTCGAGTTCTACCGCCCGATGCTCGCGAGCATCGTTCTGCCGCATGCGACTTTTTTCGGATACGCAGTGGGCGCGGTTGAGATGTTCATCGGGCTCTCGTTGCTCTTCGGGCTTTGGGTACGGCCTGCTTGCATCCTGGGAGCGCTGCACATGCTCAGCCTGACTCTGGCCACCTGGTGGGAACCCGGACACAACGTGCCCGTTTGGCGATACTTCGGCGCGGAACTGGATCATCTGCCGCTGCTGTTTCTGTTCATCATCTTTTACGTCGCCGATGCCGGCCAGACCTGGGGGTTTGACGGAAGAGCGAAGTGATTGAACCACAAATAAAACAGAAGATTATGGAGTTTTGCTTCGTGCCTTCCGGGCCCCCGTTTTTTGAGGAAACAAAATTATGAGAATGTTCATTCGCAGTGTTTTTGTTGCCTGGATTTGTGTTCTGCCGCTGGTTGCGCAGCAGCCGAAGCGAGTCATCCTTCGAGCCGGCAAAGTGCTGGATGTCAAAAGCGGCCGCACGCTCTCTAACCAGGCAATCGTGATTGAAGCTGGCAAGATCGTCAGCATCGGCGGGGACGCAAAGCCGAATACGGGCGACCAGGTGATTGAGCTTCCCAATGCTACGGTTCTGCCCGGACTGATTGACGCCCACACCCATCTGACCGGCGATCCGCGCCAGATCGGTTATCAGGCGCTCGGTATCTCTGTGCCGCGCGCGACTCTCACCGGAGCGCATAATGCGCGGGTCACGCTCGAAGCCGGCTTCACCACCGTGCGCAACGTCGGCGCGGAGGCTTTCAGTGACGTGGCCTTGCGTGACGCCATCAACGACGGCGATATCCCCGGCCCACGCATGCTGGTGAGCGGGCCAGCCCTGGGAATTACCGGTGGGCACTGCGACGAAAATCTGCTGCCCTATGAGTTCCATTACAGCGGGGAAGGTGTGGCTGACGGAGTAGAGGGTGTGCAGCGCAAGACTCGCGAGGTGATCAAGTACGGCGCAGACCTGATCAAGATCTGCGCGACCGGCGGGGTGCTGTCGCACGGCGACAATCCGCAGGCTTCGCAGTATACGCTCGAAGAAATGAAGGCCATTGTCGCCGACGCGCACCGCCTGGGGCGCAAAGTCGCGGCCCACGCGCACGGAGCTCAGGGCATTCTGTGGGCCTCGCAGGCAGGCGTGGATTCAATCGAGCACGGTTCCTATATCGACGATGCCGCGATCGCAGAGATGAAGAAGAACGGAACGTACCTGGTGCCAACGCTTTACCTGGCCGACTGGTTCCTGGCAAACGCCGAGCAGCTGCACGTACCGGCCGAGTACATCGCCAAGGGCCGCGCCGCAATGTCTGCTGCGCGCAAAAATGTTGGCCACGCCTTCAGCAGCGGAGTTAAGGTCGGGTTCGGCACCGATGCCGCAGTCTATCCGCACGGATTGAACGCGCACGAGTTCGCGGTGATGGTGAAACTCGGCCTCACACCCTTGCAGGCCATCCAGTCCGCGACCGTGAACGATGCTGATCTGCTGGGCTGGTCGGACAAAATCGGCACCATCGAGCCCGGAAAATGGGCGGACCTGATCGCGGTGGACGGCGACCCTTTGCAGGACGTTACCATGCTTGAGCGCGTGAAATTTGTGATGAAGGGTGGAGACGTGGTGAAGAACGAGTACGGGAAATGATGTTCAAGGCGACAGCGGTTCGGGTTACTTTTTCCCCATCCCGATCACTGATCGCAGCTTGCCGCGGATGCGGGTGATTCCTTTCAGGGTTGCGGTTGGCAGTTGGATCAGTTCTTCGAACAGTCCAGTGGTGGGGGTTAAAAAGCCAAGCATTTCTTGTAGACGCTCGCGGGTGTACTTAGCGTCGGTTCCTGCCTTCTCGAGTTCGCCGACGCACTCCTGCAGGATGCGAAGCGTGGGGTCGATCTCGCGGCGTTTACGCTGCTCGGCAACGATGCGGAACATCTCCCAGACATCTTTCAATGACTCGAAGTGGTCGCGGCGATCCCCCAGCACGTGGATCACGTGAACAATTCCCCAACTCTGCAGTTCCAGGCTGGTGCTGACGTTGGAGCGCGCGACCGCAAGAGTGGTGGCGATTTCCTCGGCGTGCAACGGGCGCGGGGAGATATACAGCAGGGCATGGACCTGGGCCACGGTCCGGTTGATGCCCCAGCGTGTGCCCATTTCTCCCCAGTGCAGTACGAAGCGTTGTTCGACAGATGTGAGCGGCATGACAGTCACTTCTGTTTTAACGGAAATAGCTGCCGAATATCAATTCCCCTTCGGGGTGAAAGGAAACCAAGAAAAGAAAAGCCGGCTCGGTAGCCGGCTCTTTTGATACAGCGGACGAAACTACTTTTTCGGAGCGATGGCGTCTTTGGTCGCCTTTGCTACCCGGAACTTGACGACTGTCTTTGCCTTGATCTGGATCGGTTCGCCGGTCTGTGGATTGCGGCCCATGCGAGCCTTGCGATGAGCTTTTACTAACCGGCCCAGGCCGGGAACGATGAACACACCGTTTTTCTTGGTCTCTTTGACAGCTGTGTCGGTAAGGTGCTCAAGGAAAGTGGCTGCTGTCTTGTTGTTGGTCCCAATCTTTTCCGCCAAATGGCGTACTAGTTGGGTCTTGGTCATACCTGGCATGAATCCTCCTCGGTTTTTTTTGAACTTAAATTCCCTGCGGTGCGCGTTATCTTATATCAGAGTTCCTGTGGAAAAACATCATTTTACCCGCATTTTATGCGGTTATTCGTACGGTACCCACCGGAAAAGCTCGAAAAATGGCTGGTTACAAGGGGCGCATTCCCAAAAGCGTCCATTTCTGCCCTTTCCGGTGGCCCTCAGATTTCACCGATCTGGCATAATCAAAAACGGGAGCAAAGCTGGTGAGTTGTGCAATCTGCGAAAAGCGCAGAGAGAAACGCTTCTGTCCAGCCGTACACGGGCGTATATGCTCGCAATGTTGCGGCGAACAGCGCGAGGTCACGCTCGACTGCCCATCCGACTGTGTTTACTTGGAACAGGCCCGCATCCATGAGAAGCCGCGCGATTTCAGCGAACTCGACCGGAGCGCGCTGTTTTCAGAGATAGAAATCCCCGAACAGTTTCTGTATGAGCGGCAGCAACTGATCATGGGGCTGAGCTACGCCCTGGCGCGCAGCGCACGCGCTGACCGCTCGCTGCGAGATTCGGATCTGGCGGCCGCCCTTACTTCGGTGGCGCGGCGGATTGAGACTCTGGTCAATTCAGGAATCCATTACGATCAGGCGGTTGCGAATCCGGTACAGCACAGCGTGATTGCTGAATTGCAGAAGATGCTACAGGAATACCAGCAGACCGAACAAAAACACCTCGGTTATGTCCGTTTGCGTGATTCGGAAGTGCTGCGAGCGCTGGTATTTCTGCTGCGCATGGCGCTCGGCCGGACCTCGGGCCGGCCAAGGTCGCGAGCCTTCATCGATTTCCTGCTGGCACAGTTTCCTGAGAGCAACCGCGCGCTGGCGGGCTCCGAAGCTGCCGGCAGCATCATTGTTCCGTAAGCCGCTGCACCAACTGACCTGCGCCCAGTTCATCTTTCAGTTGCGAAATCGTTTTGTTCAGAATCGGATGCCGTGCCTGCGGCGCGATCTCGGCCAGCGGTTCCAAAACAAACCTCCGCGTCTGCAAAGCGGGATGAGGAATTGTCAGTTCCTCGCTGTCAATCTGTCGATCGCCAAATAGCAGGATATCGATATCGATGTTGCGTGCCCCTTTCGGCTGGGCGCGAATCCTGCCCATCTCCCGTTCAATCCGTAAAATCTTGTGCAGCAGTTGCTCGGGCGGAAGATAGGTTTCTAATTTGACTGCGCAATTCAAAAACCAGGGCTGGTTGGTCATTTCCACAGGCTCGGCTTCGTAAATACCCGAAATGGCTGAGACCGAACCCAATTTGCGCAGGCCATCAATAGCGCAATTCAAATTGGCCAGGCGATCGCCGAGATTGGATCCCAGGGATAAACAGGCGGTGTTCGTTACGCGTTTTGCGATGACCTTGGTCACCTTTTGAGTGCAACAGGGCAAAGATATCATTGGTGCCATGCCGTTGGAGTTACTGCTCCTCAGCCGGGATCCGGAGGTCATTCGTGTGTTCCGCCCCACCCTGGAGAAATTATCGATCACCGTCGAGGTGTGCCGGGGCGCGCGCTCGGGCAGTGAAATCCTTTCTTCTGAAAGGTTTGACGCAATCATCGTGGACTGCGATGACCTGCAGGACGGGCTGCAGGTGCTGGAAGCCATTCGTACCGGCAGCAGCAACAAAAACGCAGTTGCCTTCGCTATTGTGAACGGTACCACCACCCAGAAAGCATTCCAGATGGGGGCCAATTTCGTGCTGCAGAAACCGGTTTCTCAGGTAAGCGCCATGCGCTGTCTTAGCACAGCGATGAATTCCATGACGAGTGAGCGGAGACGGTATTTCCGCCATCCAGTGGAACTGCCTGCGGTAATCAGCTTCAGCCAAAGTGCCGACCTGAAAGCCACCATGACCAATCTGAGCGATGGCGGCATGGCAATTTATTTCCGCGGGAACTTTCCCAAAGGCGGGATAACCAGAATTTCGTTTCAGCTCAACGGCATGGCGGGAACGCTGGAATGTAAGGGACAGATCGCGTGGATGGATGGAGCCGGACGCGCCGGCATCCGTTTCACCGAAATGCCCAAATTTCAACGCCAACAACTCCAGGAGTGGCTGGCGCAAAAGGCAGTTGGGGAAGAATCGCGGGGGTGACTTGCAGGCGCTGGCAGCATGCATCGAACCAGCCCAGGGACTTGTCAGGCAGCGGCCGCGCGCGCGAATCTCAGCAAAAGCGAGGTCCCAGCCATGCTATCCCTGGAATTGCGTATCGACCGTGCCCGGCGCTTCCTGCGCATGCTTGAAAATGACAGGCCATTTCTGGAAGCGCGCCTTTTACCTCTGACTGCCGACCGGCAGAAACGAGCAAAAACGTACGCCGCAACCCTGATGCAGCAAACGCGCGCGGAGATTGCGAGAATGCTGCAGGAAGTCTCGGCGCAGGAAAGCATCGAGTCAATCCCACAGGCTGCCGATTAGTGCTTCAGACCACAGGTTGCATTGCGATCTCGGCCGAATCCGACTTTTGATTAGCGGCATCGTCCAGGGTGGTTTCTTCCCACAGTGAGCCGTCGCGCATGATGCGCGATACCAGGGCCGTGTGCATGGCGTGACCGGCGCGATCAGCAATCACTGTACCCAGAACCTGCCTTCCCAGGAGCGCGAGGTCTCCGATCAGATCAAGAACTTTGTGGCGCACGAATTCATCTCGAAACCGCAGCGGTGGATTGAGCACGCCATCTCTGGTGAGGACCACGGCATTGCTTTCGGAAGCGCCGCGGATCAGGCCCTGACGACGCATAGCCTCGGCCTCGTGAAGAAATCCGAAAGTGCGCGCGGGGGCAATCTGGTCGAGATATGCTCCATCGGAAAGACTGACGGTGAAAGTCTCCTTTCCGATCAAAGGGTGCGGGAAATCAATGCTGTAAGAGACCGAATAATTTTCCGATGGATGGATGGAAATGAACTTGTTGCCTTCGCGCAGTTCGAGGTCGCGCCTGATGCGCAGGTAAGTTCGCGGCCGACGCTGCCGGCGGATGCCAGCGCGATGGATGGCTTCTACAAAAGGCTGCGCGCTGCCATCCAGAATGGGCAGTTCGAGATTGTCGAGCTCAACCATGGCGTTGTCGACCCCGCACCCGATGAGCGCGGACAGCAGATGCTCGGTGGTGGAAATCAGCACGCCTTTTTTCATCAGGCTGGTGGCGTAACTGACGCGTGCGACGTTTCGACCCGTGGCCTCAACCTCAAAGCCGTCAAGATCGGTGCGCCGAAACTTGATGCCTGAGCCTGCCGGGGCAGGCAAGATCTTGAGGCTTACCGGGGCACCGCTGTGCAGCCCAATGCCCCTGCACTCCACGGCCGTGCGAATTGTCTGTTCGACGATCAAATAGGTAACTGTTACGGTTTGATGACGAGACTACCCCAGCGGTCTGATTTTCTAGTGTGGCTAATTAGCCACAGTTTAGCAGCCAGCGCGAGATAGTGTTGGACTAAGTCACCAGGGATGAATAACTTACGCGGCGGTTGCCTACGAAGGTGACGCATCGAACGTAAGTAGATGAATTCGTGAATCGGAACGATTGGCCTATTTCCTGGTCAGTGGCCGCGCTTCAAACAGGCTCTCATCGAGGCCCTGGTTGTACTTGAGAGAGGTTATGAAGCGCTGGCCGGACATGTCGCCGTTATAAAAGCGGGTCAGCGTAAAAGGAGTCATTACGCCCTGAGCTTCACGGTAGTTGGCGTAAATCTCTTCTTCCGTGTTGCGCTGCTTGTCCGTGGGATCGCGCCAGGAGTAGCTCTTCTTTATGGGAAGATGGGTTTCGAGATCGAAGAACAGGGTCACGGATTCGTTCCTGGTGTTCATGAGCGAGACCTGGTCGACCGATTTGCCGTCGGCCACCGATTGGCCTTCATAGAACAACGCGATGCCTGGTTCATTGAGCCACCGGCGGAGCACCCACTCAAGCGAGTAGCGGCGACGACGAAAGTAATCCGGCCCGGTGGGCCCGAGCATGCCGCTGATATGGTCATTGGCCGCGGGTTCGCGCACCCCACGAAAGGTGATCTCGTACGCCTTATCGGCGGTGAACAGGTCCACTACGTCGCGCTGCTTGGTGAACTCGACGCGTTCTTTGTCGGGCAGTTTGCAGAAACGCCAGTAAATCGTGCCGGCGCCCACCGGGCGGCCCAGATGAAAGTTAAAATTTTTTCCTTCTTCACTGAGATCTTTGATGTTCAGGTAGAGCTGACCGCCCAGCGCCTGAATTCCGCGATCGACAATGGCGCGGGCTTTGCGGGCATTTTCCTGATCGACGGACAGGGACTTACCGTTTGCGGTTCCAGAGTTGGGCTGCGCCAAAGCGCAGGCCGTTGCCAGAAGGAATATGGCGAAGGTTTTCATCAGGAAATTAGATGCGGAGCGAGTGTGGGATCAGGCGAATCATTTTCAAAAGGAATGCAGATTGGAGGCGGAGAGTTGCCTGGCTCGGAATCAGCAGCGTTCACGCTCATCCAACCAGCACTGCGCCCCCGTTGACGTTGAAGACTTCGCCCGTGATGAATCCCGCGTGCGAAGTACACAGGAAAAGAATCGGCGCCGCGATCTCTTCCGGGGTGCCGACCCGGCCCAGTGGAATAGCTTGGAAAATTTGTTTACTGGTGCGTGGGTCATCCAGCGCCGGGCGCGACATGTCGGTATCAACCCAGCCGGGCGCGACCGAGTTCACATAGATTGCATGCGGCGCGAGCTCGGTGGAGAGACCCTTGACCATGCTGATGAGCGCGCCCTTGGTGGCGGCATAATCGCAATGGAACTGTTCGCCGCGCTGGGCGGAAGTCGAGCTGACCAGAACGATGTGACCAGCGGCGCTGCCATTTTTCGGTTGTTTCTTCATTTGCGCAACCGAATGCTTGACCAGAGCAAAGACGCTGTTCAGATTCACGTCGATAGTTTTTTGCCATTGGCTGTCGGACATGGAATCGATCGGTACATCCACGGGTGGCCAGATTCCGTGATTGGCGATCAGAACATCGAGCCGGCCAAACTTCGCAACCGTGGCCGCGACCGCTTCTGCCGCGGTTTCCGTGCCAGAAAGGTTGCAAGCGAACGCGACACAACGCTCCGTCCCCAATTCACGGCATAGGTTTTCTGCCTGCACGCGCGCTTTTTCATAGGTAAAGAGCACGCGCGCGCCGGCTTCGACGAAGACGCGTACGGTTGCGGCTCCAATGCCGCGGGAACCGCCGGTGATTAGAGCGACACGATTATCCAGAGACAGTTGAAATGGCATTCAGGCTTTCCAAAAATGAGCAGATAGAGTAGCAGAACTCCGCGACTTCAACTTCCGAGGTTGGGTGAGGCTTTTTCCGACTTTAACTGGCGCACCAGGATGCGTACCAGCATTCCGTCATAGCGGGTGCCGCTCAGTTTCTGCAGTTCGGAAAGCGCCTGCTCGCTGCTCTTGGCGGAAGCCAGGCCGCGCTCGGTGGTCAGATTTACGTAGGCGTCGGCAATTGCAATGATGCGGGCGGCAAGCGGAATGTTTTCCCCGGCGAGCTTGGAGGGATATCCGCTGCCGTCGAAGCCTTCGTGATGGTGCTCGATGGCACGCTGCAGGTGTTCACTGCCGGGAACAGTGGCGACAATCCGCGCGCCTACATTCGGGTGCAGACGCAGCAGGTACTCTTCGTCTTCATTGCGCGGACCATACTTATTGAGCACGCGCTCGGGCACGAAAATCTTTCCCACGTCGTGCACGCGGGCCGAGAAGGAAATATCGGCCACCTCGCTATCCTGCATGCCCATGGCGCGCGCGATCATTTCCGAGTAGCGTCCAACCAACTCGCCGTGGCCGGAGTTGTGAAACTCGCGTGACTCCGCGGCGCGGGTGAGCGCTTCGATGGCATCGCGCAGATGCCGCTCCCCGTCACCCTGGCTGCCTGTCATCTTTTTCAAAGTTGCGATCAGTTCATCCAGTTGCTCTGGTCCGGTGTGTTCACGGTGCAGAAATCCTTCGATATACGTGGAGACCATCTGCCGCTGCATAGCCGCACTTTCGCCGTCCTCTTCCTCTTCCGCGATGGAGACGCGGTCTCCGCCGGCGTGCTTGGAGATGTACATACCGGCATCAGCCACACGAATGATGTCTTCAATGGTGAAGCCGTGTGCCGGGAAGCAGCCCACCCCAAAGCTTCCGGTAATGTGGTGCTCCTGCAGCATGCCATCAGTTGAAATCCATAGCCGCAGGCGCTCAGCAAGAATCTGCGCCTGCTCGATCCCGGTTTCCGGCATCAGGATGATGAATTCGTCCCCGCCATAGCGTGCCACCACGTTCGACTGGCGGCACTTCTGTTCAAGCAGCCGTCCGACGCGGGCCAGTACCAGATCGCCTTCCAGGTGCCCCAGGCTGTCATTGACGCCTTTGAACTTATCAAGATCCATGAGCACCACCGAAAAAGGGCGACTGGACCGCGAGGCGCGACGCCATTCCGAGCTCAGAGTTTCGAAGAAATAGCGGCGCGTCTTGATCCCGGTGAGTCCGTCCGTAATCGATTGCTGCTGCAGCTTCTGAAAAATAAAAGCGTTGTGGAGCGCTGTGGCCAGCAGATCGGCCAGTGTGTTCATTACCAGAACGTCCTGCGGGCTGAATGCGTCCGGGTTTCGGCTCTCGACATTCAAAACCCCGAGCAGGCTTTCACCGTAAGTGATTGGGATGCAAAGTACTGCCTTGGCTCCATTCATCACACCTTGCAGATCTTCATCGCCTGAAGTCTGTACCAGGGCACTTTCCCCAGATCGCGCGACTCGGCCCACTATTCCGGCGCCGATCGGAATACGTGTGCCCAATGCCTGGGTGGTGGCGCCGGCTTCGGCTTTGATCTCGATGTCTTTAGTGGCGTAATCCAGAATGCCGATCCCGATATGTTCGAAATGGAAGTTCTTCTGAATGTGGCCCACGATCTCGGCCAGCATCTGTTCGGCATCTTCGCTGGAAATTGCAGTCTTTGAGATGCTGTTGAGAAAGGCAAACTGCCGTGCCCGTCGCTGCTCTTCGGCGAACAGGCGGGCGTTTTCTACTGCCACTGAAACCTGGCCGGCCGCGGTCTGCATCACTTCCAGATCGCGCTGCTCGAAGACGTACTCGCGCTCCATCGAGAGCGCGGCCATAACACCGGCGGGCTTTCCGCCAAACATTACCGGAGCGCCGCAGAAGGATTTGGCCGGGCGGGGCGGCACGAACTGTGCGCCTAATCTCTCGCGAGTTCGTTCCATCTCCGAACGAATCAGCAGCGGCTGGCCGGTGCGGATGATGTATTCGGTCAGGCCGTTGGCCACCTTACGCGAGCGCTTAGGTTGCACTTTGCCGCCCTCAACTTCCAGCTCGAAGTGAATCTGCTCGCCTTCCTGAAAGGCGATGTAGAACTCGTCGGTATTGAAGATCTGTCCCAGTTCCTGCTGCACGGTTCTTAGGATTTCATCCTGATCCAGCCGCGAGCTGATGGCCTGGCCGATCTGGGTAAGCAATTCGAACTCTTTGGTACGGCGCTGCGCGTCGTGCATAATCGCGTAGTTTTCGAGCGTCAGCCCGATCTGCAGCGACAGTCCGATCAACAGGCGGAGATTGGAAGAGCCAAACAGCGGCCGCGAGGCGTGCGGGAAAATGATCACGCCGAAGTTGTGCTCGCGCGTCTGCAGGCTGACCACCGTTACCTCAGAGATGCTGGCCCGGCCCAACACCTGGCGGAACTGCTCAAACCTGCCCCCGGCAAAAGCCGGCAAAGGCTCGCTCATATCCGGGATGTTGCGGAAGGTGAGAAATCCGCCGCGGCGATACGCAAGTTCGCTGACGTATTCTCCGGCGCCGGTGCTTTCCAGTTCAGAGACAAATTCGGCAGTGAAGCCATACTGCACGGAGGGCAAAACCGCACGCCAGCGTTCGGAGATGCAGATTACCGCCCGCCGGGTAGGCAGTGATGAAAGCAGCCGTTCCAGAATGCTCTGCATGCTGGGCAGCAGGTCTTCGGCCGAGAGCAGGCGCATGGGATCGACGCCCAGGGTAGAGAATGCCAATGCGTTTTCCTGGACCGCGTTGCGCTCGTTCTCGGCCAGTACCAGAACCATGGCGATGCCCAACGACAATTGCGGAATGGGCCCGAACAGATCGAACAGCTGCACGTAGGGAGTGCCGGCGTGGGCAAATGCCATCAGCACGGCCCACAGCGCCAGAGCCATAGCCAGAAGCTTGAACGCGAGGGAGTTCTTGCGCGATCCCCAACGGAAGAAGTACGCCGAGCAATAGAGCAACACCGCCGCCACCCCTATCGCCATCGGCTTGCTTATTGTGCTCGCAGGCGCGATGGTAACGGCAGATTGCGCGTGCAGATTCCAGATACTTAGCGCGACTGCGCTGCAGGCAAGCACGATGTCCTGCCATTGCAATCGAAAATGCTCGCGCATCAGGCGGGTGGACGCGTAAATGCAAAACGCCATCGCGGCTAACAACAGAGAACTCAGCAGCAGGATGACCGACGATGGCGAGTGGAATGCGCTCCATGCGTCTAAAGCGTAGTAAAGCGTGTAGGCCGCCCAGCCCAGCTGCCAGGCGCGGAAATAATCTTGTCTTGTTTGCTGATAGAGATAGCTGAAGATCAGAAACAATAACAAGGCAACAATGCCCGGAACTAAGACGACACTTACGGTTAGGCTGTCCATGGCGCGAGAAACAGCTAAAGGGACCCCAGATGAAAGTCGTAGCTGAAATTAATGTTTTCATACCTCTAATCGTGAACACAACTACTTTCGGGAAAACTGCAACTCTCAAACTCGACGCGATTTAGTTCCATTGAATCAGCAACTTAGGTTTGCAAGATGCTTTTTGTGGAAATTGCCAGGAATATCAAAGTTTCGTCACTTTGTTCACAGGCAGGGCACGCTTGACGCTCATTTCCACTGGCCCTACCATCGGGAGTTCTTCAGATGATGACCAACTCCCCTGCTCCAGGTTACAGACCACGAGTGCGTTTTGCTCCGTCGCCCACCGGATTTCTGCACGTGGGCAGCGCTCGCACGTTCATTTTCAACTGGCTGTATGCACGCCACCATAACGGCACCTTGATTCTGCGCCTGGATGACACTGACCTCGAACGCAACACAGAAGCTTCTGTGAATTCGATATTCGCGGGCTTGAAGTGGCTTGGGCTGGGATGGGATGAAGAGTACAAACAATCGGAACGGCTGGAACTGCACCGCCGGGTTGCGTGGGAGATCTTTAAAAAGGGACTTGCTTATCGCGATTTCACTCCGGCGCATGCGGATGACAAAGGATCAGCTGCGACGCATGAGGCATGGCTTTTCAATCCCGGAATGCGCGAGCTTCCGCACGAAGAAAGCGACCGCCGGGCCGCCGCGGGTGAGCCATTCGCATTGCGTTACCGGGTACCTCGAGAGGCAGGGGAGGAAGTGCGTTTCCTGGATGCGGTTTACGGAGACCAGCGCAAGTTGGCAGCCGATATTGAAGATTTCGCGTTGCTGCGAAGCGACGGCATGCCAACCTATCATCTGGCTTCATGCGCCGACGACATCGACCTGCAGATCACTGAGATCATTCGCGGCCAGGATCACCTGAGCAACACTTTCAAACACGTTTTGATTTTTGAAGCCGCTGGCGCAAAGCCGCCTCAGTTCGCGCACTTACCTTTATTAGTCGCTCCCGACGGAAGCAAACTATCCAAGCGCAAGCACGGGCCTGTGGTAAGTGTGACCACTTACCGCAATGCAGGCTTTCTGCCGGAAGCATTCATAAACTTCCTGTGCCTGCTGGGCTGGTCGCCGAAAGATGACCGCGAGAAGATGAGCAGGGATGAACTGGTGCAGGCATTTTCACTGGAAAATATCAACCGGGCCAATGCAGTCGTAAATTTCCAGGATCCGTTAGCTGGCAGTTTGACCGCTCAGCCGGGTTCCAGTCACCAGGATGCGTTTCCGGAAGAAACATTCGATCCCAAAGCGATCTGGCTGAATGCGGAGCACATTCGGGGGCTGACTCTGGAAGATCTAAGCGCGCGCCTGCTGCCCATTGTGCATGCCGCCGGCTACGACGTGAGCGAAGAGAAGATGCTGCAGGTAACCCCGCTGATTCGAGAGCGCATCAAGCTGCTGCGCGATGTGCTTACCGCGGCTGATTTCTTTTTTGCGCCGGAATTGGCTGCTTACGATTCCGCAGAACTGATTCCACAAAAGGGCGACGCCGCTATGGCGGCCAAGGTCTTGCAAAAAGCCCACGAAATTCTGGCCGCCACCGAGTTCACCCATGATGCGCTGGATAAGAATCTACGGGCAGCGGCGCAGGAGTTGGGATTGAAGGCGGGTCAAATGTTTCAGCCGATCCGGGTGGCGGTGTGCGGTCGAAAGAACGCGCCTCCATTATTCGAAACACTCGAAGTCCTGGGACGCGATATAACTCTCAGGCGTATCGACCAGGCGCGCGCAAAGCTCGATTAGAGCATTGCGACGCGTGCACAAGACACGAATGAAAGCTTCGATGTTCACCTCCGCGGTCTGGATTGTGGCAATGTGCGCGCCGTTAGTGCCTGCCCAGGACTCGGCTCTTGATCTGAAGACCGCTCTGCAAATTGCGGAAAACAATAATTTGGAACTCCGTGCGGCTCGCCAGCAGCGAGCGATTTCCCTGGCAGGAATCACTATCGCCAAAGCATTTATCAACCCCACACTCACCGCGTCGGTATCACGCGACGCACCGCACCAAGGTGTTCTACTGGGCGATACATTCGAGTTAGGCGGCAAGCGCGGAAAGCGTATTGCGATTGCGCGCGCAGAGCAGAAGGCGGCCGAGATCGACATAACCATCCTTGAGCGCCAGATCCGGCAGCGAACGCGCGAGGCCTTCTACCGCGTGCTCTGGTCAAGGGAACAGACGGTGCAGGCAAAAGCAGCTCTGGAGTTGGCAACCCGCATCCGAGATGTGGTGAATCAGCGTTATCAACTGGGGGACGTGGCGCAACTGGAGGTCATCCAGGCGGAGGTGGAACTGGCGCGGATCTCCGCGGAATATCAGGTGGCGCTGCAGGAGCAAAAGGTCGCCGATGCGCAGTTCGCGGCATTGCTGAACCGACCGCTTGAGACTCCCCTGGAAGTACGTGGCGCGCTGGCCGAAATCCCTGAGCGTCCGGCACAGCAGCGAATTATTGATGCCGCTCTACAGTCGAATGCCGAATTAAGAAAGACCACGCAGGACCTGCAGGTGGAACAACGGCGTCTGGAACTGGCGCGAGCGCAGCGCATTCCGAACCTCGATCTGCAGGCAGGAGTCGACCTGAATGCGCCTCACGATTATCGCGTTGGTCCACGCGGGCAGGTGGGCATCCAATTGCCGCTGCTCTATCACGGCCAGGGCGAAGTCGCGGAATCGAATGCGCGGCTGGAATTTCTGCGGCTGACGCTGGAGGCGCAAAAAACCCTGGCTACCGCCGAGGGCCTGTCCGCATATTTCGATTACTCAGCCAAAGCTCAGGAAGCCGAGCAGTATCGCGTCAGTATTGTGCCCCAGTCAGTGCGGCTGGAAGAGATGTCGGAAGACAGTTACCGGGCGGGAAAGAGTAATCTACTGACCTTGATTGATGCGCAGCGCAAATTGAATGAAACCCGCAACGCCTACCTGGACAGTCTGTTTGCGGCGCAATCGGCGTTTGCCGCACTGGAGGAATCGGTAGGAGCTGCGCTTGACTAAGGCCAAAATCATGATCCTGTCGGCTTCACTTGCAGTTCTGGCAGGCTGCGGGAAGCCTTCTGCCGGGAAAGAGAAAACTGATGACAACGCGCCCGAGGTGACCGTCGCCAAAGTAAGTCGACAAGTCATTCAGCAGAGCCTGCTGGTCAGCGGCAATCTGGCTGCGCTCCCTAATCGCGACGCCAAACTGGCGGCCCTGGTCGCGGGCCGCATCAAAGCTGTGCTGGTGAATGAAGGTGAGCGCGTTGCACCGGACCAGGCTGTAGCGGAGATCGATCCCAGTTCGTACTCCGAACAGTTGCGGCAGGCGGACGCCGCTGTGGCGCAAGCGCGCGCGAATCTCGAGAATGCGAAGCTCTCGGCCACCCGCAATGAAGACCTGCTGCAGCGCGGAATTGCGGCCCGCAAGGAAGTAGAAGACGCGCGCACCCAGCTGGCAGTGAACCAGGCGGCGCTGCAACAGGCCGAAGCGGGCGCAGCCACGGCCCGCACTCAAGTCGGGCGGACCACGATCCGCGCACCTTTTGAGGGAACTGCGGTGCATCGTTTTCTGGGTGTCGGCGAGCAAGTGGATGGAACCGGCAGCCAGCCGGTCCTTGAGGTGGCCAACATCGACACGCTCGAGTTGCTGGGCACAGTTCCGGCGTCGCGATTGAGCGAAGTCCGCACCAGCGAGAACTTCAGCTTCAAGACCGAATCCATACCTGAGGTCGAGTTCACCGGGCACGTGGTGGCCGTGCTGCCCGCGGTGGATCCGGCCACCAACAACGGCACGGTGCGCATTCGCATTAACAATCAGAAACATCTGCTCAAGCTGGGCATGTTCTTGACGCTGCCCCTGCCGCTTAAGCAGGGCCAGCCGAAACTGGTGGTTCCGAGACAATCTATTTACCCCGACGAATCGGGCGAGCCGCATGTTTACAAGCTGACCGGAGACCAAGCGGAATCGGTGGCAGTGGAAGTGGGAATCCAGACCAAAGACCTGGCAGAGATTGTTTCAGGGGTCAATGAAGGCGACCAGGTAATCGTAAGCGGCGGCTATGGCCTTCCTGAAAAAACGAAAGTGCGCGTCAAGCAATGAACCTGGTCCGGTTTTGCCGTCGCAACAGTCGCGCCGTCTTGCTTCTTACGGCTGCACTGACAGTCGCAGGCATGATTGCCGTCTTTCAGTCGCCCAGCAACATTTACCCCGAGCTGAATTTTCCCCGCGTCGTAATTCTGGCGCACAGCGGCGATCTTTCACCCGACATCATGCTGCTCACGGTGACCCGGCCGATTGAAGAGCAGGTCAGCACGGTGCTGGGGGCCAGACGCGTGCGCTCGCGCACCATCCGAGGCGCTGCAGAAATCTCTGTTCTATTCAACCCCAGCATGGACATGCAGCAGGCGCTGCAACTGGTGCAGGCGCGCGTGAACGATGCGCGTTCTGCGCTGCCAGCGGAGACGGAGATAGATGTTGAAAGGCTGACGCCAGCCGTGTTCCCGATTCTCAGCCTGATTCTGAACGGCAACGTTCCTGATGCCGACCTAAACGACTTCGCGGTGTACAACCTCAAGCCCCTGTTCAGTCGCGTCCCAGGCGTCGGACAGGTGGAAGTGCAGGCGACCGACACCCGTGAAATTTCGGTGATTATCGATCCTCAGAAAGCCTTGTCGCATCGGCTGAGCCTGCCGGATATCGCCGACCGTCTGCGCGCCACCAACAACGTGAGCAGCGTAGGGCGGCTGGACAGCAACTACCAGCGGTTTTTGATTTTGACCAGCACGCAATACAAGAGCACGGACGACATCGGAAACACCGTAGTGGGGAGTGATCCGAAGGGTCAAGTGCGCCTGAGTGAGATCGCCACTATCCACGAAGGGGTCGCTGATCGCCAGTTGCTGGTCACGGGAAACGGTCGCCCGGCGGCGGTGATAAACGTAACCAGGCAGATCGGCGGAAACATTATCAGCATTTCCGACCAGGTGAAAGACCTGGCGTTTAGCAGCAGGAATGTCATTCCGGCGACCTTGCATCTTTCCGTGGTGTACGACCTGGCGGAGTTCGTGCGCGAATCAATGAGCAGCGTTCGCGATGCCATCCTGATTGGCGGCTTCCTGGCAATCGTGATTCTGTTTGTTTTCCTCCGGCAGGCACGGATTACTGTCGTCGCCGCCGTAAGTCTGCCGCTCACCGTGATCGCCACATTCTTTTTCGTCAAAATCTTCGGCGGAACATTGAATCTGATGTCGCTGGGCGGTTTGGCCATCGCCATCGGGCTGGTGATTGATGATTCGGTGGTGGTGGTTGAGAACATCTATCGCCACGTAGGCGAAGGTCTGACTGCCGAGCAAGCGGCGGAGGTTGGCACCGGCGAACTGATCGGCCCGGTCGTGGGCTCGACGCTCACGACCGTAGTCGTCTTTCTACCACTGGGACTGCTGCAGGGGGCGGTGGGTAGTTTTTTTTCGGCATTATCGCTGACCCTGACGGCGTCAGTCCTGCTTTCACTGCTCTATTCGCTCGCGCTAGTTCCATTGCTGGCCGAGTATCTTTTGGCGAATGCAAAATTCGTAGAGTCATCCGCGCGTTTCATAGCGCCGGTAAACCGGATCTACGAGAAAGGGATTCGCTGGGCGCTCTCGCGTCGCGCGCTGGTTTTGGTGGTCGCGGCCGGGCTGATTGCGTTAGCAGTACTTGCGTACTTCCGACTGGAAACCGGATTTCTCCCCGAGATGGACGAAGGCGGATTCGTGGTCGACTATCTGACCCCGCCCGGCACATCGCTGACGCAGACCGATGCGCTGGTACATCAGATGGAAATGAAAGTTGCCGCCGTGCCGGAAGTCTCTGCTTTTTCCCGCCGCACCGGAGCCGAACTCGGCCTATTCGCGACCGAACAAAATAAGGGCGACATACTTGTCAAGTTGAAGCCGGCCGGACAACGGAAGCGGTCGGCAGAAGAAGTGATCGAGGACCTGCGCGAGCAGATAACCAGGAGCGTCCCCGGAGTCGACGTTGAATTCGTGCAATTATTGCAAGACATGCTGGGTGATCTCGAAGGCTCGCCCGAACCGGTCGAAGTCAAGATTTTCGGAAGCAACAGCGATGAGCTCAACAAGATCGCCGACCAGCTAGCGCCCGAAATACAGAAGATTTCAGGACTCGTAGACTTCAAAGGACCGCGACGCGGTAATCCAGAGCTGCTGGTGAATGTCGATCCGGTGCGGGCATCGCATGCTGGACTCACAGTGGATCAGGTTTCGCAGCAGTTGCGTGCTGGATTGCTGGGCGATTCGTCTACCGAGCTGCGCCGCTCTGACCGGCTGATTCCGATTCGCGTTCGTTATCCCGACGACTTTCGTTACCAGGAGCAGAACATCCGGCAGTATCCGATCCTGACCACCGCTGGTCAGGTGGTGCGTTTGGAGTCGCTGGGAACCATTACCCGCGATCGCGGGCAGAATGAACTGCTGCGCGAAAATCAGCGGCTGATGGTAGTTGTGACTGCGCGGCTCGAAAATCGTGACCTGGGCAGCGCGATCGGAGACGTCAAGAAGATCATGGCCTCGGCGAAGTTGCCGGTCGGCTACACCTATGAGATCGGCGGACAGTACGAGAGCCAGCAAAGCTCATTTCACGATCTGCTTACGGTACTTGGATTGGCGCTGGCGGCGGTGTTCACGGTGCTGGTAATCCAATTTCGCGCGTTCTTGCCGGCATTGATCATTGTTTCAGCGGCGCCGCTTTCCATGATCGGCGTATTCTTCCTGCTGCTGCTGACGGGCACCCCGCTGAATGTTTCTTCATTCATGGGAATTATTCTGATGGTGGGACTGGTGGTGAAGAACGGAATTATTCTTTTCGAATACTTTGAACGCCTGGAAGGAAGGCTTTCATTGACAGATGCCCTGGTTGAAGCGGGACGCATTCGCTTGCGCCCCATCCTGATGACTACGTTGTGTACTCTCTTTGGACTGCTGCCGCTCGCGTTGGCCCTGGGATCAGGAGCTGAACTGCAGAAGCCACTGGCAATTGCGGTGATTGGAGGACTTACCGTCTCGATGGTCGTGACCCTGGTGATGATGCCGGTACTCTATGTGAGCGTGCGCAGGCAGTAGCAGTAGAGGAAAACACAAAGTTCACAGAGAAAATCATTTTCTCTGTGATCTGCATCCTGCTATTTCGTTCTACATCTAACGCCCTATAACTTCCGCAAGATAGTGAGGAACGCATGAAAGTGGTGCAGGTAAGCAAGCCAGGTGGAGACTTCGAAATTGTCGAGCGGCCGGTGCCGGAACCGGGGCGCACACAGGTGCGGATAAAGGTTGAGGCCTGTGGAATCTGTCATAGCGACGTATTGACTAAAGAAGGACTCTTCCCGGGTTTGCAGTACCCGCGAGTGCCCGGGCATGAGATCGCGGGGCGGATCGATGCGATTGGCGCCGACGTCACTCAGTGGAAACACGGGCAGCGGGTGGGAGTTGGCTGGCATGGTGGCCATTGCTTCGTCTGCGATCCCTGCAGGCGCGGGGATTTCATTGTCTGTGAGAACGAGAAGATCACCGGCATCAGCTTCGACGGCGGCTATGGCGAATACATGATTGCGCCCGCCGAAGCCGTAGCAGCCATTCCGGATGATCTGCCGGCAGAACAGGCCGCCCCCCTGCTTTGTGCGGGCATAACGGTTTTCAATGCGCTACGCAACGTGGGCGCCCGAGCAGGCGATACGGTTGCGGTGCAGGGAATTGGCGGATTGGGGCACCTGGGAATTCAGTACGCGCGGCAAATGGGTTTTCGCACCATTGCCATCGGCCGCGGGCGCGATAAAGAAGCATTGGCCAAACGGCTGGGCGCGCACGACTATATCGATAACAGCAGCATTGCCCCGGCGGAAGCGCTGAAGAAGCTTGGCGGCGCAAAAGTGATCCTGGCCACGGCGCCAGATTCAAAGGCCATGACGGAAATGGTTGACGGCTTAGCCCCCAGTGGAAAGCTCCTGATTGTGGGTGCGGGACCTGATCCATTGGCCATCACTCCGATACAGTTGATCCTGGCGCGACGCGAAGTGCGCGGATGGCCTTCGGGAACCGCAAAAGATTCCGAAGACACCTTGCAGTTCAGCATGCTCACTGGTGTGCGTCCTATGATTGAGAAGTTCCCGCTGGAAAAGGTTGCGGAGGGATTTGAGCAGATGATGAGCGGCAAGGCGCGCTTCCGCGCAGTGCTGACCATGAACTGAGTGACCACTTGAGTGTGGTGCGCGGGTGCGGCGCGGGGGCCTCGCCTGCCTTTCTGTTTATTTGGATAACTAGGGTCGAAAGTTATGCCGCTCTCTTCGCTTTACGCACTGCGGCAAGACTTCTCTTTATCTTTATAGGTCTTGAAGGCCCTGGGGAATGAATCGCCAGAGCTCGGCTGACTTCTCTGCTTCGTTTTTTTGCGTCATCCAGCACGACGAAGGCTTCCGGGGCGCGTGCAACCGGTATTCGCGGTCTCGATGCAGATTTTCAGGGTGCGTTAAGCGGACGGGGATCGCGGCGATTGCGTTAATCTAGAAGAACATGACAGAGCAAGCGCCAGTTACTTCGAACTTCATTCGCGAGATCATTCTCGAAGATCTAAAGACCAACAAATATCAGGGGCGCGTTCAGACCCGCTTTCCTCCTGAGCCCAATGGATATCTCCACATGGGCCACGCAAAGGCCATTTGCCTTGATTTCGGCTTGGCGGACGAGTTCAAGGGCCATACCAATCTCCGTTTCGACGATACCAATCCATCCAAGGAAGAAACGGAGTATGTGGAGTCGATTCAGCAGGACGTGAAATGGCTGGGCTTTCAGTGGGACAGCCTGTTTTATGCATCGGACTATTTCGATCAGCTTTATGAGTGGGCCGTGCAGCTGATCAAAACCGGCAAAGCATACGTCGATGATCTATCAGCCGACCAGATTCGCGAGTATCGAGGCACGCTGACCCAGCCGGGCAGGAACAGTCCGCATCGTGATCGAAGCGTAGAGCAGAACCTTGACCTGTTCGAACGCATGAAGCGCGGCGAGTTTCCCGACGGATCACGCACCGTGCGGGCGAAGATCGACATGGCGTCGCCCAACCTGAACCTGCGTGATCCGGTGATGTATCGCATTTTGCATGCACACCATCATCGGACCGGGGACAAGTGGTGCATCTATCCCATGTACGACTACGCGCACGGGCAGTCGGATTCGCTGGAAAAAGTTACGCATTCCATGTGTACGCTCGAGTTCGAGGACCATCGTCCGCTGTACAACTGGTTCATTGAGCAGCTGGGGATCTTTCCTTCACGGCAGATTGAGTTTGACCGGCTCAACCTGACTTACACCCTGCTCAGCAAACGCAAGCTGCTGCAGTTGGTGGAAGAGAGGCACGTTAACGGATGGGACGATCCACGCATGCCGACCATCTCTGGCATTCGCCGCCGGGGATACACGCCGGAAGCGATCCGTAATTTCTGCAACTCGATTGGGGTTTCAAAAACCAACGGCAGCATCGAGCTCGCTATGCTTGAGCATTTCGTGCGCGAGGACCTTAACAAGCGTGCTCCGCGGGCCATGGCCGTTCTCCGCCCATTGAAGGTGGTTATCGACAACTATCCGGAACACAAAGTAGACGAACTGGATGCGGTCAACAATCCTGAAGACGCGAGCGCAGGAATCCGAAAGGTGCCATTCTCGCGCGTGCTCTACATCGAGCAGGATGACTTTCGGGAAAATCCTCCCAAACAGTATTACCGGTTATCGCCAGGGCGCGAAGTCAGGCTGCGTTACGGATATCTGATCACCTGCGCCAGCGTTGTGAAAAACGAAAAAGACGAAGTGGTGGAAGTTCATTGCAGTTACGATCCTGCCACGCGCGGCGGCAATGCGCCCGATGGCCGAAAGGTGAAGTCCACCATCCATTGGGTGTCAGCAGCGCATGCGGTCGATGCTGAGGTGCGCATTTACGAGACGCTGTTCAATAAAGAAGACCCGAATCAGGTCGAGCCTGGAAAAGATTTCACTTCCAATCTGAACCCAAACTCGCTGCAGGTAATTCGCGAAGCCAAACTGGAGCCCTCGCTTGCAACCCCGCAAGTGGGCGCCAGATACCAGTTTGAGCGCCTGGGATATTTCTGCGCCGATCCTGACTCAAAGCCTGGCCACCCCGTTTTCAACCGCACAGTCGCGCTGAAAGATACCTGGGCAAAGATCGAGAAGAAAGCCCCAGTGGATCCCGGGCGTGGTCGCCCGGCTTAGCAACTAACGCCTTAATGTAGCTGTGTATATGCGGGCTCTGCCTGGGATTGCGCCGAACCGGCGCTGCGCCCTTCACCACTTTTACCTGGAAGTCGACCGGAATTTTTTTCGGCGGATAGCAGGCGGCATTGTCACACGCCTGGTATTTGAGTTCCCCGTGCACCGCATACTTGCCTGCAATCACACTGGCCAGCGGGCGCACTACAACATCGACCGAAAAATCGCCGGTGTAAACATTCAATTTTTCGTCAGGTGAGAATGGAAAGCTTTTATCCTCTCCCGCCGGATAGCTCACCTTGCCGATGATGATGTCAGTCGGAGGATTGACCTTCAGCGCGGTAGGAATCAGGAATTCCGATTTCGGCTTGTTGGAGTTCACGTGGAATCCCCGCTCAACCCGGAAATGGAGAGACACCGTTCCCGGTTTTCCGCGCGTAATAGACACAATTTCGGGCGCGGACATGGTTACTGAGGGAATTTTCTTTCCTGGAATGTCATCCTGCGCGAAAGCGAGCCACGCCACCATCGCGAACAGGGCTGATTGCCAGGGATGGATTCTAGATTTTCGTTTTGATCGCACGGGATTAATTTTGCGACGGTTTTTGCGATTGCGCTTGTGAAATCTGACCCTGGGCTAGTGACTTTTTGACGTCGTCTTCAATGTCGCGGCGGCTTTTCAGTCCGTAGATTTTGTCCACCACTTTACCGTCGCGGCCGACGTAGAAGGTAGCGGGCAAGAACGGAATTCCTCCGTACGCGTCTCCCACTGCCTCTTTCCCAATTACTATCGGATAGTTCACGCCCAGTTCTTTGGCGAATTTAGCGATGTCTTCGGGGTTGGCGTCATCCATTGCGACTCCCACCACCTGCAGTCCTTGCGGCCCATATTGCTTCTGCAGTTCGACAAACCACGGCATCTCGACTTTGCACGGGACACACCAGGTCGCCCAAAAATTGAGTAACACGCCTTTGCCGTGGAAATCCGAAAGATGCAGGGTCTTGCCATCCGGAGTCTGCAGTTCGAAGTCAGGCGCCGGTTTGCCCTGCAGATTGGATCCCTCAAGCCGCGCCTGGTCTGACTGGCGGCGTGACATGTGAAAGCCAAAGACCAGCATGGCGGTCACTACCATGGCCGCAACGATGATGATGATGGGATCACGCTTCAACGCAAGCTCCTATAACGCAAACCGGTTTAGAAATGAAAGATAGTTGGAAATCAGCGTGAACCGTCCAATAACCAGCAGCACGCCCAGCGCAATCAGCAGCGCTCCACTCACAACTTCCAGCGCGTGCATATGGGAGCGGAAGCGGCTGTAAAAGCGCAGAAAGCGCTCGATACCAAACGACGTCAGCAGGAACGGCACCGCCAGCCCAAGCGAATACAGTGCCAGCAGAAATATGCCCTTGCCCACCGAATCCTGCGCCGCAGCGAAAGTGAGAATCACGCCCAGGATCGGGCCGACGCAGGGTGTCCAGCCAAATGCGAATGCAAATCCAATCAGAAACGCGCCCACCGGAGTGCTGCCACCTTTAAGGCTATGCAATCGTGCGTCGGTGTACAGCGCTTTGATTTTGAATACGCCAGTCAGGTGTAAGCCGAAAACTATGATGACCACTCCGGCCACCTGCGCCAGCGCGGATTTATAGCGCGCCAACAATTGCCCGACCTCGGTCGAAATCGCTCCCAGGGTGATAAAGACGACACTGAATCCCAGGATAAAGCCCATGGAGTTGATCATCACTTTGCGCAGCAGTTGCGCATTCTGTGACTTGAGTTCCTCGACTCCAGCTCCGGATACCAGCGAAACGTATCCCGGAACAAGCGGCAACACGCACGGGGACAGGAAGGAAACCAGCCCCGCTAAAAAAGCCGCCATGGGAAGTGGCAACGAATTCATCTCACTCCATTCTATCGTGCGCTGAAAAACCGGCGCGTGGCGATTGCGCGCCACTTCTACAGACGCCTCGCCGCTTGCGAAGTTACACGATTTCCGGCCTTTATTGTCTCGAAGGCGTCAAATCTCTATGGGGCTCGAGCTGACTTGTATTCGGCGCCTCAGAAGCAGGTTCGCTGATTGCTTTTTGCAGAAAGGCGGCCGGCAGGATTGCCGTCAGCACCGCTCGGTTACGATGCTGCTCAACTTTCAATCCATTGAAAAAAGCCTTCACGTCAGGATCTGTTCCTTGCGCAGCGCTGTCTTCGGCAGAGTGGAAGATATTCAGGAATGCTTCTGCCCGCTCGCGCAACTGGCGCGCTTCTTCATCATTGGCGGTGAAGGCTTCCGCTCTCAGATGAACGCTGCCCAGATAGCGCACTGAGGCCACCAGCACCGCGGGTTTGGTCAGCAGAAAGCTCAGATTCTGCGGCATGGCAGGATTTCCCGGGTCAGTGTTGAACACTGCCCATCCCAGGCTGGCGATCGGGACTTCTTTGAAATAGCGCCGCAGAAAGGCCGGGCCGCCAAAGGGAGACGCCAGCTTGCGCGAGCGATCGATGACCCCCCGGATCAAGAGCGGGTCGGGATAGTTTGAAGCCGCCACCAGGCCCACACCCAGGATCGCCACACGCAGCGTGCGTCCATCAAGCGGAATGCTGTAAATCTCGATCGAGTTGTAATTCTCGACCTTTGTCGAAAGACGTTGCAGGTAATCCCGCAGCTTGGAGCCATCGATACGACCGACGAAAACTTCTGAAAAGCGCAGCTCGGTCTTGGGTATGCCATTTGCCGCCGTTGGGTAGTGCACGGCAAACGCAGCCTGATCGAGGTCCCGCTCGAACTCAAAGCCTGTGTTCTGGATGAATTGCTGGTAGTCCGCCTCGTGATGCACGGCGGCCAGCTTGCCCAGCACACCGGTGCGGCGGACCCACTTAAGATTCAGGTAGACGAAACCATCCGCCCCCGGCAGAAGCCGGGCAGATTCAGGCGGAGCATGCTTCCGGAGCTGGATGGCAGCCGTTACCGCGGCGGCTATCAGCAGAACGCCAAAGAATATAGGTAGGCGACGTCTTAATCGCATGCAAAAGAGTCATCCGGCAGATACCCAAGAACCGGAGACTCGGATTGACCTGAAATCATATCATTCCGGTTCCGCATGCGATGTAAATCTGTACGGAGCAAATGCTTGCACGTCAGGTACCGTTATGATAACTTTTAGTCTTGTCCCGGACATCAGGAAGGGAACAGAGGCGTAGCTCGCCTGACAGGGGCAAACTGCTGGCGTAGCTCAGCTGGTAGAGCATCTGATTTGTAATCAGAGGGTCAGGGGTTCAAATCCCTTCGCCAGCTCCAAGGTTCGTTCACAGTTCCGGAACATTAGATTGCGCGGCGCGTGGCATTGGCAGGTTTCTAGCGGCACTCCTTAAGGAAGCTTTTCCAGTTGCGGTGATGATGGCGCTGAAGGATTTGTGCGCTTCTTTTTCCGCTCCTTGATGCTGCAAGCACCAACCCTCCGAGCGCAGTTTTGGCACCGCCGGTGAATTCCGGCGACTCGACAGAAATTCGCCGGTGATTTCTGCACAGGTGGGTGAGTGGTTAAAGCCAACAGACTGTAAATCTGTCCCTCCTAGCGAGGTACGAAGGTTCGAATCCTTCCCTGTGCACCAGTATTCGTTGTGACGAAAAGATTGGCATTTGCGCTTTTGGTGTATGCCGCGATTGCGGCGCTTGCGATCAAGACCTTGGACGATCCGCGGATCCGGTCGGTGACGCTGCTGATTTTGGGGATGTTCGCCGTGAAGAGCTGGGTGCGGCGCAAGGATGTATTGCATCCGGACGGCGAAAATGGGAGTGATTCATAAGCCGATGTAGCTCAGTTGGTAGAGCACTCCCTTGGTAAGGGAGAGGTCATCAGTTCAATCCTGATCATCGGCTCCAGAGTTTGAACATGTTCTCCGGAATTTGAGAACGTTTGGGAAGGGCACGGCTTCACCGCGCACAGCAGAAAACGAGCGGATTTACCCGCTGAGGTTAAACGCGGGAGTAACTCAGTGGTAGAGTCACAGACTTCCAGCTAGGCGACTTGCGGGCGTAGCCCGCAGCTGAAATCCCGAGCGGAAGCAAGGGACCTCACCATGGAGACTAGCAGTGGGACACGCGGGAGTAACTCAGTGGTAGAGTCACAGCCTTCCAAGCTGTTGGTCGCGGGTTCGATTCCCGTCTCCCGCTCCAGAGATTGAAGAAAATGGCGTTCGAACAGGCTGCGATAAAGATCGAAAAGGAGCGCGAGTTTGAGGCCCTGAAAGGCGCTATCAATCGCGCTTTTGCACCGGAAAACGTTGAGAAGTATCTAAAGAAAGTAGCCAGTGCGGGCCTCCGAATCAGAGATTTCGATGGAGTGCTTGCGAAGCGGGTGCTTGAACAGGCATTGGCGGGCGAAAAGGCGAAGGATTTGTACAGCGCGCTAACGCTAAATGACCAAGCGCAGATGAAAGAGTTCTATCTGTCGAGAATTGAGGAAGTCGCTCCGGAGTTAAGGGCGAAGTTTCACAAGCTGTATCAGTATTACTGAGAGATTCGCGGACAAGAGTGTCTGCGCCACGCGACTGTATCGGCCACGATGTAAGCGGTGCAGGGATTTGGCTTGAGTAGGGCACGGCTTCGGCCGTGCCGAAGTGGCGGAATAAATCCGGGGCTTTAGCCCCTGAGGAACAGAAAGAATGGCAAAAGAGAAATTTGAACGCAATAAGCCGCACTGCAACGTGGGTACCATCGGTCACATCGACCACGGCAAGACCACGCTGACTGCGGCCATCACCAAGGTGTTGTCCAAGCACAACCCCAAGATCCAGTTCCGGTCGTTTGATTCGATCGATAACGCTCCGGAAGAAAAAGCCCGCGGCATAACCATCGCCACCGCGCACGTGGAGTATGAGACAGCCAACCGGCACTACGCGCACGTCGATTGCCCGGGGCACGCCGACTACATCAAGAACATGATTACCGGCGCGGCCCAGATGGATGGCGCAATCCTGGTGGTGGCCGCCACCGACGGCCCCATGCCGCAGACCCGCGAGCATGTGCTGCTGGCCCGCCAGGTGGGTGTGCCTTACATCGTGGTCGCGCTCAACAAGTGCGACGCAGTCGATGACGCCGAACTGCTCGATCTGGTGGAGCTTGAAGTGCGAGAGTTGCTGAAGTCGTATCAGTTCCCGGGCGACGACGTGCCGGTGGTTCGTCTGTCCGCGCTGGGTGCCTTGAACGGCGAGGCCAAGTGGGAAAAGCAGATTGACGAGCTGATGGAAGCGGTCGATAAGAGCGTGCCGCAGCCGCAGCGCGAACTGGATAAGCCGTTCCTGATGCCGATCGAAGATATCTTCTCGATTTCCGGACGGGGCACGGTGGTGACCGGGCGAATTGAGCGCGGCAAAGTCAAAGTCGGCGAGGAAGTAGAGATCGTCGGCTTCCGTGACACGCGAAAGACGGTGGTCACGGGCGTTGAGATGTTCAAGAAGCAGCTGGATGAAGGGCTGGCGGGCGACAACGCCGGACTTCTGCTGCGCGGTATCGCCAAAGAAGATGTAGAGCGCGGCATGGTGCTGGCCAAAGGCGGTTCGATCACCCCCCACACCAAGTTCAAAGCCGAGGTTTACATTCTGACCAAAGAAGAAGGTGGCAGGCATACGCCGTTCTTCAAGGGATATCGTCCGCAGTTTTACCTGCGAACCACGGATGTGACTGGAGTAGCGGAACTGCCCTCCGGCACGGAGATGGTGATGCCGGGAGACAACGTGAGCCTGGTGATCGAACTGATCACGCCGGTGGCGATGGAGAAGGGCTTGCGCTTTGCCATCCGCGAAGGCGGGCACACGGTAGGTGCAGGCACCATCTCGGAGATCGTAACCTAGCTCGACGAAATAGAGGGCCGGAGATCCCCTCGCTTGACTCGGATTTCGGCGCGCGGCTCAGACGCCGCGCGGGCGCCTCAAGTTCTTTCCTTTCGGAGAAGCCGGAGGGGGTTAGAGAGAAAAAAAGTGATAGGCAACGAGAAAATCCGCATTCGGTTGAAGGCTTACGATTACCGCGTTCTGGACCAGTCCACGGGAGAGATCGTGGATACGGCCAAGCGCACGGGCGCGCAGATTGCGGGCCCGATTCCGCTGCCCACCATGAAGAATAAATACACCGTACTGCGTTCACCGCATGTCGATAAAAAGTCGCGCGAGCAGTTTGAGATCCGCACCCACAAACGGCTGCTTGACATTCTCGATCCCACCCCGCAGACGGTCGATGCATTGATGAAGCTCGATCTTCCGGCCGGAGTGGATGTGGAGATCAAAGCCTTTGGGAAAGAGCACAAATAAGGCATTCGCGGGCGAGGGCGCCCGTGGCATAACCAGCCGGTAGCAGCAAGCCAGCTGGGTGAAATGAGAAGAAGGCGATGGCAAAAGTAGCTGGAATTTTGGGCAAAAAAGTCGGGATGACGCAGTTGTTTGACTCGAAGGGCGATGTGCGCCCGGCCACCGTGCTGCAGGCCGGCCCGTGTGTGATCACGCAGAGCAAGACCGACCTGAAAGACGGCTACGTAGCGGCGCAGATCGGGCTGGTCGAATTTGTGAAAGAGTCACGCCTGAGCCAGCCCGAACGCGGCCATCTGGCCAAGAACAATCTGCCGCCCATGAAGTTTGTGCGCGAGGTGCCGCTGGAGTTTGAGGAAAAGGCGGAAGCGCCGGTCGCGGGCAACGGACTGAAGGCGGGCGACCGCGTGCTGGTGGATATTTTCGATGGCGAGAAGTTCGTCGACATCGTCGGAATCAGCAAAGGTAAAGGTTTTCAGGGAGTGGTGAAGCGTCATCACTTTGGCGGTGGCCCGAAGTCGCACGGCTCGATGTTTCAGATCACTGGTTCGATTGGTTCTTCGGCGTTTCCGTCGCGCGTGTTCAAAGGTATGCGCATGTCCGGTCATATGGGCAACGCGCGCGTGACCGCACGCAATCTGCGGGTGCTGGGCCTGGATAAAGATGACAACCTGCTGGTGGTTGAAGGCAGCGTACCGGGGCCGAACGGCGGATACCTGGTGATTATGAAAGCCAAGAAGCCGCCCCGAGAGCGTCGCGGGTTTGCGGGCGCAGCTACGGTTGATCCGTTGAAGGCGGCCAAGAGGGCGGCGAAGAAAGGCTAGTTGCGAGTACGGAATATTGGGAAGCGCTATGGCAACCATTGACATACACGATCTGAGCGGGAAGAAAGTCGGCACGCTCGAACTGGCGGACGAAGTGTTCGGCGCAGTCAACGAAGACCTGCTCTGGGAGGCGGTAAAGCATTACCGCGCCGGGCAGCACGCCGGAACGCACGCCACCAAGAACCGCTGGAAGGTTTCGGGTTCCGGCAAGAAGCTCTGGAAACAGAAGGGCACCGGGCGGGCGCGTGTCGGCTCGATCCGTTCACCGCTCTGGCGGCACGGCGGCACGGTGCATGGTCCGCAGCCTCGTTCTTATGACTATGCCTTTCCCCGCAAGAAGTTGCTGGGTGCGCTGCGCTCCGCGCTGGCGGCGAAGCTGGCGGATGGCAAGCTGATCGTGGTAAACGCCTTCAAGGTGGAGGAGCCCAAGAGCAAGCTGTTTCGGGAGGCGCTCGACAACTTGAAAGTCGATTCAAGCGCGCTGCTGGTGGAAGAAGCGAGTAACGGAAACCGCAACCTGGAACTGAGCTCGCGCAATCTGGATGGGGTGGAGCTGGTGCGGGGCAGCGAAGTGCATCCGTATCATCTGCTGCGCTACGACCGGGCGATCTTTACCCAACCGGCGATTGAGAAGCTGCAGTTGTCGCTCAAGAATTCGATTTCGAAGCGCCAGCGCAGGACCGCCGACGGCGAAGGCCAGAGTGAGCCGAAAAAATCAGCGCGTCCGCCGCGCCGGCGGGTGCGGCCTGAAAAAGCCGCGGAGGTGGCCTGATGAAATCTGCATACCAGATCATTCGCCGTCCGGTGATTACGGAAAAGGGCCTGGCCATCAAGGAAAACCAGAACACGCTGGTGTTCCAGGTCGCGCCCAAGGCCACCAAGACCGAGATCAAAGAAGCAGTGCAGGCGGTGTTCAAGGTAAAAGTGGATTCGGTGCGCACCGCCAATTATCCCGGCAAGGAGCGCCGCCGGGGGAAGTTTGCCGGCTATCGTCCGGATTGGAAGAAAGCCTATGTCCGGCTGAAGTCGGGCGAGAAGATGCCGGAGTACGCGCAGAATTTGTAAGAACAGCCGCCCCGCTCTCAGCCGTCAGCTTTCAGTCAAAACGGCGGACCAGAATACTGAGAGTTGAAGGCTGAAAGCTGAGAGTTTTTTATGGCAATCAAGACCTACAGACCGACTACGCAGACGCTGCGGTTCCGTACCACGCTGGTGAACGATGACCTGACTACGAACCGGCCTCATAAGCCCCTGACGGAGCGCAAGTACAAAAGCGGTGGACGCCGCAATTCGGGCGACATTACCATGTGGCACCGGGGCGGGGGAAATAAGCGCAAGCTGCGGATCATCGATTTCAAGCGCGACAAAACCGGCATCCCGGCCACCGTGGCTTCGATCGAGTACGATCCTAACCGCTCGTCGCGCATTGCGCTGCTGGCGTATGCCGACGGCGAAAAGCGCTACATCCTGCAGCCCAACGGCTTGAAAGTGGGAATGAAGATTGTGAGCGGGCCGGAGGCGGACATTCTGGTAGGCAATGCTTTGCCACTCAAAAATATTCCGCCCGGCACCACCATTCACAACCTGGAACTGAAGCCCGGCAAGGGCGCGCAGATGGTGCGTTCGGCGGGCGGAGCGGCGCAGTTGGTAGCGAAAGAAGGCGAGTACGCCTTAGTCAAGCTGCCTTCAGGCGAAACCCGCAAGATTTCACAGGACTGCATGGCGACCATCGGGCAGGTCGGCAATACCGATCATGAAAACGTCACCATCGGCAAGGCCGGCAAGATGCGCTGGCTGGGACGGCGTCCGGTCAATCGCGGCGTCTCCATGAACCCGGTCGATCATCCGCATGGCGGTGGCGAAGGCAAGACTTCCGGCGGACGTCATCCGGTGACGCCCTGGGGACAGCCGACCCGTGGATACAAGACGCGCAACAACAAACGGACCGATGCATTTATCGTGAGCCGAAGAAGTCGATAGCTGGAGAGCAGATTTTTATATGGCACGTTCAACTAAAAAAGGGCCGTTCGTGGACGGATTTCTGCAGACGCGGATTGAAGGCATGAACTCGCGCAATGAGAAAAAGGTGCTGCGCACCTGGTCGCGGCGTTCCACCGTGATACCGGAGTTCGTGGGGCACACCATCGCGGTGCATAACGGGAAGAAATTTATCCCGGTGTACATCACCGAGAACATGGTCGGCCACAAGCTGGGTGAATTCAGCTTTACCCGCCAGTTCAAAGGGCACTCGATGAAGGCGGCCACCGAAACCGCAGCCCGGCCTGCGGGTATACCCGGCGGTCCAGGAGCTTCGGCTCCGGCAGCGGCACCGGCAGCCCCGGCGCCCAAGGCGTAAGGAAAGCAGGAGACAGGCAGCATGGAATTTCGAGTGCAAACCCGGTTCGCTCGCGTCTCGCCGCAGAAGGCGCGGCTGGTGCTCGACCTGATTCGCGGCAGGCGCGCGGAAGACGCGCTCAACACCCTGACGTTCACCAAAAAGCGGGTGGCGGCCACGGTTGAGAAGCTGCTGCGCTCGGCGCTGCAGAACGCAAATTACCTGAGCACGGAAAAAGGCCTGGACGTGGACGTTGACCAGCTTTACGTCAAACAGGCGATTGCGAACGATGGGCCGCGTATGAAGCGTATCCGGCCGGCGCCCATGGGCCGTGCTTTCCGTTATGTGCGGCGGATTTCGCACATCGAGCTGGTGCTGGCGGAGCGTAACCGGAACGGCAAGCCGGTGGCGACGGTGGTGGGTGAAGAAAAGGCTGCAAGAAGCGTGATCAAGGGAAAGCGCAGGGCAGCTCCCAAAGCCAAGGGCAAAAAGAAGGCGACAGCAGCGCGCTGACAGGAGAATTATGGGACAAAAAGTTCATCCATACGGATTTCGGCTCGGCTACACCAAGCCCTGGAAGTCGCGCTGGTTCGTCTCGCGCGACTACGACAAGCTGCTGCTCGAAGACGTCAAGCTGAAGAACGAACTGAAAGACAAACTGAAGTCGGCGGGCGTGAGCTCGATAGAAGTCGAGCGGCCGGGCAACAAGCTGCGGGTAATCATCAAGACCGCCAGGCCGGGGATCATCATCGGCCGCAAGGGCGCCGAGATTGACAAGCTGAAGCAGGACGTGCAGAAACGCACTGCGCGCGAGGTGCACATTGACATCCAGGAAGTGCACAAGCCGGAACTCGACGCCCAGCTGGTGTCGGAGTCGATCGCGCTGCAGCTCGAAAAGCGCGTCGGTTTCCGGCGCGCCATGCGCAAGGCGGTGGATTCGGCGCTGCGCTTCGGGTGCAAAGGAATCAAGGTCCGGGTGAGCGGACGCCTGAACGGCAACGAAATCGCGCGCTCGGAATGGTATCTGCAGGGCCGGCTGCCGCTGCACACGCTGCGCGCGGATATCGAATACGGATTTTCCGAAGCCAAGACCACCTACGGGGTGATTGGCGTGAAAGTATGGATTTATCGCGGCGAGATTTTGCCGCAGAAAAAACGCGAGCAGCAGACGGTTGGCGCCACCGGCGCGTTTTAAGCTGCAGGCGGAGAGCTGATTTTTTATGTTGATGCCGAAAAAAGTTAAGTACCGCAAGCAGCAGCGCGGTCGCATGACGGGCAAGGCCTGGCGTGGCAGCACGCTGGCGTTCGGGGACTACGGATTAAAGGTGCTCGAGCCGGGCTGGATTACTGACCGGCAGATCGAAGCCAGCCGGGTGGCCATGACTCGCTTCATCAAACGCGGCGGCAAGATCTGGATCCGCTTGTTTCCCGACAAGCCGGTTACCAAGAAGCCAGCCGAAACCCGCATGGGGAAAGGCAAGGGCGCGCCGGATCACTGGGTAGCGGTCGTCCGGCCGGGGAAGATTCTGTTTGAAATGGAAGGCGTGAGCCTGACCGACGCGACGGAGGCCATGCGTCTGGCATCGCACAAACTGCCGCTGCGCACCACGTTCGTGAAGCGCGCTGCAGCGCACTGATTTGAGCACTGAGATTTGAGCACTGAGACTGGATATGAAAGCTGAAAAGGTACGCAATCTGACTGACGACGAGCTTCTGCACCAGGAGCGCGAGCTGAACGACCAGCTGTTCAAGCTGAAGTTTCAGCTCAATATGGGGCAGACCGAAAGCTTGAAGAAGATGCGCGGGCTGCGCAAAGACATTGCCCGCGTCAAAACCATCGCCCGCGAGCGACAGGGCGCCCAGGCAACGGAGAAGAAGTAATGGCAGAAACTCAGGCGGCCGCCAAGGCCCCCGGCAAGCGCAAACAGATTATCGGCAAAGTCGTATCCAGCCGGATGCACAAGACGATCGTGGTTCAGGTGGTGCGCAAGAAGGCGCATCCGTTCTACGGACGAGTGGTTTCCAAGGCGAAAAAGTTTTATGCGCACGACGAAAAGAACCAGGCGCACGCGGGCGATGTAGTGCGGCTGGAAGAAACCCGGCCGCTTTCGAAACTGAAGCGCTGGCGGCTTAAGGAAGTGGTGCAGCGCACCGCATTGCTGCCTGAACCCGGGGCTGCGGAAGCGACCAAGGCGTAAGGAGATCTGGCCATGGCTGTGATGATGCGAAGCATGCTCGAAGTCGCCGACAACTCCGGCGCGCGCAAGCTGCAGATGATTCTGCCGCTGGGCGGCGGCACGGGATTGCGCGCTCACCTGGGCGATGTAGTCACCGCCAGCGTGAAAGAAGCTTCTCCTGACGGGCAGGTGCAAAAGGGGAAAGTGGTGAAGGCGGTGATCGTGCGCACCCGTAAAGAGCATCGCCGCCGAGACGGCACTTACATTCGCTTCGATCAGAACGCTGCCGTGCTGATCAACGAAGCCGGGGAACCGGTGGGCACCCGCGTATTTGGTCCGGTGGCGCGTGAGTTGAGGGAAAAGAAGTTCCTGAAGATTGTGAGTTTGGCCCCGGAAGTTCTTTAGGGTTTTGGCTGGGTAATCTGTAATTGGAGTAATTGAAAAGCGAGCGATCGATTTTCCAATTTCAAATTACTCAGTGAAACATGGGTCTTGAATATGGCGACAGCAACTGCAGGACACAAACGAGTAGATATCCGGCGGAACGACACCGTACAGGTGCTCGCCGGGCGTGACAAGGGCAAAGAAGGACGCGTGCTGCGCGTGTTTCCAAATGACAGCAAGGTCCTGGTTGAACACGTGATGCTCGTGAAAAAGCACGTGCGTCCGAACCCGCAGCGCAACGTGAAGGGCGGTATCGCCGAGCAGGAGAGCAGAATCTCGATCTCAAACGTCGGCGTGGTCTGCCCTGCCTGCAAGCGCCCGGTACGTGTCGGGCACGAATTGCAGGGAGACCGCAAAGTCCGGGTATGCCGTAAGTGCGGCAGCACCCTGGATAAGACCTAAAAACGAAAGCTTAAAACGACCAACAAACAGAGTTATGGCGAAAGACAAAGACAATAAGAAAGAAAAGAAAGGCGCCGCGCCCGAACCGGAACGCGCTCCCGCAGCAGCCCGTCACAGCGCCAAGGAAACCCCGCGCTTGAAGACGCGTTTCCAGAAGGAAATCGCGCCTACGCTGATGAAGGAGTTCGATTTCAAGAACCCCATGGCTGTGCCGCATCTCGAAAAGATCGTGCTCAACATGGGTGTGGGCGAAGCCACGCAGAACGCCAAGGTGCTGGATCCGGCGGTGAACGAGCTCGGCCAGATTACCGGACAAAAGCCGGTGGTCACCCGCGCCAAAAAGTCCATCGCCGCCTTCAAGGTCCGTGAGGGCCAGTCGATCGGCGCCATGGTTACACTGCGCGGCGACCGCATGTACGAGTTTTTCGATCGCCTGGTGAACGTGGTACTGCCGCGTGTGCGCGACTTTCGCGGGGTCTCGACCAAGGCTTTCGACGGGCGGGGAAATTACACTCTCGGCCTGCACGATCAGCTGATCTTCCCGGAGATCGATTACGCGCGGGTGGACAAGCTGAAGGGTATGAACGTCACCATTGTGACCACCGCGCGCACCGACGAGCAGGCACGCGCGCTGCTCAAGAACCTGGGCATGCCGTTCCGCGCTTAGAAATTGAGTGATTGAGAAATTTGGTTGAGCAATTTACCGCTTTTAGTACGGATGTACTGAGAGCTGAAAGCTGAAAGCTAGGAGCCGATGGCAACTACAGCAAAGCGAGTTAAAGACGCGAAGATTCAGAAGAAGTTTGACGATGCGCGGGCCAAGGACAAGAACGTACGTCCGAAGTTTTCCACCCGACGGCACAACCGCTGCAAGCTGTGCGGACGCCCACGGGCTTATCTTCGCAAGTTTGGCATCTGCCGCTTGTGTTTTCGCGGGCTGGCGTTGCGGGGAGAAATTCCAGGCGTCTCGAAATCGTCCTGGTGAGTTAGTTCTGGTAAGGGCACGCGGGCGAGGGCGCCCGGGCCACACCAGTCCGGACAAGTTAACGCCGTGGCAGGTTCTCCGGTTTCAGTCGGAGCAAACGCGCGGTGAAGGAGAAGCAAAACGATGAGGTTGACCGATCCGGTCGCAGACATGCTGGCGAGAATCCGCAACGCGATTCGCGCGCGGCATCAGAAAGTGGATGTGCCTGCTTCCAAGTTGAAGCTGGAGATTGCCCGTATCCTGAAAGAAGAAGGATACGTGGCCAATTTCAAGCCCACCGAAGAAGAGGGCCACAAGGTAATTCGTATTTACCTGAAGTACAGCAACAACAACGAGGCTGCCATCTCGAACGTGGAGCGTGTCTCCCGTCCCGGCTGCCGGGTGTATGTGCGCCGCAGCGAGATTCCGCGCGTGCTGGGCGGCTTGGGTATCAATATCCTGACGACGCCGCGGGGCGTCATGACGGGCCGCCAGGCGCGCAAGCAGGGCTTGGGCGGCGAAGTGCTTTGCGACGTGTGGTAGGAATTTCGCTCTCCGGGCATCCACTTTCAGCGATCAGTCTGAAGGCGAAATGCAACCCGGAGGGCTGATAGCTGAGAGCTGAGAGCTTCTTTATGTCACGCATTGGAAAAAAACCGATTCCGCTGCCGCAAGGTGTTGCGGTCAAGATAGAAGGCAACACGGTTGCCGTGCAGGGTCCCAAGGGCAAACTGGAAACGCTGCTGCCGCGCGGCATTCAGATGGAACAGCAGGATGGGCATCTGGTCGCGATTCGGCAGAATGATTCCCAGGCCGCGGTCCATGGACTGGCGCGCGCCCTGGTCAACAACGCCGTCGAAGGCGTTACCAGGGGCTGGACGCGCGAACTCGAGATCGTCGGCATAGGCTATCGCGCGGAGATGAAGGGCAAGGGTATGGTGGTGTTCACGCTCGGCTTCTCCCACCCTATCGAGTACCCGCTGCCGAGCGGAGTCGAGGTCGCAGTCGATCCCAAGCAGACCCGTTTGACGGTTACCGGAATCGATCGCCAGAAGGTTGGACAGGTTGCCGCCGAGATGCGCAGTTTGCGTCCACCCGATCCTTACAAGAACAAGGGTGTGCGTTACGTGGGCGAGCGGCTGAAAAAGAAAGTCGGCAAGACGGGAGCGAAATAAAGTTACCGGCCACCCGTGATCAGCTCTCAGTTAGGGAGCTGAGATCAGGGTTTGCTGATAGCCGGGACCTGAGAGCTGAAAAGTTATGCTTAACAAATTATCCAAAAACGCGAAGCGGCGCCATGTGCATGACCGTATTCGCAAGAAGGTTATCGGCACGCCCCAGCGGCCGCGCCTGAACATCTATCGCTCACTGAATCACATTTACGTGCAGGTGATTGACGATCTGAACGGCTCCACGGTGGTGGCCGCCAGTACCTCGCAGGGTAAAAAGGGCGAGCGCAAGACCGGCGGCAATCTGGCGTCCGCAAAAGCGATCGGCAAATCCATCGCCGAGCGCGCGCAGGCAAAAGGAATAAAGAAGGTGGTTTTTGATCGCGGCGGCTATCTGTATCACGGGCGCGTCAAGGCCCTGGCCGAAGCTGCCCGCGAAGCAGGGCTGGAGTTTTAGGATTTTCAATTGAGTGATTTGGAACTGCGGAATTTGGGCGGCAGGTTTCGATCCCAATTTAACAGTTGCCAGATTGCCAATGTTCAATTTCATGATTGTGGGTGCAAATGCCAACTGTAATTAAGAGACTGGATGCCGGCGCTTATCAGCTGAAGGACCAGGTGGTGTCGATCAATCGCGTCACCAAGGTCGTAAAGGGCGGCAAGAACCTGTCGTTCGCTGCGCTGGTGGTGGTAGGCGATCCGAGCGCCGCGGTGGTGGGCTTCGGGTCCGGCAAGGCCAAGGAAGTGCCGCAGGCGATCCGCAAGGGGATCGAGTCGGCCAAGAAGAACCTGGTGAAAGTAAACCTGACCCAGACCAGCATTCCTCACCTGGTACTCGGGCGGTATGGCTCAGGCCGGGTGCTGCTCAAGCCGGCGCCGGAAGGCACCGGGGTCATTGCCGGGGGCGCGGTGCGCGCGGTCATGACTTCGGCCGGAGTGCAGAACGTGCTGACCAAATCGATCGGCACCACCAATCCGCACAATGTGATCAAAGCGACCTTTGAGGCGCTCAAGAAACTCAGGAGCAGGCACGACGTAGCTGCTACCCGCGGCAAGTCGGCCGAGGAGTTGTAATGGCGGTCAAAACTGAAAACAAAGCCGGGGCCAGGCTGCAGTTGAAGTGGGTGCGTTCGGCAATCTGCGCGCCGGTAAAGCAGAAGAGAGTCGTCAAGGGGCTTGGCTTCACCCGATTGAACCAGGTGATTGAGCGCCCGGACACGCCTGCCATTCGCGGCATGGTCGCCAAGATCCCGCATCTGGTAGTGATTGTGAACTGAGAGCAGAGAACCAGGAAGAAAGACCAGAGAACAGACTTTATTTATGAATCTCTCTAACGTTCGAGCGCCGAAGAAGGCATCCGAGAAGCGCAAGCGGGTAGGCCGAGGCATGGGTTCGGGCATGGGCAAAACCTCCACCCGGGGCCACAAAGGCCAGCGTTCGCGCAGTGGTTCGCGCATGATGCGTGGATTTGAAGGTGGCCAGATGCCTTTGCACCGCCGCCTCCCCAAGCGCGGCTTTACCAATATCTTCCGCAAGGAATATTCCATTGTCAGCATTGAACGCCTGGCGGCGTTGGGAGAGACCACCATTACTCCTGACGTTCTGCGCAAGGCTGGAGTCATCAACACCAAGCATCCGGTGAAGATTCTGGGAGACGGCGAACTCTCCTCCGCCCTGACCGTTCACGCCCACAAGTTTTCCAAGTCGGCGCAGGAGAAGATCACCAAAGCCGGCGGCAAGTTTGAGGTGTTGCAGTAATGTTTGACAAGCTGGCCAACATTTTCCGTGTTCCCGACCTGCGCAAACGCATTCTGTTTACCCTGGGATTGTTGGCTGTGTACCGGCTTGGCGGTCATATTTATACCCCGGGGATCAATCCCGACAAGCTGGCGCAGTTTTTCGAACAGAACCGAGGCTCGCTGCTCGGCTTTGTTGATTTGTTCAGCGGCGGCAACCTGCGTCGCCTGACCATTTTTGCGCTGGGCATCATGCCCTACATTACGGCTTCCATCATTCTGCAGCTGCTGACCGTGGTCTATGAGCCACTGGCGAAGTTACAGAAGGAAGGCGAACTGGGGCGGAAGAAGATCACCCAGTGGACGCGTTACCTGACCGTTATCCTCAGCGCGATCCAGTCATTCGGTATCTCCTGGCAGCTGCAGCGCAGCGGCGACTTTGTGATCAACCCGGGGGTGGGGTTCATCCTGATGACCATGCTGACGCTCACCACCGGCAGCGCCTTCATCATGTGGCTGGGCGAGCAGATCACGGAACGCGGCATCGGCAATGGCATGTCGCTGCTGATCTTCGCCGGGATCGTGGTCGGGCTGCCACGGGGCATTATTGATCTCATCGACAAAGCCAAGAACGGCGCCTGGGGCGGAATTACGCCGGTGCTCATGGTTTTTCTGCTGGTGTTCATGATTGGAGTGGTCGCGTTCATCGTCTATGTCGAACGCAGTGAGCGTCGCATTCCGGTGCAGTATGCCAAGCGGGTGGTGGGCCGCAAGATCATGGGCGGCCAGTCGACCCATCTGCCGCTGCGGGTGAACGCCGGCGGCGTGATGCCGGTAATTTTTGCTTCGTCGATTCTGGCTTTGCCGCAGACATTAGGCTACGGGCTTCGCAACAGCCGCTATTTCGGAGACCTGCTGCGCGCGCTGGGATGGGGCGAGCCGCTTTACACTTTGCTGTATGCGGTGGGCATCATCTTCTTCGCTTACTTTTACGTTTCCATCGTTTTCAATCCCAGCGAAGTGGCCGACAACATGCGGAAGTACGGCGGATTTATACCCGGCATCCGCCCCGGCAAGCGCACCGCCGAGCATATCAATGAGATTCTTACCCGTATTACGCTGGTAGGGGCACTCTACCTGATCGTGATTTCGTTTATTCCCGAATGGATGATTACCGGCATTCACCTCAACCATCTGTGGGGGCCGGTGGGCCACTTCTTTGATTCGCTGCCCAACTGGATGCTGAACGGGCTGGGGGTGCAGTTTTATTTCGGTGGCACGTCACTGCTGATCGTGGTGGGCGTTGCCATGGACACGGTGCAGCAGGTCGAAGCGCAACTGATCATGCGGCACTACGAAGGTTTTTCACCGCGCAGCGGGCGGGTTCGCGGACGGCGCGCCTGGTAAACGGCAGTTGCTATGGCAGTCAGAAATCTAAGCGGGAGGCTTGGGGGCCAGCTTGACAGGGGCAAGTTCGCAGAATGTCGGACCCATCATCCTGCTGGGGCCGCCCGGCGCTGGTAAGGGTACCCAGGCCAAGCGGGTTTCGGAGTACTACCGCATTCCGCAGATTTCTACCGGAGACATTCTGCGCGAGCAGGGGCAGCGTGGCACCGAGCTGGGGATCAAGGCCAAAGACATCATGGCTCGCGGCGAGTTCGTTCCCGATGAGCTGATGTATGGCATGGTGGCCGACCGTCTCCGCCAGGTCGACTGTGAACGGGGTTTCATACTGGATGGTTTTCCGCGTACTCCGGCCCAGGCCGGGTGGCTGGACGCTTTTCTGGAACACGAGTTCTTTGACAACGTGCCGCGCAGCAAATGTCTGCCGGTTGTGATCCGCATCGACGTGGACTATAATTTATTGCTGCGCCGGATTGCTGGTCGCCGTTCCTGCCCTGTCTGCGCACGCATTTACAACGTTTACCTTCAGCCTCCCCGGGTCGCTGATACCTGCGATCACGATGGTTCGAAACTGATCGCCCGCGACGATGATCGCGAAGAAGTGATTCGCGACCGCCTGCAGCGCTATGAGGTCCAGACCCGTCCGGTAGCGCAATACTACGAACGCAAGGCGCGACTGTCAGCAGTGAATGGCGAGATGCCGGTAGAGCGGGTCACCGAGGAAATTATTCGCCTGGTTGAAAACTCCCGAAGGGAAGCTGTCGGCTCCTAGAGATGGCGATCATATGCAAATCGGCGGCTGAGATCGAAAAAATGAAGCAGAGCGGTCATATCGTACGCCAGGTTCTCGATCACGTTCGCGCACTGGTAAAGCCCGGCGCTTCCACCATGGATCTGGAGCGGGCGGCGGAAGGGAAGATCAACGATCTCGGTGCCAAGCCGGCGTTCAAGGGTTATTACGATTATCCGTGTGTGCTTTGCACGTCGATGAATGAAGAGATTGTTCACGGCATTCCTTCCGAGAAACGGATTTTGAAAGCCGGCGATATCGTTTCGATCGATTGCGGCGTGGTGCTGGATGGCTATTACGGTGACGCGGCGATCACGGTAGCGGTGGACGGTGACATAAAGCCGGAAGTGAAGAAACTGCTGGAAGTCACTGAAGCTTCACTGGAACGGGCCATCGCAGCGGCGCAGATAGGTAACTCGGTCGGCGATGTTGGCGCGGCGGTGCAGGAATTTGTAGAGGCCAACGGCTTCAGCGTGGTGCGTGAGTTTGTGGGGCACGGCATCGGTACCCGGTTGCACGAAGAGCCGCAGGTCCCGAATTACGGAAACCGGGGCCAGGGGACGCGGCTTCGCGAGGGCATGGTGCTGGCGATTGAGCCGATGGTGAATTCGGGCGGTCCCGATACCCGCGTGCTCGACGATAAGTGGACGGCCGTTACCGCCGACGGCAGCTACAGCGCTCATTTTGAGCACTGCGTGGCGGTGACTAAAGATGGCCCGGTGATTTTGACACAGTGATGCTGCCAGCCATCAGCTTTCAGTAAGCCGCTGATAGCTGAAAGCTGACAACTGATAACTAAGGAGTCGATGAGTAAAGAGGACGCGATTGAGGTTATGGCAACGGTCCTCGAACCGCTGCCCAACGCCATGTTCCGGGTGGAACTGGAGAACAAACATCAGGTGCTGGCGCATGTTTCCGGCAAAATGCGGAAGAATTTCATCCGCATCCTGCCCGGCGATAAGGTTGCGGTGGAATTGTCGCCGTACGACCTGAACCGGGGCCGAATCGTCTATAGATATAAATGAATCTATATCTTAGCGTTTTCATCGGGCAGAAAAGGATCAAGTTATGAAGGTACGAGCATCGGTCAAGAAGATTTGTGATAAGTGCAAGGTCATTCACCGCCGTGGGGTGGTCAGGGTGATCTGCACCAATTCCAAACACAAGCAACGGCAGGGGTAACTGCTGAAGACACGGCTTCCGCCGTGTTCGAATTGAATGTTGAAGTGCGGCTTTAGCCGCTGAGATCAGGAGACACATGGCACGAATTGCAGGTATTGATCTTCCCCGAAACAAGCGCGCGAATATCGCGCTGACCTACATTTATGGCATCGGGACCTCCCGCTCGGCCCGCATTCTGGACGAGGCCAAGGTAGATCCTACGAAGAAAGTCCAGGACCTCGGAGAAGACGAAGTCAACCGCATCCGCCAGGTGATTGAGGGCGAGGGGATGGTCGAAGGCGATCTGCGCAAGGAAGTTACGATGAACATCAAGCGGCTCATCGAAATCGGTTCCTATCGCGGATACCGGCATCGCCGTAACCTTCCGGTCCGCGGACAGCGTACCCACACCAATGCCCGTACCCGTAAGGGGCCGCGCAAAGGAACCGTGGCCATCAAGAAGAAGGCGGCGGCGAAAACTTAACTGAAAGCGATCAGCTAAAGGCTAAAACATGGCAAAACCAGCAGCAGCAGCAGCCGGCGCCGGGGCGGCGACCGATAAAAAGGGCAAGAAGAAGCAGTTCAAGAAGAAAGAGCGCAAACACGTGCCCTACGGGGTCGCCCATATCCAGGCGTCGTTTAACAACACAATCGTGACCATCTCCGATCAGGCTGGCAACGTCCTGTCGTGGAAGAGTTCAGGGTCACTTGGTTTTCGCGGATCGCGCAAAGGAACTCCCTTTGCCGCCCAGCAGGCCGCCATGAATGCCGCCAATATGGCGCGCGATCACGGCGTCCGAACGGTGGAAGTGCGGGTCAGCGGCCCGGGATCCGGTCGCGAATCAGCGATCCGCGCCCTGGCTTCGGCGGGAATCGAAGTGCGCAGCATTCGCGACACCACTCCGATTCCGCACAATGGCTGCCGTCCGCCCAAGCGACGCAGAGTTTAGCACGCAGAGTTTAGAAGGAAGGGCACGGTTTAGCCGTGCCGCAATGATGATTAGTAAAAGGGACTTTAGCCCCTGCGTCAACCGGGAAGAAGGGAAGCCAGTCCTGTAAACCGGTTGAAGTCCTGAGCGATGCGAAGCATGTTCGCTCAGAAAAAAGGAGAAGGAAACTTGGCGCGTTACAAAGATGCAGTCTGCCGTTTATGCCGCCGCGAGGGGATGAAGCTTTTCCTCAAAGGCACAAAATGTTTCACTGACAAATGTCCGATCGAAAAGCGCAACTTTGCGCCTGGCCAGCACGGTAAAGATCGCAAAGCCAAAATTGTCGGCTACGGCCTGCAGCTTCGCGAGAAGCAGAAGACCAAGCGCATCTACTTCACCCAGGAAGGCCAGTTCCGCAATTACTTCGAAAAGGCCGCCCGCACCAAGGGTGTGACCGGCGAACTCCTGCTGCAGCAACTCGAGCGGCGCCTCGATAACATCGTCTACCGCATGGGCTTCGGGATCTCCCGCCGCCAGGCGCGGCAGCTGGTGCGCCATGGTCACGTAGCGGTCGATGGACGCAAGGTGAACATTCCTTCGTACCAGGTGAGCGTAGGCGAGGAAATCGCCATTCGTGAAAACAGCCGCAAGCTGCCTATTCTGGAGATGGCAAAAGACTTTGCCAGCCACCAGAACCAGCCGGCCTGGCTCGATATCGATCGCGACAACTACAAGGGCCGGGTCAGCGCACTGCCCAAGCGTGATGAAATTCAGCTGCCGGTGAACGAGCAGCTGATCGTGGAGTTGTATAGCAAGTAACAGTTGGATGGTGTAGGGACGAGTCTTAGAGCTCTACGCAATCAGTCTATTGGTCCTTTTTTCGCGCCAGATCAGCCTCTGCCGGCGTTTGACCTGAGTTTGGACCACTCAGGAAGCCGGCACTGAGCCAAACGGCCGAAGGAGAGTAACAATGCTTTGGAAGGGCTTTCAAAAACCAAAACGTCTTGCAGTTGACACTTCAACCTTAACCGACAAGTACGGCATATTCTGGGCGCAGCCCTTTGAGCGCGGATTCGGCACCACCATCGGCAACGCGCTCCGTCGCGTTCTGCTCAGCTCGATCGAAGGCGCGGCCGTTACCGCGGTCAAGATCGAAGGCGTGCTGCACGAGTTCCAGTCGATTCCCGGAGTGGTCGAAGACGCCACCGACATTATCCTCAACCTGAAGCAGATTCCTTTCAAGTTGAGTGGCGACGCTCCGAAAGCTATTTATCTGCGCGCCGATCAGCCCGGCGTTGTCACCTCCGGCATGGTCGAGGCCGACGCTGACGTCGAAGTGCTCGACAAAGACGTCTACATCGCGACCGTCAGCGAAGGCGGCAAACTGGACATGGAAATGCGGCTGAAGCGCGGCCGTGGCTATGTTTCCGCCGACAAAAACTTCGACGAAGATCTCGGCATTGGCTTTATCCCCGTGGATTCCGTCCACTCGCCGGTTCGCAAGTGCAACTACAACGTCGAAGCCGCCCGTCTTGGACAGATCACGGACTACGACAAGCTGACACTCGAAGTTTGGACCAACGGTTCGATTACTCCGGCTGACTCGATCGGCCTGGCCGCGAAGCTGTTGAAAGATCACATGAACATCTTCATCAACTTCGAGGAGGATATCGAGACTGCGACTGCCTCCGACGACCGCAAGCCCGAGATCAAGAATGAGAACCTGAACCGTTCGGTCGAGGAGCTCGAGCTTTCAGTGCGCAGCTACAACTGTCTGAAGAACGCCAATATTCAGACCATTGGCGAGCTGGTGCAGAAGACTGAAGCCGAAATGCTCAAGACCAAGAATTTCGGCCGCAAGTCGCTGAACGAGATTAAAGAAATCCTGTCGTCTATGGGGTTGAGCCTGGGCATGAAGATTGACGAACACGGCAATGCCGTGCCGGGCCCGACCTCGAACCAGGTGCTGCCGGCTTCGGCCTATGGCCCGGACGATAACTACTAGAAGTCGGAAAGGCGCGGTTCGCCGCGCCTTTCTGATTGAGTAGTTGGGAAATCTGGAAAATTGAATAATCGGCTTTCCAATTACCGGATTTCTCAATTATTAAATTACGCAATTCTCGAACTGGGGTTTCAACCATGCGTCACAAAGTTGCCGGATACAAACTCGGACGTACTACCTCGCACCGCCGCTCGCTGCTGCGCAACCTGGTCACTTCGCTGGTGATGGAAGAGCGCATCGAGACCACCATTCCCAAAGCCAAGGCGATGCGTCCGCTGATGGAAAAAATGATCACGCTCGGCAAGCGCGGAGACCTCGCTGCCCGCCGCCAGGCCGCCGCCTACCTGATGACGCGCGAGTCGGTGAACAAACTGTTCGACACGCTCGCCGCGCGCTTTGGCGACCGCAACGGAGGCTACCTGCGCATTGTCCGCGCCGGCTGGCAGAAAGGCGACGGGGCCGACAAGGCCTTCGTCGAACTGCTCGGCAGCGAACAGGTGCAGGAAGAGAAGCGCCAGAAACGGGCCGAAGTCCGTGCCAAGCGCGCCGCCGAAACCAAGAAAGCCATGGAAGAAGCCGAAGCTCAGGCGCAGGCCCAGGGCGAAACCGCCCCCGAAACCAACAAGAAAGAAGAAGACAAAGAGTAGCGTTTTATAAACGAGTCATGAAGGCCGGACATTCCTGTCCGGCCTTTTTATTCAACGAAATCTCTGCTGCGGCATTCCGGGCGGAGCTTCGCTCCGCCGGACAGCCGAGGGATGCTGTCCTTACTCAGAATCCGGCCCGCCGCCCGTACATGTCCGTCCGTGTCTCCCTGCGGTAATCTTGTGCGCATTTGGCTCGGAGCTACACTTGCGACAGAATGCAGTTTTCCCGCACCCAGCTGCTGATCGCCATTGGCGCAGGCGCGCTGCTGGTGATCGTCTTTCTCGGGTACCTGATGTGGCTCAACAATAAGGGCCCGGTGCTGTCGCGCTCTGAAGGCCGCGATCCCCTCTCCGGCACGCCCAACTCGATCTCGCTCAACCCGCTTCGCGACCGCGCTTCTGAGCGTGAAGCCTCAACTTTCATCCGCGCCCTGCGCGACGGCCGCTGCCGCGAACGGCTTTCCGACTGGGAAAAAGACTACCGCCGCAAGTACGCCGCTTTCATCTGCGAGTCGGAAGGCAAGCATCCACTGCTTTCCTGGGAGATCGTGGACTGGGAAGACACGCCGCCGCTGCGCATTCTGCACTATCGGGGCAGACGCCTGATTGCAGCCGGCGAGCAGAAAACCTACAGCGAACTATTCTCGGTGACACTTGAAAGAAAAGCGGAAGACTGGAACGTCACTAAGTACGACGCTATCTACTGAGCCGTCTCGGCTCTCTCGTAACTATCAGGTAGATTATCGCCTGCGCGGTCAGCGCGGCCGCGCTATCCAGAATCACATCATGGATGGTTCCGGTGCGTGAAGACAGAAATGTCTGGTGCCATTCGTCGAGTGAGGCCACGCCCGCAGCCACTACAAACGCTACAGCCGCCCAGCGCCATTTCCAGGCTCGTCCGGGAGCCGGCCAGGTGGTCTTCCAGGCTCGGAACATCAACAAGCTCAGTGTGAAGTAGCCCACGAAATGGCCAATCTTGCGCAGATGCCCATTCCAGCCGGCGAAGTCGGTTACGCTCACACCAAAGAAAAAATGAAACAGCGGGTACAGAAACCGGCCGGTGTTCGCAGCCGATGCATAGCTGGTAGATTCAATCGCGATCAGCCCCAGCCACAGCCCGGCCGCGACCCACGCCTTTAATGATTGTTTGTGTTCAGATGTCAAAGGCGGGCCAGCTCACTCCACCGCATAATTCGGCGCTTCGCGCGTGATCACCACGTCATGCACATGGCTCTCTCGAAGGCCTGCCGAGCTGATGCGGACGAAGCGCGTCTTCTGCAGCAACTCTGGGATAGTCGCCGCTCCGCAATAACCCATTCCCGATTTCAGTCCACCGACCAACTGATGCACGATCATCGAAACCGTGCCCCGGTACGGAACCCGGCCTTCAATCCCTTCCGGCACCAGCTTACCCAGCCGGTTGGATTCCTCTCCGTTGATCGGCATCGCGGTCGATGCGTCGCCGTCGCTGTTCTGGAAATAGCGCTCGCTTGAGCCGGCAGCCATCGCGCCCAGCGATCCCATTCCGCGATATGACTTGAAGGTCCTGCCTTGATAGAGAATCAGTTCGCCCGGACTCTCATCCGTTCCCGCGAACATGGATCCAATCATCACCGCGCTCGCGCCTGCGGCCAAGGCTTTGGTGATGTCGCCTGAGTACTTGATGCCGCCATCCGCAATGATCGGAACATCGGAATCTTTGGTGGCCCGGAACGTCTCAGCAATGGCGGTGATCTGCGGAACCCCCGCGCCAGTCACCACTCGCGTAGTGCAGATTGATCCCGGCCCGATTCCCACCTTGATGGCGTCTACGCCTGCGCGCGCCAGTTCGCAAGCCCCGTCGAAAGTAGCGACATTGCCGACGATCAAGTCCACGTCCGGAACTTTTGCTTTCACCGCCCGCACCGCTTCCAGCACGCGCGTGGAGTGCCCATGTGCGCTGTCAATCGCCAGCACGTCAACTTTGCGCTCCACCAGTTCCTGTGCCCGTTCCAGGAAGTCGCCCGTTGCCCCGATCGCCGCGCCTACCCGCAGCCGGCCCTGGGAGTCTTTAGCCGCGTTGGGATACCTCAGCTTCTTCTGAATGTCTTTGACCGTGATCAGGCCCTTCAGGTTGTAGTTGTCATCCACCACCAGCAGCTTTTCCACCCGATGTTCGTGAAGAATGTTTTCCGCATCTTCCAGCGTGGTTCCCACCGGCACCGTGATCAGATTTTCTTTAGTCATCACTTTGCTGATCGGAACATCGAACCTGGTTTCAAAGCGCAGATCGCGGTTGGTCAGAATGCCTACCAGTTTGCCGCCTTTGGTGATCGGCACGCCTGAGATTTTGAATTTCCGCATCACTTCCAGGGCGTCTGAAACCTTCGCGTCGGGCGACATAGTCACCGGATCGACAATCATTCCGCTTTCCGACCGCTTCACCTTGTCGACTTCCTCGGATTGTTGCTGGATCGATAAGTTCCGATGAATAATTCCCAAACCGCCCTGCTGCGCCATGGCGATGGCCATGTGCGATTCTGTCACCGTGTCCATGGCGGCGCTGATGACCGGAATATTCAGCCGGATATTTTTGGTGAGCCTGGTCTGTGTGTTCGCGGTCGACGGTACAACGTCTGAGCGGGCGGGCAGCAGCAACACGTCATCAAACGTGAGCGCCTCTGGAACAGGAAAATGAATCATGATTTTCTCAAAAGAGCTGGTACTTTCATTTTAGAGGCGGGTTCCGCGCCTTGCAAATGTGCTTGCAAGCTGTAGAGCAAACGTATTAACGTCCTGCCTGCATTGGGGAGTGCAATAATTAATGATTAAAGTCCAAAAGCTTCTGACCGTCGCCGTTCTGGTAGCAGTATTCTGCACCAACATCGGAGCTCAATCTGAGTCAGGCGCCAGCACGCCTACCATCCGTATCAATACTCACCTGGTGTTGGTTGACGTTGTGGCGACCGACAAACACGGCAAAGCAATAACGGATCTTAAGGCGTCCGATTTCACTCTTCAGGAGAAGGGCAAATCTGAGAAGATTGCTATATTCAATCCTCCCGGTTCGCAGGACAAAGGTGCGGCTCGCGGCCTGGGCCCGGGCATTTATTCCAACCGGCCGGAGTACGTAACAACGGAAGGTCCGCTGGCCGTTCTCCTGCTGGATACCGTTAATACCTCGTTTAGAGACTCGGCCTACGCTCGCCGGCAGATGCTGCAATTCGTGCGCAACCAGTACAAACCCGGGCAACGCATGGCGATTTTCACGCTCAGCAACGGGCTCGCAGTGCTGCAGGATTTCACGACCGACCCGCAGCTTCTCTACAACGCGCTGGTGCAATACCTGCCGAAAGAACAGGAAGGCAAAGCCGCCGCCGCTCCCGCGGTGGCCAATGTGGCCAATGCAGATAGCGGTCGCGGCAATTCGAACAGCATGGCAGATTCCTTCAATCAGCGGATCCAGGCATTTCAAAATGCTCAGGTGGCTTACCAGGAAGACCGCCGTATTGAGATCACTCTCGCCGCCATGCGCAGTCTGGCGCGCATTCTGGCGGGTGTTCCTGGCCGCAAAAGTGTTCTCTGGGTTACCGCCGGCTTCCCGTTCAGCCTGATCCCCGAGGACCGCACGATCTCTGACACCGAACTGGCCGAATCACTTCCTACCATCAGCCAACTTAGCCTGGGTACTCGCGACAGCGGATCAGTGGCGAGTATTACCCGTCAGGGGCACGCGGGAGAGATTCGTTTGGCTGCTGCACAGCTCGCCAGCGCGCAAATTGCGATCTATCCCGTGGACGCGCGTGGCCTGGTCAGCGGAATGGAAGAAACCATGCTCGATCCTAAATCGCGCAACCTTGACGCCATGACGCAAGGTGCTCAGGCACGAATCTCCAACGTCACTTCGACTCAGGAGACCATGCGCGAGATGGCACGCGAGACTGGCGGCAAGGCCTACATCAACCAGAATGAAGTTCAGCAGGGCGTCGCACTGGCCCTGGCCGACTATCCTGCTTCGTACACGCTCGGTTATTACCCCGACGACAAAAAGTGGGACGGTAAATATCGCTCTATTAAAGTCAAAACCCAGCGCGACGGAGTTGAGTTGCGTTATCGCCGCGGGTACTTCGCCATCGATCCCTCTCAACTCAAGGACCAGAAACCAGAACAGGCAATTGCAGAAGCGCTCTCCGATCAGGCCGCCAACACCCTGGTCACCTTCTTGGCTCAGGTGAAGCCGGGCGATAAAGGCAAGCTCGGGGTCGATATTCTTGTGGATTCCAACAGCGTGACTGCCGAAGATGTCGCCGGCGGGAATAAGAAGCTGAATCTGGTTTTTTATGCCGCCATTTTTTCCGCCGACGGCAAAATGCTTGGCAACCAGAGCATGAAGATCGATCAGACCTTTGACGCTAATACCTTCCAGCAGGTGCAGCAGCATGGAATTCTCACCCACATGGACATCGATCCCAAACCGGGCAAGAATGACTTGCGGATCGCGGTTCGCGACAATCATTCCGCCTCGGTGGGCACGCTGATCGTTCCGTTGCAGTAGCCTTGCAGCAGTCCGTAACCGGCAGTTGGCTGCACACCACCGTAATCTGGGTAGTTCCCGACGATGTACATAGAATTCGAGCATGCAGGCTTGGGCGGAACGCTTTGATATCGACTGGGCTCCGGTCTCCCGTACCAGCCTGATCGCCTGGCTTATTTTCTACGCCGCTTTCCTGGTTTACGCTCTCCGCAACTTCGGTCAATTTCTGTTCATTGACAGTGCCAACCTGGTGGTTCACGAAGGCGGGCACCTGCTGTTCGGATGGTTTGGGTCAACCATTGGTCTGTGGGGCGGAACCCTGTTGCAGTGGCTGGCACCGCTTTTGCTGGCCGCGTACTTTTTTACTAAAGGCCAAACCAGCGCGTTCGTGTTCTGCCTGTTCTTCTTTTTCGAGAACTGGCTATATACCGCCAGCTACATGGCAGACGCCCGCGCCATGCAGTTGCCTCTGGTGACGGTTGGCGATCCGGACTTGGCCGAGCATGATTGGCATGCGATCTTCCTCAGCCTGGGCTGTCTTCCGTACGACACAATCATCGCCTCGGTAGTTCGATTTTTTGGCTGGTGCGGAATGCTGGGCAGCGTGGGATGGCTGGTGCGCAGTTCGCTATCTTCGCAAGGCGCTGTGCTGAACTCCGCTACTTATGAAAATGGCTAAGAATCGCCTCCGCCTGGGTACGCGTCACAACTGACGAAAGGGCCGCCGCATCCGCCTGCCGGATCGCCTGCACGCTTCCAAAATGCTCCAGCAATCGGCGCGTGGTCAGGGCGCCTACCCCGGGAATCTCGCGTAATTCGGTGGCGCGGTCACGAATCTGCCGGCGCTTGCGGTGAAAAGTCACAGCAAACCTGTGTGCTTCGTCGCGGATCATCTGCACCAGGTGCAGTACCGGTGAGTGATGATCGAGCGCCACGGGTTCATCCTCCTGTCCGCAGACGTAGATCACTTCTTCGCGCTTGGCAATCGCCGCCAGCGGCTGGTTGATAACCTCCAGCGATTCGAGCGCCTGCTGGGCGGCATGCAACTGCCCGAGACCGCCATCGATCAGGACCAGGCTCGGCATCTCTTTCTTTTCCTGCGCCACACGCTTATATCGTCGAGTAACCACCTCGCGCATGGAAGCGAAGTCATCCACTCCCTGCACGGTGCGAATGATGAACTTCCGGTAATCAGACTTCTTCATCTGCCCGTTTTCCCATACCACCATCGAGGCAACCGTTTCGGCGCCCTGAATGTGCGAGATGTCGAAGCACTCGATTCGCTTTGGCGGTTCCGGCAAATTGAGCGCATCCTGCAGCGCCTCCTGAATAGCTTTCGTATTTGGCTTCATCACCCGGAAGCGCTGGTCATAACTCTGCTTGGCGTTGTTGCCCGCCAGATCAATCAGCGACCGCTTTTCTCCTCGCTGCGGAACGACAATATTCACTCGTGTAGCGCGGCCGCCCTCGCCCGCCAGTTGCTCTGATAAGACCTCCTCCAGCGCCTCACGGTCTTCAAAGTCCACCGGAACGTAAATATTCCGTGGAATATACGGTTGTCCGATGTACAACTGCATGAGGAAAGAAGACAGGAACGTTCCGGGATCAAAATCTGCGGTCACGGGCGAGGACGCCCGTCCTCCATCGGCCTGAGGTCGACCAGGGATGCTGGTTGCGTCATGGTCTGTGGTGAGGTCCGGCAGATCCTCCCAAAAGAACTCGCGCCGGTCGAGTACCCGGCCGCCTCGCATGTGAAACAGGTTCACGGCCAGCATTCCGTTTTCAAAGTGGTACCCGAACACATCCGCGTCATCGCCCTCGGCAGCAGCGATCCGCTGTTTCTCCTGTAACTGTTCAACCGTCGAAATCAGGTCGCGATACTTGGCCGCACGTTCATATTCCTGCGCCTCGGCGGCTTTCGCCATGCGCTCACGTAACGATCGTGAGAGGTCTGTCTGTCGGCCTTCGAGAAACAATTTCACGTCGCGGACCGCTTCCTGATAAATCTCCGGCGTGGTCAGCCCTTCCACACACGGGCCCAGGCAGCGCCCGATGTAGTACTGCAGACATGGCCGAGGATGGTATCGGTTCAGGTCAACGTTGCATGAGGGAATCAGAAAACGGCGGTGTATCAGGTCAACAATGCGGTACGCCAGGTTCCCCGGAAAATAAGGGCCATAATATGAACTGCCATCTTTTTTGAGGCGCCGCGTTACGTACACGCGCGGCAAGCGTTCGCGCAGCGTCAGCTTGATGTAGGGATACGTCTTGTCATCGCGCAGCAGAATGTTAAAGCGCGGCTTGCGCTGCTTGATGAGGTGGTTTTCCAGCGCCAGCGCTTCTTTGTTGTTGGCGACCACGATGTAATCGACATCCGCTGCCTCCCGCACCAGGGTGCCTGTTTTCGCATCCTCAACCCGCCCCTCATGGAAATACGAACTGACCCGGTTGCGCAGGTTCTTGGCCTTGCCCACATAAATGACCTCACCTTCGGCGTTCTTGTACAGATACACGCCGGCAGAGGTGGGCAGGCTTCGAATTTTGGCGTGCAGATCCATTTGAGAGAGTAGATCTATTTTATTCGGTTCAGTTGATTCCGCTTCGTGATGGCGGTCGGGCGTCCACGCCCAAGTCAATTAAGCTGTCGGATTTTCTTTACAGGCACTCTCCTCTCACCTGTCACATTGATCTGCGCCGACTGTATAAAAATTCCTCAGTCCATGTCCGGATTGCTGCATTTCAGCTGTCCCTTCGCTGCCAACGTTTCTTGCCAGAAACGCTCTAAGTCTTTAGGAGTTATAATCTTAGAAGCGCGGTAGGGGACTGTCCCCAACTGGCATTTACCGTGCTCTGTTCCACAGCGGGTGAGATAGCCCACCTGAGAACAGGAATGTGGCAGGCCCCAGGAATTCAGCAACCGGTTTTTGTTACAGCTTCGACCCAGAGCAGAAAAGGAGCTCTCCCAAGATGAATCGCACTTCGTTAATCGCGCTGTTAGCGCTCAGCGTGGCTGCAACCGTCGGATGTTCCAGTAAAAACTATGTTCGGCAGCAGACCACGCCGATCATCAACAAGACCAACGAACTGGATGACCTTACCGCGAAGAACACCAACGCCATCAAGGATGTAGACGCGCGCGCGCAAAAAGGAATTCAGGAAGTGAACGCCAAGACTGCGGAAGTCGATCAGAAGGCGCAGGCGGCCGCCACGCAAGCTGGCCAGGCGCAGACCGTGGCCGATAACGCGGTCCATCGTGTCGACGTGTTGCAGAACGCAGTTGCCAATCTCGACAACTATCGCGTGGTCACCGAGACCTCGGTCCACTTTGGCTTTAATAAAGACAACCTGACCAAGAATGCCCAGGAGGCTCTTGATCAACTTGCCACCGACGTCCCCAACACCAAGGGCTACATCATCACGGTGGAGGGCGGAACGGATTCAGTGGGCGGTGCCGACTACAATTACGATCTCAGCGAGCGCCGTGCCGACTCAGTGATCCAGTACCTGGCATCGAAACACAATATTCCCGCGCACAAAATTTATCTGGTCGGCCTTGGCAAAGATAAGCCGGTGGACGACAACAAGACACGTGATGGACGCGCCAAGAACCGCCGCGTGGATGTTCGCCTGATGACGAACACTGCGGAGGGCTCGACTCCGGCGCAGCAGCAGGCGCCCGCGCCTCCGGCTCCGCCGTCCATGTAACAAGTTTGCCTCCTCCCCGGAGGATTTCGCCAACACAGGCCGTTTCTCACCAGAAGCGGCCTGTTTTTTTTGGGGGGGTCGTTCAGCGTGACTTCGATGTCGCTTTCTTTCGCCAGCCCGGATAGAGCTCAGCAACCGAATAAGTAAAACCGACAAACAGATGCTTCTGCGGCGCTCCTGAGCTGAGGCCCGCTTCCAATCCGCCGTCAATCACCAGTCGTGGCTTAATCGTATAGGTCAACGCCCACAGTGATGAGGCGAAACCGGGTGTGTCCCGGTTCAGACTGGTATTGCCGTAAAACTCGCCCGTAAACTGCAGCCCGCGATAAATGCGGTTCGAGAAGGCGAGATTCATCTGATAGTTCCCGGCATAGCCGGGTGCATTTGGTCGGCCGATCCAGAAGTGGGTGGTGTTGAAATCGAAATGAACGCCCTTTACGTCTTTGCTGGCGAGAAACGTCAGGGCATGATCCACGCGATCTGTACCCAGGCCATGGTCGGAACTTGCGGCAGGAAATTTAAAAGAATAGCCGAGAGCCAGCGTCGGAATTCGCGCTGTCTGTTTCCTGATCCGCACCTGCGGACCCAGCCAGTTATCGCCCATGCCGCTCTGGGTCCCGTTTGGATCCGTCTGCCGGATATACGAGGTCGTGTTCCAGCGCAGTTCAACGTCGCACAACACTGCAAACTTCACCAGTCCGCCGAAGGATGCTTGCCGCTGATCGCCCTGGTTCCAGAAGCGGTCGAATCCGTACTCAAGTTCGAGCACGCCATATTGCGTAATGTCCGCTGGATCGGCGACTGTCGGACGGTTGGGGTTAGCCGACAAAGAATCGGGATAGCATCCGGTCTGCTTGCCCATCCACTGTGCTTCAGCGGGAAAGCCCGCTGCCATGCCCAGCACGATCACTGAGATGATGCGCATGCACGAAAACATGGGAACAGGAAAGTGTACTCGCGCATTCGATGCGCGCTGGCATAACCTGCGAGTGACTGACTTGCTGTGTCTTCCAATGGCGTTAAAATAGAGCCGATGTACTGGTTCCGTATTTTGTTGCCGGCCTGCCTGGTTCTGACCGGGCTTTCTCTGGGTCAGGAACCAACCGAAAAGCCTTCCGATCAGGACCGCGAGCGCCGTGCCGAACGAACCCGCGAGCCGGGGGAGAGTTCCAGTCGCGACTCCCGCATTGATCTGAGCCCGCCCAAAGACGACGCCAAGAACCATCCCAACAGCTCGATTCCCAGCCAGCCAGACAGTGACGTCAGCGACCTCGGCGACGTGCAGGAGTTCCATCCCTGGGATCCGCATAAGGCGATCAAAGATATCGAAGTTGGAGACTTCTACTTCAAGAAGAAGAATTATCGCGCGGCTCTCGACCGGTATCGCGAAGCTTTGGAGTACAAGCCACAAGATGCCCTCGCAAACTTCCGCCTCGGTCAGTGCCTGGAAAAAATGAATCAGCCGCAGGAAGCGCGCCTGCATTACGAAGAGTATTTGAAGATCCTGCCCCACGGGCCGTTGGCAGAAGAAGCACAGAAACAGTTGCAGAAGCTGCGTGGTGACGAAAAGAAGTAGCTTTCAGCCTGGCTCGATTTGCTTTTGAAAATGCAGATTGACGGCGGGTTACCCCTTAAAGATACGACGGGAGGAGCCCCGAGGTGCTCCTCCCGTTCCCCCGTATCTCCGCTCTTGGCAAACTTACTTAAGAGCGGCGATGGCGACGAGTTGGGCTGCCGGCTGATTATTGCTGGCAACTTCACGTTCCGCCCGGCTGCGTGGCAGTTCACGGCCTTCGCTGTTTCCGGCCGACCACACCTGGGCCAGGAAGTACTGACTTCCGTAGCGGTGGAATACCAACTTGCTCGTCTCTGAGGCTTCAAGCGATTCGCGGCCGTTAGTAAGCGCCAGGATTTTTGCGGCCTTTTCAGAGTTGCGAATTGCTATGGTGCCGGTTGACGTGCTGATTGCGTCCACTCTGTACTCACCAGCGGGCAGCGTCTTGCCATTCACGATGAAATCGAATGGAACATTTACCTTCATTGAAACGGTTTGCGCGAGGGCCGGTGCGGCCAGCAACAGGCCCAGAGTCAATGCTGCAATCAGATTCTTTTTCATATAGTCCTCCCAAGTAAGTAAGTGTGAAAGCCCGGTTCCATTGCTGTGCCGTCTTCCATCGCGGCTTTGGTTTTGTTTTAACCTCGGCTGTCCTGTACTAATGCAGGTAACCTGCCAACCGCCCGAAGATAAGAGCGCGATTGGTAAGTAGTTGATTCCTCGAACTCAGCGTCTAGGCCAGGAGACAAGTTCCTGACAACTGCGCGGACATTCGCAAACCAAATGGTTAATCCGTTAGCGGGACGGTTAATGCCCGGGCCACATTGCCGCGCAGATTCCCTGCGGCGTGCACGACGCTTAGAAATGTGCTAAACAAAACCGCTGGGGCAAATGGATGAATCCACGGCTGGTCGGTCTGGCAGGTCCGCTGCAGGGCAACGTATATCCTCTGCCCCAGAACGAGGTTTCGGTCGGCCGCGAATCTTCTAACCAGCTATCCATCTCTGACGCTACGCTCTCCCGCCGCCACTGCGTGTTTGTCCCCAGCCAGGGCGGATTTCAGGTTCGCGATCTCAAGAGCCGTAACGGCACCATGGTGAACGGCGTGCCGGTCGATGAAAGGCAACTGGAACATGGAGACCAGATCTGGGTAGGAGAGTCCGCCTTTGTTTTCCTGCTGGATGAAAGCGAGAATCCGCAACGCAGCATAGTGGAATTTACCGAAACCCGGGACCTCGGCTCGCTCCTGCTGCTGCGCTCGGATGAGTCGTACTACCTCGATCTGGAAAGAGTGTCTGCCGGGCCGTCGGTTGGACGGATGGCCCGCGAGCTCAACTCGCTGCTCAAGATTGCTTCCGGCATCGGCGGCATTCGTGACCGCGACTCGCTGCAATGGCAGTTGCTGGGATTCATTTTTGAAATCGTGCCGGCGGAACGCGGCGCCATTCTTCTGCTTGATCGCGGCCGGGAATACAACTCCGTAGCCTGGGACCGGGTGCAGGGCCCGACTCATCCGGTTCGCGTAAGCCGGACAGTGGTGCAACGCGCCACCACCGAGCGCGCCGGTGTGCTGGTCAGCGATGTAGTCGGCGATGACAGCTTGAGCCATACTCAAAGCCTGCGAGACGTGAAGGTCCGGTCGCTGTTGTGCGTGCCTCTGATGGTCTCGGAAAAAGTCCTGGGCGCCATTTACCTCGATACCAGAAATCCAGCGCAGCAGTTTGACGAAAGCCACTTGCAGATGATGACCGCAGTGGCCGGAATCGCTAGCCTCGCTCTGGATAATGTGATGCACTGCGAGCGGCTGGTGCAGGAGAACAGCGAACTGCGGGCCGGCATTGCTCTGGATCACAAGCTGGTAGGCAGCAGCGGGCGCATGAAGGAAGTCTTCGAATTTATCCGCCGGGCTGCGCCCACCCAATCGACAGTGCTGATTCAGGGCGAGAGCGGGACCGGCAAAGAACTGGTCGCCCGGGCCTTGCACCAGAACAGCGAGCGTGCTGAGGGCCCGTTCGTAGCTATCAACTGTGCGGCGGTGGCGGAAACGCTGCTTGAGAGTGAAATGTTCGGGCACGAAAAAGGCGCGTTCACGGGAGCGACCGCGCAGAAAAAGGGCAAGGTCGAAGTCGCCGAGGGCGGCACGCTCTTCCTCGACGAAGTCAGCGAACTGGCAATCGGGCTGCAGGCCAAGCTGCTGCGCGTGCTGCAGGAACGCGAATTCGAACGGGTGGGCGGCACACGATCAATCAAATTGGATGTGCGGATCATTGCCGCCACCAACAAGAACCTGCCGGAAGAGGTGAAAGCGGGCGCATTCCGCGGTGATCTTTACTACCGGCTGAATGTAATTACGGTGACTCTGCCCAGCCTGCGCGAGCGCCGCGAAGACATCGTCGCCCTGGCCGAGCACTTCATCAACAAGACCAGTCGCCGCTGCAATACCAGGCCCAAGCGGCTCTCGACCGATGCGCAAAACTGCCTGGCGAATTACAGCTGGCCGGGAAATGTGCGTGAACTGGAAAATGCCATCGAGCGCGCGATGGTGTTGGGCAGTTCTGATGCCATTTTTCCGGAAGACTTGCCGGAGAGCATCGTGGAGTCGGCGCCCTCAGTCCATCACGCCGCCGAAAACTACTATCAGGCGATCGCCGACTTTAAACGGCAACTCATCTCGCGGGCTCTGCAAAACGCCGGAGGAAATTACATTGCGGCGGCGGAGGCGCTGGGCGTCCATCCCAATTCGTTGTTGCGGCTTATGCGCAATCTCCAGATAAGGGCCGGGCAGACGGCCTGAAGGCGGCGCACAACCGCTATTTCTCCACTCGAATGAACTCTCCCGTGGTGGCATTTACCGCTACGCGCAGCTTGGCGCTTTCCCCGCCGCCCCCATATATGACGTGCCAGATCAATTCGTTGGTGGCTTTGCTCCAATCGCACACGTAGGAAACAGCCATGCCCGGCGTCTTCCCCAGCAACTTCTCTCCACCATGCTTCTGCGCCACTTCAACGGCTTTATCAGAATCGATCTTCAAAAACTGTGAATCAAAAATCTGGGTTGAGGAATTGGTCGGGCTGTAGCTGTCTTCCGTGCCGGAAGTGATGCCGCGCGCCGGGGCATCCGGTGCGTCCTCGCCAGACCAGACAAAGGGTTTGACCCCGGTCTGCGCCGGGGAAGCGAAATAGGACCGCCACACCGCCGCCTTGCCGTCTTGCCCTTTTGCGCTCGTCGTGGGCTGCGATTCAATTCGATAGGGCTGAGCATCGCGTGCCCACTGACGCGCCGCCACGTAGGCCTTCTGGAAGCCGGCGCGTCCGGTAACGTATTCGGGCGGCTTGGGCGTCGGTTTCGCTTCAGGCGCAGGCCTGGCAGTTTCTGAGGAGCAGCCGGTCAACCAGAGCAGCATTGCCACGACCAGCAGTTTTTTCATAGGGCCTCGGGCTCAGAATAATTTGCGACTAAAAAAACGCTGCTTATTCTACTAGATGAGCGGGATCGATACCTCTTCGAACGCCCGATCTCCCCGGAGGTCAAAGTGGAAAATGAATTAAAGGATCTAGAGAAGGCGCTGCTGGCCGCAGTGCGGGGCATGAGCCTTGACGAGCTCAAACGGAACCGGGAAGGGAAGTGGAGCGCGGCCCAGATTCTGGAGCATCTGTGCCTGACCTACCAGGGGACGATCAAGGCCTTTGAACGATGTCTTCAGGCGGAAAAGCCGTTGGGTGGAAATCCGACCTTGAAGCAGCGCGTCTCAATTGCCGCGGTCACCCGCTGGGGATATCTGCCGGAAGGGCGCTCTGCCCCGGAGCGGACTGTGCCTCGGGGTATGCCAGTCGAGCAGGTCGTCGAACAGACCATTTCCGGGTTGTCGGCGATGGACGCAATCATCGGAGAAGCAGAAAAGAAGTATGGCAAGCGAACCCGCGTACTCGACCACCCTGTCCTGGGACCGCTGACCACCAAACAGTGGCGCGGGTTCCACGGCACGCATGGGCGGCATCACCTGAAACAAATTCGAAGCCTGCGGGTAGCCGGGTAATGCCTCTACCAGGTCGCTTGGTAAATTTTGAGCGAGCCTGTTTTCCAGAATGTGCCGTAAGCGCGTCTCAATGGCCGCAGAAGCGATTGGGAGATGCGGAAGGATTCTTGGGGTCAGCTTGCCCTGCCGAAGGGCTAGGAATCGATTTAAACGCAAAAAACCTGTTCTATGTGCAAAAAAGTAGTGCTGTATTTGTATGTACTCACACGCAAAACCTTAAACGCAGAGTAATGCCGGAGTACGCGAAAAGCAGCGCCGTTATGGCTTTCAGTTGTTCGAACATGCCCGCCCAGTGGCGGGCCGGCGATTAATCCAGGCTACCGGCTGGCATCCCAGCCTTGCGGGCCTTTTCTTTCGTATCATCCAGTTCCTGCCTGGCGTCGTCCAGGGCTTTCTTCTTGTCTTCAATCTGCTGCTTGTATTGAGCGTCTTCCTTGTCCCAGGCTCCCTGATTGCGCAGGCGGTTACCGGCGTCGGCATACATGGCGGCGGCGCGCAGGCGGTACTCACGCTGCAGAACGTCGTACTCCCGTGAGAGCAGATCGATTTTCTTTTTCTGGTCAGCGATCTTGCCCTTCCATTCATCGCCCTGTTTCTGCTTGTCGTCCTGCTCAGGCTTCTCGGCCGGCTTGGCTGTAGCCGCCGTTTCAGCCGGCTGGCCTTCCTCTGTCTGCGCGTTCTGGTGGTCGTTGGCCGGCGGGGTGTCTTTGCCGACCACGCTCAATTTGTCGCTCCGGGGAAGATTGTCGTTGTCGAACTGGCGCGGCTGTTTTCCCTGTTTTGGTTTGTCCTGGCTGCGGGCGGCGCGGGCGTACTCGCCCAGCGTCTGGGCGGGGCACAGCGGTGCGATGCATAAAACGGCCATCAAGCCGGTCACAGTCAGAGTCAGGCGCTTCATAGGTGCTCCATGGTTTGAAGTGGATGTGTGCAGTAGAAAGTTCATCGTGATTTGGCCATTGCGAGCGCGGAGTCAGAGTTCCTGCTCGCCAGAAAAGTTCCTATCGTGCGATCGAGGTGCGCGGCTTCGGCAGCAACATCGGCTGCCAGGTGACGAGCCAGTTCGGGATCGCGCGCAGCAGCCAGTTGCTGCGCATAGCCAGAGATGGTGGCCAGCGAGTTGCGAAGTGACAGCGCCATCTCGGCAGAGATCTCTCCCTGTTCCTGCTGCCGGCGGCGCATCTCAGCAACTTCAGTTTTGTCATTGATCAGGCAAGCCATACCCAGCAGTTCGCCATCGGGCGCACTTACCGGCGCGGCCGTTATTTCAAGCACCCGTTCGTCGGCAAGCGGGGAAAGGTAGTGCGCTTCGAACATTTTCGGTCCGGACCGGGCGCGCGCGCTGGCCGCAAGCTGCTCAGCCAGAGAGCCAGAATTCGAAGTGGCGGCATCGCGGAAAACATCGGCCATGCTCATTCCAGTGGGAGACGCCAACCCAAGAATTCTGCGGGCGGCGGCATTGCTTTGCCGTAGCAAACCGTTGGGAGTGAAGAAAAGTACGCCGGAGGGCAGGTTTGAAAGCACCGCGACGCTGACGTTCTCTGAGGTTCTGGCGCGCCGGCGATCCGCCTGCTGCTCGCTTTCCAGTTCGTGCTTCTGTTGCTTAAGCTGCTGAATCACCGCATTGTAGGTCTGCAGCGGAAAGCTTTCCGGCGAAGGCCCGGGCGCAGCCAAGGGCGTAACTTCCTCGGTGAGACTGGCGCGCAGATGCCGGATCACCATCCGCCCAATGAAAAACGCGAATAGCGCGACAAAAAGGAGCGCGAACATGCGCAGCAGAATGGGGTTAGTGAGCAGACTCACAGCAGCCCCCAATACCAGCGCAGAAATCTGTTGCCCACCAGAAAAGCCAGCATGGCCATGCTGCCGAGAAAGACGCCAAACGGCATCTGGTAGCGGCGCAGCGCGATGGAAGCCGATTCGCCGGCATGGCGGAATGCCGCAACCGCAGATTCATGCTTCCGCAGCATGCGGCGGCGCGCGCGCTTCACCCACACCGCGAACACCGTCCACAAGCCAAACAACGATCCAGAGATCGATGCAGCAAACAGCGTAAAAATGGTCAGCTTGGCCCCGAGAAATGCGCCGATCATGGCCATCAGTTTGACGTCGCCAAAGCCCATTCCCTCTACACCTCGCGCGCGCAGGTAAATCGCTCCCGCGCCGTAAATGAATGACGCGCCGAGGGCGGCACCCAGCAATGAATCAATCAGCGAAAGCAGGTGCCAGGAGACATCCGAACTCACCGGCAGTGAGATCAGGCTGGGAAGAAAGCGCGAAGCCAGATCGTTGACGGGAACGAAGACACTGAACGCAATGCCAAGCGCCAGGCCGGTCAGGGTCATCTTGTCGGGCAACAGGTGAGTTTCGGCATCGGTGAAAATCAGCCCCAGCAGCAGAAATCCAAAAACGCAGTACTTGAGCGTCCCGAGCGATAAGCCAAACTCCGCGTAGCAGGCCAGGAACATGACGCCGGTAAGCAGCTCAACCATGATGTAACGGGCCGAGATGCGTGTACTGCAGCGACGACAGCGTCCGCGCAACACCAGCCAGCTAAGGACTGGGATATTGTCGTAAGAAGCGATTGGCTGATTGCATCCGGGACATGCTGATCGCGGACTGACTACCGACAAACCCAACGGCAGGCGATAGATACACACGTTCAGAAAGCTGCCAAAGGCCAGCCCCAATACAAAGATCGCGATAGCGAAAAATGGGTCCAACGTTTCCTTTAGAATCCCGGATTGCACCGGGTGCGAAAATTATAGAGTGATTCCTCTTGCGGAACTTGGGTACTAAAGGCACTGGCCGGGTAGCGTGAGCGTCTCGACCCACTCTCATAATCAGCAGAAGCTTCGAGGGCGACGCACCTCAAACGGCATGGCTTGCCTTTCTGGCTGCGCGTTTACCGACAACTGCCGGCGCGCTTTTTAGCAATTCGGAGTCTCATTATAATAGAACAAATTTGACGTACTGTTCTAATAAAATAGTATACAACGATGATTAAGTTCTATTATAATAGATCACAGGTGAGGCTGCCACTTCATGAAGCCTGAACTCAGAAACTTACGGATTTCACAATTGCAACGGTCGCTTGCGCCCTTCCTGGCAACCAAGGACATCCCTCGTCCTCAGAAAGGATGGATTCGCGCCATCCGAGAGGTCACGGGCATTACCGTCCGGGAACTTGCAAACAGGCTGCATAAAGCTCCGTCGGTGGCAGCGCATCTTGAGAGCTCGGAAGCCGAGTACCGTATCACTTTAACCAGCCTGCGTAAGGCCGCGGATGCTCTGGGCTGTGAGCTGGTCTACGCCCTGGTACCGAAGAGTGGAAACATTCAGGAACTCGCAGAGAAGCGTGCTCGAAGCAAGGCCGCTGATAATGTCCGTGCAGTTGAGCACAGCATGGCGCTGGAAGATCAGGCAGTGGGTGGAATTGAGGCGAAGATCGAGCAGGAAACGCAGCGCCTGCTGAAGCGGCGCAACCAGAAATAAAGTCAAATGACGAGCCTCACCACCAAGAGCGACGGCAATACTGCGCTCTCGCCAGAAGAAGTTCGAGACCTGATTCCGAATCTGGCGACCAAGGAAGAGCTGAACGAGTGGCAACGGGAGAACATACTGCGAGCGAGAGAGTGGGCTTTAGGCGACCGCACGCGGGCACTCGAGCTCGCCGCTGACCTGTACGTTCGGAGACTACACGCGAAAATGTTTGACCAAACCTGGAAATGGGCGGGCGAGTATCGACATTCCGAGAAAAACATCGGAGTTCCTTCGCATGAAATACGAGAGCGGCTCATGGCATTGTTTGGTGACATCCGGTATTGGATTGAAAATAGCACCTACCCGGCGGATGAAGTAGCGGTTCGATTTCATCATCGGCTGGTGCTCATCCATCCATTCCCAAATGGCAATGGCAGACATGCCCGCCTGATCGCTGATGTGCTCGCCAGGAAGCTTGACGCGCCAGCATTTTCCTGGGGTTCGGCAAATCTGGTCAGAGAAGGTGAAGCACGTACGCGCTATCTTCAGGCCATCCGAGCGGCTGACGACGGCGATATCGATCCCTTGCTTAAGTTCGCCCGGCTATAATTTTTTTCGCAATCCGTGAACAGGACAGGCTAGCTTTCCAGCGCCACCGCGAAGGCATCGAGCGACAGCGAGCGCAGCAGGTTACGGCGCAGGCCGCGTTCGACCTCATTCACGCGCTCGGCAGCGCGGGCAATCCACTCGAAATCAGTATTTTCGGCAAGTCTCTTCAGCTCGGGCAGGATGTCAATGTTGCGCACCAGTTCAGGGATATGTGAGTTCAAGAACATCAAATCCTGAAGCAGGGAGTAAAGCGTTTCAAGCAGCTTGTCAATCTTCTCGCGGCCGTCTGCGCCCGAGCGAAAGGTTTCCGTCACTTTGAATAATTCTCCATGGTCTTTGCCGTGAACGGCGGAATCCAGAATCGTCAAAGCCTGGGTACGAGCGTTCTGGTAAGCGGCAAGATCGAAGCTGCGGGCGCGGCCGACAGCGCCTCCGCTTAAGCGTGCCACCAGGCTACGCTGTTTTTGGTTCCAGTCGGAACGATGCTCGGCAAGATAGGCTTCCACCTCCGCGGTTGAAAGCGCGGCCAGCGAAATGATCATCGATCGCGAGCGGATGGTGGGCAGAAGTTCTCCGGGATTGTCGGTAAGCAGAAAGATAGTCGCGAACTCAGGCGGCTCTTCCAGGATCTTCAGCAGTGAGTTGGCAGCTTCCTTCATGAAAGCCGAGTCGGTGAAGATGTAGATCCGCTCGCGCGCCTCCGCCGGACGGTAGTAAATGCCTTCGATCACTCGCCGGACCTGGTCGACTTTGATCATCAGCTGGGGCGGATCGGGCGGAATGATCAGCACGTCAGGGTGGGTCTGGACCAGGATCCGGGTTTCTTTCTTGTCAGTTTCGCGAAGATTTTCGCGCGTCTCGACTGCCTCGGCCACGCGCGCATCGAGGTCCTCAGAGGGCGCAATGCGCACGCAGTTCGAACACTCACCACAGAAATCCGGCAGACCGTCCGGGTCAGTGACCGGGCGCGCCAGACAGTTCATGGCTTTCGCCAGCATCAGCGCCAGGGTGTACTTGCCGCTTCCCGCCGGCCCGGCCAGCACCACCGCCTGCGGCAGGCGACCGTGGGCCAGCATTTCGCGCAGGCGATTCACGGTTGCGCGATTGCCGTGAAAATTCGAGAAGGGCATGCAGCTGAAGGATATCAGGTAGCTCGGTGCGGCAGATTGAGTTTGCGGCGCACCAGTTCGACGATTTTGCGATGGGTTTGGGCCGGGGTTCCACGGGCGTTCACCACCACTACGCGATCAGCATCACGGGTAGCGAGCGCATGATAGGCATGGCGCACGCGCGAAAAGAAGGCGCGGTTTTCCTGCTCGAAACGGTTTTCGTCTACGCCCGATTTGCCGGAGCGATTGCGACGGCGCGCGCGCTCCACACTGGCGGCAATGTCAGAGTCCATCAGGATGGTGAGATCGGGTTGCAGGTCGCCGCAGAGAATGCGATGCAAGGCGAGCACGGAAGCACTGCCCAGCTTGCGTCCGCCGCCCTGGTAGGCCTCGGTTGAATCCGTGAAGCGGTCGCAGAGCACGATGCGGCCTTCGGCGAGCGCGGGTTCGATTACTTCTCGAATGTGTTGCGCGCGGGAAGCAAACATCAGGGCGAGCTCAGCCAGGGGCGAGAGTTCCGCGTTGGCGCTATCGAGCAGCAGGCGGCGGATTTTCTCTCCGGTGGCGGTTCCGCCGGGCTCGCGGGTGATGGCAGCCGGAATCTTCCATTGCGCCAGGGTGGCAGCGAGTCGGTTGATCTGCGTGCTTTTGCCGGAGCCGTCAAGTCCTTCGAAGGTGATGAACTTGCCGCGATGCGAATGGCGAGCCTGAGTCACCCGGGAATAATAAACGATGGACGATTGATCGCTGCGACCTGCGCAGGGCTGCCGGTGCTGCTGGTATCGCCGGTGCGGTCGAGAGTCCGACCGTACCGAACAAAATGCGGAGCTTGATGCTCGAACAGATTAAGGTGCCAACCCGATCAAAACGCTCTCGATCAAAACGCACTCGGGGCTGGGCGTTGCGGGCAATCGAACTGAGGTACTCTGAAAATACCGTATATACCCTATCGAACATTGGTTAGGATTGTGGTATCTCCGACAAAGACCCTGATGTTCTCGACAGAGAACCACATCCGCCAGCTTTGTAACAAGGCCATCGCCGCACCGGACGATGGAGCCCTTGAAAAGGTGCTTTCCGATCTGAAAGCGGCAATCCAAGTGCACGTTTACAAAACACGAGTCATGGCCGCGGCGGAAATTCCGCGATCGTTCAAGCGCGTCAAAGAGGCCGCTTAATCACCTAGCCCGCGATACACTCCTGCTGCTTCGCTTCAGGCTGGGCAGCCCCTTCTTCCGTTCTGCCATTTCCAGAATTGGTTAATCCGTACTGTGAGCGCCAGCAACTTTTTAGGGTCTTGCTCAGAGATGCGAGTTGACACAGCGCCATCAGTTCGGGACTGGGGCTCGTTATGCATTGGTCCGACTGAACAGCACGCAGTTCGTGACGATCGTCCAGGCATGCTGGTATATTTCCGGTGCTGAAACGATTCAGTAAGAAAGCGGGCCCATGAAGAGCTTTCCCTGCAGACGTTTTCTTGTTCTGATTTTCCTGATCTCCAGCTACGCGGTTGCGGCCTCCGCCCCGCGCATCTCCATCAGCCTGGATGCGACCGAAGCTGCGCGCAAAATATTTCACGTGCGCATGCAGATCCCGGCTACGCCGGGCACGCTGACGCTCTACTACCCGAAATGGATTCCGGGCGAGCACGGTCCCACGGGCCCCATCGAAGACCTTGCGGGACTGAAGTTTTTCTTCAATGGCCAGCCGCTCAAGTGGCGGCGCGACCTGCAGGATGGCTGGACGTTTCATGTAGAAGTTCCGGCGAAAGCGACCAGCATTGACGCGACGCTCGATTTCATTTCGCCCGCAGGACAGGAAGGGATCTACACCGGGGGGCATTCGGCTACGGAAAAGATGGCAGTCCTCAGCTGGAACACCATGCTGCTTTATCCGGCGGGCTATACGTCCGACGATCTGGTCTACGAGCCGACAGTCAAGCTTCCGGCGGGATGGAGATTTTCCACCTCACTTCCCATCGCGTCGCAGTCAGGAAGCGAGGTCAAATTCAAGCCTGTCTCGCTCACCATGCTGGTGGATGGCCCGGTGCTTACCGGCCAATATATGAAGATGGTTCCACTCAGCGAGGGCGATCTGCCGGTTGAGTTGGACGTAGCTGCCGATAGCGCGGCTGCGCTTGATGCTCCCCCGGAGATCTGGCAGGAGTACAAAAATCTGGTTGTGCAGGCCGGGCTGCTGTTTGGCGCGCATCACTACCGCGACTATCACTTTCTGTTCAGCCTGAGCGACCACGTGGCGCATTTTGGCCTCGAACACCATGAGTCGAATGACAGCCGGGTAGACGAGCGCGGGCTGGTGGATCCACGCAAACGCTTGCTGGACGCGGGATTGCTGTCGCATGAATACGTGCATTCGTGGAACGGAAAGTATCGCCGTCCCGCCGACCTGACTACGCCCGATTATGAAAAGCCCATGCAGACTGATCTGTTGTGGATTTACGAAGGGCTGACGTCGTATCTCGGAGACGTATTGAGCGCGCGCAGCGGCATTCGCACGCCGGCGGAATTTCGCGATGCGGTGGCTTATATTGCAGCCGACCTCGATCATCGTCCGGGCCGCAGCTGGCGCAACCTGCAGGATACGGCGGACGGCGTGCCTTCGATGCAAAATGCGCCCGCCGCCTGGCGCAGCTATCGCCGTCCGCTGGATTATTACGAAGAAGATGTGCTGACCTGGCTGGCTGCGGACGTGGTGATCCAGCAGCAGACCAAGGGAGCAAAGACGCTGGATGATTTCTGCAAGCTGTTTCATGGCGGCGAGAACACGCCGCCCATGGTCAAGACTTACACCTTCGACGACGTGATCACCGCCCTCAACCAGATTGCGCCTTACGACTGGCGCACATTCTGGACGCGCAAGCTGGAAAGTCATGGCCCGGGCGCTCCGCTGGATGGCATTGAAGGCAGCGGCTGGAAGCTGGTGTATGACGACCAGCGCTCTGATCTGGTGCGTGCCTATGAAGATGACGACAGCGAGCGGGTGGTGAACGCCGCTTACTCGATCGGCTTGTGGTTGAAGGACGATGGTCTGATTACAGACACCGTGGAAGGCATGCCGGCTCCCCGCGTGGGCATTGGCCCGGGCATGCGCCTGATCGCGGTCAACGGCAAGAAATTCACCGCCGAGGGGTTGCGTGATGCGCTGCGCGATGGCGAGAACAGTTCTGCGCCACTCGAACTGTTGATTGAAAACACTGATTATTACCGCACCTTTAATCTGGATTACCACCAGGGCGAGAAATATCCGCACCTGGTGCGAGACGAGAGCAAAACCGACTTGCTGGGTGAGATCCTGAAGGCGCGATGACGGGCAGGCGATGGTGTTATGATTCCCGCCGCTGAGGTGATGATGCGAAGGCTGCTCTTCCTGTGTATTTGTCTCTCGATGGCGGTTGCGCAGAATGCTGCCGACAAAGTTACCGTAATCAAAGCCGGCAACCTGCTGGATGTAAAGAGTGGCGAAATTCGCCACAATCAGGTGATTGTGGTGCGCGGCAGCAAGATTGAGAGCATTTCTGACGGCAGCGCCAACCGCATGCCCGCGGGTGCAACCGTCATTGATATTCCGCGCGGCACGGTTTTGCCCGGACTGATCGATTCCCACACCCATATTTTTCTGCAGGGCGAAGATCCCGCGCAGGGCGGTTACGATGCGAACATTCTGCAGCAGGGAATTGCGCTACGGGCGGCGCGCGCGACAGTTTCAGTGCGGCGCGCGCTCGAACAGGGCTTCACCAGCTTGCGCGACCTGGAAACAGAAGGGGCGGGTTACGGTGACGTAGAGATCAAGCAGGCGATTGATGCCGGATACATTCCCGGTCCGCGGCTGTTTGTTGCAACCCGAGCCATTTCCACCACAGGTGGTTATAACCTGGAAGGATATGCGCCAGAACTGAACATGCCAAAAGGTGCGCAAATCGTGGACGGCCCGGTTGAAGCGCGGAAAGCTGTGCGTGAGCAGCTGGAGCACGGGGCGGACTGGATCAAGGTTTACATGACGCATCGGTCGTGGCTGGGCAAGAATGGGGAACTGGTTTCGCAGCCGACGCTGACGGTGGAAGAGCTCAAGGCGGTGGTCGATGAAGCGCATGGCTGGCAGCGCAAGGTGGCGTGCCATGCCTACAGCGGCATCGGGCTGCGGCGCGCGCTCGATGGCGGATGCGACTCGATCGAGCACGGTCTCGACCTCGACGATGCGGCGGTCGCGCAGATGCTGAAACAGGGCACCTGGTATTGCCCGACGCTGGCGGCGTACTACATGGACTGGGCGCCAGAAACTACTGCCGCCGGGCAGCGTGATCGCAAACGTGCCTCTGTTCACGGCCCGAGTTTTCAGCGGGCGATGAAAGCAGGAGTAAAGATTGTTTTCGGCACGGACATCGGGGGCATTCCCTGGAGCGAGCCGATGGCTCAGGAGTTTCCGCGAATGACGGAGCTGGGTATGTCGCCGATTGAGGCCATTCGCAGCGCCACCCTGCGTCCGGCAGAAATGCTTGACCGGCAGGGCGAATTGGGAGTGATTGCGCCCGGAGCGCTGGCCGATCTCATTGCGGTCGATGGCGATCCGCGGGCGGATATCCACGCGCTGGCCAATGTGCAGTTCGTGATGAAAGATGGCAGCGTGTTCAAAAACGAAATTCGATCCGCTAAATAAGTTTGAGGTACCCAGTTCTCCCAAAAGCGGCGAGCCCTGGGGCACCCAAATTGGTCTTGGCCCGCTTTCGGATGGTCAGAAGGTAGCGGCTAACCTGATAGTTACTATTGCTTCCACAATGTAAGAAGGTATGCTGACCGGCATGGGAGTGACTGTCTCCGTTCTTGCCAGCGGCAGCCGGGGCAATTGCGCGCTGGTTGCCACCACCCGCACGCGGGTTCTGGTGGATGCGGGTATTTCCTGCCGTGAGACCTTCAAGCGCCTGAAGCAGGCCGGGGAAGATCCGCGGATGTTGTCTGCAATCGTAATCACCCATGAGCACTCTGATCACGTCTACGGGTTGGCGACGCTGGCCCGCAAGCTGAAAATTCCCCTGTTCGTAAATGGCGCTACCTATGCTGCCTGGAGGCGTTCATTAAAAGATAGCGGCCAGGAAACACCTGGTTCGGGGTATCGGGAAAGCTTCGATTCCGGCAGGCGCTTCGTAGTCGGCGACATAGAAATTTTCCCTTTCACCATTCCGCACGACGCGGCTGATCCGGTGGGCTTTACATTGCGCGGGGAAGGCGTAAAGGTCGCTTTTGCCACCGATCTCGGCTACCTGCCGCGCAATGTGTGCGAGCACCTGCGGGGTTGCGACGTGATCGTGATCGAGTCTAATCATGATGTAGAAATGCTGCGCATCGGCCCCTATCCGTGGTCGGTGAAGCAGCGGGTGATGAGCCGGGTCGGGCATCTTTCGAACGAGACGCTCGCGCAATTTTTCACGAACGAATATGATGGAAGTGCATCCTTTCTGGTGCTGGCGCATCTTTCAGAGCAGAACAATCATCCCGAGTTGGCACGCAGAGCAGCAGAAAAGGCTTTGGGACCTCGCCAGACATTGCTGAATAACCGAATCCTGCTGGCAGGTCAGTCGGAGCCTTTGCAGGCCATCCGGCTGTAGTTGCCTATGAGTATTTGCGTAGATCCGTTGGTAGGAAAGATTCTGGCGGGCTGGCGGTATGACATCTCCGGGCTGGCGCCGGAGATGCGAGAAGACTACGAAGAGCACCTTGACGCCTGCGAACGCTGCCGTTCGCGCCAGAAACTTCATCGCACCATTGACATTTCATTGATTGCGCTGGCCTCGATATCGGCCGCGGTTTTCCTGCTCGCGTTTGGAGTGATTCGCCATCTTGGGCCGCGCCACGCTTTCTGGCTGGAGATTGCAGCCCTGACCGGGTTTGCACTTTCAGCTTTGATATGGCTGGCGGTGGCGGTGGCAACGCCTGCGCCCATGGCGGTGGTTGACGCGGCCAAGCTGGGAGCGCGACATGTCCACGATCGTCTGCCGCTTGAGATCCGCGAGCGCCTGCCGGAAGATTTGCGGCTGAAGATTACCGGCTCCTGAGCTGCACGCTCTCAGGGTTCAGGCTCCTGCTCCGGCGGATCGATATATTCCGAACGCGAGATGCGCAGCCGCTGCAGCCTGGAATACAGAGTGGTCCGGTTCAGGCCCAGCCGCGCAGCTGCACCTTTCTCCCCCGAAATTCGACCTCCGCATTCGCGGAGAATTTTTAAGATATGTTCGCGCTCTGCGGCTTCCAGGTTGTCTTCAGGATCCTGCACTTGTTCTTTCAGCTCAGATAAGGGTACGGCCAGGGTTGACCCGCGGCTGAGAATTACCGAGCGCTCGATGAAGTTTTCGAGTTCACGCACGTTGCCCGGCCAATCCCACCGGGAGAGCGCCTGCAAGGCGCCGCTGGGAATATTTTCAATGGTCTTTCCAAAGCGGGCGGCGTATCTGGAAACGAAGTGGCGAACCAGCACCGGAATGTCTTCGCGCCGGTCACGTAAAGGCGGCATGCGGATAGGGAATACATTGAGCCGATAGAACAGGTCTTCGCGAAACTCCCGTTCGCTGACTCGCGCCAGAAGATCGTGATTGGTGGCGGCGATCATACGGACATCCACCTGGATGGTCCGCGAGCTGCCCAGGCGCTCGAACTCCTGGTCCTCGAGAGCGCGCAGCAGTTTGGGTTGAACTTCCAGCGGAATATCACCCACTTCATCCATGAAGAACGTGCCCTTGTGCGCCAGTTCCATACGCCCGAGTTTCTGGCTGGTGGCATGGGTAAATGCGCCCCTCTCATAGCCGAACAGTTCGCTTTCCAGTAATCCGGTGGGCACCGCGGCACAATTGATCTTGATGAAGCTGTTCTGGCTGCGCGAGCTCATGCTGTGGATGGCTCGGGCGACTAATTCCTTACCAGTGCCGGTCTCACCCAGAATCAGAACGGTGGAGTCGGTAACGGCCACGGTTTTTACTCGCGCCAGTGCACGCTTCAATGCTTCACTGCTGCCAACAATCTCGCCAAAGTTGTATTCCGCACCCAGTTCGTCCTCGAGGTAGAGCTTTTCTTCAGAGAGCCGCTTGTTCAAGTCTCGCAACTGGTCAGTTTTTTCCCGCAGTTCGGTAATGTCCATGGCGGAGCAGATGATCCCCTGTATGTTTCCGGCCTCGCGTTGCGGTTCGATGTTCAGATCGAAGTAGCGCCGCTTTGCTCGCACCGTCACCGAAACTTCCTGGCGGGTTCCCGTGCCGCTTTCCAGGACCTGGCGCTTGATCTGAGACAAGTGCTCTGCTTCCTCGGGCGAGAACAGTTCGGCGTCGCTCTTGCCCAGGTAATCGTTCTCCTCTCGCCCGGTTTGGGAGTTGTATATCCAGGTGTAGCGCAGGTTTTTATCCTGGTTAAACACCGCGATAGGGGAACCTTTCAGCGCGACGCGAAAGCGTTCTTCACTGGTGCGCAGGGCTTTTTCTGCCAACCGGCGTTGGGTGATGTCGTGGGCCATTCCGCGCACGATAGGCTCGCGAACTCCCTCGGTGCGGAGAGTGTTGCGGTACTCCCAGACTCGTTCCTCACCGGCCTTGGTCATCACCGCCATATAACCACTGTCGCTGCCATGCTTGGCAATGCGAGCCAGGTAGTTGTCGAACTCTGTGCGGAACGCCGGAGTAACCAGGTCGCGCATGGGAATTTTAAGCAGCTCATCGATGCCGTAACCGAGAAGCCGCGCCGGCGCGGGATTGATGGAGAGCAGGCGGCCTTGCAGATCGTGAGTGCAAAGCAGGTCCTGACTGTTTTCGACCAAGTCGCGATAGCGGTCTTCGCTGTCGCGTAATGCCAGTTCCGTGCGATGGTGGCCTGTGAGATCGGAGATGATTCCGATAATGCCGACCGGTACACCATCTTCGATTTCAGCAAGGCTGGAACCGCGAAGCCACAATAACGACCCGTCGCGATGCCATGCCCGGAATTCGCGGGCTTCCGGACGGCCTTGCAAGGCGCTCTGAAGTCCGGCTTGCAGTGCTGGCAGATCATCCTTGTGAACAAAGCTGCCAAAATGACGTCCCGCAATTTCATCGGGCCGGTAACCGGAAATTTTTTCGATCGCAGGACTGACGTAAGTGATGACGCCTTCACGATCGGTCCGGAAGACCACGAAATCGTGATTTTCCAGCAGCGAGTGGTAAAGGTCTTCTTCCCTGGCCATAACCACACCTCGACCAAAGGCCCTTTTATCCTTTATCAGGGGCTCAACTACTCGGACACGCCACAATAATGCACCCAGGCTAAAGGAAAGAGGGGAAGCGGGGTGCGCAAAAGCAGCCTAGCCTACCATGAGGATGAAAGCAGATTCAATCCTGGGCTCGGGCCTTTTCGATACCAGCTCTGATCACGGCGAGAGTGTCGTCGGATAGTCCATGGTGAGCGATTTCATGAACGGTGAACCAGCACGCATCGTCGGCGTCGCTGCCGGGCTGCAAAGTTCCCGAGAGCACGCGACAGAGGAAGTCAATCAGGATGTAATGGTAACGTACCCGGCCTGTTTCATCGGGGACGACGCGGTCGAACACACCCAGCAGGTCCGCGGCCTCTACCGTTAACCCGGTTTCTTCCAGCACCTCACGGCAGAGCGCCTGGCGCACGGTCTCGCCCAGTTCAAGCTTGCCGCCGGGTATGGACCACTCGCCCTGCAGCGGGGCTTGCCCGCGCTTTACCAGCAGAACGCGGCTGTCATGAACCACGACCGCTCCTACTCCTACCAGCGGGCAGTCAGGATATTCGCGTGACATGCGTCTGAAGTTTTACCACGCCTGCAGTGAGGCACGGAAACAGCCGAGTATCTCAGTGTCTCTGTGGCTCAGTGGTGAAGTATCCGGTGTCGTGTTTAAAATAAATGTATGGCTCTTGACGAATACAAGCGTAAGCGCAGGTTTCAAGATACTCCGGAGCCGCCGCCCAAGCTGCAGAAGAAATCGCAGCATCGGTTTGTAATCCAGAAGCACCGGGCCACCCGCCTGCATTACGACTTCCGGCTGGAGATGGAAGGAGTGCTCAAATCGTGGGCGGTGCCGAAAGGCCCGTCGCTCGACCCTGCCGATAAGCGGCTTGCCATGCAGGTGGAGGACCACCCGGTTTCGTATTTCGATTTCGAGGGCATCATTCCGGAAGGCAACTATGGCGCGGGGACTGTGATGGTCTGGGATGTAGGCACATGGCAGCCGCTGAAGGAAGAAGTGAAAGGCAAACTGGTTCCGGCCAGCGATGCTGAAGGGTCGGCGATGTTGCAGAAAGGCGATCTGAAAATTCGGCTGGATGGGCAAAAGGTCAAAGGCGACTTCGCGCTGGTGCACATGAAATCGCGGCGGCCCGGAAGCAAGGGGACGGAATGGCTGCTGATAAAGAAAAAAGATGATTTCGTCGTGCCCGGCTACGATGCGGAGAACTATGACGAGTCGGCGCTGAGCGGAAAAAGCATGCGTGGGATTGCAGGCGATGAGGGCGCCGCTGAGTGGGAGAGCAATCGGAAGGCATCACGAGGCCCACTGAAAGCTCAGTGGCTGGCGGATGCGGTGGCGAAGCTCGACAAGCGAAACGCTGCTAAACGGCCAACAGCGAAGGTTTCTGCCGCTAGCGCGGAAAAAGCGAAAGTTAAAAAAAAAGTAAAGCGCTGACCCCAGAGACGCCTGTAGCGGCCAAGCTTTTAACAGCCAAGTCCAAAGTCAGTCCTGCTGAATCCGCCTCGCAATTCGAAAATATAAAAGGCGCGGTGCAGCGTGCTATGCCGGGCGCAATCGTTCCCATGCTGGCCACGGCGATTGCGAAGCCTTTTGATGACTCCGAGTGGCTCTACGAAATCAAATGGGACGGTTATCGAGCAGTGGCTTACATCCAGGATGGCAACACACGCCTGGTCTCACGCAACCAGAACGATCTGACCCGGCAATATCCTGAACTGCACGATCTGGCATCTGCGATCAAAGCAGAAAGTGCGGTGCTGGACGGCGAAATTGTTGCCCTGGACGAACAGGGCCGGGCCTCTTTCAGCCTGATGCAGCAGCGTACCGGAATGCGCGAGCATGGCCGGCGCGCAGCTCCACGGCCCGATATCGCTATTCGCTATTACCTGTTCGACCTGATCTGGATCGATGGTGTTGACCTGCGGCGCGCTTCACTGGTTGACCGCAAACAGGCGCTCGCTTCCGTGGTTAAAGCCAACGAACTGGTCAAGTACTCCGATCATTTTGACGGCGGCATTGGTTTATTCGAGGCCGCAAAAGAAAATGGGCTGGAGGGTATCCTGGCCAAGCGGCGCGGCAGCTGTTACGAGGAGCGTCGCAGCCGCGAGTGGCTGAAGATCAAAGTTACCCAGACCATCGATTGCGTGATTGGCGGCTACACCGATCCGGAAGGCACCCGGCAGTATTTCGGTTCCATTGTTCTTGGGCTTTACGACAAGCAACAGCGGCTGGTGCACGTGGGACAGGCTGGTACTGGATTCAACTTCGCAATGCTCAAGCAGATATTTTCAGTTCTCAAAGAAAGGGAGACGCCCCGTAACCCGTTCGGCGGTCCGGTGGATGCGCGGCGCGTTCACTGGGTTAAGCCGGAACTGGTGGCGGAAATCAAGTTTACAGAGTGGACACACGAAACCGCTGGTGGCGGGCTGAAGCTGCGCGCCCCGGTTTTTATGGGATTGCGGGATGACAAAGATCCAAAAGACTGTACGTTTGCGGATCAGCAGATTGGGGCAATCAGGGCGTAAAGCTCACCAAGGAGCGGGTCTCTGACCCGCCCAGTGGAGCGCGCAGCGCGATGGAAAATGCATGCTGTCAGGCTGGATTGCGGAGCTTTGCTCCGCTCGAGAGCCGAGGGCGGTTGTCCCTACATGAGCAGGGATTGAAGACAAGCCTTCTTACTTGATGTCTTTCATGGCCATCAGCGACCCGTAATCTTTGCCGGAAGGTTCGGTTGCGCGTGCCACGATTCCTGCAAACGCGTCACGAAGTTCGGGGTATCTGGTGAGCAGCGCTTTCATGACGGCCATGTTTTCCTGAAACGTCTGGCCGGTGTCGGATACGCTGGCGCTTTGATACTTCACCACCAGGTCAAGGTCGCTGCCGACGACCACGGGAAACATGTCCATCACTTTGTATGTCTTTCCAGCACCGGAGAGATCGAAAGGCGGCAGGTCGGAAGGCTTCACCGTCTGCATTTCGTCGTAGGCTTTGTCGGTGGATTGCGTGTACATGAATGAAACGGGAACCAGCAGCTCGCGAGCTTCCAGATAATAGAACCACGCAATGCGATTCTGACCTTTCGCTTTGTAGCTGCGTGCCTGCTGCAGGAACCAGTTGCCATCGTGTCCGGAGACTTGCGAAGGCTTGGCGAAGAAGCCGCCAAGCTTCCAGTCGGTGCCTTGCTGCTGCAGGACGAAGGTGACGGTCGAAGGCTTTTGCGCCGCCACGTCCAGGGTAACAATGCCATAATTCCCGGGAGGCAGATTCGGAATCACGAACTCTGCGCTGTTGGCGGTCTGGCCTTGCGCGCCGAAAACCCCGCACAGAAATTCGGCGCGTTCCAGCGGCTTGGCGCCTTCGGCCTTTAACAGGAAAGGTGAACGCGGGGTCGCGCTTCCACCCGACAGTGCGGGCTTGTTCTCAATCACCGCGCTCTCAATTCCTGCAAAGTTGGCGGCCAGGCTGGGTATGGCATTCTGCCGCAGTGAGGCGACATTGCCTTGCGACGCAAAATTGAAATACTTCTGGCCGGTGTTGACCAATGCCGCGCGGGTCGACGCATCCATGTCGCTCCCCGTGAAGCAAGTCTGGGCCTGTGTTGCCGCCGAAACTGCCAGCCACCCTGCTAAAAACACCATCCTCCAGTTGCGTCTGCATTTCATTTGCAAAGCACTCCTGTCGTCCATTGATGAAGGCCTTCGAAATTGTTGGATGCAGCTTACAATGCGCGTGATGTCAGCGCTGTCTTCGATCGTAACTGATAGTAATATTACCCTTTGATTGCACCGTCAGGCACGCTGTGCTACCGTCCGTGTAATCTGAATCCCATTGGCGGAGAACTCTTGTGGCATTTCTGATTTTTCTCGGGTTTCTGGTTGTCATCGCGTTCGTACTGATCGCGATGTACAACGGCCTGGTGCAGCTGCGCACGCGTGCCGATAGCTCATGGAGCGATATTGATGTGCAGCTTAAGCGCCGGCACGATCTGATTCCTAATCTGGTTGAAACCGTAAAAGGTTACGCCGCGCACGAGAAGGGCACGTTTGAAGACATTGCCAAGTACCGTTCCATGGCGATGCAGGCGACCGCTCCTGCCGATAAAGCGGCTGCCGAAAATCAGCTGACCGGAGCGCTCAAGACACTGTTCGCAGTGTCGGAGGCTTACCCGCAGCTCAGAGCTTCTGAGGAGTTTACGCAGCTTCAGGGTTCGCTGAATCAGACCGAAGATTCCATCCAGAATTCGCGGCGCTATTACAACGCGGTAGTGCGCGACCTGAACACCCGGATCCAGTCTTTTCCGACCAACATTCTGGCGGGCATGTTCGGTTTTCAGCAGCGGCAGTACTTTGAAGCGGCAGCAACCGACCGCGAACCTGTGGCGGTAAAGTTCTAGCCGATGGGGCGCCTGGCGCGCGTCGCGCTTTTCACCCTTGCCGTTTGCCTGTTGTGCTCTCCTGCCTTTGCCCGCTCGTGGCAAATTACTGAATTCGCGGACAACATCGTTATCCAGCAGGACGGCACGGCTTCCGTTCAGGAACGCATCACGCTTCAATTTGAGGGCGAGTGGCATGGCATCCATCGCACCATTCCGGTGGAGTACCCAGGGCCGAACGGGACCAATTACACGCTGTTTCTGGACGACATCTCGGTCAGCGACGCAGAAGGCCGCAAGCTCAAGTATGAATCGCACCGCTCGGGCGATTTCCTGGATCTGAAAATCCCGTTGGCCGGAGCGGTCAATACTACCCTCACCGTCCATATTCAGTACGTCGTCCTCAACGGCATGCGGTACTTTCCCGACCACGATGAGTTCTATTGGAACGTGACCGGCAATGATTGGCCGGTGCCGATTGAACGCGCTTCGGCCTTCGTACAGCTTCCGGCGCAGACCGCCGGCTCGCTTCGCGCGCAGGCTTTTACCGGAGTGTATGGCTCGGTCGCGCAGGATGCTTCTTCGCAGGTGGATGGCGCTCAGGTGAGGTTCGAAACCGGCGACCCGCTGCCGATGCGCGGTGGCCTCACGATTGACGTTTACATTCCCAAAGGCATTCTAAGCGAACCATCTTCACTGACCCGGCTCTTCTGGTTCCTGGGCAGCAATCCAATTTCGTTTTTGCCTTTCTTCACTCTGGGGGTGATGTTCACGGTCTGGTATTACAAGGGTCGCGATCCTGATCCTGGGCGTTCGGTCGCGCCCATGTATGAGCCGCCTCCCGGCATGAGTCCCGCCGAGGCCGGCGCGCTGGTCGACGATACCGTGCATCCCCGCGACATTACATCCACGTTGGTCGATATGGCGGTGCGCGGCTACGTAAAAATCGTGGAGAAAGACGAGAAGGGGCTGCTATTTACGCACAAGGATTACGTGTTTCAGCTGGTCAAACCGTCCGACCAATGGCAGGGAATGGCGCCGCACGAGCGCGTGATGATGAGCAACATCTTTTCGGGTAGTGAGATGGAGACCCGGCTCTCCAGCCTGAAGAACCGTTTCTACACGGCTATTCCGCCGATCACTCAGGACATCAAGAGCGCGCTGCGGCAGAAAGGAATGTATCTGCTGGATCCGGATTCCGCCAATGGATACAGCGTTGTCGGGGCAATCGTGAGCATCGCGCCGTTTCTGGTGATGCAGTTCACCGGCTGGAAGCCGGTGTTCAACTCGGTGGGGATTGCGGCGGTGTCGGTTGCAATCTCGGCGGTGATCTGGTGGCTGTTCGCCCGCCAAATGACTGCCAAGACCATGAAAGGCGTGCAAACCGTGGTTGCGATTCTGGGTTTCCAGGAGTTCATGAACCGGGTGGATGCCGACCGCTTAAAGCGCATGCCTCCCGACACCTTTGAAAAGTATCTTCCATACGCTATGGCGCTGGGAGTAGAGCACCACTGGGCGCAGGCGTTTGCTGGAATCATCAAAGACCCGCCCAGCTGGTACGTCGGGTCAACTGGTTACACGGGATTCAATCCGGTGCTGTTTTCAAGCAGCATGCACAGCATGGCGAGTGATGCGCAGCAGGTTTTTGCGTCGGCCCCGCGCGCCAGTTCGAGTGGTTCAGGGTGGAGTGGAGGGGGAGGAGGCGGAGGGTTTTCCGGAGGTGGATTTGGGGGAGGTGGCGGAAGCGCCTGGTGAAGCGTATAGCAACCCGGCCCTGGGAACTTTCATCTGACTTTCGCCGCTCCACTAGGAGAAAACATGAAAGACATTTTGAGAGTTCTAGCAACAGTATTAATAGCTACAGCATTCGTTTTAGCTCAGACCGGTTCAGGCTCGTCCTCTTCAGGGCAATCGGCCAGTCCTCAAACCTCCAACCCGAGCGATCAAAACGGAACGGGGCAGACCGGAACAGATCAGACCGGAAACGCTTCAGGTCAGACCGGAACCGCTTCCGATCAGACTGGCACGGGAACTCAGGGATCATCGAGCGGACAAATGGGAACCACCCAGAGTGGAACCACCAGCACACAGTCCGGTACACAAAGCTCAGACCAGACCAACACCACCGGAAAAAAGAAGCACAAGAAGCATCACCAAAACGACAAGAACCAGGGCAACGATACCAACCAGCAGCCACCGCAGCCTCCGCAGTAAGCGCGGCTTAATCTCAAAGGCCCGGATCGAATGTCCGGGCCTTTCTTTTTTGAGATCAGATGGAAAGAGTTGTGAATACGTTGGGGGCGGCGGATCTATGATCCGCCTTGCCCGATCGGAGATACGGGCCTGCCTGGCGTTACGATAGTTCAATGCGTACCCCTGTACTCTGGAACAATGGTCGATATGCCGTGCTTGAAAAATCAGTAGATACGGGAACAAAACCCTAAAAAAACGGAATTGCGCAGTTAACCTCCCATACACCCCCTGCTTTTACCCCGCTATCATCCGTGATATAAGGAGCCTCAGCCAGATCGCAGCTATCCCCCAGGAGCAGTGACCGTTATGAAACTGGCTTTTGCAGCTAAGAACAGCCAGCAGCGAGGAGGGTCTGTGTCCGACGCGCGGACGGGGAAGCGGTTCCCCCTGGAGTTGCCGATCAAAATTCACAAGGAAGCAGAGTCCGGTGAGCACAGCGGTGTCACCGGAAATCTGAGTGCCGCGGGTGTTTACATTCGCGCCGATGCATCACTTGAAATTGGCTCCAATGTGGAGTTTGAAATCACGCTCCCCCCGGAAGTGACCGGAGCCAAAGAAAACGTAGTGGTCCAGTGCCGAGGGCGGGTAGTTCGCACCGATGAGCCTTCGGCGAATGCTGGAGAGTCGCGCGGGGTCGCCTGCGTGATCGACTCCTATGACTTTGTCCGCCACTAAAGGCGAGGAGCTGACGCAATGCTCAAACTGATTCTGGCCGACAACCAGGCCATCTTCCGGGCGGGAATCGCCAAAGTTCTTGCGGTTGAAGACGAAATGCGCATTGTGGCGCAGGCGCAGACGGCCGAGCAGATGTTCATGGCGCTCGACAAGTTTCGTGCCGCGGTGCTGATCGTGGCGGGTGGGTTCCACAACGATCTAAATGCCATTTCGCAAGCCGCCAATCGCGTGAAGACGCGGGTAGTGGTGCTTGCGGATACGGGCGAGAGTGCGCAGCGCTACATGTCAAACGGTGTGCACGGCGTTGTGTATCGCAATGTCACCAGCGCAGCGTTAGTGGATTGCGTGCGCAAGGTGGCGCGCGGTGAAACCTGGGTGCAGGATATCGCGGTGCCGAGCGAACTGACTGAAAACGACATGGTCGGATTGCGCGTCCGCGATCGATTGACCGCGAAAGAACTGCGAATTGTGGCCCTGATTGTGCAGGGCTACAAGAACAAGGAAATTGCGACCCAGCTGGGAACGACCGAGCAGGTAATTAAGAATTATCTGCGCAACGTGTATGACAAGATCGGAGTATCAGATCGCCTGGAGCTGGCGCTGTTCACGATTCACCATAGAATTCTGAACGAAGCCGCAGCCGCCACCGCCGCCGCCGCACAACCGCCGCCGCAGGCGGGAGCGGGAGCGCCTTCGTAAAGTACAGTTGTTTTGTGAGAGAGCCGCGCAAGCGCGCGGCTTTTCTTTTTACCCATCACTAACTTAGATTTTTTTGATTGGACTCCGTACGAGGCTCGCTGCAGATCAGTTGTACGAATCTGCAGAGTTGCAGGCTGCCATCTTTAACTTCCTGGCTGCAGTTCACGCCTGACCTGGTGGTCGTCAACCACAACTCAACCCCCGCCCGGCTATGCCGGTGGTGTATCCCAAGATCTTCAAGGAGATCAGGTATGCAGAATTTATTGCTGCTCGACCGGAGGAGGCGGCGGTGGCGGAGCCTGGTGTCCCACAACCGTGCCAATCACATCGCCTGAAACGATCATTTCAACGCGCCGGTTGAGCTTGCGGCCGGCGGCAGTTTTGTTGTCTGCAACCGGGTCGGTTTCCGCCAGCCCGCGCGCCATCACATTGTTGACGGGAACGTTCGCGTCCACCAGATAATCGCGAACGCTGGCGGCACGCTTTTCGGAAAGCCGCTGATTGAATTCGTGGCTGCCGGTGCTGTCGGTATGGCCTTCGACTTCGAGTTTCAGATCGGGATAAGCCAGCACGATTCCGGAAATTCTCGCCAGGCGCTCACGGGCTGCGGGTTTAAGTGTGTACTGGCCAGTGTCGAAAAGAACGTCGGGCATGCTGACGATCAGTCCGCGATCAGAATCTTTGGTTTCGAGCACCTGGTTCAGCTGCTTGAGCAGGCGCTCGCGCATTGCTTCTTTCTGCCGGATGGCTTCATCGGCGGCCAGCCGTTGTTTCTCGGCTTCGGCCTGGGCTGAGGCGCGCGCAGCGTCGGATTGAGCTTGTGCGCGTTGCGCTTCCGCCTGCGCTTTCTCAGCTGCCAGTTGATCCGCTTCGGCCTGCTGACGTCTTCGCAGGTCTTGTTCTGATTGTGCTTTGGCGGCAGCTTCCGCTTCCGCTGCAGCCTTGGCATCAGCCTCGGCTTTGGCGCGGCGCTCTTCCTGAATTCGCTTTTCGGTGGCGATTCGCTCCTGCTCTTTGCGCTGCAGGGTCAGCACGCGCGCGTCTTCCGCCATCTGGGTTGCTCCACGAGCAGCGGTGCCGATCGGAGTGCGGCCCTGCTTGCGGGTGTAATAGTCTTCGGCGCGGGTAAGAAAGTCCTCCGCTTTCTTCAGGCTGTCAGCGGCATAAGTCTCTGCTCCGGCAGCTTTGGCGATTGCCACCGCGTTGCGGGCTTCCAGCAGGTCGAGCGGAGTTTTAGGATCTGCGGTAGTGGAGGGCAGCTGTGACACCGGAACATCAATGGTGTACTGGCCGCCTTCAAGCATATCGAACTTCGCGTCGATGGGCTCCTCGAAGCCCTTAGTCTCCTGCCGGATCACGTTCTCCGCTACTTCCTTGTTGCTTGGCCGGGTAACCGCGAAATAGGGTTCTGCAGTCACGATCAGCCCGAATGCCTGCAGGTCGGTGGTAACGTTCAAACCGCTCTTGCCTACCGTGTTTGGCACCACCTCGCCCAGGTTTACGGCGCGGCCTTCCGGCGTCACCGCCCAGAGCACGTAGGTCAGATACTGGCCACCGAATTTCGCGGCCGGTTCCAGGTTTGCCAGCTGCACATCGATTGCGAGGCGCCCTTCTTTGCCGTCTACCTTGGCGCGTCCCTTGATCGCCGGCATCAGGTCGGTGCCGCGCATGTCGACGGTGGTCGAACCGCCACGATGGCGGTAGTTGACGGCGCGGGTAGTACGCGACACCACGTTTACCCGAAACACCGGGGTCTGGTCCATGGGTTCGATTGATGGAGAGCTCTGTGAAGCAGAATCCTGCGCGACCGCATACACCGCGATCAGAAACACAAATGCCAGCAGCTTTTTCATCGGTTCACCTGAGAGCAAAATGATTGCAGCATAAAACTAGCATCGCTTCAGTTGTGGGTTCCAGCATGGAATTGTGATGAAGTGTCAAGCCTGCCAACGTCCCCTCCCATGTCCACCAGCAGCTTGGCACGTGTTTTGAGCTACTTAGGTCGAACTGGTGAAGGCCTGCTTGTTTCCTTTTTGTGCAGGGAATTGCACGTTCGATTGAGTAGAGCTTCCCTGGATTGAAACCTAACCCGCTAAAAATAAGAGGTTTGCGCTCCTCAAAACACATGGTGGCCAAGCTGCAATTCATGGTAACGCCTGCGTCTGAGAGGCATGACTGGGGTGCCACTTTGCTGAGCCTGTCAAACGAGTCTTCGGTTCTGAAGCGTAAGCGAAGCCTTTTACCCGTGCTGGTTCTCCTGTTCTGCGTGTCTTACGGAATTTTGACCATGCTGGTGGTCGAACAGGGTCGAACCATTGATACCCAGAAGTCGCTGATCAGGGAACTCTTTGAGGACAGCAGCCAGTTGACTGCGATGCGGATGCAGAAGCAGCTTGCTGCTCCGAAAGCGCAGCACCCGGCTCAGAAGCCAGCACCGCCGGCCCATTCTGAGCCACAAGGGCGAATCGTGGTGACTCCGCGCGATATGCAGACCCAGGCGCCCATGAATGGAGACAAACTTCCTGCCAAGCCCAATCAGGGAGTTGGAAAGCTTCATCATCGGGCGCCGCTTCACCCGCCCAAGGGCATGTCCGAAACAGGCGACGAGCGACGAGCGGTATCAACGATTTAAGAGAGCACCTGGCAGGTTGTGGCTCCCATGAAGGTTCTGGTATTGCTGATTCTGTCTCTTACCTTTGCGGCCTCCCGCCAGGCGCCCTCGCCGGTTTCCTCTTTCCAGACCAATGCTGCTCCCCAGCCAGCTCGCAAAGGCGGCCGCTGGTACTTCGCAGACAGCGGGCACGCTGTTTATTGCTATGGGCCGGTTCGCTTTATTCCCATCCCGCAAGGTGGACTGCAGCGGGTGGCGACCTTGTGCCAGGGCAACAAGCCGATTGTTCCTCTGCGTGACTGAACTCAGAAACTATCCCTGCTAGAATTTGCTGATGGCCTTCCCGGTCACAAGACTGCGGCGTCTTCGCCAGAAAGAGTCGCTGCGTTCGCTGGTGCGAGAGACCCGGCTCACGCCGGAGGCGCTGGTCTACCCGCTGTTTGTCTGTCCGGGCGAAGGTGTGCGCAAGCCGGTGAAATCGATGCCCGGCGTTTTCAACCTTTCCGTCGATGAAGCGGTAAAGGAAGCGACCAAGGCCCACTCCGCGGGCGTTCGAGCGGTGATCCTGTTCGGCCTGCCTGAGTCGAAGGATGAAGCGGCCACTGGAGCCTGGAGCGAGAGCGGAATAGTGCAGCAAGCATCACGCGCTCTCAAGCGGGAACTTCCAGAGCTGGTTGTGGTTGGGGATGTCTGCCTCTGCGAATACATGTCGCACGGCCATTGCGGAGTAGTGCGAACTTCGGCGCAGTCGCTCGGCGCGGCCGTGGCACAATCACCAGCGGCAAAGGCCCCGTACGAGATCCTGAACGACGCCACGTTGGATCTCTTGGCGAAGACTTCTGTGTCTCTCGCTCAGGCAGGTGTGGACATCATCGCGCCTTCTGACATGATGGATGGGCGGGTGGGGGCGATCCGTAAGGCGCTGGACGAAGCGAAGTTCGAGAGCACGCCGATTCTTTCTTACGCGGCGAAATTTGCCTCAGGTTTTTACGGGCCATTTCGCGAGGCGGCTGATTCCACGCCGCAATTCGGCGATCGGCGTTCATACCAGATGGATCCGGCGAATATTCGGGAAGCCATGCGGGAGATCGAACTCGACATCGAAGAAGGTGCCGACATGATTATGGTCAAGCCGGCGATGCCTTATCTGGACGTAATTGCCGCGGCGCGGGATCGCTTTGACGTGCCGCTAGCGGCTTACCAGGTGTCGGGCGAATACGCCATGATCGAAGCTGCTGCCCAGAATGGCTGGATTGAGCGCGAGCGCGTGATGATGGAATCATTGCTGGCGATCCGGCGGGCGGGTGCGGGAATTATTGTGACGTACTATGCGAAGGAAGCAGCGAAGCTTCTGACTTAATTCACCACTAACTCGCGTGGGCCCAGCCGCCCTCGGCTGTCCGGCCGAGCCAATCTCGGCAGCGCTGCGCCAGCCAAAGTATTAAGCCACTCCGGCCAAAGATGATGAGGCCACTCTGGCCAAAGACATATGAGCGCCCACTGCGCCTTGCCAATCCTTCTCCTTGCCAATCCTGCGACTTGCCAATCCTGCGCCTTGCCAATCCTGCTAAATTCTGCAAAAATAATGGTTTATCTTATCCCTCCGGAAGGAAATAGGAAAGGAAACCAAGTTCAGTGTTAATGATACGTTTAGCGCGCACGGGTGCGCGTAAACAGCCGCATTATCGGGTGGTGGTAATCGAGAAAGAACGCGCACGCAATGGCCGGCCGGTTGAGATTGTGGGAACGTACAATCCACGCACCGATCCAGCCAGTGTAGAACTGAAGCGTGAGCGCATCGATTATTGGGTTTCAAAGGGCGCCAGGATGTCGGAACGGGTGAGCAAGATCGTGTCAATGCCCGCTGCCGCTGTCACCGCCTCAGTTGCCTGATCCCGCCCGCTGGAATTTCACCCAGGAGTTTACGCATGTCTGAAACCGCCCCCGACGTCAGCGGTCTGGTTGAGTACATTGCAAAAACCATGGTGGACGCGCCTGACCAGGTGCTGGTGAAACAGCTTGAAGAGGGCGACGCAACCGTGCTGGAACTGGAAGTCGCGGAAAGCGACATGGGCAAAGTGATCGGCCGGCAAGGGCGCGTGGTACGCGCCATGCGCGCCTTGCTCGACGCGGTGAGCGACCGCTTCGACAAGCAGTACGAGTTGGAGATTCTGGAATAGCCGGTGATTACATTACGCTCGCGCGGGTGGTGAAAACCCAGGGGCGTCGCGGCGAAGTGGCAGCAGAGGTCCACAGCGATGTCCCGGACCGGTTTCAGAAAGACATGAAGCTTTCGGCGCTGACGGAAGATGGCAGCCGGCGCGACTTGAAGCTTGAGGAATTCTGGCCGCACAAGCAGTGGCTGGTTTTCAAGTTCACCGGGATAGATTCGATTTCCGATGCCGAAGCGCTGGTCGGCTCCGAGCTGCAGGTTCCGGTCGAACAGCGGGCACAGCTCGACAGCGGATGGAATTACGTAAGCGAACTGGCCGGATGCACGGTGTACGACCATGAGCGCGAGATCGGAAAAGTGGAAGAGATCCGGTTTGGGGCCGGTGAAGCGCCGCTGCTGGTGGTGAAGTCGGGAAGGGCTGAGTACGAGATTCCGTTTGCAGAAGCGTATTTGAAGCGGGTTGCTCCGCAAGAGAAGCGAATCGAGATGTCGCTTCCGGAAGGAATGCTCGAGGTCAATGCGCCTTTAAGCGCGGAGGAGAAGCAGGCGCAACAGGCGAGTCGTAGCCGCGCAAGCCATGAAGATTGAGATTGTCACGATTTTTCCTGATTTCTTTCGTGGCCCTCTTGATTACGGAATCACTCGGCGGGCTCGCGAAGCAGGCCTGGTTGAGACAGTTGTTCACGATCTGCGGGCGTTTGCGAAAGACCGGCACCGTACCGTGGATGACCGCCCGTTTGGCGGCGGCGAGGGCATGGTACTGAAGCCGGAACCGGTCTTTGAATGTGTGGAAGCAATGGGAGTGGGTTCCCGCGAGCAGCGGGCCGCCACGGAAAGTGTTGTTTTGCTTTCCGCGCAGGGCAAGCGCTTCGACCAGCAAGTCGCAGGTGAACTGGCGCAGCTTGAGCGGCTGGTTCTGATCTGCGGCCGTTACGAGGGTGTGGATGAGCGTGTGGCCCAGCATCTTGCCGATCGGGAAATTTCCATCGGCGACTTCGTGCTGAGCGGTGGAGAGCTGGGTGCGGCGGTGATCGTCGACACGGTTGTGCGGCTGATTCCCGGCGCGGTTGGCAACCAGGCTTCCACTCGGCAGGAGTCATTTACGGCTTCGCAGAGCGTGGCAGAAGCCGGGCCGAGTTCGACATGCGGATCGGGTGGGCTGCTCGACTATCCGCATTACACGCGTCCCGCGCAGTTCCGCGGATGGGATGTGCCGGAAGTGCTGGTCTCGGGCGACCATAGCGCGATCCGGCAATGGCGGCGGATGACCGCGCTACAGAAGACATTTCGTAACCGGCCCGACCTGATGGACCAGGTCGAGTTGAGTAAGGAAGACAGGAATTTGCTGGCCCAGGTCACGGGCAGGAGTTCGCAAGCTGAGGAATAAATATGACCAACTTAATCATTGAAAAGCTGCTCGCCAAAAGCAAACGCACCGACCTGCCGGATTTCGTGCCCGGTGACACCATTCGGGTGCAGGTAAAGATCAAAGAAGGTGATAAAGAGCGCCTGCAGGCCTTTGAGGGCGTCGTGATCGCCCGCACGCGCGGGCCGCAAGCCAGTTTCACGGTTCGCAAGATCAGCTTTGGTCAGGGTGTGGAACGCATTTTCCCGATCAACTCGCGAGTGATCGATAAAATTGATATCGTGCGCTCGTCGAAAGTACGGCGCGCCAAGCTTTATTATTTGCGTGCGCTGCGCGGCAAAGCTGCCCGGCTAAAGGATGTGGAACGTGAACATCCTGTAGCGGCAGCCGCAAAGCAGTCCTGATTGCCACGTCAGGGGCGGATCTCCGATCCGCCCGCCCGGATCGGATCCAGGCTCAGCAGCCATTTCTCCTCGATTTTCACAGTTGAACCTTCTTCCAACCTCAGCGAAGATGCTGTGGAGTGCCCTTCAAAACGAAACCTCAGGAAAAACTTTCCGCATCGGCCGCCAAGCTGCGTCTTCTTAAACGTCTGCGCTGCACCCTGAGATTTGAGAAGAGTGCGTGGGCATCGGGCGCGCAACTAATCGCAGGCGTGGACGAAGTCGGCCGAGGATCGCTGTTTGGTCCGGTGGTGGCCGCGGCCGTAATCCTTGATCCCGCGTACCGCATTCGCGGGCTGCGCGATTCCAAGCTGCTCCCCGCCGAACGCCGCGAAGTTCTTTCCGGACGCATTCGGGAGCATGCCATTGCATGGGCTATCGCTGCGGTGGATGCGGCGCGCATCGATCAGATCAACATCTATCAGGCATCGCGCGTTGCCATGCGAGAAGCTGTTGCCGCCCTAGACACGGCCCCAGATTACCTTCTGATTGACGCGCTGCGGATCGATATTCCGGTGCCGCAGCAGCCCATCATCCATGGCGATGCGCTTTCGGCTTCCATCGCTGCGGCTTCGATTATCGCGAAAGTAGAACGTGACCGCCTGGTATCGCTGTGGGACCCTGTGTTTCCGGTGTATGGATTGGCCTCGAACAAAGGCTACAGCACACCTCGTCATCTGCGAGCATTGCGCGAGCATGGGCCATCGCCTCTGCATCGCCAATCATTTGCGCCGGTGTGGAATGCGCCCGTTCCGCAGGACGTGCTCGCGTTCATGCTCGAGCACGAAGAAGAGCGGGCAGCGGTGTCTTAAACAGGCCCGCTATCGCCAATGAGAAAGGCCACCATCTCCGGTGGCCTTGAAATTTTCTGATACCGCTAATTGTTTTCGCCGCCCGCCCGTTTCCAGGTAATCAGGTCTCCGATGGTGGAACCACCGCTGGTGCTGGAGGCTGGGTGCTTGTAAGCTTCCACTTCCTTACGAGAAGCCTCTTCGCCCACGGCTCGGATGCTCAGGCCGACCTTCTTTTCTTCCGGGTTCATTTTGATGATCTTGAAGTCGTGCTCCTGGCCGGGTTCCAAGTGGATCTGCTGACCGTTGCCATCGACGGCTTCGGAATTGTGGCACAGGCCCTCGATACCCTCCGCGATCTCAACGAACGCGCCGAAGCCCGCGATCCGAAGAACCTTGCCGTGTAGCACGTCACCCACATGGTGTTGTTCAAAGAACGTCTCCCAGACATCCGGCTGCAATTGTTTGACGCCCAGCGACAAGCGACGCTTATCGGGTTCAATGGCGAGCACCACCGCCTTCACGCGGTCGCCTTTCTTCAACACCTCAGAAGGATGTTTCACCCGTTTGGTCCAGCTCAGGTTGCTGACGTGAACCAAGCCGTCAATACCGTCTTCGATTTCGATGAACGCGCCAAAATCGGTGAGGTTGCGTACGCGTCCTTCTACATTGGCGCCCACCGGAAATTTGTCATGAAGACTGTCCCAGGGATTGGCCGCCAGCTGACGCATGCCCAATGAAATCCTGCGCTCATTGGGATTGACATTCAGAACCACGCACTCCACGTGATCGCCGACATTGACCAGTTTCGAAGGGTGCTTCATGCGCTTGGACCAGGTCATCTCACTGACGTGAACCAGCCCTTCAATCCCCTGTTCGAGCTCTACGAATGCGCCATAGTCGGTAACGCTGATGACTCTTCCGGAAACGTGCGCGCCGACTGGATAGCGCTGGGCAGCATCTAGCCAGGGATCAGGGGTGAGCTGCTTGAAGCCGAGCGAAACCCGCTGCTTATCCTTATCGAACTTCAGGACCTTCACCTGAATCTGGTCTCCGACATTGACCAGGTCTTTAGGATGAGTCAGGCGGCCCCAGGACATATCGGTGATATGCAGAAGGCCATCGATTCCGCCCAGATCAACGAAAGCGCCATATTCGGTCAGGTTCTTTACTACACCGGTCAGGACCGAACCTTCTTCCAGATGCTCAAGCGTCTTGGACTTTTTCTCGTTCTGCTGTTCTTCCAGAATCTGCTTGCGGGAAACCACGATGTTGCCGCGCTTTTTATTGAGCTTGATGATGGCAACTTCCAAAGTCTGACCCTTGAGCGCATCGAGGTTGCGGATGGGCCGCAGGTCAGTCTGCGATCCGGGCAGAAATGCCTGAGCTCCCAGAATGTCCACGGTGAGCCCACCCTTGATGCGGTCAAGAACGATGGCCTTGATCGGAGCTTTCTCGTCATAGGCCTTCTCAATCTCATCCCAGGCCCGCAAGCGCTGAGCTTTCTGGTGAGAGAGGTTGATGTACCCTTCCTCGGTTTCACCTTTCTCGCGCATGACATCGATTTCATCGCCGGGCTGAAACTTGGGCTTGCCCTCGTGATCGATGACTTCAGAGAGCGGAAGCATGCCTTCCGATTTGGCGCCGATATCCACTACCACGTGAGTGGGAGTGATCTTAAGGACGGTGCCTTTCAGCACATTGTCCTCAGTTACCGACTCTTCGCTCTCAGTCGTGAAGCTTTCGAGGGCGGCGGCAAAATCGTCAGTGGAAGACTGCGCGTCTTCGGTGTTATTCGCGGTCGGGTTGGGTAAGGTTGCGCCCTCACTGGTCTCCGGAGCGCCTTCGGCGACTTCGGTAGATGTTGCAAAATCCAGGTTACGGGCGGTGTTGTCGTTGGACAAGTTGGTGGCCTCTCAGCGGAATTTCTCGCACGTCAGGTGCGGTTGGATGCGGGACCTAATTCAGCGGACGGCTGGCTCTAAGCTTCGGTTGTGTTGAGCTCGCCCTGGCGGAAGAGCTTGAACAATCCCAGCGGTCGGACGTCTCGTAAAAAAAGAAAACCCGCGTCCCAAGGGAACTCTTCGACTATAGCAACGGCTTCGAAAGAGTGTCAAACGGAAAGGTTTTCGGCTTGAAATTTTCACGCAATTTTTAAAATTGCGGGCCGAATTTCGTCGATTCTGAAGCAAAAGGTGGATGTTCTGTCATTTGGCGCCGCGCTTTCAAGACAAGTGGCTGAGTTTCTGCACGGTACGCGATTCTGGTACGCTCCCTCTTCATGGACTATCTCTGGACACCGTGGCGGTACGCCTACATTACGAACACCGCCAAGCAAGAGGGCAACCGTGAGGAGTGTATTTTCTGCAACTTGCCGGAACTCGAGGATCAAGAGGCTCACATTGTGTATCGCGGAAAGGACTGTTACGTGGTTCTGAACACCTTTCCTTACACTTCGGGCCATCTGATGGTGGTGCCTTTTGAGCATCTGGATGAATTACATAAGCTGCCCGAAGCTGCGGCCAACGAAATGATCGCGCTCTCAAAGCGGATGGAAGGGGTGCTGCGGCGTCTTTATTCGCCCGATGGTATCAACCTGGGGATGAACATTGGACGGGCTGCCGGTGCGGGTGTTGCCGGACATATTCATATGCATGTGCTGCCGCGCTGGGTGGGCGATACAAACTTTATGACCACGGTGGCGGAGAGCAGGGTCTTACCTGAAACTCTCGAAATTACCTATAAGCGGATTCGCGATGCGATCAGCTAAACCACTATGAATCCATGGTGCGCAGAGTTGGGCTGATCAGTAGTGTGGCCTCGGTTGCGCGTTGCACCTCTTCCGCGGTACAACCGGGAGCAACTTCTTCCAGCACCAGCCCCGACTTCGTAACCCGGATGTAGGCCATTCTTCAGAATTTTGGGCTGCCCTTCGCGGGTAGTGTGCTCCATGGTTACGATCACACGGCGCGCCCCGGCCACCAGATCCATTGCGCCACCCATGCCTTTCACCATCTTTCCGGGGATCATCCAGTTGGCCAGATTACCTTCTTCATCTACTTCCATAGCGCCCAGTACGCTGAGATCGATGTGTCCGCCGCGAATCATGGCAAACGAGTCGGCGCTTGAAAAGTAGGCGGTCCCCTTCATCTCGCTAACCGTTTCTTTGCCGGCATTGATCAGGTCGGCGTCTTCCTGGCCCTCAAGTGGATAGGGGCCAATGCCGAGCATTCCATTCTCGCTCTGCAGAATCACTTCCATGCCGGATGGGACGTGATTGGCGATCAGCGTCGGCATTCCGATCCCGAGATTTACGTAGAAGCCATCGCGCAGTTCACGAGCGACACGCTTTACGATGCGCTCGCGTTTCTCGACGTCTTTGCCGGGCTTTGCAGGAGTGGCCATGACTTAAGATGCTTTCCGGACGGTCCGCTTCTCGATGCGACGCTCAAAAAGCTCGCCCTGGAAAATTCGCTTTACGAAAACGCTTGGCGTGTGGACCATATCCGGATCCAGTTCTCCGATTTCGACGATGTGCTCAACCTCGGCGATGGTAACTTTGGCGGCGGTTGCCATCATAGGATTGAAGTTGCGCGCCGTCTTGCGATAGACAAGATTGCCCTGTTTGTCGGCTTTCCACGCTTTCACGAAAGCGAAGTCCGCTTTGAGAGCATGCTCCATCAGATAAAGGCGCCCCTCGAACTCGCGCGTTTCTTTATTTTCCGCAACCATCGTTCCCACTCCGGTTGGAGTAAAAAAAGCTGGAATGCCGGCGCCGGCGGCGCGAATGCGTTCTGAAAATGTGCCTTGCGGAACAAGGTCGAGATCGACTTTGCCTTGCAGGACCATCTGCTCCAGCAATTTATTTTCACCCACGTAAGTGCCGATGTGCCTGCGAATCTGACCCGCTGCAAGAAGCAGCCCCATGCCAAAGCCGTCCACGCCGACGTTGTTGCTGATGGTAGTCAGATCCTTGCTGCCCTTGCGTACCAGGGCGCGTATGAGATTTTCGGGGATGCCACACAAGCCGAACCCGCCAACCATGATGGTTGCGCCATCGAAAACGTCTTTTACCGCTTCGTCCGCGTTGGGGATAATCTTGTTCACAGAACGATTTTAACGTGTTCCTGGAACTCGGCGGTGATACGGCCGGGAACGCCCGTCCTCCATCGGAAGCTTTAAGTGTTCCGGAGTTTATGTGCCTGGCCGAATTCGCTTTCAAGCTCGCGCGTTTTGAGGTTCTCACGGATATGAGCAAGCCTTTGCTCGAGTTTCAATAGAGCCTCGCTAAGATTTTCTTGATTGGTCAAGGCAATATCACGCCACATGGAATAAGGACTGCCGGCGATGCGGGTCATTTCAGTCAGAGCCCTTCCGCCGTTCTCCAGAAGGCGGGCATCAGGACCAAACTCCTCAACCAACGAGGCAGCAAGCGCGGTGGAAAGCATTTGTGGCAGGTGACTGGTCCAGGCGCAAAGCCGGTCGTGTTCTGCTGGATCAATGGCGGCAATATGGGCCCCCACACAGCCGACCAGGCCCGCAAACTCTCGTGCCAGAGTAGTTGGCTCGCGATTGATGTCGGGCGTGAAGTACCAGAGCGCACCCTGAAACAGATCAGGATCTGCAAACTCGATGCCTGAATGCTCTTTGCCGGCGATGGGATGTCCGGGGAGAAATCGGTCGTCGTAATCTGCCCCGAATATGTGCTGGGCCAGAGCCACTATTTCCAGCTTGGTGCTGCCCACATCAGTAAGTAACACATCACCGGTGATCGCCGGTTCCAGATTTCTGATCATTTCAATAATGGATCCCACCGGCGTGGCCAGCAGCACGATCTGGCTGCCGAGAATTGCCTCTACCGGGTTCACGCGCGCAACATCGATTGCGCCGATTGACTGCGCATGTTCAAGGATTGCACCGCGATCGCAGCCGACAATTGTTCCGGCGAAGCCGCGCTTCTTGAGAGCCAGCCCGAATGATCCACCGATCAGGCCGGTTCCGATGATGGTGAGCTGACGAAGGGACATTGATTTAGAAATTGAGCAATTTGGAAATTGAGCAATTTGAAAGGCGTATTTCGCCTAAAAATTACTCAATTTCCGGATTACTCGGTTGCGAAATCTTTACAGTTTTCGTCCTACCGCCGGAGCGATGATCCGCAGTTCATCCATCAAGGTTGAGAACTGGTCCGGATAGAGGGATTGCGCTCCATCGGAAAGGGCGCGGTCCGGATCGTGATGAACTTCGATCAGCAGCACGTCCGCACCCGCCGCCACCGAGGCGCGGGCCATGGGCGGCACCTTGTCGCGAATCCCTGTGCCGTGCGACGGATCGGAAGCCATCGGCAGATGAGAGAGCTTGTGCACGATGGGGATCGCGCAAATATCCAGCGTATTGCGCGTGTAGGTTTCGAAGGTGCGAATACCGCGCTCGCAAAGAATGACCTGATAGTTTCCGCCCGCCATAATGTATTCGGCCGAGAGCAGCAGCTCTTCCAAGGTCGCCGCGATGCCTCGTTTGAGCAGAACCGGCTTATCGACTTTCCCCAGTTCGCGCAGCAGATTGAAATTTTGCATGTTGCGCGCGCCTACCTGCAAGATATCGAGGTAGGGCAGCATCATCTGGATCTGCGAAATCTCCATGACTTCGCTGATCACCAGCAATCCAAACTTATCGCCGGCTTCGCGCAGAAGTTTAAGCGCCTCCAGACCCAGTCCCTGGAAGGAATACGGAGAACTGCGAGGCTTGAAAGCGCCGCCGCGAAGTACGCGAGCGCCGGCCTTGGCAATCTTCTCAGCTACATTAAAAAGCTGCTCGCGCGATTCAACCGAACAGGGGCCGGCCATGACGATTACTTCCGGTCCGCCGACCTGAAGGCCATTGCCGAATTTGATGATAGTCCCTTCCGGACGAAAGGCGCGGCCGGAGAGTTTGTAAGGCGCGCTGATGCGATGAACGTGCTCAACACCCGATAAAACTTCGAGGTTTCGAGTATCAAAGTCCACGCGTGCTCCGACGGCGGCCAGCACGCTCTGGCGCGCGCCGGTTGTGCGGTGCACAGAAAAGCCCATCCGGACCAGATGTTCAATCACATCCTGGATCTGCTCTTCGGTGGCAATTTCCTGCATTGCGACAATCATAAAGGGCTTTCAGCTAACAGCTCTCAGCCATCAGTGAGCCCAAGGGCGGAAGCTGATAGCTGACGAGTGAACGCTAATCTGTTACCTCCGAATCCAGTTCGGTATGGCCCAAGTCCTCAGCTGCATCGGGCGCAATCTCTTCTTTCTGGATCTGCCTCATCACATCCATAATGCGTTCGTAAATGCGCTGCAGATCCACATCGGGCAGCGGCCCGGGATTCACTTTTCGCACATTGGCGAAAACCGTACTCTCGCGGTCAGGCTCGTAAATCGGCATTCCCGCAACCCGCTTAAGTTTGCCGATTTCATGGGCGGCATGGGCACGCTGGCTAAGCAAGTCCACCAGCTTGCGATCCAGTTCATCGATTTGCCTGCGCCAATCGGCGATGTCCATAGCTTCGACTTTCAAGCTTCGACTTTCGATACGAATACCCGAGACCGTACTCAGTCGCACGCGGTACTAATCTAAATGGCGGAATACTGACGGCTGACGGCAGACAGCTGTTCTATGAATTTTGCCACAGAAGACGCCTCTTTGCCCGGATTCTGTTCAATTGTCTGCACAATCGCGCTGCCCACCACGGCTGCGTCGGCGTAACTGGATACCGCCGCGACCTGCTCGCCGGTGGAGATGCCAAAGCCAACCGCGACCGGAAGTTTCGCGATCCGGCGAATGCGGCTTACCAGTGTTTTTGCCTCTTCCGACATCTGCTGGCGTGCCCCGGTCACGCCCGTGCGCGCGACCGCATAAACAAATCCGGTGGAAGCCTGCGCGATCCGCTTCAGGCGCTGGTCGGTGCTGGTGGGCGCCGCGAGAAAGATGGTGCTGAGTCGCCGCTTTTGCATTTGCTGCAAATATCCCTGCGCTTCTTCGACCGGGAGATCGGTGATCAATGCGCCATCCAGCCCGTTTTCATGACAGGCGTCCGCGAATTTCTGGTAGCCGAATCTCAAAACCGGGTTCAGATAAGAAAAGATGATGAGGCCGACATCAGACTGCTTCCGCAGATCGCGAGCAAGTTCGAAGACATGTTTGAGCGATGTTCCCTGTCGAAGCGCACGGTCAGTAGCGCGCTGGATGACCGGGCCATCTGCGACCGGATCGCTAAAGGGAACTCCCAGTTCGATCACGCATGCGCCAGCATCAATGCAGGCGGTTGCTACATCCCGTGAGGTTGCGAGATCAGGATCGCCGCAAGTAATGTAGGCGATAAGGGATGGCTTATTCGCGAACGAGAGCATGGTAGGTTGCGGTCACTCGACCCGCAGATTTTCACGCATTATTCCAATGTCTTTGTCGCCACGTCCGGAAACATTCACCACCACGATATCTGACTTCTTCATCCGGGGCGCGCGCTTGATTACTTCGGCGACCGCGTGCGCTGATTCGAGCGCCGGGATTATGCCTTCCGTTCGAGCCAGCATAGTGGTAGCTTCCAGGGCCTCTACATCGCCAGCAGAAACGTATTCCGCCCGGCCTTGGTCTTTGAGCCAGGCGTGCTCGGGGCCAATCGAGGGATAGTCCAGGCCTGCAGAGACCGAATGCGTGGTCGCGATCTGCCCGTTCTTGTCCTGCAACACATATGAGAAGGTGCCCTGCAGAACGCCCGGGGAGCCGCCGTGAAAGCGCGCGGCGTGATCGCCAAGCTTTCCGCTGCGGCCGCCGGCCTCGACACCAATCAGCTGAACTTTCCTGTCTTTCAGGAATTCGTGGAAGATTCCAATTGCGTTCGAACCGCCGCCCACGCAGGCAATGATCGCGCTGGGCAACTTGCCTTCCGCTTTGAGAACCTGTGCCCGCGCTTCGCGCCCGATCACTCGGTGGAAATCGCGCACCATGATCGGATATGGGTGCGCACCCAGAACGCTGCCCAGCATGTAATGGGTAGTGCGCACGTTGGTGACCCAGTCGCGCATGGCCTCATTAATCGCATCCTTCAAGGTGCGGGAGCCGGACTCTACGCCGCGCACTTCTGCGCCCAGCAAGCGCATGCGGAACACGTTCAATTCCTGGCGGCGCATGTCCTCGGTGCCCATGTAGACGACGCATTCAAAGCCGAACAGAGCGCAAACCGTGGCGGTGGCAACTCCGTGCTGGCCGGCGCCGGTCTCCGCAATCACGCGCTGTTTGCCCATGCGCTCCACCAGTAGCGCCTGCCCGATACAGTTGTTAATCTTGTGTGCGCCGGTGTGAAGAAGATCTTCCCGCTTAAGGTAAATCTTGGCGCCGCCAAGCTTTTCAGTTAAACGGCGAGCGGAAAACAGCGGCGTGGGCCGGCCTGCGTAAGTCCGCAGCAAATGCTCGAATTGAAGTTTGAATTTCTTATCGCGGCGGGCTTTCTCGTAGGCACGCTCGAGTTCGTCGAGCGCCGCCATCAAGGTTTCCGGAACATAGCGCCCGCCATAGGGGCCAAAGCGGCCGGCCTGGGTCGCAAGCTTTTTCTTTAGAGCCGTTGCCGATGCCATATCAGGTTGCCCGGCCGCTCTGACGTACGGCCTGAATGAAGGCGCGCACCTTTCCCGGATCTTTCTTTCCTGGCTCCGCTTCCACGCCGGAAGCAACGTCTACGCCCCAGGGACGGAGAATGCGCATGGCTTCAGCAATATTGTCTGGCGTCAAGCCGCCGGCGATGACCACTTTCACGCTCTTGTTCATGATCTGGACCAGCGGAGCGATCCGCTGCCAATCGAATTTTTTACCCGTCCCCCCCGGTTCTTGCGGGGTGCCGGAATCCAACAGAAAAGTGTCCAGCTGGTTGGATTTTTTCGGCCTTCCCGGCCGATTAGCTTCGTCCGCAACGCGAGAGAAATCCGCGATCAGGCCGCGCAAACGATTTTCGTCCTGTAATAACAGCGGCACTGAAAGCGGCACCAGAATTCGGATGGGCTGGTAGAAACGTTCACCCTCAGCCGGACCGTTTGCTGGCCGCTGCAGGCGGCATTGAGTCGCGGTCAGCCGGACTTCATTGACCGTATCCACCACCTGGCCCTGCTCAGGATTGACGAACACGCCCACTTTTTCCACATGGTCAGGCAGTTGCGAAACGATATCGCGGGCGGTCTCTTTGTTAACTTTTCGCGGGCTGCCTTCGAAGAAGACAAAGCCGACAGCGTCGGCTCCGGCATCCACTGCCGTCAGTGCGTCCGATACGTTGGTGGTGCCGCAGATTTTTATCCAGGTCATTTCACAACCACCGCTTTGGGATGTTCAGTTACGAGTTCCTGCAAAGCGCCTCCCGGTGAAGAAGCCTTCATCAGAGATTCGCCAATAAGAAATGCGCGATAACCAGCTGCACGCAATGCCGCCAGGTCCTGTTCGGTGTGAATGCCGCTCTCCGCCACCCTCAGCGCGTTTTGGGGAAACAGATCAGCCAGATGTAAGGCGGTGTTGAGGTCCACATGAAAGGTTCGTAGATCGCGATTATTGACCCCGATCAGATCGAATCCCAGGTCAGCCGCCCGGCGCAGTTCGTCCGCATCGTGCACCTCACAAAGTACATCCAGCTCGAGTTCGGTAGCGCGGGCTCGCAACCTGGTCAGCTCCGAGTCGGTCAATGCTGCAACAATCAGCAGGATTGCGTCAGCACGGCTGGCCTTCGCCTCCAGCACCTGAAATTCATCGATCATAAAATCCTTGCGCAGGCAAGGCAGAGAAGTGCTTTGTGAAGCGAGTTGCAAGTCGGCCAGCGATCCCTGGAAGAACTTCTCGTCGGTGAGCACCGAAAGCGCGGCCGCGCCTGCCTGCTCGAATCCCGCTGCCAAGCTCTGGACCTGAAAATCGGCGCGAATCAGTCCTCGAGAGGGCGAGGCCTTCTTAAGTTCAGCGATGATTGCCGTGCCATTCTCGCTCTTGCGCTGCAGTGCCCGGCGAAATCCACGCGGAACGTGGGCCGCTGCCAGGCGCTCCAATTCATGCACGCTCGCAGTGCGCTGCGCTTCCGCGAGTCTGTGACGGGTTGCAGCAATAATTTCTTGAAGGCTGACCGGCATGGCGGGTTTCAAAGATTATACGGGAAGACGCAGCGCCAGTTTTGCGCTACAGCAACATACCGGCGATGGATGCTGAAATCAGATTCGCCATGGTGCCCGCCATCATCGCGCGCACACCGAGCGACGCGAGCTCGCGCTTTTTGTTGGGCGCCAGTGCGCCGATGCCGCCAATCTGAATGCCAATCGAGCTGAGATTTGCGAAGCCGCACAACGCGAAGGTTGCGATGGTGAACGAACGTGGATCGAGCACTGCCCGCTGCGGCCCAAGCAGAGAAAATGCCACCAGCTCATTCAGCGCCATGCGCGTGCCCAACAGGTTGCCTACTATGCCGCAGTCTTTCCAGGGCACTCCGATGACCCATGCAATCGGTGCAAATACGGTGCCGAATATTCGTTCCAGGCTGGAAGGGAAGTAAGGCATGCCGTGCGCTGCCAGCCAGCCATGCAATCCACCCAGGATGCCATTGAGCAGCGCAATCAATGCCAGAAAAGAAATCAGCATGGCGGCGATGTTCAAGGCCAGGTTCAAACCGTCAGTCGTGCCGCGCGCGATTGCACCCAGCAGATTCTCCTGTTTTTCCTTTTCTTCTTCGTCGGCGCTCATCACCACTTGGCCGGCAGTTTTGGGCTGCTCGGTTTCCGGCACCAGCATCTTCGCCATCAATATGGTGCCCGGGGCGGTCATAATTACGGCGCTCAGCAGATGCTTGGGCTCGATCCCGAAGGCGATGTAGGCGGCCATGATTCCGCCCGACACATGTGCCATGCCGCTGGTCATGACCGTCATTAATTCCGAGCGGGTGAGGTCAGGCAGGAAAGGGCGGATAGTCAGCGGAGCTTCGGTCTGCCCCATGAAAATACTGGCCGCGACGTTCAGCGATTCCGCTCCGCTTGCGCCCATGAAGCGCGTCATAACGCGCGCCAGTTGGCGAATGATGAACTGCATCACGCCATAGTGATAGAGCACGGCGAAGAATGCCGCAATGAAGATGACGGTCGGCAGAACCTGAAAAGCGAAATAAAATCCCAGATGCGAACCTTGCTTGCCCAGATCGCCAAACACGAACTCCGATCCGGCAAACGCGTAACTGAGCAGCCGGTTGACTGCATTGCCCGCCATCTGGAAAATGCGCCGGCCAATATCGGCACGCAGCACAAACACCGCAAATGTGAGCTGCAGGCCCAGTCCCCAGCCGACTGTCTTTAAGCGGATCGCCCGCCGGTTGGTCGAGAAGGCAAAGGCAAGTGCCAGCATGGTCAGAATTCCCAGTATTCCGACGAATCTGCTCATCAGTTAGGCTGCTCCGGGTGGTCGATTATTCGGTGAATAAGTGGGGGTTTGGTGAACGACTGGTTTTCAGAGACACGAAAACTGCGTTCCATCAGTAACTTTGCCTGCTCCGCCTTGCTTTCCGAGTTGTAAAGTATGGTGAAAACCGGCTCGCCCGCAGCCACCTGATCGCCAATCTTTTTGTTTATCAGCAGTCCGACTGAGTGATCGATGCTGTCTTCTTTCTTTTCGCGCCCGCCGCCCAGCACCACGCACGCTGTGCCAACAGCCTCGCAATCAAAGGCTGCCAGATAACCTGTCTGTGAACTTACTACGTCCTTCTTATGTCTAGCGATGGGCAAGCGGTTTGTGTCATCGATGGCTGCAACATCACCGCCCTGCAACCCTACCATCTCGCGGAATTTCTCAAGCGCCCGGCCGGACGCGATCAGCTTTGCCGCCAGTTCTTTTCCTTCTTCCACACTCTTTGCTCTGTCTCCGAGAACGAACATCCAGGCGCAAAGCTGCAGGCAAAGCTCACGCAAGTCGCTCGGGCCTTCCCCGCGCAGCACTTCCACACATTCGATTACTTCGACCGAGTTGCCCGCCATTTTGCCGAGCGGCTGGTTCATGTCCGTGATCAGTGCCACTACCTTCTTGCCCATGCGCTGGCCGGTCTCAGCCATCAAACTGGCAAGAAACGCCGCGTCCTCCTCTTTCTTCATGAATGCGCCGGAACCGGTTTTTACATCGAGCACCAGGCCGTCTATCCCCTCGGCAAGTTTTTTACTCATGATTGACGCGCAGATCAGGTATGGGCTTTCCACCGTGCCGGTCACATCACGCAAAGCATAGAATTTGCGGTCGGCGGGAGCGATCTGCGCCGTCTGGCCGATCATCGAGCAGCCGCACTTTTCGAGTACGCGGCGAAACTCCGTTACCGGCAGATTTACATTGAAGCCGGGAATTGATTCCAGCTTGTCGAGCGTTCCGCCGGTGTGGCCGAGTCCGCGCCCGCTGATCATGGGCACGATCAATCCGCCGGCAGCAGCAACCGGCGCCAGCACCAGAGAAGTTTTATCCCCCACGCCTCCGGTCGAGTGCTTGTCGATCCTCTTGGCGCCCAGGTCGGAGAAATCCAACACCTCGCCCGAGTGCAGCATGGAATCGGTGAGCGCAGCAGTCTCACCCTGTGTGAGGCCGCGAATCAGCGCCGCCATGAGCCATGCAGCCGTCTGATAGTCAGGAATTTCGCCGGTAGTAGAAGCACGGACAAAGTATGCAATCTCTTCTGCGGACAATTCCGCACCGTCGCGCTTCTTGCGAATGAGATCCACAGCACGGAAAGTGCCTGATGCGCTCATCGCAGGCAGCAGCCTCTTGCTGCACCAGAGATGCGCGGGAATTTCCTGACTGTGACCTGGAACATAGCTCAACGCGAAGAGCCGGTGAAACGCGCGGAGATTGTAACGCGGGGACGAGAGTTTGCGTATAGATTTCGCGCCACGTCAGTGTTGCCACCGACACTATCCAGCGTAGGTGAATGCCGACCTGATCTCGCCGGAAACTTTGAGCTGCCAAGAAAAGACGCAAGCTGGATGGCCAACCCGCATCCTGCTGCCTCATCCAAGAGCTGCATTATTTATCGCGTAAAGGAGAGTAGTATGTTCAGCCAACTTCGTACAGCCACTTTCGTCGTCGTCTTTCTTCTTTCATCCTTCTCGTTCGCCCAGGTTGAGGAGCACTTCAACTTCGGAGGCGGAGCTGGATTCACAGTTCCTGCCGACCGTGCCGGAAACAGCCTGAATACTGGCTACAATTTGAATCTGCGCGGCGGATGGAACGTGAGCTCGTTCGTTGCTGCTGATCTGGATTTCACTTACAACCATTCCGGCCTGAATGACGCAACCCTGGCGCGTTTCGGAGAACCGGGCGGCTCGGTTGGAATCTGGTCACTCACCTTCAACCCGGTGGTTAAACTCGCGCCCTCTACCAGTCGCGTGCAACCCTATTTCACGGCCGGCTACGGCCTGTATCACGCCAATTTGACTCTCACCCAGCCATCAATTGTTCCGACACTGTCTTGTGATCCCTTTTTTGGATTTTGCACTCAGACCGCCATCGGCGTGGATCAGGTGGTAGCTTCCAACAGCACTTTGAAGTCAGGATTTAATGCGGGGGGAGGATTCGATTTTCGAGTCGGGCACGGTCGCATGAAAATCTTCAGCGAGGCCCGCTATCACCGCATGTTTACAACCCATGGCGAAGACGTCAGCTTCGTGCCCGTGACCTTCGGTTTTCGCTGGTAAAGCCCCGATTGACTTAAAAGATCTGTAGGCCAAGTGCGAACTTGGCCTTTTTTGTTGGCTTGGATTCGAGGCGCCGTGGAAACTGTTGTGTCGAACTTCAGATCTGGTGCCGAAGAAGGGACTCGAACCCCCACACCCTTGCGGGTACATGGACCTGAACCATGCGCGTCTGCCAATTCCGCCACTTCGGCAAAGTGACTTGGGTAAAGCGCTGAAACGCCTTCCCGGAAGGAGTAACATCAATATTTTACAGGTGTACCACCGGGTGTCAAACTTGGGGCGCCTTACTGTTCATGCTGCTGGCATACGAAATAAATTTCAATCATCCCGGGAGTTCGACTCGTGTCTGATACCGCCCTTCATAATGTCCCGAAGTTGCCGTCTGAAGTAGTTGCGCAGTTGCGCTCGCTGGCGCACGATCTCAGCAATTCACTCGAGACCATTCTGCAGGCGTCCTATCTGCTGGCCCAGGCCAAAACCGATGCCAACGGAAAGAAGTGGGCACGCATGATCGAAACCGCCGCCCAGGACGCGGCCCGAGTGAATCGCGAGATGCGGACTATTCTGAAATCGCAAAGCTGAGTTCCGGTTACTCCAGCTTCGCCGCCATGGTGATGTTTGCCTTCAGCACCTTCGATACCGGGCAACCGCTCTTGGCATCGTTCGCGGCTTTCTCAAATGCCGCCTTATCGGCGTTCGGCACGCGAGCGCTCACATCCAGGTGCACAGCCGTGATCGTCCACCCAGAATCGAGTTTCTCCATGGTGAGTGTGGCCGCGGTGTTGATGCTCTCCGGCTTCAGATTGGCATTGCCCAGCTGTGCTGAAAGCGCCATCGAAAAGCAGGCCGCGTGCGCGGCCGCGATTAGTTCCTCCGGATTGGTGCCGGGATTGTTCTCAAAACGTGTGGCAAAAGAATAAGGAGTGGTGGAAAGCACTCCGCTTGCCGATGAAACCGTGCCTTTGCCGTCCTTAAGGCCACCCTGCCACACCGCGCTTGCCTTGCGTTGCATGCGTTCTCCTAAATGTTTTGTATTTGAATTGCTGATTTATTTTATCGGAAGGCGAAGGCGATCGGCGATGAGCGCCGGTAGCGCTCAGTAAAAATCCGAGCAGCTGAGAAAGTACCCGCAGTGCGGACATACCAGCTTGCAGTGCTGATCACGCAAGTGGGTCGAGCAGTTGGGGCAGGTCTGCAGAACTTCGGCTGCGTGGTCATGCTTTGGCTCCGGCGCGTGGGGGTTCTCCAGCCTAGGTTCCATTTCCGGATCTTAACCAGCTTAGATCAGCCTCGCAAGCTGGTTGTGCGGTTCATGCGGTTCGGATTTATGATGTTCTCTCATAGAGGGCACTCCTTATGTATTTCGAGCAGTTCTACCTGGGATGTCTGGCGCACGCTTCTTACCTGCTGGCATCGGAAGGGGAAGCGGTGGTGGTCGATCCGCAACGCGATGTCGATCTTTATCTAAAGGCGGCTGACGAACACGGCCTTAAAATCCGACACATTGTTGAGACTCACCTGCACGCGGATTTTGTCTCCGGGCATTCCGAACTGGCAGCCCGTACCGGAGCGCAGATTTACATTGGAGCGCAGGCCGGCGCCCAATTTCCGCATGTAGCGGTAACGGATGGCTTCGAGTTGAACTTCGGAAAATGCAAGCTCAAGGTTTTGGAGACTTCCGGGCATACGCCGGAAAGCATTTGCCTGGTGGTCTTCAGTGACGACAAGCCCGGTTCCCCGTGGGCAGTTCTGACCGGCGATACTCTGTTTCTTGGTGATGTTGGGCGTCCTGATCTCTCGCACACTCACACGCCGCAGCAGCTGGCCGGAATGCTGTACGACAGTCTGCATTCCAAGCTGATGAGCCTGCCCGATGAGGTGCTGGTCTATCCGGCACACGGTGCGGGCTCGTTGTGCGGACGCAATATGCGCGCCGAGCGCTCATCCACCATCGGCACCGAGCGGCTTACGAACTACGCCCTGCAGATCGCCGGCAAGGAAAAGTTTGTGCATGAGCTGACCAGCAACTTGCCTGCACGCCCGGAATACTTTTCGCAAGATGCCGAGATTAATCGACAGGGAGCACCGGCGCTTGCCGCGCTTCCGGAGTTGCCGGCAATTTCGGCCGTCGAATTGAGACGGCTGCTTGATGAAGACGTGATCGCGCTCGACGTTCGCCCGAATGATCAGTTTGCCGCTGGGCATGTGCCTGGGTCAGTGAATATTGCACTCTCCGGCCAGTTCGCCTCGTGGGCGGGAGCGATGTTGGGCTTATCGTCGCAGCCGGTGTTGATCGCTGACACGGACGAGCAGATTTCAGAAGCGCGCATGCGCCTGGCCCGAATCGGTCTGGAAGGTGAACGCGGTTATTTGATGGACGGCGTCAAGGGATGGCTGGCGGCAGGCTTTGAGATGGCGCAGCTGCCGCAAATCACTCCGCATGAGCTCAGCGAACGCTTGCAGCAAGGCGGCATCGATGTGCTCGATGTACGCCGCGAGCCGGAGTTTGTCGCCGGGCATATTGAGGGCGCGAATTGGTGGCCGCTTGACCGTTTCAAACTTGCGCCGCCGGAAATTGATCTTAGTCGCGCGCTGGCTGTTCATTGCAAAAGCGGCTATCGCAGCATGATTGCGTGCAGCCTGCTCGAACGCGCCGGCTTTCGCAACCTCATCAATCTCAGAGGAGGCCTAGATGGGTGGCAGCAGGCGGGCCTGCCGGTCGAGGTGGAGAAGCCGGTGTTGGCGTGATCGTGTTAATCTGGTTTTCCAAACCTGAAGTGTTCTTCCTCTCAGCCGGGATGGCGGAACTGGCAGACGCAGCGGACTCAAAATCCGCCGGTGCTTAGCACTGTGGGGGTTCAACTCCCCCTCCCGGCACCAGCCCAAAAGCCGCGTGGTACGCGGGCAAGAGCCACATTACCGAATCCGAAAAGTGAGCTGCCCAGTCAGAGCCGAAAATCTCTTGTGACGTCCTTGTGACGGGAAGAGAACGCACTCAAACGTAATTCGAAATAGAAATTCGGCTTATCTTCGTTCCATTTGGTTCGGCATTTGATCTTACACGCACAGATTAACTCGGTCACTGCTTTGGTGGGATAGCAGGTAGAGCAATCCAAACCTGCCCTCCGCTGCCCAACATGCCCCGTTTGTTGCGCGAGCGCTGAGCTGAGGTGGGCTGAACCCGCGCCAGTGCAGGACCCGTACTTCCAACTTCAAGTCGCGCTCGTCATTGTCGGACGCAATGTTCAACCTGGATTGATAGCTGGAGCTTTTACTGCGCGATGCCACTGAGAGAGATCAAGTGCGGACTTCCAGCTCCATCGTCGTTGACGCTGAGGGTACCTGTTAACATTCCTGGGATAGTGGGGGCGAACCGCACAGTAATTGAACAACTGACGCCAACAGCTAATGGGACAGTGCAATTGTTCGATTGTGTGAACTGATCGACAGAGCTGTTAATACCCGTTATTTTGAGCGGAGCAGTACCCGCATTCGTCACTTTTACCGTCTTAGCAGTTTTTGTTCCAACAGCTTTAATTCCGTAATCAAGTTTGATGCTAGAAAGTTTCTCAATTCCAGAGCCAATGCCGACGCCTTGTAGCGGAACCACATGTGGGGTCGAAAGGTCACTAGCAATAATGGTCACGGTGCCGGTCCGAAGGCCGGTTTGCGTTGGCTTAAAGGAAAGTTTTATGGCCCCACAACCCACGAAGGGATCTATCACTTGAGGACAATTGTTGCTAACCAGCCTAAAGTCGGTTCCTTGCACCTTGATGCTGCTCACAGTGATAGATGGAAAGCCACCACCGTTGCCGATGCTCACGAAGTTCGGTACAGAGCTCAGGAGCTGCTGTTGACCAAAGTCAATCGCATCCGGCAAGACGATAAGACCGGTTCGTGCACTACCCGTAAGTGCGAACACTTGAGGCGACCCGAGCCCTGAATGCCGAACGGTAAGGGTACTGCTGATGGTTCCTGCTTGCGTAGGCTTAAACGAGACGTTCACATTGCAAGTGCTTCCGGCAGCTAGCGAAGCTGGGCAATTGTTGGTCTGAAAAAATGGAGGTAGAACACTGAATCCTTGCAGCTGAAGTACGTGCTGAGAACTGTTGGTTAGAATTATTTGCTGAGTATCATTGAATCCATTGATGACTGAGAACATATCCAGAAATCGAGGCAAGGCGGTGAGTTCCGAATCAATAAACCCTGTTCCGAACAACTGGATTGTTTGACTACCGCCAGGGCCTAAGTTAGCAGCGGTTAAGGTGCCAGAAACATTTTGGTTTATTGACGGAGAAAACGTCACAGCCACCCGGCAACTACCATGGGGTGGAATCGTTACGTTACACGAATTCGTTTGAGAAAAGCCCGAAGACGAGGACACACTAGTTACCGCTGCAGAGTAGGGTGTTGTATTGATGAGGTTCACGACGCGGGACAACGATGTCTTGGCGGTGAATTGCTGCCCGAATTCCAATAGCTGAGTTGAAGGGAAAATCGCGGAACTCGAGCCGATTCCTCCAATGAACACCGTCTCCCGTGTTTGACCTGGATCATGGACGATTCCGAGTTGCACATTATCGAGCGCACTCGTGGCGTTATAAATGACAGAAATGGTGCATGTGCTGCCTGGCTGTAACATTGCGGGGCAATTGTGAGTTTTGGAAAAAGGACCAGTGGACGTCAAAAAGATGCTATTGATCGCTGCGGGCTGGTTTCCTGAGTTTTTCACGAATACAGCCTGCGACGGGCTCTTGGTGTCAATTAATTGCGGAGCAAATCTGAGAAACTGAGGAAATACTGTTACGTTCGATCCGACCACATCACCCGATGCGGATTTCGTGATCAAAACTGTTTGTGAGGCTGGCTTAGCGTTGCTTATAATTGTCACAGTGCCTGACTTTTTGTTGTCTGCAGCTCCGGTAAGAACAAGATCGCAAGATTCGCCTCCAGTAAGTTCGGATTTGCAGTTGCCCCCCTGGGTAAAATTGGAAGATGTGGTTATTGAAGTGATGGTGAGAGGTAGGCTACCAACATTCTGTAGATTAACAAAGGGGGATGTACGAGGAGAGAGACTGATTTGCGGTGCATCTGCAGCCGTTACTTTGGCAATGAAATGGAAAGTAGGTGGAAAAAAAGGCGATACTTGGCCCGGAACAGGATGTAGAACCGGAAAGTCGGGAGTACTAACACCTGTGAGAAACATAGCGCCAGTCGCACTCACAGCAATGGCTGAAGCTTGCGAAGTGCCCGGGCCTCCCAAGTAGCTTGAGAATACCAGCTTCCCAGAAAGATCGATCTTCGAGACAAATGCTTTCGAATTCGATTGTATGGGTACACTAATTGGTTTTAGCAGCGGGTATTTGTCGGATAATGTCGTGCCGACGACATATGTGAAACCCTTCTTGTCTACTGCTATGGCAGGGTCGTAGCTGCCGGGCAGCAGAGTGGAAAACAACAGCTGCGCCCCTGCGCTGTCCATAACTGCGACGAATACCCTCGGGTCTTCAAACGCATTTGCGCATTCAACGCTGATGGAATCAAGATTAAGCGGAAACGAGCAGGAGCTCGTATAGCCAACCACATGTGCATTTCCGAAGGGATCAACGGCCAGCCCAGTGGGAGTGTCGGTGCCTCCACCCAAATAAGTTGAGAAAACCAAGCTACGGCCGTCTGGAGATAGTTTGCTTAGGAAGCCAGTCACGATACTCTGTTGGATAGGACTCTTGAGCGGAATGCCGCCTCCGTTAATTATTCCAGTCAAATAGGCACTTCCGTTGAGATCAACAGCGATTCCTCTGCCCCAAATACTACCGGTGCCGAAGTATGTGGAATACACTAGAGACGAACCAGCCGAGTTGAGCTTTTGCACAAATGTCCCGCCCGGCTCGTCTTGGAACGCATTTACCAAAGGAAGTGCGTCACCTAATGAACCGGTAATGTAAGAAGAGCCCTCTGAATCAATCGCTATGGCAGAGGAAGGATTATTCCCACCCATATACGTTGAAAAATCAATTGACCCATCCGAAGATAACTTGGTGACAAAAGCTGAATTGCAAAACTCAGGGCATATCTGGGAATAGGCACTGGGTGTGGTCGGAAAATCCGTCGCCGAAGTTGTACCTGTCACGTAAGCGTGACCCAAGGCATCAACCGCGATCGCCGTGCCAACCGAATTAGAGTTGCCGCCGAGCCGTGTGGTGTAAAGAACCTTACTGCCACTTCCGCTCAGTTTTTGGATAACGACGGAGCCGCTTTCATTTCGTAGGACATAAGCGTTGCCCACGCTGTCGACACCGATTCCCTTAGGAAGCTCAAGAGAGCTCGAGGATATCAAGCTTGCATAACTCAATACCGGATCTATCACGAGAGCTCTAGCTTGGTCGTATTGGCCAATTCGAAAAGTAATTACATTGTCTGCGCGCAACACGAACCGGCAAGAGACCAACTTCTTCGCGCCGTTGATGACTTGGTAGACCGATGGAAGACGCAATTGCAACGATCCTGCTTCCGAATCAACAACAATGTCACTGGCCTCCGTTAAACGCGTTCGATTCGCGCCACGCATCTTGAACTGGATTTGACCAACAGAAGCACCCGGTGATATCAGGAAATCATATTCAAGACGTTGTTGATTTCCATAATAAACGAGATCAATTCCGGGATAGACAGAATGAAAGGCAACTTGCTGAAATTGGGGAACGTCTTCATGCCAGAAAGATGCTTCATTGCCAATATAGTAGTTGCTTCGACCCGGTAAGAGATCGCGAGCTTCCGCTTTCGCATCTCTGTTGGCACCCAACAGTTCAAGCGTCACTCTAGATGGAACGGCTGAGACGGATTTCAAAACCACAGCTTGGCTGGCGCTGAGAAGCAGGGTTTCAGTACCATTCGTGGAAATGAATGCTGCGGTTGAATCGGATTGGCCATGATTCGGCTCGAAAGCTATCGGAATAGGGTCGAATGTAGGCGACTCGCTCTCCTGGAGATCTGAGGCTGACATAACGGGAGCTATGGTAGCGACGCTGAGAACAAGCCAGAGGCACATCGGGTTACGTAGGAACCTCATGCAGATCTCCGACTAAGTGATGTCGACTGGACCTGGAGGTCCATCCGAGTCAACGACTTTGGACTTAGCTGCTCTTTTTGTCAAGGATCAGTGCCGTAGAGTCAGCAGCTGAAGGAATTAATATGCATTTGCGGATAGCAATTCGTCCGATGCAAGGGATTGTCCTCCGGGCGAAGAAATGCCGCAAATTAAGATTTCAGCGTCTGGGACATCAGAACCTCTCACATGCAACCATATGACTTCACCAACCCTAGCCTAGACCTTCGGAATAGGAAATTTCGGCTTGTGACGCCCCGGTGACGGGAGCCGGGCGCACTGGAATGAGCTCAAAAAGCTTGCAGGAACTGGCCAAGTGGTCGGATCTGGTCAGTACTGGGTTCCCTTGCGGTGAGGTCGATGACATAAGCAGTCTGGTTCGCCGTCATGATGAAGATTCGATTCCCATCAGGGGAAAACGTCTTGAACGAAATGGCGTCTGGAAAAGAGTACTGCTGTTTCAGTTGAGAAGTCGCCAAATCATAAACACTGATCTGACTTGAACCGCTTTCCACAGCGAGGAATCCACTCCGTGACGCGCTGGGATAAGCGCCAAAAAAATGTCCTTTCTTCTGTCCGCTAGACATCGAATAAATGACCACTTGATTTCCCGTTGCCGACGCGATTACCCAGTCGTCTTGGGCAAACACGTGAGTCACGGCAAATGATCCTTTGTTGGTTTTGATCACAAGCTTTCCTACCACGCTGTCGTTCTTAGGGTCGATTTCTTCAATGAGATAGTCGCTCTTGTCTGCACCATTCTTGAGATCTGGGTACTTAATCAGTTCATCACGTGCCGCATTCTGGCTAACCGACCACTTCAGCAACACTCTTGTATTACTTATGGAGAAGGAGGGCAGCTCGTGAGGAAAATAATGAGACCATACCAAACGGCCGTCACGGACGTCGCGAAGCTCAACGTCTTTATCGTTTGAACTAGAGTTCGGTACGCTGAGCACACTCTGAAGGAGCCGTTGCAAACAAAGGTATTGCGGTTCGAAGGTCATCTGGCCCTTGCTGCTTCGTCCGCGTGCCTTCGTGACCAGGAGGTAAGGTCCGTACTGCCTAGTGTCTGTATCACCAATTTTGTAACCTGATGCCTCGTTACCGGATATGGGATCGAGCCATGCGATTTGACGCTCGGTCTCCATGAACTTTGGGACATCGATGTATGCCGAAGAGTCGGGCGCGAACCACCCTCCATGAAAACCCCGCAACTCCATGGTGCGGATGTTGTGAGTAAGATCCCAAATCCCACCGCGAGTTCGGTTAGAAATTGCTATCCAGTTAAAATCTGCTGAAACAGCCGCTGCCTGCAGTGGACCTAATCGCCCCTGGGGCAGCTTTACTGTCGCCACATCATCAGATTTCCCCAAAGCATTGAGACCGAGTTCTCCAGTGACGCGCTCGGTTACAAACGTGCCATCGTAAATGTCTGCAGCAGTTCTTTTGAACTTGATCGGAAGGGTCCCATTTGTCAGATCGAGAAGGCCCATAGGTTGGTCCTTTAGCGGACCGACAAAAAGGTAATTACCATGAGTTGCCCGGTCGAGCGCAAGTCCATTTGCCAGCCGAACTTGTGCTAGTCGTTCCCCTGAGGGAAAGTGCAGAATGGGGGACTTCGCAGGCGATGCAACCTCAATTCCGATAATGCGATCGGCAGCCAGGAATGCAAAGCTCGACTTCAAAACATCTTTGACTGAGCCTGGAAGGGAAAACTCGTGGTGCGCGCTCAAGTCCCATGCAAAATATGCTCCAGTGGTGCCGGCCACAAAATAGTGGGCGTCAGGCGAAAACCTCATTCCAATCAATCCCAGATCGCTGCCGGTGACCATAGAAGTCGCGATTATGCAAAAGCCAAACGCAGTCGGTTGGATGAATGATTTTCGGCCGGCCAGCACTGAATTGGATGCCACATCGATTAGCAACAGCTCGAATTCTGAATTCAGGCATGCCAAGACTGAACCATCGGGAGACAACTCGGTCTGGAGACAAGGGTGTAACACTGTGACTTCATGCGCAGACGTTTGCCGCTGGTCAGCAACCGACCAGCTCTCTACGCGTAGGGAACGATTATGAAAAATGATTGATCGAGAATCGGGCGAGAACACGGCACGGTGGCCGTCGAGCGCTGGTATGTAAAAGAGAACCGCGAACGGCTCACGCGTCAGGACGTGAATACCTCCTTCGTCCTGAGCCAGAACAAACTTGCCGTCGGGGCTGAAGCGCAGATTGGTGATGTCGGGACGCAGTGGGCGAGTTAAAGATTGCTTAAAGATCAGACCTGGGAGAGATTCCTTGCTTCCAGAGCCGCCATAGTTGATCACCTGTGCTTGCCAGGTCGCAAACTCCGACGTGCGCGCCGCGGGTGGAATATCGGCACAGCCTGCAGGAAGTGCTGAAACATTTTTCAACATTTCTCCCAGCCGGCGTTCGGAAGGCTTCGTAGTCCCAAAGAGATTTGAAATCCAGCTGCCGCTCTTGCCGTGCGTCTGCTGAAAACGATCCCAAAGATCCACATATGCATGTGGTGCATAACCGGAGCGAGCCATAGCGTAGAGTGCAACCTGGTCCGCAACATACTGCTCCTCCTGGTTTTCGCTAGTGCGCGCGGGCTTGCGCGCTTCATTTTCAAGCAGCAGATGAAATTTATCGAACACGTCGGCGCGATCACCTACTCGTGTGACGCCCAGTACCTGCCGAAGTTGCCTGGTTATCTGAATTGCAGTCTGGTGGGTAACAATGTGCCCAAGCTCATGCGCAATGACCCCCGCGAGTTCGTCGTCACCCTTACTCAAAGCCACCATCTTGCGCGAGACATACACTCGGCCACCCGCGATACTGAATGCGTTCACCTGTGGAATCTCGATGAGATAGAAACGGAATCTCAGCTGAGTGGGTGGTAAGTGCTGAACCAGTCGATCACCAATCGACCGCAGGTATGAGTTCAAGGTGTCATCATCAATAATCCTGATCCGCCGCGCCAGGCTATCAGCCATGGCATCCCCGAGATCGATTTCCTGATGTTCAGAGAAAATATTAAAGTCTTGGGAAACAGTTCCAATAGCGGGGGATAATGGGCAGTTTTGGGCTGATATCTGAAAACTCGAAGAGGGAACTGCTAATGGCAAGACTAACAGAGCAGCTAAAAAATGACGCCGCATGGCTGCATACAGTAATCCGGAACGTGTCTGAATGCCACAACTAGTGCAAAAGATTTGGCTCTCGCGTACCTAGCTGATTAGGCTTCACATTAGGGGAGTTTTTGGTGGATAAAGGTTGATTAATTCCTGCAGGATGCGTGTCAGACAATTGTGACGCTCTGGCGGCCAACTTCCCCTCCCGGCACCAGATCTGCGAAACCATTGCAAGGTCCTGCCTTATGTCGTGCTTCCCACCCAACGAAAGGCGTGTTGCGTAAGGCCACCGTTTTCGTGCCGAGAGGGAAGAACCGCCGAGCGGTGTTTGGTATTTACGCGACCGTTCTAGCGCACCATATTCTAGCGCACCATAAGAGATAACCTTCTGTGCTAGAACTGGGCCTATCATTGCTCAAGTTTGCCGGAAGATACAGGCAGTGAACCAGGTCATGGATTGATGACGTCTTCGACATGCACGAGATGCTCTGCTTTCACCCTGGCCCAGCTCGGTGGTGACAGCGGAAGGCCCGGTTCACTGCCAGCACGCATCCGAAAGTTGCAGAGGAGATATTGAAGCCAGCCGCATCATGATCGAAGGTGTTCAGTACATCACGTGAAGGATGGCACAACCAGATGATTCGAAAAGCTGCGCTGCAAATACTGGCTTTCGCCCTGCTCGGCTGCATAGCCTGGAACGCGTACATCGCGGTTAAACAACTGACAGAAACGCAGCGGACCGGGGCAGTCGCACTCGAAAACTCAAAAATCAAGGCAGAGATCTCCGGAGTGCTGCGCGACCTGACCGACATGGAAACCGGCCAGCGCGGCTATCTGCTGACTGCCGATGCTTCGTATCTGCAGCCCTACAGCGAGGCAAAGGCCAGAATTGAAACGGATTTTTCCAGCCTTCGTTCAGGATTGGCACATCGGCCTGAGCGTGAACAATCCTTGGAATCACAGCTGGAGTCGGTGGCCCACTCAAAGCAGGCTGAGATGGAGCGCACCATCAAAATGCGCCAAGAGGGATATCGGCATCGTGCATTCAAACTGGTGGATTCCAACGAGGGTATGGAGTACATGAGTCGAGCTCGCGAGCTGCTATCGGAACTCTCCATGGCGGAAGCCAGCCGATTCACGCAATTTGACAACGCCAGGAGTGGCTCGCTCCGGAAGGCTCTGGTAAGCACCGCCATCGTCAATTTATGTCTGGTTGTGCTGGCGGCGTGTCTGTTGGGATTGATGTGCTACCACGCCAGGATGCTTGACAAGGAAACTGCTGAAAGCAAGAAAGAGCTAACCATACGCGACTCGCAGTTATCAAGGCTGACCTCTATTCTCTCCAACCAAGCGCGCTCGACGACCTCCGTGATCGAGGCCAACGCCCGCCTGTTGCTGGAGAGTTACGGCGGATTTCTGCCGCGCAAGGGACACGAATGTGCTGAACAGATAAAGGACGCATCTGCCGAGATGGAATCGCTCCGGCAAGAGTTGGTTTGTAGCCCAGGTAATAACGGCGATCACAGAGCCGCTTAGGGTCATGCAGCTTCCTTGAAGACAGCGGAGTTGGTGAGCTAGAGTTTCGCGGGTTGCTGAAAAGGTGCTCACCAGTGAGCGCAACCGTGATTCCGCCAAATAGAAGGTGACCGGCTCCGGTGCGGTAGCGTTGTGAGTAATTCCGCTCCAGTGAAATTCAGCTCACGCTATACAAACTCCGGCAGCGCGCGGAACCGTCAAGCTGTATTCGCCTCTCTCAATCTGGCCAGAGCTTTGAGATTTCGTGATGCGGGCTTCGCGGCTGTCGAGCGCGGGCGCGCTGAGCATCCTTGTTTCTACTGTGCTGTTTCTTCGTGCGCCGAAGTTCAAATCGGCTCTGATATGTTGCTCAGCATCCTTGTTCAGAATGATTACGACTACTTTGCCGCCCGCGAACAGTGCGGCGTAGGCGGTCGCATTTACTCCGGTCTGCTGCAGTGGTGATGTGAAATCCTGTTATAGAAATACACCGCCCGCACGCTCGTTCGCAAACTTCATGCCGTAAGCCACCGGCTCCAGCACATAGTCCGAGCCGAAGGTCGCGATGGGCGTATAGAAAGGGTGAGGATAAGTCGCGATCTGATCCGGGTTCTTGCCCTGCTGCGCGAGCATGATATCGCCGGGTAAAAAGCCGCCGACCGAGTTCGCTACTGCGGTTGAGAGGTCGAGTGAAGCTTGGGCCTCCGTTTTAGGCTGGGCATACAGTCGGCCTGCAGCGAGCGAGAACGTAGAGGAGAGGAAAGCGCGCCGGATGACCTTTCCCATGCAATCAGAGTGTAATCAAGAGCTTAGCTTGTACCGTATTTGACGCCGAATCGCACGGTTTGGAAATAGCAAATGACCGGTTTTCTGATTGATTTTCACCCGACCGAAGAGCAGAATGCGTAGCGTCTGCGTTGGCCGTAAGCTGTGTCGATTCAGAAATTCGAAATGACCCATTCTTGACTGAGTAGTTCACGAACAATCTTCCACCTGCGGCTGCTGGTAAATGTGAAGCCGATATCGCTAAAGAGGTTCACCTGAGAAATACTTTTCACGTTTGGTCATTAGAAATCGAGAGGGTGTCCGTCATCTTCCGGGGTAGAAGGCAATTGTTCTAACAATAAGTTGAAGGGCCACCAAGTCGGGGCCCAACAACCATTGGTCGCATGAAGGGGGAGCGAAATGGAAAATCAGCCGGTTAAATGGACCATCATGGCATACATCAACGCCGACAATATTCTGGCCAACTTTGCTGTTGAGTCTCTAAAACAGCTGCGAAACGCAGCCAGCGAAAACGTCGTGGTGATCGCAGAATTCGATGACAATCAACAGCCTGATGCGCGGGTTTACCTATTCAACGGTGACGAAAAGACCCGAAACGCACCACTCGAGGAAAGCCTCATTCCCAGAGACGAGCTCGCGAAGTTAGAACATATTCGCGATGTCGACATGACGCGTCCGGAAACCCTGACAGAATTCATCGATTTCGCTACGGAAATCTCTCCGACTGAGCGTTATTGCCTGATTTTGTGGGGACACGGCATTGAGCTGCTGCTGGATGAAGATCGACGTTTCACAGACGAGAATGACCTCGGGAGAGCCCGAGGATATGTGAAGCCTGGAAACGCAACGTCGGAACATAACGGGGGACATCTCGCAAGATACCTGAGCGCAAAGAATCTTGGAAAAGCCCTTGCGGCTACGAAGCTTGCCAAGGGAAATTTAGAACCGAACCACCCTAAGATGGCTGTCGCGGCGGCCACCTCGAAACCAGGCCGCACTCTGGACATCATAGGACTGGATGCGTGTTCCATGAGTATGATCGAGATCGCCACCGTGGTCCAGGAGTACGCCGACTTCATGATCGCGTCGCAGGAAGATGTCCCGGATGCTAGTTTCCCGTACGAAAGGATTTTGGAGGACCTGGAGAACGACGAAGAAATGAGGGGCAATGTCACGAGAGTTTGCGAGCGTATTCCCCAGCTCTACAAGGACGCCTTTCGGGATTACATTGCAACTCCAAACACGGGAGTGAAGGGAATTACGCTCGCGAGTTTGAATTTGGGAGATACCAGCTCTATTACGGGATCGTTGGCCAAGCTGAGCACCGCTCTACTTCATGCCAGCTGTGATCCTGGGAAGCGCAAGCTGATCCTCTCCGCGCGGCAAAAGGCCAAAGACTTTGTATTCGGCATTCTGGTGGACCTGGGTGATTTTTGTGAGTGCTTAGAGGAAGCGTTCGCACATAGGGAAATCACGGACAGCAATCTGCTCACTGCATGTGCGCAAATTCAAGACAACCTTAAAGGTCCGAAGAACGGTTTTGTCCTTGCGAATGAGGTGAGTAGGCAGGGCAGCCGCTGTCACGGAGTTTCGGTTTATCTTCCATTCCGCGACGAGACAGACGCGACCGATAACGCTGAGGAGCGCTTCTTCAAAGGATCAGGCGCGCACCCCACGAAAGGGTCAGGCGCCCACCCAACAAAGGAACGACTCGCAAGAATTCAGGAATTGGAAGCAGATTTCTGGATGCTCAAGCAATTTCGGCCGACGGGATGGATGGAGTTTGTCAAACGGGGTTGGTCGCTTATCCTGGCGAGCGAGGTCCCATTAAAGATCGATTATTACTATTCAGCTGAACAATGCGCGGCCAATCTTACTGCTCTGCACGAAGGCGCGCTGACCAAAGCCGCATAGTTGATATAGCTGTCGATTCGGATAGGAATGTTGAGCCAGAGCGGATCCGGCGGATATGAAGTGGAAGGTAATTCCGGCATTACTGGCAAGCGCTCTTTCCTTTGCACCTGTGTCCTTGCAAGGGCAGGTTGAAGCGTCTCCCGGCGGCGAAATAAGAGTTGAACCCAGTATTCCAGGAGTGTCTGGGAACCGGGCCAGCAAACGGAACGCACTGCAAAACCGTGCGCAAGCAGCATACGAGGGCGCGGTTAAATTGGGTCAGAACCAGACCGCATCCGATCTGCATGCGGCGCTAAAAGCGTTCCAAGATAGCGCACAACTATTTAAATTCGCTCATCAGAGCGAAAACGCCGCACACGCGCATTTTCGTGCCGGTGAAATCTATTCCACATTAGGCCGATACGGACTTGCCAGATACTCTTTCCAAACATCTTTGAAAATCGCGCAAGACCCTGAACTCCGGTGCAGAGCATTAAGCCGGATTGCAAGAACCTACGCAATCACCGGCCCATTCTCGCTTGGGGATCGATACTCGAATGAGGCGATGGGTGTTTGCTATCACCTGAGCGAAGGCGGGCAGGCGGAAGCCCTGGAGGCCCGCGGCGAAGTCCTCGACTTCGCAGGCGAGAAACTGAAAAGCGATGCGCACGTTATCCAAGCGCGAGACTTGTTTGCTGCAGCTCACGATATTAACGGACAAGCCCGAGCAGTGTCGGTGCTCGCCTATCATGCCCTATTTTCCGGCGACCAAACGCAGGGCCTAAAAGCAGCCAACCAGGCCCTGCAGCTTTGGTCTTCAACGGCGAATCGCCACGGGATCGCCCGGATGCGCTCAATTCTGGGAACGTTCGCAATCGAGAGGGGAGATTTTGAGACCGCACAATGCAATTATCGAGCCGCCAGCCCGGTATTTCGGGAAATCGGAAACAAAGACGATGAAGGCGGCGTATTGAATGGACTTGGGTTTGTCAGCCGAGAAATGGGCGACTGGCAGAATTCGCTGCACTACTATGAAACCGCCCGAGCTAACTTCGCCAGTGTCCAGGACCTTTCTGGGGAAATTGAGGCGATTCGGGGTATGGGCAGGGCATTAATCGCGACCAAAAACTTCAGTTCGCTCTCGCCTTTATATGAGTCTGAGTTGGAAATTGCCCGACATGCCGGAGACCCGATTGGGGTAGCACAGGCACTGGAGGACATGGGCACTGCTTACGAAGCACAAGAGAAGTATGCTGAAGCGGGTTCATTCTATCGACGGTCACTCGATGTTTCTGATCACGCAAACGATATATACACGAAGGGTGACGTACTTATCCGCTTGGGATATCTGCAAGCGGAGCTAAACAAATTTGCTCAAGCCATCGCCTCACTCGAAAGTGCAAATAATCTCGCGAAGCAGACGGGGCGGGTTGAAAAAATTGCCAAAATCCACTACGAGCTCGCTTCTGTTTATCTGAAGATGAGTCGGCCTCAGGATGCGCTGGGAGCGATCGAAAAGACGATCGAGATTATCGACAAGCAGCGAGTTTCGATCTCACACTTCGATTCGCGCGCCTCGTATTTCGCGTCCGTCCATCAGTACTACGGTCTGTACGTCCACATACTGATGCTGTTGCATCAGCAAGAACCGGCCGCCGGCTTCGCGGAAAAGGCATTCGACGCTTCCGAGCGAAGCAAGGTGCGTTCTCTGCTGGACTTGGTGACAACCTCCAGCCAGGACGCGCCGTGCGATGAGCTGTTGGCACAGCAATTGAACACTGAAAAACACCAAGATGATGCCCTCAAACGCGTCAACCTGGTAACCACGGCTTCGGCCGGATCGACGCTCACGATGGCCGAAGTGCAGGAACAGCTTGAAACCGATGACACAGTACTCGCGGAATACGCTTTAGGCGATGAGAAGAGTTATCTGTGGACGATTGGGAGGCAGTCGGTCACTTCACATGAATTGCCACCCGCTCAACAAATCAAGCGCTTGGTCGAGGCATACCGTCGCAGTCTTCTGCCGCCGGCGTGGAAGGCCGGTGAGAGTGCGGCGGAGTATCAGGCTAGAGCCCGAGTTATCGACAATCAACTGCAGGTTTCCGGCCAGCAACTCTCGCGATGGTTGCTGGGACCGCTTACCGGAACGCAGGCAAAGCGGATTCTCATTGTCCCGGATGGTTCATTGCAGTACCTCCCATTTGCCGCACTTCCATTTCCAGGCGCAGCTGGACGCGCGAAACCACTAGTGAGCGCTCGCGAAATCGTAACTTTGCCATCGGCATCGGTATTGGCGGGCTTACGACGAGCAGCAGCCAATAAGCGCTCACCAACTGCAACCGCGGCGATTTTCGCCGACCCGGTTTTTGAACCGGATGATCCGCGAGTTTCCGGGTCTCAGGCGCGCGCGGCCAAGAAAGATGAAAGCAGACCAGCCGCTTTGACTCGCGCGATTCAAGACCTGGGTAAAGGCAGTTACATCCCCCGCCTGCCTGCTTCGCGTGACGAAGCCAATGCAATCGCGACGGTTCTCCGCGCCCGAGATCCGAGAGGAGTGCGTGTCGCGTTAGATTTCGATGCAAATCGGAACTTTGTTGTTGCAGAAGGACTTACACAGTTCCGGCTGCTCCATTTTGCGACTCATGGGTTGGTGGACACGCGTTATCCAGAAAGGTCTGGGCTGATTTTGTCATTAATAGATAAGCATGGCAGAAAGGGAGACGGATATCTGCGCCTGAATGATGTTTACAACCTGAAGCTGTCGGCCGACCTGGTGGTGCTTAGCGCCTGTGAGTCGGCACTGGGGCAGGATTTGTCGTCAGAAGGAATTATAGGCCTGCCTCGCGCGTTCCTCCATGCCGGCGCGAAAAGCGTGATTGCCAGCCTGTGGAAGGTCAATGACCAAGCGACTGCCAAGCTGATGGCCGATCTGTATGCACGAATCGAGCGCGGCGAAACTCCGAGCTCGGCCCTTCGAAGCGCTCAGCTTGACATGGTAAACGACGACCAGTGGTCAAAGCCCTATTACTGGGCCGCCTTTGTACTGCAAGGAGACTATAGGTAGAGGAATCGACTTCTGGCCAAGCCCGTTCTATAGTGCTCGCCTATGGTACGGGGAGTCAAAAAGGCGCTCACGGCGGAGGCTTTTGGCAAGTTCCTTCGATGGCTGTCTCCGAACGACGAGTCGGCGGTACAGGAATATCAGTTCATCCGGCTCAGGCTGGTCCGGTACTTCGTGCATAAGGGCTGTTCGGATCCCGATGATTTGTTTGATAAAACCATCGATGTTGTGGTTGGAAAAATCGAAGGCGGCGGGGAGTATCCGAATCCAGCAGCCTTTTGTTTTGGAGTTGCAAAGAATATCTGGCGTCAGGATTTACGGGAGCGCAGTTCAGCGGCGGCGACGCGGGTGGAACAGAATATGGCATTCGCAACCAGGCCGGAACTACCCGTTCTTGAGCAGGAACTGAAATGCCTTGAGCGCTGCATGGGTGAACTCTCATTCGGCGATCGCGAGATCGTCAGCCAGTATCACTGGGGTCAGGGGCATGACAAGATCGAGACCCGTAAACGGCTGGCCGACGGAGCCGGCGGAGTCAACGCGTTGCGAATCAAGATGTGCAGAATTCGCAAGGAACTGCGGCTCTGTGTTGCCGGCTGCATGAAGCGAGGGGCGAATTAAACTTATTAGAGCAGAAAGTTAAATGAAAAAAATTACCGATCGCAACCTCATCCGCGAGTATCTGCTGGGCCGGCTCAATCAACAAGCGGAAGTTGAGGACAATGTGAGCGAAAGCATATTTTTCGATGACGAGATGGCCGAAGTGGTGGATTCGGTTGAAGATGAACTGATCGAAGAGTATCTGGAAGGATCGCTGGATCCAGTTGATCGAGATGCAGTGACCAACTATTTCCTGCAAGCACCCGAGCGACAGGAAAAACTACGTTTCGCCAAACTGCTTGCGTCTCATCTCAGCCATGAACCGAAGCTGGCAAACGTGGCATGCCATAGAGTTGTCCGGCCGTGGCACTCTGATTTCAGAACCTATGGACTGATGGCCGTTCTGGCATTGGTAATCATTATGGCTTTAACCTATGTGAACGGTGCTCGGCGGACGCAGGCGAGACTCGAGAGCGAATTGGCACAGCAGAAAGAGCGTTCTTCAGCCCTTGCAGCGGAAGCTGAGCTGTTGCAGCCGTCCATAATTCCGCTGACTCTGGTTGCGGACCGGTCACGGGGCGCTGAAAATGGCATCCCTGAAATTTTGGTGAAAGCTGCGACTCGCAGGATCGCAGTAGATGTCCCGTTACAGAGCAGTTCCTCCTCTAGCTACGAAGTGCGGCTGGAGAACCAGGGTGGAGGCGTGCCGCTGTGGTCTGCAAGAGTCTCATCGTTGATATCGAGTACCGGCGATGCACGGCTGGTGTTTGACGTTCCGTCCAGCAGCATACAATCAGGTGCTTACTCATTCGTAATTACACCTGCGTCGCAGCCCAACCAAAGCGCGAGATATTACGACTTCCGGGCGAAGCGCTCAAACTGAGTGCAGATTCCTGGCTTAAAGGCGGCTTGGGTCCGTGAGCACCGTTACCGAACACGCGAATAAAAAAGAGAGCGTGGCTGCCTCCGAGCTGGTCACTGGAGACCGGATTGGCCGCTTTATCATCTCCTCGCGCCTAGGTAAAGGCGGCATGGGCGAAGTGTACCAGGCCCAGGATTCGCGGCTGAAACGCACGGTTGCGCTGAAACGGCTGTCAGCTCATCTGCGGGCTGACCCGCTCTATCGTCGACGTTTCGAAGAGGAAGCCGAGCGTGCTTCACGTCTGAACGATTCCCATATCGCTGCCGTGCACGACGTACTGGAGGAGCGGGGCGAAACTTTTCTGGTGCTGGAGTTCGTTGAAGGCGCGACGCTGCGCGAACGGCTAAAGCAGCCCATGAGCCTGGAGCAATTCTTCTCCATTGCAGATCAGTGCCTGCAAGCTTTAGTGGTAGCGCACGCGCAAGGTGTACTGCACTGCGACATCAAGCCTGAAAACATCATGCTGAGCAGTGACGGGCAGGTGAAAATCCTAGACTTCGGCGTCGCCAGACGGTTTACGCGCTCGGACCAGAGCACCACCATTGATCGGCCAGGCACTATCTATGGGACGCTCGCATACATGGCGCCTGAAGTTCTGCTCGAGAAACCTGCCGATGCGCGTACCGACATTTTCTCGCTGGGCGTGGTGTTTTATGAGCTTTTGACCGGAGAAAATCCCTTCATAGCAGACAGCTTTGTCGAGACGAGTGATCGAATTCGGGGCGAAACTCCGGCTCCCATTCGCATCACTAATTCCGAAGTCCCGGAAAATCTGGAAAAGCTGGTGAACAGGGCCATGGCGAAGGATCCGGCCCAGCGCTATTGCAGCGTGCATGAAATGTTATGCGACCTGCGCGTGGTGGAAGGAGATGTAACTGCCAGCGGACTTGCGCGGCTGCTTCCCCGAAAACAGGAACCCAAAAGTAAAGGCAGAGTTGTGCTGGCAACGCTTGCCGGCCTGCTCGCGATTGCTCTTTTTGCAGGCCTTTATTTCAAAAGCAAGCCGATGAACCGGTTGAGCGGGCGGCCGACCCCGGTTCAGCTGGCAGTTTTACCTTTTACTGCGAGCAGTGACGATCCCAACACCCAGGCGCTTTGCAACGGGTTGACTGAGACGCTGGCGGTAAAGCTCACCCAACTCACTGGCGCCTACCCTCTACAGGTGGTTCCCACCAGCGAAGTCCGCGCAGAAGGCATCAGCAATGCCGAGCAGGCGCGCAAGGGATTTGGAGTGAACCTGGTCTTAGAGGGATCACTGCAGGAATCGGGACACCGGGCGCGGATTGTCTACAGTCTGGTGGATGCAGCCACTTTGCGGCAAATTTCAGCCGAAACAATTACCGCGGATACGAGCGACGCGTTTGGCCTTCAGGATCGAGTGGTTGAAAGCGTAGTGACCATGCTCGGCCTGCAATTGCGGGGTAACGATCGGCAAAATCTGGTGGCACACGGTACCCAGGAGCCTGCGGCCCACGATTACTATCTGCGCGGCCTGGGATACCTGCAGGAATACCAGCACCCGGAAAATATCGAGAGCGCAATCGCTCTGTTCAGCCGTGCACTGGAGCGCGATCCCAAGTACGCGCTCGCCCATGCTGGCATGGGGCAAGCTTACTGGCTGAAGTACGACGCAACCTATGAGGCCGACTGGCTGGAGAGAGCAGGACAGGCTTGTGAGCATGCGGTAGCCCTCGATTCTGAAAGCGCGCCAGGTCACACCTGCCTTGGAACGGTGGATGTGAGTCGGGGACGTTATGAGGAGGCGGCCAGGCAATTTCAGCGGGCAACCAAGTCAGACCCCACCAGTGAAGGCGCTTATCGTGGGTTAGCCTCGGCGTACGAACGGATGGGCAAGCTGGCGGAAGCAGAAAAGACCTACAGGACCGCGATTCAGGTATGGCCACAATATTGGGCCGGATACGGATGGCTGGGAAGCTTCTATTCCCGGCAGGCACGATACGCGGAGGCGGAACGCGAAACCCGGCAAGCGATCGCGCTTGCCCCCGATAACCCTCACGCCTATCGCATGCTGGGCGGGATTTATATCTTCAACGGTGAGTATGACAAAGCCATCGAGGTTTTACAGCACGCGATTGCTCTATACCCGGCAAGAGAAGCGTATTCCAATCTAGGGGTGGCATATTTTAACCTGCGGCGGTTCGGAGATGCCGTGAAGGCGCTGCAAAATGTTTGTACAGATGTGACCAAGTCTCTTGATTTTGACTCCTGCGGTAATCTCGCCCGAGCCTACTACTGGAGCCCGGACGATCGTGCCAAAGCACGCGAGACCTACCAGCGCGCAGTTCACATGGCGGAAGAAAACCTGAAGATCAACCCGAAGAATGGCGATACTCACATTCTTATGGCGAACTACTACGCCATGCTAGGGGACAGCTCAAGCGCGTTCAAGTCGCTGGAGAGGGCGCTGAAACTGGGTCCGGGCACGCCGGAGTACCTGGCGATTGCAGCAGTTGTGCACAACCATTTCGGGCGGAAGAACGATGCTTTGAACTACCTGGAGAAAGCGCGGTTCCGGGGGTATTCCGTGGCTGAAATCAAAGCTTCGCCTGAATTCGATAACCTGCGGGATAACGCGAGATTTAGGCAGGTGGTGTCCGCGCGTTGATGGTCTGCTCAATTCAACTTAAGAAACGGGAGCATTATATGCCGGCAGGTGAGAAGGTTCTAAGCATGGATTCAGTAACTCAAGTCGGACAGCAAATTTCGTACGAAATCTTTCCTGACAAAGGGGAAGAGGCCCATCCACCAGTGGAGATCAGCATAAGCAAACAAGACTCAATCCACTGGTTTTGCCGTACAAAAAGGTTTCGGGTTATAACTGTGCACCCGGGAGCGGAAACCTTAACTGCTCCTCAGCCTCTGTTTTACAGGCGCTTTCCAGAAGACAATCTTGAATTCGGGTACAACGTAAACTCCGGTCCGGCCCACCATAAGGCAGGAGTGTGTTGCGTCTATAAGCCCATCTTTCAGTTTGAAGATGGCAAAATACTCGACCCGCACATTCGCACCGTCGCCTGATGGAGCGCAACGGGGACGACGGCGATGGTGGCTGCCGGACTGCTGTCGTCAAAAAATCGTGAAGAACGCAACCCTGAAAGTGTATCCAGGCTACCCGCACGGAATGTGCACCACCCATGCTGAGCGAATCAATTCCGATCTGCTTGCCTACTTGAACCAAAGCCAAAAAGCGGCAGCTTGAAATTCAGCCTGCCGGCCTTTGCAATATGCGGAGGCCGGCCACCTTTTGAGCGCCGTCGCCCTCTCACCTCACACATCGGGACGACCCAAATCCGTGACCAGCCGGAGATGAGAGTTCTGTCTCTCAAGCAAAAGCGTGATCTGCTCCAGCTTTTGCGCCGTGGCGTCGGAAGCCAAACTGTTCTTATGTCCCAACAGGATAAGCTTTACCGAAACCAGAAAGACCCCGGTCTCAAGCAGCAGCTCGTGAGTGAAACCTTTAACGAAGATGGAAACAAAAAAAAGAACGAGGGTGAGTACGACGACCACTACCGACCAGGGATCGTACTTTCTAGGAACCGAATCGGACATCATCACCTCGCAGGCTGCGTTAAATGGAATTTGACAGAAATCATTCAATCGAATCAGGAGCAGAATTTCAAGAAACTCAGGGGATGCTTTCGACAACCGTCAATTTTCAAAACCTGAGTATTGCAATTGCGGGCCGCTCAAGGTAAAAAACAGAACCGTCACCGTTGAACAGAGGAGAGGTTCGAACAACTTACTGATGCTCGTCGTCCTGAAATCCTGCATTCTGGCCTTTAGCGCGTTGTTGCCAGTGATCAATCCTCTGGGCTCAGCTCTGATTTTTTTGGGGCTGGTGGGTGCAGCTCCGTCCAATCAATTTCGTTCTCTGGCACGGCAGGTCGCAATCAGCACCGTATTGTTTCTGGTAGTGATCGAACTGGGGGGCGCATTTTTGCTTTCTTTTTTCGGCATTTCGCTGCCGGTGGTCCAACTCGCTGGAGGACTGGTACTGGCGGCGATGGGATGGTCACTGCTGAACGAGAAAGACAAAAACGGACATGGGCAGGCCAGCCAATCTGCTCCCGTGGATGACGGTGGCAGCCTGCAGGAAAAGGTCTTTTATCCTCTCACATTTCCGGTGACCGCCGGCCCCGGTTGTATCGTGGTGACGCTCACGCTCAGCGCGCACGCATCGCACAATCAGTTACTGAGCAGTTTGCTGGCACACCTGGGAATAACTCTGGGCATCGTGGGGCAGGGTCTTGCGGTTTGGTTGAGCTACGCGTATGCTCCCAAAATTACTCGCAGGATCTCGCCGCAAACGGTTCACGGCATCCTGCGCGTAATTGCCTTTGTGCTTTTATGCATTGGCGTACAGATCGGATGGAACGGTCTGGAAGCGATGATAAAAGCCATGCCTAAATAGCATTTAATCAATTCAAGAGAGGATTGTTCATGAGACGAGTTCTTGCGGGCTTTTCGTTGGCAGTTTTGCTGGCTATCTCCGCGGCGGCGTTTGATACCGACGTAGTGCACGCAGTAGCAGGGGCGGTGACCAAGGTAGATGCGGCGGCGAAGACCATTGCCATAAAGACGGCCGATGGAACCGAGGAGGTTTTCAAGTTCACGGCCAAGACCACCGTAACAGCGTCCAAAGCGGTCGCGGGTGGAGTCACAAAGGCCGGAGTCGAGACCTACATGGCAGGCAAAGAGGGGACGCATGTGGTGGTTCGTTACGTAACTCGAGGTTCCGATAAAACCGCTGTAGCAGTGAAGGACTTCGGCAAAGATGCTTTGAAAGCCAGCAAGGGCACAGTAAGCAAAGTGGACAAAGCCGGTCGAACGGTCGCAATTAAGACCGAGGATGGCACGGAAGAGACTTACCACATAAGCAAGGATGCCGCGGTCGATACTGAGCATGGCGTGGTTGATGGAGCTAGATTTACCGCTAAAGAAGGTGACAAGCTGGTGTTCCACTACGGAGAGGAAGCGGGCGACAAGGTGGTGCATTTCGTGAAGAAGATCTAAGTCACGATGCGCATGAAGAAATGTTTATGGTTCGTGGCAGTGGCGGTCGGGTTCCTGCTGTTCTCGATCGCTTCTTCCTCTGAAGATGATGGCGCGCAACCCACTACCCAGATAAAACTGATTACGCCTTTTCACGAAGGCCATCTCGGGATTGGCTTTGCTGTGACGTCGCAGGTATCGGGGAAATGTTTCTCCGAATCTGCGGCCTCGGCGGGTCGGCCCGAGGCATGGCGCTGCTCAATGGGCAACGCGATTCTCGATCCGTGTTTTCAGAACGTGATGGGAGATCCGAAGTTGCTGTCTTGCCCGTCGGATCCCTGGTCTGCGAATGTCAGAATGCTGACCGTCACGGAGCCGCTGCCTGCTTCCGCACGCAAGGACTTCTCACTCAAGAACGTAATGCCGTGGGCGATTGAACTTGCCGGTGGACAGCGCTGCACATTGTTCACCGGGGCAACCGCGCCGGTTGCAGGCATGCGGATCAATTACGGCTGCCCGGGAGGATATATTGCCGTGGGCGACATTGATCGCACTCAGCCGGTGTGGCGCATATTTGTTCAGGGCGAAAAATCAGTTGCGCTGGAACTGACGGGAATCAAGGTAGCGTGGTATTGAAACACGCTACTCGCGCCTGATCACCATTGTAACTGGCCGGTTTTCTTACTCGCGGCGGCTTCCTAACAGAACAGGAGGGGCGGAACGATACTCAGGCGTGACCAATTTTTGAACTACGAAATGAGTTCAGACCGTGTTCTTCGGTTTCCGTGATTTCGAACACTTTATGGAGATTAGTGACACGCAGAACCCGAACCGTGCTGGCAGAAATATTGCAGAGCTTCAGGTCACCGCCGCAACGGCGCGCGCTGGTCAACATGTGAACCAGTTCGCCCATGCCCATACTGTCGATGAAAGTGATCTTTTCCAGATCGAGCAGGATATAACGGCAGCCCGGTAACAGTGAGTTGATGTGCTTTCGTAAAACGTCGATTTCGGGACCTGCGACGATACGACCAGAACAGTGCAGAACTGTGATGTCGCCGGAACTGTGTGGTACCAGGGAAAGCGGCATAGTAGTCCATCTGCTGCGACTGCAAAACTGGAGCAAAATTATAAACCCGAAGTGCCACCCTCTGCGGAACAAATCCTATGCCCTGCTTAATTCGGCCACGAGATCCTCGCGCTTTTTCAGAACAATTCCGTCGATGCGGCCGAGGATCACGATATAAAGCGCGGTTGTAAGCACGGCAGAAATCAGGAATAGCAGGGCCGTCAGCCACAGACCGCGGCCTGTTTGGCCGATATGAAGAGCCAGGGCTGCCACACCGAAGACTGTCAGCTGCACGGCGAAGCTGACCAGCACCGTAGTTTGGGAAGCGCGCTGGCGGCCAAACGTAGCCTGGTCGATTTTCTTGGGCGAGTACAGCGAGAGCAGGTTCCCAACCGCCAGATTAAGCGGAGCTGCAAACAGAATTCCGCAAAGGGTAACCGCGACCATAGAGAGTGATGGCGGTCCATAAAAGACGGCAACTCCGGCGGATACCAGCAGCATTTCGCAGGCGAAAACCGTCATGTGAGCGAGATTTTTGCCAAGCACGATTTGCCGGAAGCGCGCTGGCGAAGCGAACAGAAACTGTATCCCGCTGCCTTCAGCGCCGAAATTGTTGTACACGAAGTTGGTCAGGATCAAGAGTGCGTAGGCTGCTCCCGCCAGCAGCGCGTATTGGGGCATGCGCGACAGCAAACCACCACGTCCGGCAGGTCCAATGCGGAAAATCAGCAGCATGAAGACGGGCATAATCAGGGTCAGGAGCATGGGGCCGCTGCGAGACAAGTAGTGGAGTTCTTTTTCCAGAGATGCCGCAGTGGGCGATGAAAGGCCGGGCACGAACCAGGCTGGCTGAATTCGGACTTTGGCGCGCTCACCCGGAGTATCCGCTTCGCTGAGACTTTCTCCCTGATATTGCTTCCGCAATCGTGACCTGAGCAGGACGAAGAAGAGCGCGCCATACAACAGCAGAATCATCAAAGCTGCAATGGCGGTAGGAATCCGCGAAGCAGACATTTCAGCAATTGACCATGCCGCGATGCCGGGCGGCAGCACCCGTTGCACCACGGTGAGTTGCAGAGTCAGGCCCGCAACTTCCCGTCTCGACCTCTCTCCATACCGGTTCAATAACGGGCCTGCAAATTGAAAGCTGATGAGCAATAAAAAGAAAATTACGCTGAAGATTTCGCGCGTGCGCCTTTGTGCAAGCCATCGCTCCAACCAGGCAAAGAGCATCCTGCCGAGAAGAAGATTGCTTACCGCGAACACGCCCATAACGAGCGCTGACCAAACCAGCAAGGCAGGGCTGGCGATGGCTATCCCGGCGAGTATGCTCAGCAGCCATAAGCTGCCCAGCACCGAAGCAGGGTCCAGCAGCCCATAAGCCATGCGAATTGCAAAGTAATCACGAAAACTGAGCGGAAAACGAAGCAGATTGGAGGAGTCCAGATTTTCTGTGAACGCAGTTGCCAGGATCGGGAATAGCTGCCAAAACAGAAACACTGGCCATAGGAGCGCCGCCAGCCAGAATTCCTGGTGGTGGCTCATGAGATACCATGCGCCGGCGCCCAGGCCTGCTGCGGCGCCCAGGCCCCCGATCGCGAAAAAGAGGACCACAAAGATGCGGGACATGAGCTCAACATTCCCGCGCACAGTAAAAAGTGAGTTTACGAACAGCTGCGCCCGCATCTTCGCAATTGCGGCAAATTGGCCAGTCATGCCCAATTCACCCCAGCCACGATAGCTCCTCGAGATCAGGGCGCGCTCCGCCTACGATGCTCAAAAATATCTGCTCTAACGTAAGCTTCTCCTTATGATTTCCCTCGGGGTTGCCGGCTTCCACCCCCGCGCGCAGGTCGGCGATGGAACCCTGCGCCACTAGTCGCCCCTCATGAATGATGGCGACATGGCTGCACAGCCGTTCGACGATTTCGAGTACGTGCGAGGTCAGAAAGATGGTCGCTCCGCGAGAGATCATGCGCTGGAGCATGGCCTTCAACGTTCCCGAAGCCACCGCATCGACCCCTTCAAACGGCTCGTCAAGAAATAAAATCTTGGGTCCGTGAATCACGGCCGCAGCCAGCGCAAGCTTCTTCTGCATACCGTGAGAATAGTCGGTTATCAGCTTCTTGGGCTGGTTCGCCAGGTCCATAAAGTCGAGTAACTCTGCAGTGCGTTTCGCGGCGGTATCGCGATCCAGGCCATACATCCTTCCTGCGAAATTAAGATACTCAGCTCCGGTAAGCCTGCCGGAGAGTGCCATGCCTTCGGGTACGACTCCGATCTGTCGTTTAACTTCAACCGGGTTCGTCATAAGATCCAGGCCATGGATCTCTATGCTGCCGGCAGTAGGCGCGAGCAGACCGGTGAGCATCCGGATGGTGGTTGACTTGCCCGCCCCGTTTGGTCCGAGAAACCCGAAGAATTGTCCGGCGGCAACCGGGAGATTAACGTCCTGTACGGCGGTCAATTTGCCGAAACGCCGCGTCAATCCACGAGTGGAGATGGCAAGCCGGTCCATTAAGTTTCTGACTCTAGCATAGTGACTGGCGTGGGATGCGGCCCTCCTGGGAGATTCTGGAAGGGGGTGCTATGAGCAAACTAGTTGCGGGCTTCTTCCGGCACTATGGCCAATTCCCGCTTCTCAGTCTGGCGAAGAATTGTCAGTGAACTGGTCACACCAACACGGGCATCAGTCAGCAGGCGATGCAGATCATCGACTCCGGCGATGGGCCGTCGATCGAGCGCGATTATGATGTCGGTTTCACGCAGGCCTGCGCGTCTCGCCGGGCTATCCTCGGTGGTGGACAAAACTACTACCCCAGTTTCCTGGGCAAGATCATAGAAGCGAACCAGCCGCCGATGAAGAGGCACGGTCTGGGCCTCAACTCCGATGTAGCCGCGGCCAATTTTGCCATGCTGCAGCAGGCGTCCGGCGACAAATTTCGCGGTATTGATGCCGATTGCGAAGCACAAGCCCTGAGCGCCCATAATGGTCGCAGTGTTCACTCCGATTACGCGTCCGTCCGAACTGACCAGTGGTCCACCGGAATTGCCCGGGTTCAAAGAGGCATCGGTCTGAATGACGTCGTCGATCATGCGTCCTGAATACGAGCGCAACGACCGCCCCAGCGCACTGATTACCCCAGCAGTGACGGTGTACTGAAAGCTGTAGGGATTGCCGATAGCGATCGCCAGTTGACCGACGCGCAGCTTTTGGGAATCGCCCAGCGACGCTGATAACAGCGGCGATCCTTCGGCGCTGGGAACGTCTACGCGAATGACGGCCAGATCGGTTCCGGGATCGTCCCCAACAGTGTGCGCCGGAAAGCGACGGCCATCTGAAAAAGAAACCTGGATGCGAGATGCATTATTCACCACATGACTGTTGGTGAGAATCAGGCCATCGGGCGTGAACACAAAACCTGAGCCGCCGCCCTGTCGTTCGCGTTCCTGCCCCGAACGCGTGTGCGCAATCTGAGCGACGTCTATTTTGACAACCGACGGGCTGAGCTTTTCTGCGGCAGTGACAACTGCAGTTGAATATGCATCCAGCAGTCCGGCGTCGGCCAGTGCCGCGCTCGAAGAGGAACTGTAAGGTGCATGGAAATCACTGGGCACATCACGGAAATCTTCCTGAGACATAGTTGCTAGATGAGTAAACCCCAGTTCAGGATTCAACGGTGAAGAGATACGGTTACTTTGAATTTGCGGGGCGCAGGCGGGTCGATTCAGTCGGCATCAGACAAGCCTCTGCCGTGCCTGCCAGAGCAGATTGCAACTCGGTCCCTAAGCGCGCGAACTCCTCGGCGCTGAGCAATTTCTGCAACGACTCGAACAGCTGGCGCTCTTCTTTGCGAATGTGTTGCGAGAGTTTCTGGCCAAACTCTTGCAGCGAGTCTGTATCCAGTCGGCGATCTGCGGCACGTTCGACGAATGCGCGGAGTTCGCGGTGATCTTCAATGAGCTCGGAGACCAGTTGCCGGAGCTCATCGAAGCGAACTGCAGCGGCAAACACGAATGTTTCTTCAGCCGCAAAATGCACGCTAACTTCCTGTTCCCAGAGCTGGGCTATTTCAGCTTGCCAGGGAGCGCAATCAATGTCTCCCGCCTGCAGCGCACGGTCCATCCGCACGCACAGGGCAAGTGCGTGTTGGTGCTGACGCGAGAGTGGAACCAGGTTCTTGTCGCGAAGCATGTTATTGCAGAGCCAAATCTGCGGCGCCTTTGGCACTGACATTGACTAAGTCGGTAGCTGCAGGCCGAAGTGTAAGCCAGTCGGTGCGGACTCGTTGCCACTCCTGCACCAGCAACCCATAAGCTCCGAAGAACTCGCGAATCCGCAAACGGCTCCAGCCGGCGATGTCTTCGAGAATCGGAACCAGCACAGCCAGAGCATTTGTGCTGAGTACCGTGCGGGTGGCGACGTGCGCCACATGCTTTGCCTCAGACACGGCAATGGTGAAACCGTCACGCACGTTTACATGCAGCATCACGTGCACGTCAGAGCTGCCATCGCCGGTGTAAACGATCTGGTCCGGCCCAACCTGCAGATCGTTCTGCAATTGATCGAGTACGGCTACTTTTCCGTAACCGGCGGTCGCACGGACGATGCTCTCAATCTGGCCGTCCGCCGTATAGCGGAATTCGGTGCCGAAGATGTGGTCAGGAGGGACAATGCCTTCCAGCGCAGCACGAATGACCTCAATGGGAGAAGCGCTCAGCACGTAGAAGTCGAAATGATAGCCGTTGATTCCATTCTCCAGGATTTTGTACAGCTGCTCGATGTTTTCTTTAAGCCGAATAATTTTGCCGACCTGATAAAGGTGTTCCTTGCGCACTCGGCTGCGAAACTCCGGGTCGTGGAGCAACAGGTAAGCCAGCTCCGCGCCCTGCTGAACCAGGTTCAGTTTGGCCATGCCTTTAGCCTTGCGCTCAAATTCTTCCGTGGGAATGCCGACCAGTTCGCTCAGCACATAGCCAGAATCGTTAAAGGTCAGTGTCTGGTCAAAGTCGCTGGCGAACAAAAATCGTCTCAATGGTGCTTCTGTCATATCCCGATTAGATTCACCAAACCGCCCAATGGCAAATAAAAGATATTGATCAGGATCATCATGATTTGCGGATCAGATCGCGCACCTTTACTAAATCATTGACTCAGTTGAGAATAAAGCTAATCGGGAGCCAGGATTCGCAATCGCGGTGCATAGGCTTTCGTAATGGCAAATTCATAAACAACAGGAGCTTCGATGGCAGCCACAGGGGAACTCATTCGCTTGGTCAATTATATCGATGACATTGCCACCACTTTAAGGCGCATCAGCGCCTCCATTCCCATGATGGAAGCCGACGAGCGCAAGCGACTGGCGGACGCCATGCGCGTGGTCAGCGCGAACTTTTCCGGGGTGCTTTCACAACTGGAGAAGGGAGCGCAGTAGTGCCGGAGATCAAGACGGTGGCCGTAATTGGCGCCGGCACCATGGGTAGAGGCATTGCGCATGTGGCCGCATTGGGTGGTTTTCGAACGATTCTGGAAGATTTGCTGCCAAATGCACTGCGCAAGGCGGAAAGCGATATCCGCGCCAACCTTGATAAAAGCGTCGAACTCGGGAAAGTTTCGGCTGATGACGCGCGCCAGGCCATGTCACGGATGGAGTATGCCGGTTCCGTGGAGCAGGCAGTGCGGGAAGCTGATCTGGTAATCGAGGCGGTTCCGGAGGAGATGGAATCGAAAATCGAGATTTTTACACTGCTCGATAAGATCTGCCGGCCAGAAACGATTCTTGCTTCAAATACCTCATCTCTCAGTATCACGGAGATCGCCAGCGTCACTTATCGCGCGAAAAAGTGCCTGGGAATGCACTTCTTCAATCCCGTGCACAAGATGAAATTGCTCGAGATTGTAAAGGCGCTTGAAACCGACGAGCAGACGGTCAATGCGGCTGCCGAAGTGGGCCGGCGCATGGGGAAAGAAGTGGTTGTGATCAAGGAGTCGCCCGGCTTCATCACCAGCCGCATCAATGCCATGATTGGCAATGAAGCGTTTTACATGCTGCAGGAGGGAATTGCGTCCGCTTCAGACATCGACAAAGCCCTTAAACTGGGACTGAATCATCCCATGGGGCCGTTCGAATTGGTTGATCTCGTCGGTTTAGACACCCGGCTGCATATTCTCGAGTACCTTCACCGCACACTGGGAGATAAATACCGCCCCGCGCCGCTTCTGGTGCAGTACGTCAAGGCTGGACGTCTCGGGCGAAAATCAGGCCGCGGGGTGTACGAGTATCCAGCCTCGGCGTAGCTGCAGGCGTTGGCGTATTTATTTGTTGATGTCTTCCTTTGCTTCCAGGCGCCGAACAAGGGCGTCCATCTGCGTTTTGTATAACGAGGGCGCGTTTTCCGATGACAGTTTCATCAGCTTGACCGCGTTGTCGTAGTCACCCTTCGCGCATGCCATGCGCGCTTCCTCATTGTGTATCAGCCAATGGTTTGGGTTCTTTTTGATGTTGGTGCGGAAAACCTGGAAGGCTTCGTCCTGTTTTCCTTGCGTCTGTAACTGACGGCCGTACCCATGCAGTTGCAGTGCGTTAGCCAGTTCGAGCGCCTTACCGCGAGCGGCAGCGGCATCATCTTTTCGCCCCATCGCGTCGAGTACCTGCGATTTGGTCATCAGGTTGTCAAAACGCTCTTCAGCCTGAATCGACTGATCCTCGTACTTTAAAGCGTCCTCCAGCCCGACTTTGTTGGTTACAAGATAGGTTGCCGCATCATCCCATCCAAACCATGAGTACTGCGCGAGCCCGCGAAGCTGATTGTGAAGACTTGCCTGCACGACCTCATGAGTGTTCACGCCGATCTTCACCGGCACTGCGAGCTTTTCCCACCGTAATGTCAGGACTGCAGAATCTGATTTGGGATCATCGAATTCGTAGGTGAAAGCTTCATGCATTTCTCCCGCTTGCGGCTTAACAGTCACTCGCAGAGCGTCTTCCGACTGGTTGTAGGTGAAACTCCCCCAGGAAGTGTGGTTCTTCGAAAGAATAATGGTCCAGTCGTTCTCACTCGGAATCATGTGCAGGCCATATGTTCCGGGCGGCAACGCCTGGCCTTCAATGGTTACCGGATCACTGAAGGCGATGGTGGTGTTCTCGTTGGCGCCGGCACGCCAGACTTGTCCGTAGGGCACAACTTTGCCCCAGATGGGTCGGCCTTTCACCAGCGGCCGATGATAGTTAACCGTCACGTCAGTAATGCCGATTCGTTGCGTCAGCACCGAGTGCTGGCTGTCACGCGGCAGATCGAGGATAAAAGACTGTGCTTGCGCGAGCGGCGAAGACAACGCTGCAGCAAGGATCAACAAAACAAGCCAACTCTGTTTGTGCACGGCGCAACCTCCATTGCGGGCAGAATTTGTAGGCGAGAGAAGCAAACGCGCCGAGCGATTTAGACGCAACTCTGGTTACGCGGTTAGCGGCTACCCAGATGCCCGATTGCCAGTCTATTGGGAAGGAATAACATTGCTGGAACCAATGATCCGGTACATTCGTATAGATATTGACGGCATGTAGAGCCTTCGGCGCGTCCGAAAATGGGTACATTGATCGAGATCGTCCGTCAGTCGGTGGCGACCCTTTGGGCGCACAAGATGCGATCGTTCCTCACCATGTTCGGAATCGCATGGGGAGTGGGTTCGCTACTTCTGCTGGTGGGGCTCGGCGAAGGTTTTCGAAGCGGGCAGGAACGGCAGTTGGCCAATCTTGGGCGCGACATCATGTTCGTGTTTCCCGGGCGAATTCCGGCGGTGGAAGGCATCCTGCAATCGGGCCAGAAGTATCACTTCACATACGACGATTACCTGGCGATCCGCGATCATGCGCGCACCCTGCGCTCGGTGTCGCCCGTGATCAATCGGGAAGATATCCGCGCCGTCAGCGATTACGGTTCCACCAACGGACAAGTCTTTGGTGTCGATCCCATCTACAACGAGATCCGCAATGTGCCGCTGCAGGCCGGGCGTTGGATGAACCAGGAGGATAATGGCGAAGTTCGTCGGGTTGCGGTGGTCGGCTGGGAACTGCTGAAGAATGTGTTTCCTGGAAGGCCGGCGGTAGGCTCGACACTTCTGCTGAATGGCGTTCGTTTCGATGTAATCGGGGTTTTGTCGAAGGTAGGGCAGGACGGAAACAATGGCACCAACGCCCGAATCTTCGTCCCCGTGCAAACCATGCTGAACCTGTTTCCGTTAAAAGAGGCGAACTCAGAACGGGCCCTTTCCTTCATCAACTACCGGCCTTTGAACAAAGAAGAGCATTTGCGTTCGAAGGCAGAAGTTCATGGCATCATCGCGAATCGGCACGGTTTCGATCCTAAGCTGGACGATGCATTCGAGGATTGGGACACGATCGAGAATTCGCAGCGGGTGGGCCGCATCTTTGACGCGATGGATTATTTTCTCGGTGTTGTCGGCCTGGTAACCCTTGCCCTGGGCGCCATCGGCGTGATCAATATCATGCAGGTTTCTGTGGCCGAGAGGACGCGTGAAATCGGTTTGCGAAAGGCTTTAGGGGCTACTTACAGGAATATCCTCACCCAGTTCTTTGTGGAAGGCGCATTTCTTACGCTCTTAAGCGGCGGCATCGGTCTGGCCATCTCCATCGCGTTTGTCACAATTCTGGCGCAACTGCCGGCGCCGGAGGGCTTTGACACGCCGCGTATTGTTCCTACATCTGCCGTGGGCGCAATTCTGTGCCTCGCTACGGCTGGTATCCTGGCCGGCCTTTATCCTGCGCGGCAAGCTGCAGTCATGGCGCCTGTAGAAGCGCTGAGGCAGGAATAGCCATGCTGCGAGATCTGGGCGAACAGGCGTACGAAGCGCTGCGCCACAATCGCAAGCGCAGCGTGCTGACTATGCTCGGCATGGCATGGGGAATCGCGACCGTTGTGCTGCTGCTTGCGTATGGCGCCGGTTTTGAAAAAGGGGTGTGGGCTGCCTTCCGATCTTTTGGTACGAATCTGATGTTTGCATTCCCAGGCCGGACTTCTCAGCAAGCAGGCGGAACCAAAGCCGGCAGCGAAGTTAAACTGACTGTGAATGATCTTGAATGGGTGAGAGCGGAAGTCCCGCTGCTGAAGCGTATGTCGCCGGAGGTGACGAAACAGTGCGCGGTTGCCTACGGCACCAGAAGCGCCAATTATGGGGTGAGCGGAGTTTACGCGAATTACCCGCGCATGCGGCGGATGGATTTCGACGACGGCGGCTCTTTCAGTGAAGCTGATGACTATACGCATACTCGTGTGGCTTTCATCGGGTCCGACGTGCGTAAGAAATTGTTTTCCGGCCAGGACGCACTCGGGCAGCAGATTCGCATTGATGGTATTTCCTACGAAGTTGTAGGCGTGTTAAGACATGTGATCAATAACGGCGACGATAATCTGAATGCGCACGTGTACGTGCCGTTCAGCGCCATGAGCGATATAAAAGATACTTATTACTTAAGCGCGATTGTTTTGGAATACGAGGGTGATCACGAAAAAGTAGTCACGGCGCTGCGCAACTCCATGGCATACCATCACAATTTCGATCCCAAGGATAAGCGCGCGGTCTTTATCTTTGACGTGTTCGCAGATCTGCTCGATCTCCACGTGATTACTACCGGGATCAAAATTCTTCTGGGCTTTATTGGATTGCTGACGCTCGGCATCGGTGGGGTTGGCCTGATGAACGTAATGCTGGTAGCCGTTACTCAGAGGACGCGGGAAATCGGGGTGGAAAAGGCTTTAGGCGCACTTGGCTGGCACATTCTGTTCCAATTCCTTGCCGAAGCGCTGGTCATTACGGCCCTGGGCGGGCTGCTCGGGGTCGCATTGGCCTATTTGGTTTCATGGACTGTGCCATCTCTTACGTTATGGAGTGCATTCCAAGAGAATGCAAGCGAGGGCGACATCCATCTGGCAATTGATTCGGCGACTCTGCTTTGGTCAACTGCGATCCTTAGTTTTGTAGGTATCGTGAGCGGCATGCTGCCCGCGATTAAGGCTGCAAGGCTGAATCCAATCGAGGCTCTTCGTTATGAATAAGGCTTACATGAGAGTGAATACTCTGTTAAGAATCGCTGGGGTGTTGCTCGTATCGGTTTGCATGATAAGCCTGCTCGCATTTCGGCAACCCGCCGGCGCACCAAACGTCGGTCCAGAATATTCAAGCGACGGTCAACTCAGGATGCCCGACAATTATCGCGAGTGGATATATCTGAGCTCTGGATTCGATATGAGCTATGTCCCCAACCAGGCGGCCGGTCATCACATGTTTGATAACGTGTTCGTGAACCCTGCAGCGTATAAGATCTTTCAGCAAACCGGGTCATGGCCAGACAAAACAGTTTTTGTGCTGGAGATTCGAGAGGCGCAGGCAAAGGGCTCCATCAATCAGAGCGGGAACTATCAGGGCACGGATGTGATGGGCTACGACATTCACGTGAAAGACGAAACGCACTTCCAGGGCAAGTGGGCGTTCTTCAATTTCAACAGTGGCGAGAAAACATCAAAGATGATCCCGCAATCGGCGGACTGTTACAGTTGCCACGCCGCGCACGCGGCCGTAGATACAACCTTCGTGCAGTTCTACCCGACGCTGCTGCCAATTGCCAAGGCGAAAGGCACTCTCAGTGCTGCGTATCAGAAAGAAACTGCAGGCAAGTAGTTCTGGATAGAATGGAGTCGTGAATTCCGCCACGAATTCGCGGCTCGACCGCGTGAAATCCCAGCTCAACTTGTACGAGCATCCTTTGCTGGATTTTTCCGCTCGCCCTAAGGCGGACGGGGTAGAAGTTCTAATCCAGTTCAGAAATCCGCCGGTTCCGGTCCACATCTACATCTTTGAGCTTCATCCTCGCGATCTCGACCATCCGCAGTTCGAGTGGACGTTCCAGCGCCAGCTTTATGACTGCCTGCACGATTACCTGGTTGAAATGTTTATCCGCACGCCTCAGGACATGAAGGAACGGCGGCAGCGGGAACCGTGAGTCTACTCGACAAGATCGCGGGTGAAATCCACGAGCGCGGGCCCATTCCTTTCTCCCGCTACATGGAAATGTGCCTCTACCAACCAGAGTCGGGGTTTTACTCGCGCGACATTGAACGGTTTGGCAAGGCAGGGGACTTTTATACGTCAAGTGATGTCCACGCGTTGTTCGGACGTTTGGTGGCGCGGCAGTTCGAGGAAATGTGGCGCGTACTGGGGAGGCCGGGACCAATCCAGATTCTCGAATTGGGGCCGGGCCGAGGCCTGTTTGCGCGCGACGTGCTGGAGTGGTCGCAAAAGAAGTATCCGGAATTTTATGAGGCGATGCATTATTCGCTGTGTGAAAGGTCGAAGGCTCTGCGCACACGCCTGCTTTCAATCCTCAACCAGCACCTTGAATCCGGGAAAGTGTCAATCGGCAGTGCATCGCCAGCGCTCGCGACCGATTCAAAGAGCGCTGATTCAGGAAGTAACGAAGGCGAGGGCCCGACTTCAGTCGTGCCGAACGGAGTAGAGATAACCAGGGCTTTAGTCCCTGAGGTCCCGATTATCGTTTTTGCCAACGAGTTCTTTGACGCACTGCCAGTTGAAATACTCAGTCACAAAGGCAAACTGTTTGTGCACTTCTGCAACGGCCATTTTACTGAATGCTGGAAAGAGCCATCCCGGGCAGAACTCGATCTATTAGAACACTACAGCGTGCCTCCTGAACCGGGCGAGCGTCTTGAAATCTCCCTTCCGGCACAGCTCTATATGCAAGAGATCGCGCGAATTGTCCAGCGAGGCTTTGCGCTGGTTATAGATTACGGCTACACGCGGGAGCAGCAACTCGCTGGCCGGCACCGTGGAACGCTGATGAGCTTTCGCCAGCACGCCGCGATTACTAACCCCTATCAGGCGGCGGGCGAGCAAGACATCACTGCGCACGTGAACTTTACCGGTCTGGGTGCGGCGGCCGAGCGCGGAGGGATGCTGGTCCAACCATTAATTACGCAATCGCAATTTTTGCTCGGGATCGGTGAAGCCAACCAGTTTGCGGATGCATTCGAAGAGTGCGCCGCGCCACAAGAGCGCGCCAAAGTTGCACTACAACTCAAGCACCTGATCACTCCGGCGGGAATGGGCGAGAGTTTTCATGTGATGCTGGCCAGCAAAGGGTTAGATTCTTCTGTGGTTACCAATCTGAGTGGGACGAGCTTCGGAAAGAGAACGGTTGCCGCTATGAACCCGTCATCTTCTCCGGCCGCACCAGTTGATCAAACTCTTCAGCGCTGAGATAGCCAAGCTTCAGCGCTGCCTCGCGCAGGCTGCTATGTTCGACGTGCGCAGTATGCGCGATCTTTGCCGCTTTGTCGTAGCCGATTTTCGGTGCCAGGGCGGTGACCAGCATAAGCGATCGCCCCAGGTTCGCTTTTACATTGGCGCGATTGACTTCCATGCCTTTGATCATGTACTCGACGTAACCATGACACGCATCAGAGATCAAAGTCACTGAGTGCAGAAAGTTGTAGATGATCACCGGTTTGTACACGTTCAATTGGAAATTCCCTTGTGATCCTGCAAACCCAACCGCAGCCGTCGCTCCGTGGACCTGCACACAAACCATGGTCATAGCTTCGCACTGGGTAGGATTCACTTTGCCGGGCATGATAGAAGACCCAGGCTCGTTTTCAGGGATGATGAGTTCTCCCAGCCCGGAGCGCGGTCCCGAAGCCAACCAACGGATGTCATTGGATATCTTCATGAATGACGCGCCCAGTGTCTCCAGCGCGCCCTGCGCAAAAACAAGTTCATCATGGGCAGACAGGGCGGCGAACTTGTTTGGGTGCGAGCGGAACGGGAGACCTGTGAGGTCGGCAATTTTGGCTGCAGTTCGTTCCGCAAACTCCGGATGAGCATTCAAGCCCGTTCCGACTGCGGTACCGCCAATGGCGAGGTCACAGAGTCCATCCAGAGTTTCTTCCATGCGCCGGACATCCCGGTCCAACAAGCTTGCCCAGCCACCAAATTCCTGGCCAAAAGTTAGCGGAACGGCATCCTGCAAATGCGTGCGACCAATCTTCACCACATCATGGAACTCTTTCGCCTTGGCGGCAATCGCGTCGCGTACATTCTTAACTGCAGGGATCAGAGCGTTCTTTACTCGGTCGGCTGCCGCAATATGCATTGCGGTCGGGAAAGTGTCATTGGACGACTGCGACATGTTGACGTCATCATTGGGATGGACAGGATTTTTCGATCCCATCTCGCCCCCAGCGAGTTCGATCGCCCGGTTCGAGATGACCTCGTTGACGTTCATGTTGGTCTGCGTGCCGCTACCGGTCTGCCAGATGCGAAGAGGGAACTGATCATTCAGCTTGCCCGCGATGACCTCATCGGCGGCCTGCACAATGAGCCGGACTTTTTCTGCCGACAACTTGCCCAGTTCCTGGTTCACCAGCGCGCAGGCTTTCTTCAGGATGCCAAAGGCGCGAATGAGTTCGGGGGGCATGGTGTCACGGCCGATATTGAAATGATGCAGTGATCGCTGGGTCTGGGCGCCCCAATAGACGTGCTGTGGAACCTCAATCTTGCCCATGCTGTCGGATTCGGTGCGGGTCTTGGCGGACATATCGGTGAGTAGTTTATAGCGGCCGCGTCTGCGAGATCACGTTTCTAAGGATATAATTTCGCCCGCAGATGGGTTTACGAGGTCCTGAACCATAAGTCATGAGAGCAATTCAGGTAAAACAGACCGGCGGCCCGGAGGTTCTGGAACTGGTTGATCTTCCAGTTCCACAGCCGAAGCCGAATGAGGCAGTCGTCAAGCTAGCCGCCAGCGGTGTCAACTTCATCGACGTCAACCTGCGGGAAGGTCGATACAAAGCGCCCCTGCCATTCGTCGCGGGGCAGGAGGGCGCGGGGGTGATTACATCGGTCGGAGCCGATGTGAGAACCGCGCAGGTGGGCGACCGTGTTGCCTGGAGCGGCATACTGGGTTCCTATGCCGAGTACGTGACCGGTGCCGCCGATGCGTTGGTGCCGGTTCCCGATAGGGTTAACGATCAAAGCGCTGCTGCTGCATTACTGCAGGGCATGACCGCCCATTATCTCTGCTATGACACCTACAAGCTTAAAGCGGGTGAAACTGCGCTGGTTCACGCCGCTGCTGGTGGGGTTGGGCTTCTGCTGGTTCAGATGGCACATAATCTCGGGGCCAGAGTGATCGGCACGGTTTCGACCGAAGAAAAAGCCCAGCTCGCACGCGATGCAGGCGCGGATGAAATAATTCTTTACACCCAGGCTGATTTTGAAGCGGAAACCAAACGGCTGACCAATGGAAAGGGTGTAGACGTGGTTTACGACGGAGTTGGCAAGGCGACCTTCGAGAAAAGCATGAACGTGTTGCGACCGCGCGGCATGCTGGTGCTATACGGGGCATCCAGCGGGCCAGTGCCTCCGGTCGATCCCAGCACTCTGGCACAAAAGGGATCGCTGTATATGGCCAGAACTACTCTCGCCCACTTCACCGCTACGCGAGAAGAATTGCTGGCGCGCTCTGGCGCGGTGTTTGGGATGATTGCCGCAGGAAAATTGAAGCTGCATATCGCCCACCTTTACAAGTTGCAGGACGCGCAAGCAGCGCACCGTGATTTGGAAGCGCGGAAGACGACCGGAAAGCTGTTACTGGTGCCGTGAGGCAAGCCATGACGAGCGAGTTTTCCTATGCCTTTCATCCTCGTCCCTTAACTCGCGAATCCAGGTGTTGATGGCTTTTCGACTACGGCGCAGTGATTGGATCACCGTGCGTCCATTCTCACGGATAAATTCAATCCGATCTCGGCCCGAGACACCCATTCGCCTGCGGACCTCGTGTGGCGCCGCGACTTGACGGTTCAGCTTTACCTTCTATCGGAAGTCCGGGCATCGTTGTCAAACCAATATCCATCAGTGTTTTCGGACATAATTTCTGGCGTACTCAGGGATTTTGATTTCGCCCTGCAGCGTCGGATCATCAATCGGCTCACTGGCAACCATCTGCAACGGGATTACGCCCGCCCAGGTCTGAAACGACAGGTCTTCTTCATCGTCGAGTGGCGGGCCTTGCCGCACTTTGGCAGAGAACTCCTCGATCGGAAGCTTCAATGCAAGCGTGGCCTTCAATTCCTTTTCGTTGGGTTGTCTTGAGTCCGTCCAACGGCCTGGAATAATGTGATCCGAAAGAATCTGCAGTGCCTTGAGTTTCTCTTCCTGATCAGTGACCGCATGGGCAGTTCCCAGAATCACTACCGAGCGATAGTTCATAGAGTGGTTGAAGATGGAGCGGGCCAGCACCAGGCCATCCAACAAGGTAACAGTGACACAGACCGGAATCCCTTGATCGAGGTTACGGAGCATGCGACTGGCTGCGGACCCGTGAATGTACAGATTGTCCCCGTCCCGCCCGTAGCCGGTAGGAATAACGTAGGGCTGGCCCTGTGCCACGAATCCCACGTGGCAGATGAATCCTTGGTCCAAGATTCTGTAAGCCTCGGCCCGATCGTAAACACCGCGATGTGGCTCCCGTACCACACGAGTGCGAGAAGTCGGATTGCTTATTTCAGACATTTAGAGGAGGTTCTCCGGCAAGCGCCAAGAATGTACGAACAGAAAGTTTAGCAGAGTAGATTTTGATTTCGCGGGCCGCTTCAACGTTTACGGAGAATCAAGTCCCCTGCGGTTGGCGGAAGTTGGAAAGGAATTTCAATTACGCGGCCATCCAATGGAATGCGCAGCACAAGTTGCTCCTGATCCTTCCAGCGGCCAATCCACTTGTCTGTAGAGCGAAACAGCACCCATCCAGTGTTTTGTGGAGCGGCAGGACTAAGCTTTGCCGGCTTGAGGCAACGCGATCCGAGGAATTCCTGGATCTCCACTAGCTCCTTCTCGTTGGCTTCGATCCTTTTGTTATAAAAATCCTTCTTGTCGGGATGCTTCTCACTCTCGCGTTGATTGTATTTGGCTGCGGCATCGGCCAGGTCCTGATAGTGTTCTGAGAATGTCTGCGGATCCAGCGCCTGGTGTACCACGTGCGCGTGCGAAGCGAACTCAAGGGTTATGCGGCCAGGAAGAACGGAAACCGAATCACTTCCTTGGTAGCTGAACTCCAGGAAAATGCCGACAAAAGGTCCCATTCGCTTGCGAGATTTCTGCAGTTCCTGTGAATCGACTGCCATGGTGACACCGAGATCGTCTGTCCGAAGTCCGTAACGATATTTACCGTCCTCACCTCGACTGAAGGTGGAGCCCGGCTTGCCCTCCTCCCAGCGCACAATCGACTCTTGGGTACCAGCCATCGTGATAACTGCCGATGCACAGAGCGCAGGTAATAGAGCGAGGTGGAAGCTCTTCATATCGATTGATGTTTAATTTCTTTCGGAAAATACCCCTGCAGTCACAAGTTTACGCATAAAAAAGCCGGCTGACGTTATCAGCCGGCTTTCGTGAAACCAAAAATCAAGGTGTCATCTTGGCCACAATAGCATCCGAAATTCCAGCAAAAGTGCCTTGCTTAGCTGCTTTAACTGGGAAGTCGGTTGAAGTTGTGTTTCCGGTGACATAGATGTTGCCGCCGGTCACTGCAATTGCTCCCAGTGCGCCAGAGCCGTTCAGAGTGTTTTCGTCCAGCGCTCCGCCCAGGAAAGTTGAAAACAAGACCGACGATCCGGCCGCGTTGATCTCCGTGACGAACGCGTCGTGAGCCCCGCCGAAGGTGGTTTGCGTGGCGTTCACGTTGGGGAAATTAGTTGAGCTGGTTGATCCGGTTATGAAGACATTGCCGTTTGCGTCCGCAGCAATTCCGGTTCCCGTGTCATTCTGCGTTCCGCCCAGGTAGGTCGAGTAAACCAGCGCGCTGCCACTGGCATTCAGCTCCGCGACAAATGCATCCTGGGTGCCAGAAAGCGCGGCTTGTACCGCTCCCTGGGTGGGGAAATTACTGGATTGCGTATCGCCGGTAACAATCGCGTTGCTTCCGTGCACCGCGATTCCCAGTCCTTCATCCTTGCCACTGCCGCCCAGGTAAGTGGAATAGACCAGGCCGGTACCGTCGGCTTTGAAAACTGCAACGAAAGCATCCGGAGTGCCTGTGCAACTGACACACGAGGTTTGGAAAGCGCCCGCTGTAGTTGGGAAGGTTGCACTGAACGTTTCACCCGTTACGTAAGCCTGTTGGGATGAATCCACGGCCACTGCGGCTGCAAAGTCTCCTGTGCTTCCGCCGAGATAACTGGAATAGCCAAAGGCCGTGGCAGTCAAATTCAACTTCGATACGAAACCGGCGTTCGTGCCGATGAGCGAAGTCTGCAACGCACCTGCGGTGGTCGGGAAGATCGTGGATGATGTTCCACCCACAACGTAGACGCCCGTCGAATCAACCGCGATCCCATCGACCACGCTAGTGTCACCAGAATTTGTGCCCCCAAGGAATGTGCTAAACACGAGGGAACCCGAAGAATCCAATTTGGCAGCAAATCCGCTCTGCGAGGCGGATCCGAAAGCACCCTGGACCACTCCTACCGTATGCGGGAATGCCGAAGATTTCGTCCCGCCGCCCACGAACGCGTTTCCGTTTGAGTCCACCGCGATTGCGGATCCGCTATCCTCACTGCCACCGCCGATATAAGTCGAATACGCGATACTCGACCCATCCGGGGACAACTTAGCCACGAAAACGTCAAAGTTTCCGAACGGAGCGTTGGACGCGCTTGGAAAATCCAGCGAGTTCGTCTTTCCGGTGACGTAAGCGGCGCCAGTCGAATCAACCGCAATCGCGAAGCCTTCATCCTCAGAAGTTCCGCCAAGATAGGTTGAATAAAGGACGGTGCCGGGATTGCCGCCCCCGCCTCCACCACCTCCGCCTCCCCCCCCGCCTCCACCACTTCCGCTGCCACCACAGGCGGCAAGCGTCACCAACCCGGAGAAACACAGAAGCGAAAGCATCAGGCAAACGACCTTTCGCTGACTATGGGCGATCCCCAGGCTGAAGAATGCCAACCCAACGGCAGGGAAGAGCAATACGAAGAGGCTGAGATCACGAGATTTCGCCTGGCTCTGTGACGCAGGAAGTTCACCACTGTAATCCTGTACGCTCAGAGTCGGGCTGACGAACAATGCATGCTTCTTGTCGTAGTTTGCTATCGCAAACATCACCTTCCCGCTTTTACTTCGCAATGCGGTGTCCACGCTCCTGCGTTTGCCATTGATGATCTGGTAGGCAATCGGCTTGTGTAAGGCGATTGCCCCTGCAGGAGAGCACATCCAAATATTTCCACTGTCATCTGTGCTGATTTGAGTTGTTCCGGAAAATAGCAGGGAAATCTGCGATGGGTCAGCGCCGGGGGCGACTTGAAAATCAAACATCAGTTGCTGCCGATCCCCGTGTATGGCCTCGTCGATACCTGGATAAATCTGCGAATATTCCACGCGCCCGTAGTGTGGAATTCCAGAGCGCCATTGCTTTGGATCGCTGCCGACAAAGTAGTTGCTCACTCCGGCTTGGCGGTCGGACGCAGAGATTTGAAGTGTGTTGCTTGCGCCCACCAGTTCCATTCGCAGGGCCGAAGACGTCGAACGGGGCGACTGATTTTTCGATTTGCTCGGTGTAGGCGATGCCAGCGACCAGACCGCGCCATTTTCGGTGAGAAACAGCGTGTAACCATGTCCTCGGGCGATGTATTTTGCCGCGGAATCCGTCTGTCCAAGATTGACCTCAAATGTCAGCGGCAGGCTGTGGCTACTCGGGCTTTTTGCCGAAGCCACCGCTCGATTGCTTCTGCTGTAGAGAACGCTGACCGCGCATAAAATCGCCAGCACGCAACCGGTTAGCACTAGCCCGCTTCGTCCCACCTTTGGGACGCCTTGATAACTCATACATTGCCTCCGAGGATTGATAACTTTGATAACGCGCAGTTGTTTGCACACTGCCGTTTGCTGTTTCGGCACGATACTGGTTCGGAGTATGGGGTAGGTGAGCTGGATTGTCAACGTAGTAACTATAGCCGCGCTTTGCGGGTAAACACCCTGAAACCCTGAATGGGCGTGGCTTTTGGCTGACACCAACCTGGATACGCCAGCCTTCCCCGCTCTGACCTGGTTGTAAATCCAGCTTCTCTGTTTTCCGCAAGACAAAATTTTTATGATGGCTGTTGTATTATGCGCTAGATCTCGCGTTCCGGGGCACCACAAATGAAAGGTCAAAAGAAAGAAGAATGGATGCATCTTTGTGAAATGGCTGCGAACGAGCAGGATTCTGAAAAACTGCTCGCTCTGGTCAAGGAAATCAACCGCCTGCTTGAAGAAAAAGAGGCCCGTCTGAGAAGCCAGACAAAGCCACCGACGACTAATCCTGAAAGCTGAAGCCCGGCGGTCTGCAAAAGCTGATCGGCGTGCACGCCAATAGCCCATCGAAGATTTTCCTGCCACGTCCGGCACGTCTGCGCACCTGCTGCGGCATTTTCGCGTAAACTGTATGGACCGAGTCGGTTGGGGCGCGTAGCTCAGTTGGTAGAGCAATGCCCTTTTAAGGCATGGGTCGCAGGTTCGAATCCTGCCGCGCTCACCAGATTTATTTCAATGACGTCTAGCTGAAGAGGCGCTGATAACCAAATCATCAGCCGAAGAAAATTTCTCGCGCAGTCAGGTTCGGCGGCTGTTCTTCCGCTAGCGTTCCCATCCTTCTTCTTACAACCCTACTACGCCTTTAAAGCCTCGCCCAACCCTGATCTGCACCTACAGCCTCATTATCGAGAGCGCCTGCCCATCGAAAGCATGTTGGGCAAGGTTGCAGCCGGTTCAGACGCATTCATAACAGAAATTTATGCGGAGCAGATTGCAGCCATTCTGGCGTCCTGGAGCGCGGGGTTGCTACAAACTCCCGCTGATCTTGCGCCCATCACTAGGAGTCTGGCCTCTGACTTCCAAGGCTTTTCTCAATCCAACCCAACCATCACGAACACCCGCGACGACAAGAATCTTCGTGTTCTGCGCTGCCAATACCAGCAAGAGGCTCGACAGAGCGCGCAAGAATTCTTGGACGCATTCAGCCGAGAGGTAAGCCTATTCAAGCGGTTTCTAACCGCAGATTTCCAGATCACCGGTCTCAAAGGCTCGGTGCCTGGCCGGCTCTCGACGCAAGTGCGCTTCGAATGGGTGGGAGAAGGCGAGGGTTTCTATCGCGAACAACGGGTCGGTAATTGGAAACTGGAATGGACTGCTGCTTCGGCAGGTCAGTTCGAATTAATGCAATGGCACGCGCAAGATGAAGTTCGCAGCCGTTCTTTCAGACCTTGCTTTTTAGATATCACCGCCGCAGCACTGGGCGCGAATGCTTCATATTCATCTCAATTGTTGAGAGGCAGTGATTACTGGCGGACGGTTCTGGACGGCGCCAGCGGCATTGACATTTACGGACACAACGGCGTCTCAGTTGGCGATATCGATGGCGACGGCTTCGATGAAATCTATGTCTGCCAGGCCGCCGGCTTACCTAACCGGCTGTTCCGTAATCGCGGCGATGGAACATTTGATGACATCACCGACGTGTCCGGGACTGGTGTGCTTGAAAACACCGCCTGTGCTCTGATCGCCGATATCAATAATGACGGTCAGCAGGATCTGATCGTGGTGCGCACGAACGGGCCTTTGCTGTTCCTGAATCAGGGGGGAACCAGCTTCCGCCAGGCTCCTGACGCTTTCAAGTTTGCCAGCCCGCCTTTGGGAACTTTTACCGGGGCTGCCATCGCTGACTATGACCGCGATGGCTGGCTGGATATTTATTTCTGCCTCTATGCCTATTATCAGGGAACAGATCAATATAAATATCCGTTGCCGTACTTTGACGCGCAGAACGGCCCGCCCAATTTCCTCATGCGCAACAATCGAGACGGTACTTTCAAGGACGTGACCCAGCAGTCCGGCCTGAACCAGAACAACACCCGTTACAGCTTCTGCTGCGCATGGAACGACTTCAACAATCACGGCTGGCCGGATCTTTACGTAGTGAATGATTTCGGCCGCAAGAATCTATACCGCAACAACGGCGACGGAACATTTAGTGATGTTGCCGACCAGGCGGGCGTTGAGGACGTGGGTGCGGGCATGAGTGTGTGCTGGTTCGATGGCGATAATTCCGGGAAAGAAGAGTTGTATGTCGCCAATATGTGGACCGCTCCAGGAGAACGCATCGCCAGCCAGGAGAGTTTTCAGGAAAGAGCCGCCGACCCCATCCGTGCTCTATATCGCAAGCATGGGATGGGCAACTCTCTGCTGCGCCCTGATGCAAAGGGCAGCTTTCACGATGTCACGGCTGAAGCGGGCGTTGGAATGGGCCGATGGGCGTGGTCAAGCGACGCCTGGGATGTTGATCATGATGGGCGAAGCGATCTTTATGTAACCAACGGGATGATCTCCGGGCCATCGCGCCAGGATCTCAACAGCTTCTTCTGGAGGCAGGTCGTCGCCAATTCACCGAATATTGCAAAACCCTCGAACGATTACGAACAGGGATGGAACGCCATCAATGAATTGATTCGTGCGGACGGAAGCTGGAGCGGCTATGAGCGTAACGTCTTTTATGTGAATAATGGGGACGGAACATTCTGCGATGTTTCCGGCGCACTCGGCCTGGATTTTCTTGAAGATGGTCGCGCCTTTGCGCTCGCCGACCTTGATAACGATGGCCGGCTCGAGCTGGTTCTAAAGAATCGTAGTGGCCCCCAACTGCGAATTCTGAAGAACACCTTGCAGGATCTACCGTCTTCGATTTGTTTTCACCTGCGCGGCACGAAAAGCAATCGAGATGCAATCGGTACCATGCTGACCCTGCGCACGGAGACAGGCCAGCAGAGCCGCACGCTTCGTGCAGGTTCCGGCTTCTTGTCGCAACACAGCAAGGTTTTGCTCTTCGGGTTGGGAAAGAATGAACAAGCGATCAGTGCGTCCGTCCGTTGGCCCAGTGGGCTGGAGCAGGAATTCTTTGGTCTGCCGCCCGATCACAATGTATGGCTCGAGGAGGGCACTGACAAATTCAGCGTAAAGCCATTCGAATCGAAACAGAAAACGCAGTCTGCTGGCTCTCAACAATCGGAAGCCTTGCCGTCAACTGTTGAGACCTGGCTACTGGATCCTGTGGATGCGCCTGATTTTGCATTACCCGACCTTAGCGGACGAAAATATGCTCTAAGCGCTGCTCGCGGCAGGCCGGTTCTTCTTCATTTCTGGTCAAAGAAATCGGGAGACTGGAAACAAGATTTGAAGTTGCTCGATTCGGTCAGTTCCCAGGCGCAGGTGTTTGCGCTGAATATTGACGATCCAAACATAGACGATCCAAGCACAGACTTGAGTTTCGGACCCCGTCAGTCGGTGCCACTGTTGCGTTGCTCTGACGATATTGCGGCCATTTACAACATTGTTTTTCGACAGCTGTTTGATCGACATCGCGATCTCCCGCTCCCCACTTCATTTCTGCTCGACGAAGCCGGCCAGATCGTCAAGGTCTACCAGGGGACCCCAAACAAGGGAATGCTCGCAACAGACTTGGGTTCCATCCCGCGCACCCCTGCGGAGAGGATGAGTAAGGGATTGCCTTTTCATGGCACCATTTCTGGCCAACAGTTCCAGAGAAATTACCTGTCGTATGGATCGATTTTCTATCAACGTGGATATCTCGAACAGGCAGAATCAGCATTTCGCCAGGCTCTGCGGAATGATCCGGCAAGTGCTGAGGCCCGGTATGGAATCGGCAGTGTGCAACTCAAGCAGAACAAGCTGGAAGATGCTCGTGAATCTTTCAACCGGGCGGTCAAACTGCCCTCGAGCTACCCATCCACTCTACCCAACGCCTGGAATAACCTTGGGCTTATTGCAACTCGCCAGAACCAGATCGCTGAGGCGATTCCGTACTTTCAGGAAGCCCTGAAGCTGAGCCCCGACTATCCGGTTGCGCTGAACAATCTCGGCAACGCATTTCGTCAGCAGAAGCGATGGGAAGAAGCTCGCAAAGTTCTGGAACACGCGGTGGACGTGAATCCTGAGGATCCTGAAGCGAACTACAGTCTGGGGATGGTGTTCGCTCAGCTTGATCAGAATGAGCATGCCAACGAGTACCTGCAGCGTGCTTTGAAGTTCAGGCCTGTGTATCCTGAGGCGCTGAACAATCTTGGCATCCTCTACTTGCGCACCAGTCAGACCGAAAAAGCTGTGGCCAGTTTCCAGGAATGCATTCGAGTGGCGCCTGATTTTGACCAGTCATATCTGAATCTCGCAAGAGTGTATGCTTTGCAGCATAATCCCGAAAAAGCGCGTGCAGTTCTGCTCGACCTTCTGGCGCGGCGGCCAGAGAACGTCTCAGCCCAGGAACTGCTCCGCCAGATGCCATAGCTGGCAATTGCCTCTGTCGCGTCCTTATGCGATTCTCTCCTTGCAACCTGGAGGTGATCGATGGCTTGCAGCCCTGAAGTTTTGAAGCGCGTTCCCTTATTCGCCCTGCTCGATCCCGAAGAGACCTGCGTTCTGGCTGGCCAAGTCGAAGTAAGGACATTTGCCGCTCGCCAGCGTATCTACAAAATGGGAGATCCTGGCGAGAAAGCTTATGTCATGGTGTCTGGGCGGGTGCGTATTTCCACCGTGGACGAAGATCAGCAGGAAGTAGTGGTGGATGAACCGGGCTATGGCGAGTTCTTTGGCTTCGCTTCCATGCTGGAGCAGACACCGCACCACACCGACGCCATTGCGCTTGAGGAAGCCGTCTGCCTCGAGGTTGATCGGAACGACATTGCTGTTCTTCTGGAACGAAAGCCCATGGCTGGAATGGATATGCTCGCCGTGCTGGGCCGCCAGTTTCATGCCGCTCAACAGCTGGTTCGCGTGCGAGCCAATCGCAATGCGAACGAAATTATCGAAGAGGAAGCGACTTTCCCCGAACGCATTGCCGATAGCGTTGCGCGGTTCGGTGGATCATGGTCGTTCATAATTACATTTGCCGCTGTGCTTGTCCTCTATGCCGCATTGAACATCGTATTAAGAGGCAAGGCCTGGGATCCTTACCCGTTTATTCTTCTTAACCTTTTCCTTTCGATGCTTGCTGCCATTCAGGCCCCTGTCATCATGATGAGTCAGAACCGGCAGGACACCAAAGACCGCTTGCGTGGCGAACTGGACTTCGACGTTAATCGTCGGGCCGCGTCCGATATTCAGGGTCTGGCTCGGAAAATTAATCTTCTGTCGGAAAAACTTGGCGATATCGACGACTTGCTGCGCAAAGATCGACCGAATAACCTCTTTGCTCAACAGAACTTATAAGAGATCAAAACACACTTGAAACGCACCCTTCTGATCGATACCGATACCGCATCTGACGATGCGGTTGCCCTTATCATGGCGCTGCGCGCACCCGACGTTCAGGTTGCCGCCATCACCATGGTGGCCGGCAATGTCGGTGTTGACCAGGCCACACGGAATGCGCGTTATACAGTCGAGCTCTGCCAGGCCGATGTCCCGGTTTTCATAGGAGCAGAGAAGCCATTACTTCGTCCCTATCAGAACGCAACCTGGTTCCATGGTCGGGATGGGCTGGGAGAACACAACTACCCTGCACCCCGTCGGGCGCCCGAGAAAATGCACGCGGTCGATGCCATCATCGATACCATCGAAGCGAATCCAGGCCTGGTAATGGTCACACTCGGCCCACTCACTAACATTGCTTTGGCTTTAGCACGAAAGCCGGGCATCACTAAGAAAGTCTCTCGTTGTGTGGTGATGGGCGGCGCGCCTTGTTGTGAAGGAAACGTTACTCCGGCAGCGGAATTCAACATCTGGGTCGATCCCGAGGCCGCGCGTATGGTGTTCCTTAGCGGCATGCAGTGCGAACTCATTGGTTGGCAGCTCTCTCGTTTCGAAGCAGTCATCAACCAGCAGGATATCGATCGCATTCTCGCACTTAAAACGACTCTCGGGAATTTCGCGATCGAATGCAACAGCCACGCTCGTGACGCTTACAAGATACAGACTGGTGAAGATGGAATCTGCTTGCCCGATCCGGTTGCCATGAGCATTGCGCTAGATCCCACTATCGGCACCGAATGGAGTGAACACTATCTCGACGTTGAGACCACCAATGAACTCACGCGCGGCATGACAGTTGTCGACCGCTTGAACGTAGCCGATGACGAGCGCAATCGCGATACCTGGAAACAATCGATCGAGGCCGGTAGAAAAAAGATCTGCTGGAAGCTGGAAAATAAGAGGTGGAAGGAAGCCCTGCTGCAGGCGCTTCGCTAATCAGTGCTGAGCTCGCGCAAGCTCTCGAATCTGGTTGAGATAACCCACATACACCGGAATTGGAATGTCAGGTGAATCGCCGTCATTCAGGAAGTGCGCCAGCCGAATTTCCATCGGGATGGAGCTGATCACCTCGCGGAAGCGGGCCATCTTTAAAAACTTCACTTTCCAGATCTCAAGCATTAGCGAACGGAATTCCTCGCTGATAAAGCCGAGCTTGCGATTCTCCAGATAGATTCCATCGAAGTGGCGAGCAGCCAGCGCACTACGAACAGGATCTTCCGGTTTCGAAAATACGTACACCAATTGAAATAAGTCGGCCAGATCTCCCCACAGGACTTTTTCTTCGAAGGCGGCAAAACGAAATTTCTGCGTACCTCTCTGCTGCGCTTGTCGGGCGCGATCTCGTGGTTGCAGTCCATGCTTCCCGAGTTCTTCACTGAACCAGCGCAGCCGGTCGCGCATCAAGTTGTGACGCAAGAACTCGACCGCATAGGCGTTGGGAAGATAGTTGTCAGCATCCTCATCAAGCCGCGCGATCCACGGTTTCCAGTCACGCTGCTCAAATAAGCCAATCAAATTACGCAAGTCCTGGATGGTCGTGTCGGGGTGATATTTCACAGCCTGCCAGAAATGCTCGGTGGAGTCATATCCAGCTCCGTACAGCTCAATACCTTCCTCAATCGGATACCAGTTTGAAAGCACACGACCGGCAATTGACGGCGACGCGCTCCAGCAGTTCAGGGAATGCTTCCATTTCTCCTGGACCGCGAGAAATGCCTCCGCGTAACCCTGCGGCTTCGATTCCTGCGTCGCCAAGGTCGCGCTTTGCAGTTCATCGCTGGTGTGTGTCAGCAAAGCTTCCATGGGCCGCTCATCAATCATCGAAACTACCCGGCTTTCAATTCCTTCCCGCAACAGGTTTCGGGCAAGCTGTTCGCGACCGCCTGGGTCAAGCTTCCAACGCCTGCTTTGTGACTCAATATAAGGAAAAAGTTCGGCCAGCGACTTGAATTCAACAAACCCGTGTACGGCAAAAGTTACCGGTTTTCCATCTTTGAATATCACGGTGCTCGGCGTAACCAGAGCCTGCAAGGTAATCTGCTGCGCTTGCGAAAAGATTGTCCCCATCAAACCTAAAAATGCAAGAACCATAGAAAAGCGTCGTTTATTCTTCATTCCTGACCCTGCGGTACATGGCCGCAAGATATCTGTGGCCTTCACCGGCTCACTCCTAAAATGAACTTTACCCCCGGAACGGCCAATCCATTGCAATTTCAGCCCTGCCATCGGAAGGCCTCCGCTTGAGGCAGGCCGACATGGGCCAGCACGCGATTAGCGAACTCGCGCGCCAGTTCATCGAGTGAGGCAGGCCGGTAATAAAACGCCGGGATGAGTGGAAACACCGTGGCCCCGGCGTCGGCCGCTCGGTACATATTGCGGAGGTGAATTTTGTTTAGCGGCGTTTCGCGCACGCAAAGTACCAACGGCCGTTTTTCCTTGAGGCAAACATCGGCCGCCCGCTCGATCAATTGCGAAGCGATGCCGTTTGCAATACGAGCGAGGGTCCCCATGCTGCAAGGCAACACGATCATGGCATTCACGGGATATGAACCGCTGGCGACGTTCGCGGCGATATTGGAATTCTCCTGCTGCTTGATTTTGCGGGAAGGCTTGCCCACCAGTTGTGGTACCAGTTCACTTCGGCCTTTCAGTTTCAGTTCTTCGACCATTACCCGCAGGGCGCTGTCAGAGGCAATAAAGTTGACCGCCTCAATGCCCGCTTCCGCGTCCAGCAAAAGCAGTAACTGCTTCAGAAAGATTGATCCGCTGGCTCCGGTAGTAGCGACCGTAATGGTTTGGGGCGGATTAGGCGATTGCATTTTTGTCAAATGAGCATAGCGCGGAAACAGATCTCCGCGCTACTTGGCCCATGGGAACGATAGCTAACTTACGATCGCGGCGCACCCAGGCGCAGTTGCACGCTCTAGCGGGCGTCGGCCACGAAATCCGCTTAGATGATCAAAGCCACCGCCGAAAATACTTGCGCGAATACAACCAGGCTTTCCGGTCATACCAGCAGGCCTTGCATTCAGCAGACTTGGACGCCGCCATTCAATGCGCAGATATTCTCCTCGTAGGCGACTACCACGCCTTGCCCAACGCGCAACACTTCGCCGCCGAACTTCTTGAAAAGCGTGTCCAGCCTGGCGACCGTCCGGTTGTCCTCGGCCTGGAAACGGTTTTCGCTCGCGACCAGCGCATCCTGGATCAATGGTGGCGCCGTGAAATCGATTCTGATGAGCTTCGCCGGCGAATCCGGTTCGATGCCGAGTGGGGTTACGATTGGGAACCGGTTTTTAAGCTGTTGACTAGCGGCCGAGACCATTGCGAAGCCATTTACGGCCTGGATTGCATGCCGCGGGAAGATCTCCGGCGCATCGGCGCGCGTGATCGGCATGCTGCCCACAAAATTCAGGAAATTCGCGAACGCCATCCTCAAGCGGTCATCCTGGTGCTGTTCGGTGAGTCTCATCTCGCGCCCGCGCATCTTCCGCGCATTCTGAAAAAGCAAGTTCCTGACCAACGAATTCTCACTATCCTCCAAAACGTGGATCCCCTGTATTGGCAAGCGACGTCCGACAAAGCAGGGCCAATCACCGCAGTACAAGTCGAGTTCAACGTACTGTGCGTTTTCAACGCCACCCCGCTCGAGAAGTATGAGCATTATCGGCTGCAGCTTTCGCGCTGGTGTTGCGGCCGGGAGGAGCAGGCCGATGCCGCGCCTACTATTTACAACCTCATATTGAGTTTCGCTCGAATGCTGGGCATCGAGCGCTACTCGCCACACAACAGAACCCAGCCCCGGTTTTTGATGGACCTCTTGCCTGAGGTTTGCTCCACAACATCCGATCCCCAATTCCGGAAACTTCTAGGGTCGCGATTGAACGAGGATGCTGTCGATCGGCAGCTGCGCCGTCTGGAGGAGAGGGGCAGCCTTTATGTGCAACAGTTGAATCTATTGATCGTTCGTGAATTCAAGCTTTCCTCCGCAGCGGAAGAAGCTGCCCGGTTTCTGTATTACGCGTGTCAAGGATTAGGGCAGGACGCGACGGCTCGCGCTCAGGAAGACTTTTACTCTGAAGCAATGGAACATGCGCTCGCTTATTTCGGCTCGCGAATCCTTTGCGGCGGTAGGGAAGAGCTTTCGGAAGAAAGATCTGCTCTCGATCCCTCGGGCTCAGAATTTGCCGGCTGTCTAGTGGGTTATCAACTTTACGACAGCTACATCGACGGACGAATCAGCACACGCCGTTTGAGGCAACTATTCCTCACAAAATTGAACGAGCCTGGAACAGCCAGAGCACTTTTTCGCGAGCTTTCGGGCCAGCGATCCTCACCGCTCAGGCGCCGCCTACCGAAAACTTAACTTGTACAGGAGCTGCCGGGCATCCCTTGAGAAGGAAACTGGCAAGTATTTCTTGATTGCACTGCCATAGTGTCCCCGCGGGCCCATGCGGAGCGGCTGAATACAGGTTGAAAGACGTGCGTGAAAGTTCCACATCTTACCTGATCCACTTGTTTTGTTAATCTAAAGCCGCAAAGGTCAGCACAGATTGAACGCCGAATCGATCCGCAACATTCTCGAGAGCGTACGCCGCGGCAAAATTACTGCCGACGAGGGTGTCAGCCAGCTCCGTCATTTGCCTTTTGAAGACCTCGGCTTCGCCAAGGTGGACCATCACCGCGCGCTGCGGGTGGGCATGCCGGAAGTGATTTTCGCCCATGGCAAAAGCGCGACTCAGGTTCGGGAAATCTTCTTCCGCCTTGCAAAACACGGTGGCAATGTTCTGGCTACCCGCGCGATTGCGGACCAGTTTAAGGCGGTCAAAAAGAAAATTCGCCGCGCGGAGTATCGGCCGGAGGCGAGGGCCATCATTCTGCATCAGGACAAAAACATTTACGGCAAAGGCCGCATCGCCGTGGTCTGTGCCGGAACCAGCGACATCCCGGTTGCTGAAGAAGCTGTGGTTACGGCCGAACTGATGGGCAATGCAGTCGAACGTCTTTACGACGTCGGGGTCGCCGGAATTCACCGCCTGCTGGCGAATCGCAAGTCATTGACGCAGGCTCGAGTGATCATTGTGTGCGCGGGCATGGAAGGCGCGCTGCCCAGTGTGGTCGGCGGATTGGTCGGAGTTCCCGTCATCGCAGTTCCGACCAGCATTGGCTATGGCGCGGCCTTCGAAGGGCTTGCCGCTCTACTGGGAATGATGAATTCCTGTGCTTCCAACGTCAGCGTGGTGAACATCGATAATGGGTTCGGGGCGGGTTATGTAGCCAGTTTGATCAACCGGCTTTAAGACAGAAAGCAGATCGCGAACAGCTTACTTGATCTCCATCACTTCTTTTTCTTTCGCCTTGCTCATGTCTTCCATCTTCTTGATCTCATCATCAGTGAGCTTCTGAATCTCGTCCATCGCGCGCTTCTCTTCATCTTCAGTGATCTTTTTGTCCTTCATCGCTTTCTTGATCGCTTCATTTCCGTCGCGTCGAATGTTCCGAATTGCGGTGCGGTGCTCCTCCAGAACTTTGTGCAGGTGCTTGACCATGTCGCGCCGTCGCTCCTCTGTGAGTGGCGGGATCGGCACCCGGATGATTTTGCCGTCGTTCATGGGATTCAATCCGAGATCAGACGTGCGGATCGCCTTCTCAATTCCAGCCAGGGCCGTGGGATCAAAGGGTTGCACCGTAATGAGCTGTGGTTCCGGCGCATGCACGCTGGCAATCTGATTCAACGGCATCTGTGAGCCGTAGTAGTCGACCGAGACCGAATCCAGCATGTGTACCGAAGCCCGCCCGGTGCGTGTTGCCGCCATGGCTTTCCGGAAGTCTTCTACCGCCTTCTCCATCCGGTTTTTCAGTTGGGAATAGGTATCTTTCAGGCCGGGGATCGCAGCCATCGTCGCTTGCGCCATAGGGGCTCCTGTGAGGGGTCGAAAACGCTGAATTATAAACCCAGGGACACCGGTGTCACGCGCTCACCAGCGATCCGATCTTCTCTCCGCTAATGACCTTGCGGATATTGCCACGGTCGTTGAGGTTGAACACGATGATGGGAAGATTGTTGTCCTTGCAGAGCGAGATCGCCGTTGAATCCATGACCTTGAGGCCCTGCTTTAGGACTTCCATGTAACTGATCTCGGCGTATTTTTTGGCGTCTTTCACCTTTAACGGGTCTGCATCGTAGATGCCGTCAACCTTGGTGGCCTTAAGAATCGCGTCCGCCTTGATCTCCATCGCGCGCAGCGAAGCCGCGGTGTCGGTTGAGAAGTAGGGATTTCCTGTACCTCCGGCGAAGATCACGATCCGGTCCTTCTCCAGGTGTCGAATAGCGCGACGCCGAATAAACGGTTCTGCCACCTGATTCATCTCAATCGCCGACATCACTCGGGTATAGACGCCCTGCTTCTCCAGTGCATCCTGCAAGGCCAGCGCATTGATCACCGTCGCCAGCATGCCCATGTGGTCGGCGGATACGCGGTCCATATCTTTGGCCTGCTCGGCTACTCCACGAAAAAAATTGCCGCCGCCCACGACAATCGCGATCTGCACATCCAGCGTGTGGACGTCAGCCAGTTCCGCGGCGATTTCGTGAATACGAAGAGGGTCGACGCCGAAGCCCTGGGTTGCGGCCAGGGCCTCGCCGGAAAGCTTCAGCAGAATGCGTTTGAAAATCGGGGTTGTCATCTATCGCGATTCAAACACAACCGGACCTATGCACCACAAAATTACTTCGCAGGCGTAGCTTCGCCGCCATCCGCGCTGCCTTTTGTGAAAGCAACCGTCGCTCCAGCCTCGCCGACCTTGAATCTCGCGAACCGGCGCACTGCGATATTCTCGCCCAGCTTGCCAATTTTCGTCGCGATCAACTGTCCGATCGAAATGGTCTGGTCTTTGATGAACGGCTGCTCCAGCAGGCAGACTTCTTCATAGAACTTTTCCATCTTGCCTGCCACCATTTTCTCGGCGATGTTGGCGGGCTTGCCGCTGGCCATCGCCTGCGCGAGATAGATGTCTTTCTCGCGCTCAAAGTCGGCTTGCGTTACATCTTCCTTGCGGATAAATTTCGGGTCGCTGGCGGCAATGTGCATGGCGACGTCGTGAATCAACTCCTTGAAATCTTCCGTTCGGGCCACAAAATCGCTTTCACAGTTTACTTCCACCAGTACGCCGATTTTGCCACCGGCATGAATGTAGCTCTCCACCGCGCCTTCGCTGGTCACACGCGTTGCCTTCTTAGCCGCGACTGAGACCCCCCGCTTGCGCAGCAGTACAACTGCCTGCTCCATATCGCCTTTGGCCTCGGTCAGGGCCTGTTTGCAATCCATCATCGGCGCTCCGGTCTTTTCACGAAGCTCTTTCACTTGTCCTGCAGAAATATTCACAGTAGTTGTGCTCATAAATTAAAGTCGCTATTACAAACTTTGACCCGCGCTCCGTTACTGCGCGGGTCCAGAACCTCTAAGCCTCGTTTTGTGGCTTTGCCTGATCCTGGGAAGCCGACTGGCCGCGCTCTTGTACCCAAGAACCAGCTAATAGGAATGTGATCCAACGTGCGTTACGTCAGAAGTGTCTTCGTCCACCACTGCGGCCCGCTTGCGCGTGCCAGCCCCCAGCACGTCTTCCATGCTGATTTCTTCGTCGCTTGGTGCTGCGCCGCTCGCATCCACCGCGCCTTCCACCGGAGCCTCCGTGGCTGCTTGTTCTGCCTGAGCGCTGGCGATTCCCGCCGCCAGGTCGGCGGCTTGCTTGTCTCCCATCAGTTGCGCACCCTCAGCAACCGAATCGGCCATCTTGGAAGCGAATAGCCGGATCGCGCGTAACGCGTCATCATTTCCTGGAATAACGTAATCCACTTCAGTCGGGTCGCAATTCGTATCTACCACCGCAACTACAGGAATCCCCAACTTGCGCGCCTCGCGCACCGCAATCTGCTCTTTGTTTGAATCGATAACGAAAACCGCATCCGGCAGCCGGTTCATGTTCTTGATGCCGGCCAGGTTCGCCTGCAGGTGCTTGCGCTCGCGCTCGAGCTTAATCACTTCTTTTTTCGGAAGCAGCTCATAACGGCCGTCAGTAGCCATCTCGTCAAGTTCTTTGAGCCGCTTCACTGACTTCTGCACTGTTACCCAGTTAGTGAGAAGGCCGCCCAGCCATCGCTGGTTTACATAAAAACTTCCGCAGCGCTGCGCTTCTTCTGCAATCGCGTCCTGGGCCTGCCGCTTGGTACCCACAAAAAGTATGTATTTGCCGTCGGCGGCCAGATCGGCGATAAACTTCGACGCGTCCTTGAACATCTTCAGCGTCTTTTGCAAATCAATAATGTAAATTCCATTACGCTCACCGAAGATGAATTCCTTCATCTTGGGATTCCAGCGCTTGGTCTGATGCCCGAAGTGGACACCCGCTTCGAGCAACTCCTTCATGGTGATGTTAGCCAAACAACCTCCTTTTTTGGTCTGCATCCTTCGTTCGCTGCTGCGAACTCCAGATTGCTATTCCCGTCCCCGCACCTCACTTGCCAGGCACGGGAAGAATTGAACACCCAAACTCTACCGCTTGCTGTACTGGAACCGCTTTCGCGCGCCCTTCTGCCCGTACTTCTTGCGTTCTTTGCCGCGGGAATCGCGGCTGACTAGTCCTTCCGATTTCAACTTCTTGCGCAACTCAGCATTGAACAGCATGAGTGCACGCGCAATCCCCAGCTTTACGGCATCTGCCTGGCCGGCAACCCCACCACCTGAAACGTTGGCAGACACATTGAATGTGCTCAGCGTTTCCGTAGAAACCAGTGGCTGCTTGGCGCTTGAACGCTGCGACTGCGTCACAAAATACTCATCGAACGGACGCCCGTTCACCTTGAATTCGCCGCTCCCCGGGCGTAAATAAACTCTGGCGACTGAGGTCTTCCGTCGCCCTGTTCCGTAGTGTTGGACCGTCTCAGCCATTTCAACCTTTCTAAAAGTCTATGCCAGCGCCATTGCTGCCGGCTTTTGTGCTTCGTGCGGATGCTTGTCACCCCGGTACACTTTCAGTTTGCTGATCATCTGCCGGCCGAGCTTCGACTTAGGCAGCATCCGCAACACCGCTTGCTCCAAAATCAGTTCAGGCTTGCGCACCGCGCGCTTGCGGAACTCTTCCGTCCGCAGACCGCCAGGATAGCCCGTATAACGATGATAGGCCTTGCTTTCCGCCTTCAAACCGGTCAGCTTCACCTTCGCCGCGTTAATCACTATCACGTGGTCGCCGGTATCCAGAAACGGAGTGTACTTAGGGTTTTCCTTGCCCATCAGAACACGAGCCACTTGCGACGCCAGGCGCCCGAGCGTCTGCCCGTTCGCGTCGACCACATGCCATTTGCGCACAATTTCCCCCGCTTTGGGGAAATAGGTTGACATTCGGAGTCTCCCAGAAAATAAAAACGCAGATGAAAACCGCTCTGTACCCACAACAGCGCCGGAAGGCGCAGGAATCAGGCGGGCAACTGCAGGACCGCTAAAGCTTTAACCTAACGTAAACTGTAGCTTATTGTCAATAAACAAAGGACCACCACCGCCCTCGTTGACCCATGTAGCTGCCACATGCTATAAAAGCAAGTTTTGTGTGCCGGGTCAACGGTGTGCTTTTCCACATCATCGACCACGGTCAAACTATCCGACGCGGCCAAACTCAGCACCCGGTTCAGTCTTGCGGTGGAAGCGTGTTCGGAACACCGGTAATGCGTTCCTGGCAGCTGCCCTAAAACAGCGGCGGGGAACAGCCCGCCGGACGGTTGTTATCTGAACTCGTAAGTCATCCTGATTCAAAGTTCCCCGGAGGATCTGTATGCGCAACTGGTTCGCGAGCGTTGCGTTCCAAGGATGCCGTTTCGCCAAGATGCTTGCTCTTGCGGCGCTCACCCTGAGCGCTTCCGCTCTGTTTGCGCAAGAGGAGCAAGTCGGCGGCGAAGCCAACCTGAAGCTGCCCGATCTTTCTTCAGTCACCTTCCTCGGCGTGGACGGCCACAGGCTGCTGCTGATCGGAATTGTCTTTTGCCTGCTCGGCCTGGCCTTCGGATTGGTCATCTTCATGCGCCTCAAGAACCTCCCGGTTCATAGCGCCATGCTCGAAATATCCGAACTGATCTATGAAACCTGCAAGACCTACCTGATCACGCAGGGTAAGTTCCTGCTCATCCTGGAAGCTTTTATCGCGGTCATCATCGTGCTTTACTTCGGCGTTCTGCTCAAGTTCGAAGCGGCGCGCTTGGCAATCATCCTGTTATTCAGCCTGGTCGGAATCGCAGGCAGCTACGGCGTCGCCTGGTTCGGCATTCGCGTCAACACCTTTGCCAATTCACGTACCGCCTTCGCCAGCCTGCAAGGAAAACCTTATCCCCTGTATCAGATTCCACTCGAAGCCGGCATGAGTATCGGAATGATGCTGATCAGCGTGGAACTGCTGATTATGCTCTTCATCCTCTTATTCATTCCTGGCGACTACGCCGGCCCCTGCTTCATCGGATTCGCGATCGGAGAATCACTGGGGGCAGCCGCGTTGCGTATCGCTGGCGGCATCTTCACCAAAATCGCCGACATCGGCTCTGACCTGATGAAAATCGTCTTCAAGATCAAAGAAGATGACGCGCGTAATCCTGGAGTGATTGCCGATTGCACCGGAGACAACGCGGGCGATTCAGTCGGTCCTTCGGCGGACGGATTTGAAACCTATGGCGTCACCGGGGTTGCGCTGATCACTTTCATTCTGCTGGGGGTGAAGGACACTGAGGTGCAAGTGCAGTTGCTGGTGTGGATCTTCGTCATGCGCATCATGATGCTGATCGCCAGCGCGGTGGCTTATTTCCTGAATGGCGCTATCGCCAAAGCAAAATACGGTAATGTCACGCAGATGAACTTTGAGGCGCCCCTGACCTCGCTGGTCTGGATCACATCGGCGGTTTCGATCGCACTCACTTATCTAATCTCGTCATTGATCATTCCCATGCTGGGCGGTGATGCTTCGCAGTGGTGGAAGCTGGCCACGATCATCTCCTGCGGCACGCTGGCTGGAGCGGTTATTCCGGAACTGGTGAAGTCGTTCACTTCCACTGAATCCCGTCACGTCAAAGAAGTTGTAATCTCCGCCCAGGAAGGCGGCGCATCGCTCGACATCCTTTCTGGCTTCGTGGCCGGCAACTTCAGTGCTTACTATCTTGGTTTTTCGATGGTCATCCTGATGTCGATCGGTTATTACGTCAGCACCATGGGACTCGGGCAATTGATGGTTGCCGCGCCGGTCTTTGCGTTCGGACTGGTGGCATTCGGGTTTCTGGGCATGGGTCCTGTAACCATCGCGGTCGATTCCTATGGCCCCGTGACCGACAATGCCCAGTCCGTTTATGAGCTGTCGCTGATTGAGAGCGCGCCTGATGCTGCCCAGGTAGTGCAGGAAAAGCTGAACGCTAAAGTCGATTTCGAGCGCGCCAAAGATTTACTGGAAGCGAACGACGGTGCAGGGAACACCTTCAAAGCGACCGCCAAGCCGGTGCTGATCGGAACCGCTGTGGTCGGTGCGACCACCATGATTTTCTCCATCATCATGGCCCTGACTAACGGCATGACCGAAAATGTCGACAAGCTCTCTCTATTGCACGCTCCGTTCATGCTCGGGCTGATCAGCGGCGGCGCTATGATCTACTGGTTTACGGGAGCGTCAACTCAGGCGGTAACTACCGGCGCCTATCGCGCAGTCGAGTTCATTAAAGCGAACATCAAGCTGGAAGGCGTCGTGAAAGCTTCTATCGCTGACAGCAAGAAAGTGGTCGAGATCTGTACTCGCTATGCCCAGAAAGGTATGTTCAATATCTTTCTTGCCATTTTCTTCGCCACCCTATCATTCGCATTCGTTGAGCCCTTCTTCTTTATCGGGTATCTGATTTCGATTGCCATTTTCGGTCTTTACCAGGCCATCTTCATGGCTAACGCAGGCGGCGCCTGGGACAATGCCAAGAAAATCGTGGAAGTCGAACTCAAGCAGAAAGGCACTCCCCTGCACGATGCAACCGTGGTCGGCGATACCGTTGGCGATCCCTTTAAAGACACGTCGTCGGTTGCTCTTAATCCTGTAATCAAATTCACCACGCTGTTTGGATTGCTCGCCGTGGAGTTGGCTGTCTCGCTGACTCGGCAGCAGGGAGCAGGCCTGGCTCACGGCCTGGCGCTGGCCTTCTTTCTGGTCTCGTTCTTCTTTGTATACCGGTCTTTTTACGGGATGAGGATCGTTAAGGAGCCTGTCTAAACCGGCCTGATTTTCAAATCCGCGTAGCCTCATGGAACCGCGCAAGAGAGTAAGCTAGAGATCAAGGAGACTTTCTATGGCAGACAGCAAGCTTGCACTCTGGGTCCGACTTGAAGCAAAACCGGGAAAGGAAAAAGAAGTGGAAGATTTCCTGCGCGGCGGGCTTCAATTAGTGGAGCGCGAACCGGCGACCCTCAGCTGGTTTGCCATCCGCCTGAATACTTCAACCTTTGGTATTTTCGATACCTTCCCGGACGAAAACGGACGCCAGGCGCATCTCCAGGGTGCGCTAGCCGCCGCCCTGATGCAGAAAGCCGGAGAACTGCTTGCCAAGCCGCCCTCCATCGAAAAAATCGACGTAATCGCTTCCAAATTGTGCGAGCACCAGGCGCAGAAAGTAGCCTGACGCCGGGCATCGGTTCGCGGCAGGTTCTGACATGCCCTTGAGCTTGTCTGCCATCTGGCAAAGCAAAGGACGGATGCGCGGCGGTTCTGAATCGCTGGGCTTCTTATCAATCTCGCGATCCACAACGACAGATTTGGTGGTGTTGGTCACAACGGAACCTCTTCTCACAATGTTGATCGGTTTACTGGCGGTTGCCTTCGCGTGATTATGAGCACGGCTACCCATGCACCGAAAACTACATCAGATGTCAAGCAAAAACCGGGCCACCATTGCGGAACACCGGGGTTGTCGATGAAGAAGTGACGGACGAAGTCAAAGACGCCATGACCGACAAGAGCAGCCACCACCAGCCAATAGCTCCCCTTGAAGCCCGCAACGGCAAACAACACGAAAACGCCTGCAATGATGCTTTCAACGATCAGCGTGCGGGTAGAAGCCCCAATCACAGCGAACAAGGCATAGTAGGACGCGATCACGATTAATACCGTTGGATAGAATGCACGCTCACGGTCAAAACCGATGACCGCCGCAAAAGCAGCCACAGCCAAAGTCAGCATCACACCGATTAGGTATTCCATGTTCCAGCCCTCCAGTGGTTTGTCCTACAAAAAACGCCATCACCGACGCGGCTTTGGGAGATTATGGCGCATCAGACAGGCTGACGATTATAGGGGTGTGGTCAGATGGTTTCTCTTGCCCGCGAGGTTCCTTGTCAATTTCGCAGCTTTTCAGTCGATCTGCCAGTGTTGGTGATAATAAGAAGTGATCGATCCGTATACCTCGATTGTTTTGGAACGCCTGCCGAAAATAATCCCAGAATGTGAAGTGTCCTATTTCGCCCGCGTGCAACGACCGGAACGCATCCGTATAGCCAATTTGCAACATCGCACGATAGCGGGCACGCGCCTCCGGCTGAAACAAAGCATCGTGCGCCCACGAAGACGGCTTGTGACAGTCGATGTCCTCAGGAATCACGTTAAAGTCGCCGCCGATTAGGGTCGGCACATCGTCCTGTTTCCACCTGACCATCTGCTGAATCAGCCGATCCAGCCAAGCTAGCTTGTACACAAACCTGTCACTCCCTACGGGATTCCCATTCGGCGCATAAACATTGACGATCCTGATGTCCCTGATGATTACCTCCAGGAAGCGGGCATGACTATCGGAGTCGTCTCCGATGAGAGCCTTAGCAATCGTCTTTATCGGATGTCGCGATAGAATCGCAACCCCGTTATAGGCTTTCTGGGTTACCGCTACACCCTCATAGCCAAGCGACTGGAAGGCTTCGGACGGGAACTCTGTCCCCTTCAATTCTTGCAGCAACAATACATCCGGTTCGTAGGCTTTCAGCCACGCGGTGACATGGGTCAGCCGAGAGCGAACAGAATTCAAATTCCAGCTAGCGACCTTAAACATCAACCCACATTTTACCGTTTGGGGTACGAGGGCAGTCATTGGTGGAGCGACGCGAGCTACTTCAAGCTAGTTGCCGCGTCAAGTTGACCGCTCCGCGCCTTCTCTTAGATGATTGTGACGCATGGACGTTGAACGCATCATTGACGACATCGAGCAGCTACAGGAAATGTTCGAAGCGCCCGACATTCGACCACTCAGCGCAAGCGACATCTCTGCGGCAAATCGAAGGCACGACCAGATGCTCGCCCATAGCCCTTGGTTTAAGCTGTGGCAGAATTATGGTATCTGCTGCCGATCTGGATCTCCGGTAATCCAACTACCTGAATAGAGAAGTAAACCCGTTCCGATGCGAGGAATGAGTTCGGTGCTTACGTGACGAATCGCCGGAATAATAGCGAGGAGGGTGCCCACCCGACCAGAATTGCTATGGCACTTGAGCATCTTTCGACCCGGGCCGCGCGGGAAGAGCGAACGGCATTGCTCGTTGCTGCGGCACTGAGTCGGGACAGGCTGCTACCCTCGCCGGAGGAAATTGAAAGAAAGATAGCAGGCGATTGATCTTCAGGTGCCCTCTTTGGGTCCAAAACGTATACGTCTGAAACGACGAGCAGGGTGAAACACGGGGCGAAAGCCCGCGAAAAATCGAGCCGCTGTTCGCAGCCTTTTGAGACGCCGTGTGGAATCCTGTCAGAAACTCCAAAACCAACATCTCCATCCTGAAAGACGCCAAAGCCGAGTACGCGAAGCTGCAATAATTTGTATGCTTGGCTCTCGACGCGGATTTACTATGGGACTGTTTCCGTTACCGGAGTTTGCTTCAATCGAAGCGATTTCACGAACTCCTCAGAGTTCGAAACCCAACCGAAGAGCATTTGCATGGTCAAAAGTGATGCCTCGTGGTTGCTTCTCGGAAGGTCATTGCCGATGGGCTCTCCCATACAGTCTTCCAAGAGCACACACGAGTAATCTCGGAACATCGCATCCCTCACCGTAGATTCCACACATACGCTTGTCGTACATCCTGTGATGATGAGGTATTTGACTCCGAGGCTCTTGAGCACTTCGTCCAATTCCGTTTCGAAAAACCCGCTGAATCGGTGCTTATAGACAATTGTGTCCTCGGTCTTAGGCTTCAGTTCTGCAATGATGTCCGTATTCCATGTATCCCGAATGAGGAATCTTCCCTCAGTGCCGTCAGGGGCTGACATCTTTTGCCCCACCCCGAAGTGCAGATGCCGAGTCCGGTTCGGTGAATCAACGGTACCCAAGTCTGAGAGGTCGGGCCTAAAACCCATTTTCAAGTAGACAATCGGGATTCGGACATTGCGGGCTGCTCTAACAGCCTTTGAGGTCGCATACACCGTAGCTTGAATCATCGA
>Ga0310810_10000031_pt1 | contig 179593 bp, 159 predicted proteins | sample NCmetagenome_FD_207641 | JGI IMG/M metagenome (GOLD analysis project Ga0310810, IMG submission 207641) | Soil microbial communities from experimental microcosm in Duke University, North Carolina, United States - NC | ecosystem: Engineered > Artificial ecosystem > Soil microcosm > Unclassified...
CGTGCGGACGACCTCGTGGGCCCGGTCGGCCTTCCCGGAGGGCGTGTCGGCCTGGAGCTCGGGGAATCCGAGGAGTTCGTCGCGTCCGCCGATCACGCAGCCCAGCCCCTGGAGGAGGAGCAGCGGGAGCGCGTGGCGTCCGAGGGTGTTCATGGCCCAGGGACAATATCGGGGACCCGGAGCCCCCTCGCAAGGCGGCGTTAACGTTGCATGAACGGCGACGCTCTTTCGTTGCGGGGCGGCCGTCCGGATGCGACCATGGAGAAAGCCTTGATAAAGGAGATCCCGCCATGGTCCAGCCCATCCCGAACGGCTATCACTCGGTGACGCCGAGCCTTACGCTGAAGGACTCCCAGAAGGCCATCGACTTCTACAAGAAGGCGTTCAACGCGAAGGTGCTCGACCTGTTCCCGAACCCGGTCGGGAAGGGCATCATGCACGCCGTCATCCAGATCGGAAATTCGCTGATCATGATGGGCGACGAGGCGCCGGGGATGTCCGCCAAGAGCGCCGAGACGCTGAACGGGTCGCCGATCTCGCTCTACGTCTACGTGCCGAACGTCGACGAGGCGTACAAGCAGGCGGTGGACGCGGGCGCCGTCGCGACGATGCCGGTCATGGACATGTTCTGGGGCGACCGCGCGGGCAACCTCAAGGATCCGTTCGGCTACACCTGGATGATCGCGACCCACCAGAAGGATCTCACGAAGGACGAGATCAAGAAGGGCGCCGAAGCCTTCTTCGCCCAGTTCGCGAAGAAGTAGGGTCGCTTAGCGGCGGAATTCTTCGGCCTTCTTCTTCGCCTCCGCGAAATCGACGGCCCAGCCCGCCTCGCCCCCGGGATAGAGCTCCACGGCCTTCGTGAAGTCGCCCGCGGCCTTCGCGTAGTCCGCGGCCGCGCCCGGGCGGTCGCCGTTGGCCTCGTGCAGGCGTCCGAGCCGAAGCCGGACCTGCGCGCGGTCCGCCCGGTACCACGCCACGGTCGGGGCGAGCCGGATGGCCTCCGAGTAAGCGTCGTCGGCCTTCGTAAGATCGTCGATCGGCGCTTCGCCGCGCTGGATCCGGAGGAGCGACCGCTCCCGAAGCACGTCCGCCAGTTTGCTCCAACGCACAGGGGTCGAACGGGCGATGCGCGCGGCCTCGGTGAAGTAGCGCGCGGCCGTCGTGTAGTCCGGAATCGCGTCTTCCCCGCGGTTCGCGCGGCGGCTCGCCCGCGTCGCAACGAGCTGGCCGACGCCATCCCAGGTGCCGTCTTTGGTGGGATCCCGCTTCAGGGACTCGAGATAGGCTTCTTCGGCGGCCGCGAAGGCGGGGAAGGGGTCCTTGCCCTGCCGTTCCAGGAGGCGGGCCCGCTGGCCGTTGAGAAGACCCAAGTGGGACCAGAAGGTGTACGCGTCCTTCCAGCGGCCCAGCGCGTCGCGGCAGGTTTTTTCCGCCTCGTCCAGCGCCCGCTCCGGATCCCGCTTGAGGTCCAGAAGATAGATCATTTTCAGGATCCGGATGTTCGCGAGGAGATCCCAGGTGCGCAGGAAGTCCCGGTTGTACTGGAGGGCCCGCGTGAGATCCTCTTCCGCCGCGCCGATGGCGGAGAGAGGGTCCTGTCCGCGGTTTCGGAGAGTCACCGCCCACTGGCGCTGGGCTTCCGCCCGGCCAATCCGGTAGGGGATGTATCCCTGGTCCTTCGCAATCGCTTCCGCATACAGGTCGAGGGTTTCGCGGTAGAGCCGCGCGGTCTCGTCGGCGCCCGCGTCCCGCATGGCCCGGCCGTTGGTCAGGCGGACGATCTCGCACAAGGCGGCCCAGGCTTCCTCCAGGGTCGGCTCTTTCCGGATCGCCTCCTCCAGGAGGCTCCGCGCGTCCTTGAAGTCCTTGCGGCAATACGCCAGGAGCCCTTTGACGGTCAGGACGTGGGCGTCGCTGATGTGCGCATCCCGCCGCTCGCGGAGCTGGCGCTCCAGGGCGCTGCAGTCCCGGAGGATGCCGTCCCGGATGCGGAGCAGCTGGCTCCTCTCGCCTTCGACCTGGCCGGGTTCCGGAAGCGGCGTCTCGCGGGACGCCTGGCCGCTGACGCGTCCCTCGGGCAGGCGGCTCGCCTCGGCCAGTGCCCGGTCCATGCCGGAGCCGTAATTGTTGGCGAGCAGCACGGCCCGCTCGTAGAGGGACGGAGCGTACTCGGGGTCCTTCCGCAGCGCCCGCTCCTGGCAGTCGAGCGCCTTGGCGTCCTCCATCAGCGCCCGCTGCATCCGCCCCATGAGGTACTCCACTTCGGCGGACTCCGGCACGCTCTCGAGCGCCTGACGGTAGCTCGTCTCCAGGCTCGCGGCGAAGTCCTTCATGGCGTCGTTGGCGCCGGCGCGCCGGAGCTTCAGCGCCGCCTCGAGGGTCGTGCGGGAGTGCTCGCGCAGGAGCGCCAGGCGTTTCTCGCGCTCTTCGAGCCGTCGCGATTTCTCCCGGGCGGCGCTGCCGACGCCCAGCGCGGCCAGGAGGACCGCGACGCCGACGACCGCGAGCACGCGGGCGAGGGGGCTTTTCTTCAGCTTCCGGTAGACCCGGACTGTGCCCTGGATCGGCCGCGCTTCGATCGGCGCCCCGCCGAGATGCCGCTTCAGATCGTCCGCGAAGGCCCGGGCCGTCGGGTAGCGTCGCTGCGGATCCTTCTCCAGGGCCTTCAGGGCCACGGTCTGGAGATCCTCCGGCACGTCCGGGTTCAGCGAGCGCGGCGGGACGGGATCGTCGCGCACGATCCGGGTATAGACCTCCATGAGCGTCTCGCCGCCGTGGGGGAGACGGCCCGTCAGGATCTCGTAGAGGATCACGCCCAGCGAGTAGACGTCGGTCTGCGGCGAGATGTCCTTGACGCGTCCCTCGGCCTGCTCGGGAGCCATGTACAGCGGCGTGCCCAGCGCGGCGCCGGTGCGGGTCAGCTGCGAGGTGGAATCCACCAGGTGGGCCAGGCCGAAGTCCACCACCTTCGGCTCGCCTGCGGTCGTGACCAGGATGTTGGAGGGCTTCAGGTCCCGGTGGACGATGCCTTTCTCATGGGCCGCAGCCACGCCGCGCGCGGCCTTCTCGAGGAGCGCGATGAGCGCCGTCCGTCCCAGGCGCTTTTCCCTCAGGATCTCGAAGAGCGGGCGGCCGTCGACGGCCTCCATGACCAGGTACAGGCGCCCCTCGGACTCGCCGACATCGTAGACCTGGACGACGTTGGGGTGGGAGAGGCTGGCGGTCGTGTGGGCTTCGCGCCGGAAGCGCTGGCGGGCGACCTCGCTCATGGTCACCGCGGGTCGCGGGACCTTCAGCGCCACCGTGCGGTGGAGCTCCTTGTCCTGGGCGCGGAACACGATGGCGGCGGCGCCTTCGCCCAGGCGCTCGAGGATCTCGTAGCGGGGGATTTTCGGGAGCTCCGACGGCGCGGCCGCCGAGAAGTATCCCGCGGTGGTCCGGAGGCGTTCGTGCTCCAGGAGGTCCCGGCGCAGCTGCTGCTTCCAGTCCTCAGGAGGCGAAGAAGGCATTCCACTCTTCCTCGAGTTCCTCGGAGCGGGACACGGTCTGCGAGAGCTGCGCGCGGATCTCCCTTCGGAACAGCTCCCGGACGTCGGCAAGGTAATGCTGCACGTCGATCGGGGTCAGGTCCAGCTTTTCGGCGATGGAGGCGTAGGTCTGCCGGCCTCCGGGAGGGACGTTCAGGTAGTACTCCTCGAAGGCGCGGAACTTCTTCTCGTGGCCGCTTTCCTGCAGGACGCTCCGGACCCGCTCGAAGGCCTGATCGATGACCGCCTCCCGCCACTCCTTCTCGAACGCCTCCTCGGGCGTGGCGGAATGCGGGTCGGCGACGAAGAAGCCGGGGCCGTCGAGGGTCAGGATCGTGTGCCCGCCTCCTCGCTTCAGACGGGCGAGCGCCTCGTCGTGGTGCTGGACGAAATGGCGGAGGAGCGACTTCAGGAAGGAGCGGAAGCTTCCGCGTTCCGCTTCGTAGCGCTGCAGCGCCTGCGGGTCGGCGAGCCAGAGGAAGAAGGCCTGGGTGAGGTCCTTGGCGTCTTCATTGGATTTGGCCCAGGCGACCCGAAGGTAGTGATAGACGGGCTTCCAGTAACTGCGACAGAGGTCCTCGAGGCCGCCGCGACGGACCTCCGGGGAAGGGTCGCAGGCCCGCTGGATGACGCCCCAGGCGGTCTGGATGAAGTGCGCGTCCTGTCCGCCCAGACTCGTATCCTGGTGTTTGGCTCCCATGTGATTCGTCTGATCATACCACGACGGGGGAGCCCGGCCGGCCGTGCGGAGATTCGCCGAGGGGGACGCTTGCCATTGCGGAGAAAGAGCGTATAATATCCGCATATTATGCGGAGAATAACCTACATCTACAATCGGCCGGCCTGGCCGACGTTCCACTGGGATTCGCCGTCGCTCCTCGAGCTCCTGTCCCGCGTGCGGCTGCGGCAGGGGCGGCTCCTCGGGCGGATGCAGACCCTGGGGTTTCCCCAACGGGAGGCGGCGGAACTGGAGACGCTGACCCAGGACGTGGTGAAGTCGAGCGAGATCGAAGGCGAGATCCTGAAGCCCGAGCAGGTGCGCTCGTCGATCGCGCGGCGGCTCGGGATCGACATCGGCGCGCTCCAGCCGTCCGACCGCCGGGTCGACGGCGTCGTGGAGATGAGCCTGGATGCCACCGGGAAGTTCACGGACCCCCTGGACAAGGCGCGTCTCTTCCGCTGGCACCACGCGCTCTTTCCGGATCCCGGTCCGCGCATGATCGTGGGCGCCTGGCGCGACGACGCCAAGGGGCCCATGCAGGTGGTCTCCGGGGCCATCGGTCGCGAGCGGGTGCATTACCAGGCGCCGGCGGCGGAGCAGGTGGACCGCGAGATGGCGACCTTCTTCGCCGGGGTGAACCGGAGCGGCGACGCCGACCCGCTCCTGAAAGCGGCGCTGGCGCACCTGTGGTTCGTCACCATCCATCCGTTCGAGGACGGCAACGGCCGGATCGCGCGCGCGATCGCGGACTGGGCGCTGGCCCGCTCGGAGGAGAGTCCGCGGCGCTACTACAGCATGTCCGCGCAGATCCGCCGGGAGCGGAACGACTATTACGACATTCTCGAGCGGACCCAGAAGGGGACGCTCGACGTGACCGAGTGGCTGCGCTGGTTCCTGGCGTGCATGGATCGGGCGATCGCGGGCGCGGAGGCGTCGATCGGCGGAGCGCTCCGCAAGGACCGCTTCTGGAGCCGCTACGCGGCCGAGGTCGGCAACGAGCGGCAGCGGCAGATCCTCAACCGGCTGATCGACGGCGTCTTCGAGGGCAAGCTGACGTCGTCAAAGTGGGCGAAGATGACGAAGTGCTCCCAGGACACGGCGGGGCGGGACATTCAGGCGCTGATCGACGCGGGCATCCTGGTCAAGGACGGCGCCGGCGGCCGAAGCACGAGCTACTCGCTGAAGCCGGGGATCCTCGACGAGGCCTGACGCTACTTGTCGACGTGCCGGCAGCCTTTGGACGGCTGCTCTTTCCGCTCGACGGCAATCGACCCGTTCCGGCCGAGGGTCACGCTCATCGCCGTGACCTGCTTGCGGGAGCACGCGATGACGCGGATCAACTCCCCGTCGCCGTCCTTCTCGTTGCATCCCGAGGGGACGACCTGGGTGATGCTGCCCGTGGCCTTGAAGCCCTCGCCCTCGGGCGTGACCGTGATCTCTCCGATCTCGGGGCGATACGGTCGTTCCGTGATCTCGATGTAGACACGGATCACCTCCCGGGCGCGTTCGGGACTGTCGATCGGCTGCTTGGAGGCCGCGACCCATTCGGGGAGCAGCCCGGCGATCGTCTTCGTGACGCCGTCGGCGCCCGTGAAGGCCCACCACCCGTCGCGCAGGTCGACGACGACGGAGCGGGGGTAGCGGGACTTGAGGGAGTCGTAGACGCGGACCCAGGGGAAAAGGGGAAACGTTTTCGCCTTCGCGTCCGCGGGCGACGTCCAGTCCACGCCGTCGCGGTCGGCCTTGGTCATCTTCGAAAGGATCGCCCGAGCCTTCGCGTCCTCGTCGTCCTGCGCGGCCGGACACAGCGCCGTGAGAGCGATCGCCATCCAGGTCGACGAGAAGAGATTCATCAGTGCCTCCGTTGGATCATGTTGATTAGACGCTGCCGGAGAGCCCGAACGTGCGGACCGAAATGGCCGCTCCGGCGATGATATGATCCAAGGGTGAAGAGCAGGACGTGGCCTCTTTGGGTCGGTGTTGCGGTCTTCGCCGTCGTCATCGGCTGGATGAGCGGCGTCTTCGTCCAGCACCTGCGAGTCCGCCGCCTCCTTCGCGACCTGCGATCCAATGTGGAGTACTATCGGCCTCCGTCCTTCCGAAAGACATCGCGGACGCTCGATACCCTCGCGGACATCCAACGTCATGGCTGCCGCGCGCTTCCCGTCATCATGGACGAACTCAATCCGGAGGCGCCGGCGGCCTACCTGGAGGGGCTCAGCACGGTCTTCAACGAGATCATCTACAGCGATCAATGGCCGAGACCGGAAACGAACCTCTACAACCTGCAGGTCTCCGAAGATGATGAGCCCGCGGAAGTGCGTCGGAAGTGCGAGCGCCTGCGCCGCTGGTGGGCGCAGGAAGGGAGCACCTACCACCAAAGCTGGCGCTTCTGGAGCAGCGCCTGCGGGACCCATCGATAGGGAGCCGCCATCAGCGATAACGGACATTATCGACGATAGAGCACGGAACGCACGCAACGGATGTTACGGAGCTCCGGGGCTGGGCGACGGCGGCGGAGGATTCGACGGCGGGCCGGCGACCCAGGCCAGGAAGAGCTGGTAGCCCAACGTCAGCACTGTCGCGCCGACGAACATCCCCAGGATCCCGCCGGACGCCATCCCGCCCAGGGCGCCCAGCAGCACCACGGGCATCGGCGCGTCCACGCCCCGCCCCAGCAGCAGCGGCTTCAGCACGTTGTCGATCAGGCCCGCCAGCAGCAGCAGCACCGTGTAGACGATCGTGAGCGCCGTTCCCTGCTGGCCGCTCGACCAAAGGTAGATGACCGCCGGAATCGTGACCAGCACGGTCGGTACCTGGGCGATCGCCAGGACGAGCGCGATGAGCGACAGGATCCCGGCCGCCGGCACGCGGGCGGCCAGGAGCAAGAGCCCGATGATCATCGACTGGATGAACGCGACGCCCAGCACGCCCTGCGCGACCGTGCGGACGGTGGCGATCGACAGGCTCGCGAAGCGCTCCCCCCGCTCGGGGCCGAGGATGCGGCTGAAGATCGTGACGGCGCTGCGCGCCCCGGACGGGGCGTAGGCCATGAGGATGCCGGCGACGATCAGCGCCGCCACGAGGAGCAGCAGGTCCACGCCGATGGCGGCCACCAGCGAGAGCGCGCGCCGGGCGAGTTCGCCGATCTTCGGCTGCAGGCTCTGCACGAGACCCGGCAGGTCCGAGTGGGCCTGCGACCACACGTCGTAGGCGCGCGGTCCGACGAGCGGCCAGCTCCGGACCTGCTCCTTCGGCGCCGGGATCTCCAGGGTGTTCTCCTGCACGCCCCGGATGACATAGCGCACGGAGTCCCCGAACGAGCTCATCAGCAGCGCGGTGGGCACGATGATCAGCGCGACCGCGAGGACGACCAGCAGGGTCGACGCCAGCCCCTGCTTCCCGCCCAGGCGGCGGCCGAGCCATTGCTGCAGCGGATACAGCGAGACCGCCAGGATCAGCGCCCAGGCCATCAGGCTGAGGAACGGCGAGAACACGCGGTAACAGAGCAGCACCAGGCCGGCGAGCAGGCCGGCCTTGATCAGGACGTCGAGGAGGCGCGCCTGCAGGCGCCGCTCCAGGTCCTCCGGAATCGGGACCGGCCCGGGCGGCGGCGAAGACCCTTCCATCTCCATCTCGCCCTCTTACGCGACAAGCGATCGCGCCGCCGGACACCCGCTCCCGCGATATAATCAGGCAACGACCGGGACGAGCCATGGGACGGGAAATCGTCTATTGCGAAGGCTGCGGCAAGAGGCTCACCGAGGACGACTTCAGCCGCGGCAAGGCCCAGGACCACGAGAACCGGCCGTTCTGCTCCACCTGCCGTCCCATCACGGCCCCTCCCCCTCCTCCGCCGCCGCGCCCCGAGGGACGCGGCACCGAGCGCCGCAGCGGGACTGGCACCGTGCGGAGGCGAGGCGCCACCGAGCGGGTCCCGTTCGCCCAGCCCCCTGCGGCGCCGCCGCCGTCGCAGGCCGGCGGGTCGAAGATCGCCCTCTACGTCGGCGGCGTCCTGGCCGCCGTCATCCTGATCGTCGTCGCCCTCTCGAGCGGCGGCCGCGAACAGGCCCCGTCGCCGCCGCCCGACCCCGTCGTTCCGGTGCATCGCCCCTCCCCGCTCGAGGTCGCCGAGGAGCGCCTCCGCGAGCTCGAGGCCTTCGCGATGCCCGGCGCCGACCCTCAGGCCATCCTGACCCGCTGCGAGCCGCTGCGCGCCGTGCTCCGGGGCACGCCGCTCGAGGCGCGTTTCAAGCGCGTCGAAGCCGCCGCGCAGGAGCGGCTGAAGGAGCAGGAGCGAGCGCTGGAACTGGACCGCGCGCTCGCGGCGATCCGCAAGATCATCGCCGAGGACGCGAGCTACGCGCGGCGCGCGGAGGTCGAAGCCCTCCTCGACTCGGCCCTGAAGCAGGCCGGACCGCGCCTCGCCGAAGTGCAGCGCCTCCAGTCGGAATACCGCCGCCTCTGGGAGGAGGAATCGAAACGCCGGGAGGCGGCCAAGAAGCCGCCCCCCAAGAAATGGTCGGACCTTTTCCTCCTGGCCAACAACCGCATCCAGGCGAACGACTACCCGGGCGCGAAGGTTCTCTACCTCGAGGGGATGGCCACGCTCCCGGAAAAGCGGCCCGAGGACATCGCGCAGCGCGCGGTGTACTGCATCGGGCTCTACAACCTGGCGTGCATCTACTCCGTCGAAGCCGCCGCGCTCACGGGTCAGGCCCGTCGCCAGGCCGTCGACGATGCCGTCAAGCACCTGGACTGGGCGCTGCGCAGCGACTACGGCCGATTCCGCTGCCCCTGCCACCCGCAGACCTTCGGCTTCGGCCACATGGCCGAGGACAAGGACCTCGAGGCCGTGCGGGCGGACCCCCGCTACGCCGAGCTCGCGAAGAAGTACAAGTAGACGCGGGCCCGTCTCAAGGGCGAGCTTCGGTGCTCACGGCGTGCCGCGCCAGCGGCGCCTGCCCCGCGCCCGGGTCGGCCCAGTACCCTACGATCGACTGGACCACTTCCTGGAGCGCGGCGGACTCCACGGGCTTGACCACGTAGCAGACCGCCCCGAGCGCGTAGGCCCGGCGGATGTCGCTCTCCTCCGGCGACGACGTCAGCACGATCGTCCGCACGGTTCGCAGCGTGGGCTGGCCGGACAGCCATTCCAGGACCTCCAGACCCGACATGCGTGGGAGCTTGAGGTCCAGGACCAGAATCGACGGCAGCGGGTGGCGCTGCCGATCCCCGTAGGCCCCACCGCCCGAGAGCAACTGGACCGCATCGACGCCGTTCATGACGACTTCGAGCGCCACGTCCGACTTCGTCCTCGCGACGGCGCGCTTGAAGAAGATGACGTCGGCCTCGTTGTCCTCGACGAGGAGCAACCCGCCTTTCGTCTCTTTTCCGTTCCCTGCCTCGTTCACATCTGTCCTTCCTGCCCTCTACAATGCCGACTTCAGGCCAGCCGGTTGCTTTCCGACGCGTCGCTGCCCTCCGGCGAGAGAGGCTGCACGGGCCCCGCCGCCTTGGGGAGATCCACCCAGAAGCGGCTCCCCTTCCCCTCCGCCGACTCGACGCCGACCTTTCCGCCCATGCGGCCCACGGCGCGGCGCACGATCGCCAGCCCGATGCCCGTGCCCGGGTAGGCCGACGCGTCGTTGAGCCGTTCGAAGACCTGGAAAATCTTTTCGTGGTACTCGGATGCGATCCCGATGCCGTTGTCCTCGACCCAGGTCCGCACCCAGCCGTCCGCGCCCCCCTCCGCCCGGACCCGGACCTCCGGCGTCACTCCGGGCGCGATGAACTTCAGCGCATTCGAGATCAGGTTCGAGAACACCTGCGAGAGCAGCACCTTGTTGCCCAGCACCACCGCGCCGCCGCCGACCACCCGGGCGGGGGAGCCTTCCATCCGCATCTCGGCGATCACGTCCTTCAGCAGCGGTTCCAGCTCGATCGGCATCAGGTCGACCTTGTCGCGGGCGAGGCGGCTGAACGCCAGCAGGTCCCGGATGAGCGAGTCCATCTGCTTCGCCGCCAGCGAAATCCTCTCGACGTACTCCCGCCAGCTCCGGTCCGGCGACTTCGTCCCGAAGTCCTCGATCAGGATCTGGCAGAAGCCCGACATCGAGCGCAGCGGCGCCCGCAGGTCGTGCGACACCGTATAGCTGAAGGCCTCGAGCTCCGCGTTGGCCGAGCGCGTCTCCTCCTCGCTCTTCTTGCGGGGGGTGATGTCATAGCAGGCCCCGATGAAGCCGGCGAAGCTCCCGTCCAGGTTCCGGTAGGGCCGCCCGTGGTTCAGCATCCAGCGGTACTCGCCGTCCTTCCGCCGCATGCGGTACTCCGTCTCGAACGGCTCGCGCGCCTGGAAGGCGGCGCGGTACTTCGACGAACAGGACTCGCGCTCGTCCGGGTGGATCCCCGATTCCCATCCGGCCTGCTTCTCCTGCTCCAGCGTCCGTCCCACGAAGGTCAGCCAGCTCCGGTTGAAGTAGGTCACCCGGCCGTCCTCGTCGGACCTCCAGATCAGCGTCGGGAACTCGTCGAAAAGCGCCAGGTAGAAGTCCCGCGACTTGGCCAGGATGCGCTCGACGCGCTCCCGCTTGCGGATCTCCTTCTCGAGGGCGAGGTTCTTCTCGGTGAGCTCGGCCGTCTTGTTCGCCAGCTCCCGGCCCTTCTGGAAGAGCTCCACGAACACCTTCACCTTGGAGCGCAGGATGTCGCCGTTGAGCGGCTTCATGATGTAGTCGACCGCACCGACGGAGTAGCCCCTCGTCATGTGCTCCACGTCGTCGTCCACCGCGGTGACGAAGATGATCGGAATGTGGCGCGAGCGGCGCCGCTTGCGGATCATTTCGGCGGTCTCGAAGCCGTCCATGATCGGCATGCGGACGTCCAGCAGGATGACCGCGAACTCGCGCTCCAGCAGGCACGCGAGCGCCTGCTCGCCCGAACGGGCCGTGACGACGTCCACCTCGAGGTCTTCGAGAAGGCCTTCGAGAACCCGGAGGTTGCCCTCCTGGTCGTCGACGATGAGGATGCCCGTCTTCCCGGACGCCGGCGGCTCCTGCTCGATGTTGCTCATGTTCTTTGTGCCGGCGGACTCCTCCATCGGAGGCCCTTTCCCGGTCGCTTGCGGCTCGATCATACCACTTCCCACAACTCCTGGGGGACTACAGCTATCCGCTCTTCGCCAATTTCTGATAGAGCCCGGCCCCGCGATCGATTTCCTTGTAGCGGCCCGCCATGCCCTCCGGCGTCTCGCCGGGGCCGAGGAGGAGGAACCCGAAGCGGACCAGGCTCTCGTCGATCAAGTGCTGGACCCGCTCCCGGAGCGCGTTGTTGAACTCCGTCATCGCGTGCCGGGCCAGGATCACGTGGAACTCATTGAAGGACGCATCCGTCGCGGGGTTGTGCGACGCGATGACCAGGCGGTTCTGGATCGACGGCGCCAATGTCAGCGATCCGTTCGCCGTCTCCAGGAACTCCGAGAGGTCCCGGCGTCCTCCGCCGGCCGCGTAGGCCTTCGCCAGGCCCCGCAGGCGCGCGCGCGGGAACGTCGGCCCGCGGCCGCGACCGTCCCGACGGGGCCGCAGCTCGGTCGCGTAGAGCGTGTAGGGCCTCGAGAGTTCCTCCTGCAGGAGCAGCAGGAGCGATGCCAGCTCCCCCTCGGAGGTCCCGCCGACCGCCCAGGCCCGCACCGACGGATAGGTCCGCAGCGCCGGGACCGTCTTCCGCCGAAGCGCCTTCCAGACCTTCGCGGGACGGAAGAACGTCTCGACCGACTCGTCGCGGCCGTCCAGCAGGCCGTCCAGCGCGGCGCCGTTCCGGAGCACCCGCTCCAGCAGCTGGATCGTGCTGTCCAGGCCTTCCTCGCGGAGGCGCGCATGGACCCGCCGGCGGATGCCGCCGCGGTCGTAGTCCCGCAGGTCGTATCCGTAGCGGCGACGGATCCCCTCGAGGAGCAGCTCGATCTCGATGTCCTCGAGCTCCCGAGGCGGCGCCGGGTCGGCCATGGGCGTCGTCATCTCCATCGCACAGGGGCTGCGGTCGTCCTTCGACATCCTGACATCGTCCCCTGAAATCTCAAGCCATTACCTTTCGGCGTACAACCAGACGCGGAGCAGCGACAGCAGCCGTTCCGTGTCGACGGGCTTCGGGATGTAGTCCGAAGCCCCGGCCTCGATGCAACGCTCCCGGTCGCCCTTCATGGCCTTGGCCGTGAGGGCGATGATCGGAAGCTCGTGGAACTTCTCCATCTTCCGGATCTCGCGGGAAGCCTGGTAGCCGTCCATTTCCGGCATCATGATGTCCATCAGCACGATGTCGATGCCCGGCGTGTCGCGGAGCACCTCGATGGCCCGCTTCCCGTTCTGGGCATGGAGGACCTTCATGTCGATGTCCTCCAGGACGGTCGTCAGCGCGTAGATGTTGCGCATGTCGTCGTCGACGATCAGCACCGTCCGGCCCTGCAACAGCGGATCCTTCAGGCTGCTGCTCTCGAGCATCCGCTGCTTCGTGGCATCGATGCCGGACGAAGCGCGGTGGAGGAACAAGCTGGCCTCCTGGAGCAGGCGGTCGGGCGAGTGGGCGTCCTTGATGACCACGGCGCTCGTGACCCGGCCCAGCGCCTCTTCCTCCTCTTCCGTCAGGTCCTTGCCGGTGTGGACGATGATGGGGAGCTGGAGCAGGCCGATCTCGTTCTGGATCTTCCGGATGAGATCCATGCCGCTCATGTCCGGCAGCCGCAGGTCGAGCAGCATGCAGTCGATGGGCTGCGACTTCAGGATCTCGATCGCCTCCGACGCCGTGGCGGCCTCCCGGACGAGGACGTCCTGGCCGGAGAGGAGTTCCTTCAGGCCGGTCCGCTCGGCCGCCGCGTCCTCCACGATGAGCAGGCTCTTCTTCTCACGCTCCACGAAGGTCTTGATGCGGAGCACGGAGGAGACCAGGTCCTCGCGCTCGACGGGCTTGCGGAGGTAGGCGAAGGCACCCATCCGGATCGCGCGCTGCGGGTGGCTGCCGCCCGACAGGATCTGCACCGGGATGTGGCGCAGCTCCGGATCGTGCTTGAGGAAGTCCAGCAGCGCCCAGCCTTCCATGTCCGGCAGGCGCAGGTCCAGCGAGATCGCCTGCGGCTTGAACTTGCGGGCCATCGCGAGGCCCGACTCGCCCGTGAAGGCGATCAGGCCCTTGAAGTTGTGCTCGCGGACCATGTCCAGCAGCAGGCTGGCGAACGTGATGTCGTCCTCGACGATGAGGAACACCTGGTCGCCCGTCTTGATGTTGCCGCGGTCGTCCTGAATGTCGTTGGGCAGCGGCGCCAGCAGGGACTCCTCGCGGTCCGCGGACGGCGCGACCTCGATGGTGCTCTCGTCCGGCGCGGCCGAGACCGTCCGGCGCTGGGGCTCCCTCGGGCCCTTCGTCTTGACCGGCACGTGCTTGCGCGGCAGGAAGAGCGTGAAGGTCGAGCCCTGCCCGGCCGTGCTCTCCAGCTTGATCTCGCCGCCCAGCAGCTTGGCTACCTCGCGGGAGATCGACAGGCCCAGGCCCGTGCCGCCGTACTTGCGGCTGGTGGACGTGTCGGCCTGCTGGAACGGCTCGAAGATGATCTGGTGCTTGTCCGGCGGGATGCCGATGCCGGTGTCCTTCACGGAAAAGAAGAGCACCATGTCGGACTGGTTGAGGATCTCGTGGTCGCGGCCCCAGCCCCTCGGGGCGACGCCGACGTGGAGCTGCACCTTCCCTTCCGACGTGAACTTGAAGGCGTTCGAGAGCAGATTGCGGAGAATCTGCTGGATGCGCTTCGAGTCGGTCTCGAAGACCGGCGGCAGGTCCGGATCCAGCTCGACCTCGAAGTCCAGCTTCTTGGACAGCGCGATCGGCCGGAACGAGGCCTGCACGTCGTCCTGGATGTCCTTGAACCGCACCTGGCTGACGTCGACCGACATCGTGCCCGACTCGATCTTCGACAGGTCGAGGATGTCGTTGATGAGGCCCAGCAGGTCGGTGCCGGCGTTGTTGATCGTCTTGGCGTGCTCGACCTGCTTCTCGCTGAGGTTGCCCTCGGCGTTCTGGTAGAGCATCTTCGACAGGATCAGCAGCGAGTTCAGCGGCGTCCGCAGCTCGTGGGACATGTTCGCCAGGAAGTCCGACTTGTACTTCGAGGTCATCTGGAGCTGCTCGGCCTTCTCGTTCAGCTCGGCGTTCTTCTGCTGGAGCTCCTGCGTGAGCGCCTGGGAGCGCTTCAGCAGGTCTTCCGTCCTCATGGTCGCGGCGATCGTGTTGAGCACGATGCCGAACAGCTCGGTGAGCTGATCGAAGAAGGTCTGGTGCACGTCGCTGAAGCGCTTGAAGGACGCCAGCTCGATGACCGCCTTCACCTGCTTCTCAAAGAGGACCGGCAGGTACACCACGCTGGCCGGCTTGGCCTCCGCCAGAGCGCCGCCCATCCGGAGGGCCTCGGGCGGGAAGTCGTTCACGACGAGCTTCTTGCGGTCCTGGGCGCACTGGCCCAGCAGGGTCTCGCCCAGGCGGTAGCGCGACGGCAGGTCGCGCATTCCCGCGTACGAGGTCACCAGCTTCAGGGGCTCGTCCGCGCTCTCGGTATCGTCATAGGTGTAGAAGACGCCGTGCTGCGCGTCCACCAGCGAGGCCATCTCCGACAGGATCTGCTGGGCCACGGTCTGCAGGTCGCGCTGGCCCTGGAGCATGCGGCTGAATTTCGCCAGGTTGGTCTTCAGCCAGTCCTGCTCGGCGTTCTTCTGGGTCGTCGAGCGCAGGTTCCGGATCATCTCGTTGATGTTGTCCTTGAGGACTTCCACCTCGCCGCGGGCCGCGACCGTGATGGACGCCGTCAGGTCGCCCTTCGTCACGGCCGTCGCGACGTCCTTGATGGCGCGCACCTGGGTGGTCAGGTTGTCGGCCAGCTGGTTGACGTTGTCGGTGAGGTCCTTCCACACGCCGGCGACGTCCTTCACCTCGGCCTGGCCGCCCAGCTTTCCTTCGGTGCCGACCTCGCGGGCCACGCGGGTCACCTCGTCGGCGAAGGCGTTCAGCTGGTCCACCATCGTGTTGATGGTCTGCTTGAGCTGGAGCAGTTCGCCCTTCACCTCGACCGTGATCTTGCGGGACAGGTCGCCCTGGGCCACGGCGGTCGTCACCTCGGCGATGTTGCGCACCTGGTTCGTCAGGTTCGACGCCATGTAGTTCACGTTGTCGGTCAGGTCCTTCCAGGCGCCGCCGACGCCCTTCACCTCGGCCTGGCCGCCCAGCTTGCCGTCGGTGCCGACCTCGCGGGCCACGCGGGCGACCTCCGACGCGAAGGCGTTCAGCTGGTCCACCATCGTGTTGATGGTTTCCTTGAGCTGCAGGATTTCGCCTTCAGCCTGCACGGTGATCTTTCGGGAAAGGTCGCCGCGGGCGACGGCCGTCGTCACCTCGGCGATGTTGCGCACCTGGTTGGTCAGATTGAGCGCCATGTTGTTGACGTTGTCGGTCAGGTCCTTCCACGAACCGCCGACGCCGCGAACCTGCGCCTGGCCGCCCAGCTTGCCTTCGGTGCCGACTTCGCGGGCCACGCGCGTCACTTCCGACGCGAACGCGTTCAGCTGGTCGACCATCGTGTTGATGGTCTGCTTGAGCTGCAGGATTTCGCCGCGGGCTTCGACGGTGATCTTCTTCGAAAGGTCGCCCTTCATGAGGGCGGTGGTCACGTCGGCGATGTTGCGCACCTGGTTCGTCAGGTTCGACGCCATGAAGTTCACGTTGTCGGTCAGGTCCTTCCAGGCGCCGCCGACGCCCTGCACCAGCGCCTGGCCGCCCAGCTTCCCTTCGGTGCCGACTTCGCGGGCCACGCGCGTCACTTCCGAGCCGAAGGCGTTGAGCTGGTCCACCATCGTGTTGATGGTGACTTTGAGCTGGAGCAGCTCGCCCTTCACCTCGACCGTGATCTTGCGGGAGAGGTCGCCGCGGGCGACGGCCGTCGTCACTTCAGCGATGTTGCGCACCTGGCTGGTGAGGTTGCCGGCCATCGAGTTCACGTTGTCGGTCAGGTCCTTCCAGACGCCGCCGACGCCCCGCACCTCGGCCTGGCCGCCCAGCTTGCCTTCGGTGCCGACCTCGCGGGCCACGCGCGTCACTTCCGACGCGAAGGCGTTCAGCTGGTCCACCATGATGTTGATGGTGTTCTTCAGCTGCAGGATTTCGCCCTTCGCCTCGACGGTGATCTTCTTGGACAGGTCGCCCTTCGCCACGGCCGTGGTCACGTCCGCGATGTTGCGGACCTGGCCCGTCAGGTTCGACGCCATGAAGTTCACGTTGTCGGTCAGGTCCTTCCAGGCGCCACCGACGCCTCGCACCTCGGCCTGGCCGCCGAGTTTACCGTCGGTCCCGACCTCGCGGGCCACGCGGGCGACCTCCGACGCGAACGAGTTGAGCTGGTCCACCATCGTGTTGATGGTGACCTTGAGCTGAAGCAGCTCGCCCTTCACCTCGACGGTAATCTTCTGCGAGAGGTCGCCTTTGGCGACGGCCGTCGTCACGGCCGCGATGTTGCGCACCTGGTTGGTGAGGTTGGACGCCATCGAGTTCACGTTGTCGGTCAGGTCCTTCCACGAACCGCCGACGCCCTTCACCTCGGCCTGGCCTCCCAGCTTGCCTTCGGTGCCGACCTCGCGGGCCACGCGCGTCACTTCGGACGCGAACGCGTTCAGCTGGTCGACCATCGTGTTGATGGTCTGCTTGAGCTGCAGGATTTCGCCCTTCGCCTCGACGGTGATCTTCTTGGACATGTCGCCCTGGGCGACGGCGGTCGTCACGTCGGCGATGTTTCGCACCTGGTTGGTCAGGTTCGACGCCATCGAGTTGACGTTGTCGGTCAGGTCCTTCCACACGCCGGCGACGCCCTTCACTTCGGCCTGGCCGCCCAGCTTTCCGGCGGTGCCGACTTCGCGGGCCACGCGGGTCACTTCGGACGCGAAGGCCTTGAGCTGGTCGACCATCGTGTTGATGGTGTCCTTCAGCTTCAGGATTTCGCCCTTCGCCTGCACGGTGATCTTGCGGGAGAGGTCGCCCTGGGCGACGGCGGTCGTCACGTCGGCGATGTTGCGCACCTGGTTGGTCAGGTTCGACGCCATCGAGTTGACGTTGTCGGTCAGGTCCTTCCAGGCACCGGCGACGCCCTTCACCTGCGCCTGGCCGCCCAGCTTGCCGTCCGTTCCTACCTCGCGGGCGACGCGCGTCACTTCCGACGCGAACGCGTTCAGCTGGTCCACCATCGTGTTGATGGTCTGCTTGAGCTGGAGGATTTCGCCCTTCACCTCGACCGTGATCTTGCGCGAGAGGTCGCCCTTGGCGACGGCGGTCGTCACGTCGGCGATATTGCGGACCTGGTTCGTAAGGTTGCGGGCCATCGAGTTGACGTTGTCGGTGAGGTCCTTCCACACGCCGGCGACGCCCTTCACTTCGGCCTGGCCGCCCAGCTTGCCGTCCGTTCCGACTTCGCGGGCCACGCGCGTGACTTCCGACGCGAAGGCCTTGAGCTGGTCGACCATCGTGTTGATCGTCTTGGCCATCTGGAGGAAGGCGCCCTTCACGGGACGTCCTTCGATCTCGGTGGGCATCGTCTGGGTCAGGTTGCCCTTGGCGACGGCGCCGATGACGCGCGCGACTTCGATGGTGGGCTGAACGAGGTCTCCGATGAGGGTGTTGAACGCGATGACCGAACGGCTCCAGGATCCCTTCAGGCCTTCGATGGACGCGCGGTTGAACAGCTTTCCTTCCTTGCCGACCAGGCGGCTGACGCGCTCGAACTCTTCAGCGCGGCGGGCGTTGAGGCGCACGACCCGGTTGAAGGTCCCGGCAATTTCGGGGTCGACGTGGCGCGACTCGATCCGCGCCGAGAAGTCGCCATCCTCGACGGCGCCCAGGGCGCGCAGGATCTCGCGCTTCTCGCGCGACGGCGAGCGGTGCCTCGGGGCGGATTCCTTCACCTCGTCGAGCTCCCGCGTGAGCTCCCGCTCGTGCGCCGCGGTCTCGCGCTGTCGCCGTTGGATCTCCTCGAAGATGTGGTTCAATCGATCCACGATCTCCGGCGCAATGGCCGAATGGCCCTTGGGGAGCCGCGCGGAGTAGTCGCCGCTTTCCAACGCGCGGAGCGCTTGGGACAGGGCTTCCGCGTCCGCGACGGCGGTCGATCCGTTAGTCGGCATAGGTGTCCTCGCTCGAAATCAGCACCGAACCGGGGGTCCGAAGGAAGGAAGAGACGGGAAAATGGCGAAGGGAGAACGGAAGGGACCGGAGAGGGCGGCGTTCAACTTGCATGCGGTCGATCCAAGAGTCCGTCGTCGACGTCGAGTCCTTCCCCCTCTCTCGTGGGGTCCCTGAAAACGGGTGTAACCTAATCTAGGTATTTCTCCGGAAGCCCTTCAATTCGTTTCCGCCAACATCTGAAAAATGGGCGTTCCGTGAAATAAAGACGGTTTACAAGAACCGGTAGAGCCCTGGCGAAACCCTTTGTTACGCGAAAAATAAAACGAAAAGCGGGGGTCTCTCCGAGGCTCCGGGAAGGCGGCCGCGTCCCGTGGAAAGGCCGTCAGGGGTCAGCCCCCTTCGAGCGGCCCGGGCGTGCCACCCACCAGCGATTGGTCTAAGAGAATTGTACCCCGGACCCCGGAGTGTCAACCGGGTATCCACAGAATTTGCAGGGGTCTCAGCGGCGGGGAACGCCGCCTCCTCCCCGGGGCATGCTCGGGGCCTGGGGACGCGGCGCCACAGGCTGCGGCGCCACGGTCCGGGGTGCGACTGTCCGGGGCGCCACCGTCTGGGGCGCCACGGTGCGAGGCTGCGGCGACTGCCGGTAGACGTTCACTCCCGACTGGACCGGGTAGCGCGGGGTGCTCACAGTCGTCGGGTGCTGATGAGTTCCGTAGTATCCGGAATAGCCCCCCCGGTAGGGGTACGTATGGCCGTGGTAGTAGTTCTGGTTGTAATAGTTCGGATAGTACCGGTAGGGGTAGTACGAGTAGCGGTATGGGTAGTAGCTCGGATAGTAAGAAGAGTAGTAATAGTAAGGCGCGGGATACGAGTAGGAGTATGCAGGGTACGCGGTACTGGGATAGGAATAGTAATACTGCGGGGAGTCGTAGATGACCGTCGACGACGGCTCCGTGGTATAGGGCGTCGAATCCGTCGACGGGGGCCGATAGGAGGACGACGTCTGGGCCTGGATCAGCGCCTGCAGCAGGCTGTCCGAAGCGCCGGCGCCCTTCAGGTCTCCCAGATCCTCCACCGACAGCACTTCCATCGGGCCGTTCCGCTGCACGTAGGAAATGATGGTCTGTTCCGAGACGTGCGCGTCGAGCAGCCTCCGGACTTCCTCCTTGGAAACTTGCGCGAGCAGCGTCAGCGGCGTGGCGAGCAGCACGAGAGCCGTCCACAAGGCTTTCATACATCCTCCTGAAGACGGCGCGTCCCGTCTTGACGACTGTTTCCCCCGAACGACCCCTCTATTCGTAAAACGCGGGGTGAAAAATCGCCATTCCGGAGGGTGTGGGCGTGAAGGCGGGCCTTACTTCGCGTCGTTGCGGGCCTTCCCCGCCTCGATGGCGTGGGAGAGGCGTCGCTCGACCTGGGCGCGGAGGGGCCAGTCGGCCGACGCGACCTCGAGGGCGGTCTGGTAGTCTGCGACTGCCTGGGGCCAGTTGCCCTGCCGTTCGTACGCGGCGCCCCGGTTGGTGTAGGCGGCCTCGTCGCGGTCGTCGAGCGCGAGGGCAGCGGTGAAGTCGGAGACCGCCCCGTCGAGATCGTTCGTCTGGAAGCGGAGGACGCCGCGGTTGTTCCAGGCCGCCGAGAGGGTCGCGTCGAGGCGGATCGCCTCCGAGTAGTCCAGGAGCGCACCGGCGTTGTCGCCCTTCCGGGAGCGCGCCAGACCTCGACCGTGGGAGGCCATCGCATCCTGCGGATCGAGTTCGAGAGTCTTGGTGAAATCGCCGATCGCGCGGTCCAGCTCGCCCCGGGTCAGCCTCACGTAGGCGCGGGCCCCGTAGGCCGAGGCCAGGGTCGGGTCGATCTCCAGCGCTCTCGTGAAGTCGGCGATGGACTCGTCCAGGTTGCCCTGCTGGTAGCGGACGAACGCACGGCCGGCGTAGGCGGGGGCGTGCTTCGGACGGAGCGAGATGGCCCGGTTGTAGTCGTCGAGGGCGCCGGGCAGGTCCCCGGCCCTCAGCTTGGATTCACCGGACACCAGGGCCTGGGCCGCCTCGGCGCCGGGATTCGCGGGGTGGCGTTCCGCCGTCCCCGCGGGCGGATGGTCCGTCGCACATCCGAGACCCCCTGCCAGCAGGCCCAAGAAGAGGGCCCACGCCGGACTCAACGGGCTCCGGCTAGCAGGAGCTCCTGACGTGCGACGGACATTTTTCATCCGCCACGGTAGATCCGCCCGGAACGATTACGTCATTCGCTCCGACGAATCTTCACGAAGAACCTGCGGGCGGCTCCGAGCAGCCCCAGGGCCGCGACCTCGATGCCGAGGAGGCCGCACGAACCGTGACCGCCGCCGCCGGACGACGTGGGAGCCGGCGCGGGATCCGGAGTGGGATCCGGGGTCGGCGTCGGATCGGGGGTCGGGGTCGGGGTAGGAGTCGGCGTCGGAGTGGGGGTCGGAGTCGGCGTGGCCGCGGGCGTCGTCGCGATCGCCTCGCTGGAGTACGCCGAATCGTTCGTCCCGTCCGTCGCACGAATCCGGTACACGTACGTCGTGTTGGCCGACACGGCCTTGTCGGAGTAGGACCGCAGGGACGGACCGACCAGCGAGATCTGGTTCCAGGTGCCGTTCGTGCCGGTCTTCCGCTCCAGCTTGAAGCCGGTCAGGCTGCCGCCCGTGCTGTTCCAGGAGACGTCCACCTGGGAGCTCGACTTCGGCATCGCCAGGAGCGCGGTGGGGGCCGGGACGGCCGTCGGGACCGTCGTGGTCGAGATCGCCTGTCTCACGGCATCCACCCACGCGGCGCTCGCGCCGCCCGCCGAGGCGGGACGGAGGAACGTGGCGCCTTCCGTGTAAAACCACACGTAGTGGTCGGCCTGGGCGAGCGCGTTGATCAGGGTGGTCTTCAGGATCGACGCATCCATCGACGCACCGCCGAAGGGGCGGTCATACACGCCGTACGAGATGCTGATCCGCTGGGACCACACCGGGCGAAGCGACGCCGGGATGAACGGCGAGTTCACCGCGTCCGACGCCTCGTCGAACTTCCGCCAGTTGTAGCTGTTGAGGAAGTGGGACGGCGTCCGCAGCGTGTAGAGCTCGCCGCCGTCGACGTTGAGCGCCGGGCTGTTGCCCACGCCGTCCATGAAGCCGGCGCAGTAGGGTCCGAGGAGCTCGTTCCCCGACTGCCACTGGGGGAAGAGCAGGGACGACGGAGCGCTCGGCTCCGAGATGTACGGCCCGTGCAGCGTAATGACCGCGATGTCCGGGAACACGGCCACCATCGCCTGCATGACCTGCTTGCCCCGGAGGTACATCTGCGCCCGGTAGTCATTCAGGGAGTGCTGCGCGTAGTACTTCGCCCCGGAGGGGTAGTCGCCCCAGGGGGCCGAGTACTGCTCGTTGTCGAAGCAGATGCCCGCCAGGCCGGCGTCCCGCATGGCTGCGGCGCAGTTGGCGAAGTTCTGGATGGTCACCGACCAGTCGTCGTACGGGTCCGGCGGGGTCGACCCCTGGACCAGGCCGAAGTTCTTGGTCAGGTTCGTCCAGCTCTGGCCCTTCATGGGCGCCAGCACCGAGGCGATCTGCGCCTGGGAAACGGCGCTGGCCGTCATGACGCGGGTCGTCGCATTGAACCCGGTGGAATCGTCGCGGAGGTAGGCCACGAGCCCGTGGAAGGGCTGCGTCTCCAGGAACGCCTTGTTGTTCGCGATGAAGGCCGGCGTGGGAATCGTGTTCCCGAACCAGCCGGCATAGATCAGCTTCGCCTTGGCGGCCGCGGGAGCCGCCGGCGAGCCCTGCGCCGTCCCGGCGAAGAGCGCCGCGGCCGCGATCGCCACCATCCCCAACTTCAGTTTGAACGATGAACCCATGTTAGCCCTCTTGATGAGGTCTCTGTTTCGTGCGTAACACGACGCAGCAGCCTGGCTCCGTATCACGGAGAGGTCTGCACAATCCTCCATGGTTCCTCGATATACCCCAGACAGCAAAAACGACTACGCACTTCCTATATAGGCTTTATTTGTGCGTCGGCCCGTAACGTCAGGGCCCCGTGTGGCTCTCCCGAGGGAAAGATCTACCCGAGTATACCCCGCCCGTCAAGACTTATTCTTCTTTCAGGGAAAGATAATTCTTGGTGGGAGGGAAAGACCGCGCGGGCGCCGGCGGCTACTTGGCCGCGAGACGGAGGGCGTCGGCGCGGCCCTGGCGGATCGCGTCGACCCATTCGGCGGGAGCGCCGCCCAGGGCGGGGGGCGCCAGGAGCGTCGGACCTTCGACATACAGCCACGCGTAGCGGTCCGCGTGCAGCAGCGCCTGCGTCAGCGTCGGCTTGAGGGCGGCCGGATCCATCCCGAGGCCCCCGAAGGGCCGGTCGTAGACGCCGAAGGCGACCTCCACCCGGCCGGACCACTGGGCCCGCAGCGCGGCAGGCAGAAAGGCGCAGTCCACGCGGTCCGAGGCGATCCCCTTTTTCCGCCATTCGTAGCTCTGCCGGAAGTCCTCGGGCTTCCGGAGGTGGTAGAGCTCTCCCCCGTCGACGACGCGGGCCTTCGGGCCGGCCCCCTCCACGCAGCCCGCGAAGAAGGGCCCCAGGAGGCGATTGGACAGCTGCCAGGAGGGAAAGAGGGGCGACGGGGCCTTCAGCTCCGACACGTACGGCCCGTGGAGCGTCAGGACCGTGATATCGGGAAAGACGGCCGTCATCGCCTGGAGGACCTGCTTCCCGCGCAGCCGGGCCTGGGCCTGGTAGTCGGCCAGGCTCTTTCGGGGGTACGCCACCCCCGACGGGTAATCCCCCCACTTCACGCCGTAGTTCTCGTTGTCGAAGTAGACCCCCTTCAGGCCCGCTTCCCGGGCCGCCCGGGCGAGGAAGCCGAAGTTCTGGACCACCACCGTCCAGTCGTCGAAGAGGTCCGGCGGGTTGTTGCTGAGCACCGCCGCGAAGTTGTGCTTCAAGGTCTTGAAGGGGAGCCGGGCCACCGGCTTGAGGACCGCCGCGATCTTCTCGAAGGTCAGCGGCGTGTCGCTCAGGACGCTGCGAGTCACGTTGAGGGACAGATCGGGGGTCCGGAGGTAGAGCGCCAGGCCGTCGAAGGGCTGGGACTCCAGGAACTCCAGGTGGTCGCGCACGTAGGACGGCGTCGCCGCCGGGCTGCTGCCGAACCAGTCGTGGAGGATCAGGCAGGGAGCCGGCCGGGTCTCGGCCGAGCGCCCTTCCCCCGCGGTCGAGCCCGCCAGCAGCGCCGCCGCGACGATCAGGAGCCGCCTCCTCATCCGGCCAGCCTCCGCGTGGTCCGCCCGCGGCGGAAGCGTGCCTCACGCGCACGCACGATCCCGTCCACCACCCGCTGCAGGTCCATCCGGGTCATCTGGGACCCGCTGGGCAGGCAGAGGCCGGCGCCGAAGAGGCGCTCCGCGACCTTCCCGCCGACGGACCGGCAGCCCCGGTAGAGCGGCTGCAGGTGCAGGGGCTTCCACACGGGCCGCGACTCGACATCCCTCGCCTCCAGCTCGAGGCGGACATCCTCGGGACTCGCCCCGAAGGCCTCGGGGTCGAGCAGCATCACCGACAGCCAGCGCGTGGACTCCCCCGTCGGGGATTCCGGCATCCACGTGATCCCCGGCACGTCCTTCAGGGCTTCGCGGTAGGCCTCGAAGACGGCACGGCGCGCGCGGACGCGGTCGCGGAGCACGCGCAGCTGGCTCCGCCCGATCGCCGCCAGCACGTTGCTCATCCGGTAGTTGTAGCCGAGCCGCGAATGCTCATAGTGCGGCGCCGGATCGCGGGCCTGCGTCGACATGAAGCGGACCTCCTGGACCAGGCTCGGGTCGTCCGAGACGAACATGCCCCCGCCGGAGGTCGTGATGATCTTGTTTCCGTTGAACGAGAAGATGCCCATGCGCCCGCGGGAGCCGGGCGCCACTCCCTTGTAGCGCGCGCCCAGCGCCTCCGCCGCGTCCTCGATCAGCGTCACGCCGTGCCGCCGGCAGGCCTCGAGGATGGGATCCACGTCCGCGCTCTGGCCGTAGAGATGGGCCAGGATGACCGCCCGCGGCAGCCGGCCGCGCCGCGCCGCGTCGTCCAGCTCCTGCGCCAGGAGCCCCGGGTCCATGTTCCAGCTGGCTTCGTCCGAATCCACGAAGACCGGGCTGGCGCCCTCGTAGACGATGGGGTTCGCGCTCGCCACGAAGGTCAGCGTCGAGCAGAGAACCTCGTCGCCGGGACGGACGCCGGCCAGCCGGACGGCCAGGTGCAGCGCCGCCGTCCCGCTCGACAGCGCCGCCGCGTGGCGGACGCCGACCGCGTCGGCGAACTCCTTCTCCAGCGCGTCCACGTGCGGGCCCAGGGGGGCGATCCAGTTCGTGCGGAACGCTTCCTCGATCAGGGACAGCTCCTCGCCGCACATGTGCGGCGGAGACAGATAGAGTCGGCTCATGGTGATCCTTTCGTCTACGATCGATACGGCGGGAAGAACTCGGGCGCGGGACTCCAGTCCCGGCCCTGCTGGCGCTCCCAGCTCTGGCGGCACTCGACCAGGCGTCGCGCCTCGTCGGCGTCGTACGTCTTGCGGCCGAGCAGGAACGGGACCTCCGAGGCGCGGCCGAAGCGCTGCTTGAACTTGAGGATCCCGTCGTTGGGCTGGTAGCCTCCGCCGAGGACCACCGCCTTCTTCCCCTGGTCCCGGCACCAGCGGAAGCTTTCGTGCTTGATGAGGTAGTTCGGGCCGACCGAGAACGCCTCCGCCCGCGTCCCTCCCAGGTAGGAGTACGCGTGCTCGGCCGCGAGCAGCAGGATCTCCGAAGACACCACGCGGTCCTTGAGGACGGCGTGCACGAACGTGAAGTGCCCCGAAAGCTTCTCGATGAAGGCTTCGAAGAAGGATCGCGGGAAGTAGTAGCCCCTCGTGGCGCCGCGCCGGTCCATCGTCGACGTGTAGATGTCGAGGAACTCGTCGAGGCGCCGGCCCGCGGCGTCGAACTCGATCGTGACGCCGCGCTCGCGGGCGATGTCGACATTCCGCCGCGCGTCGCAGCGGTAGTCGTTCCAGAGCGCGTCGTCCGTCGTTTCGACCCGGCGGACGACGTTGGGACCGCCCGACGCCGTCTCCCCGTTGAAGGGCAGCAGCTGGCCGGAGAAGAGCGAGAGCCGCGCGAACGACGTCGCGACGCCCTGCGTGGCCGCCCACGCGTCGAAGCGCTGCCAGAAGCCGCGCGCGTCGTCCGGCGTCACCGACCAGGCGAAGGGGCCGCCGTACCCGTAGGCCGTCGTCAGGTCGCAGCCGCGCGCGCCGGACGGCGCCCAGGGCTCCGACGCGATCGGCCGCACGATGACCGGATAGAGGATGCCGCCGCTCGCGGTCCGCAGGGCGGCGCCGATCACCCGGTCCCCGGGCCGGGCGAAGAGCCGCACGTACTCCGGGTGGGCCATGACCTCCCGCTGCGGCCAGGAGCTCCAGAGGTCGAGCCACTTCTTCCGGTCCTCCGCCTGCGCCGCGTCCAGGAACTCGACGGGCGACAGCGCCGCCGCCTCAGCGGACGGACGACACTCCAACGACGCACTCGCACTGACCATGATCTTCCCCCTCGCCAATCACGCCACCCACGAACAGGTCCACGACTCACCCCGATACGGATCTTTCGAGGGAAACATCCGCCCCCGCCAGGGACGGCGCACTTCCCGTGAAGAGCGGCACCGACGCGTTGCCCGGGCCGTTGATCCCGGAGCGCTCGAACACGCGGCGGACCGTTTTCAGCAGTATCTTTAGATCCACGGCCAGGGATCCGTTATCCACATACCAGACGTCCAGTTCGAATTTCTGGTCCCAGTCGATGCCGTTGCGCCCGTTGACCTGGACCCAGCCCGTCATGCCCGGACGCACGTCGTGCCGCCTCGCCTGGCGCGGCGAATAGTGCTGCAGGTACTGCACCAGCAGCGGCCGGGGCCCGACGAGGCTCATGTCGCCGATGAGCACGTTCCAGAGCTGCGGGATCTCGTCGAGGCTCGTGGAGCGCAGCAGCCGGCCGATCCACGTCGTCCGCTCCTCGTCCGGGAGGCTGCCCGCGCGCATGGTCCGGAACTTCACAATCGAAAAGATCCGCCCCTTCAGCCCGGGGCGGCGCTGGCGGAAGAAGATCGGCCGGCCCTGCACGGCCACGAGCAGGCAGGAGATCGCCAGCATCAGCGGGGAGAGGACGACCAGGCCCAGCAGCGAGCCGGACACGTCGATGATGCGCTTGACGAGCCGGTCGACCGGGCGCCACGGCGCCGGCCGGGCCGCCCGCGGCTTCGACGGCCGCCCCAGGGCCTCCTCGTAGGCCCAGCGGGTGAGCACCCAGAGGTTCTCCGGACGGAAGTCGCGGAGCACCCGCGCGCGCGCCGCCCGGCCGTGCCGCTGGCGGAGTACGGGATCCCGCAGGTACGCGCCCAGCGCCATCGCCAGCTCGTGCGGTTCGCGCGGCGGCACCAGCGTCCCCGTCTCGCCGTCGACGACCGCGTCGACGCAGCCCGTGACGCGCGTTGCCACCACCGGCCGCTCCATCGCGGCGGCCTCGAGGGGCACCTGTGGGAAGCCCTCGCGGTACGTCGGCAGCGCGACGACGTCCATCAGCGAATACATCGCCCTCATGGAGCCGATCTCGCCCGCCAGGCGGACTCGGGGGTCCTCGCGGAGGATGCGATCCGCCTCGGGGTCGATCGGGTCCTGCGGCTCCCGTGGCCCGACGACGAGCAGGTACAGATCCGGGAACTCCTCGCGGAGCTCCTTCCAGGCCTCGACCAGGTCCCCGACGCCCTTGTCGCGCACCACGCGTCCCACGAAGCCCAGCACGCGTACCTCGGAGGGGATCCCCAGGGCGCGCCGCGCCCGCGCGGCCTCGTAGGAGCAGACCGGCGCGGGAAGGAAGCGCTGCTCCGCGTCGACGCCGTTGACGGTGCCGGCGCCCAGGACGCCGATGCGCTCCGCCCGGCAGATCCCGAAGGACACGGCCCGGCGCCGCAGTGATTCGCTCACCGCGTAGACCCGCCGCGCCAGAGCGCAGCTCACCTGTTCGCAGGAGCGCAGGATCGTCCGCTTCAGGCCCCTCGCGGTCTCGAGCGGCAGGCCGTGGAGCGTGTAGACGCGGACCGGGACGCCCGCCAGCCACGACGCGATCATGGCGAGCAGGCCGCCCTTCGGCGTGTGGCCGTGGACGATGTCCGGCCGCAGACGGCGGAAGAGGAGCATGAGCCGGAGCACGGCCAGCAGGTCGCCGAACGGCGTGATGCGGCGGGGCATCTCCACCCCATGGACCGTGACGCCCTCCTGGCGCCCGAAGGCTTCCAGCGCGGGCCCCGGCGAGGACACCGCGGAGACCTCGTAGCCCTTCGACTTCATGTTGGCGACCTGGCCCCGCAGGAACGCGAGCGTCTGGGGCACGGTCGTGACGTGGACAAGCCTGGGACGGCGCTGCCGCTCGGTCATGATCCCCCCTCTGGTCTCGGACGCGGCCGGGGACCTTCCTGGCGCGCGATCGCCGTCGCCATCCCCAGGAACAGCAGGAAGGTGCGATCGCGGTAGAGCGTGTTGTGGAACATGAACACGAAACAGATCAGCAGGAAACTGCAGATGAGGATCCGGCGCACCGCGCTCTCCTCGTTCTGCCGCCCCGCCGGCCGGCGCAGGAGCGGCACCATCACCATCGCGACGAAGCCGACGAACCCGAGCACGCCCTGCTCCACCAGCACCGCCAGCAGGCCGTTGTGGATCTCGTGGTGCTCGGGATCGCTCTCGTCGATCAGCCGGCCGCGTCCCGGGCCGAACCCCAACGGAAACCACTCGCCCGAGGTCCGGATGATGTTGCGGTGCTGCGTCTGGATGAACCCGTCGGCCTGGTTGAGCTTCGTGAGCCCCTCCGTGAGGCGCTTCCCCGCGAACGAGCTCGCGAGCGCGGTCCAGCCGACGGCCAGCGAGAGGATCAGCAGCGCCAGGATCGAGACGAAGACCCGGTAGAAGCGCCGCTGCGAGAAGCGCACGCCCAGGACCGCGAATGCCAGGGCCCAGATGAAGACGCAGATCATCCCCGTCCGACGCGAGGCCGTGAAGACGAACGTCGCGGCGAGCAGGCCGGAAACGAAGCAGAGCGTCCGCAGCCGCGGCGAGCGCGGCACGCCCCCCAGCGCGATCAGCATGCCCGCGGCGCAGTAGCCGTAGGCGCCCAGCTGGCCGTTGGCCTTGAAGGTCCCGCGGGCGCGCCCTTCCATCGGGTCCGGGAACCACTGCGAGGAGAAGAAGTAGTCGTGGAAGACGATCACCGACTCGGCCAGCGTGACCGCGCAGGCGCCCGCCAGCAGCGCGGTCATCACGCTCCTCGACTCCCCGATGCTGAGGCCCAGCACATAGAAGAGGAACGCCATCGCGATGGCCGCGGCGGAGGTCCACGCGTACGCCTCGGCCCCCTTGGAAATGACCAGCGCCGGGAAGAGCGAGAGGACGAGGCCGAAGAAATACACGCCCGCCGGCCAAGGGATCCCCGGGGGCGAGCCCCGCAGGACCAGGAGCGCGAGCGTCACGATGCACACCAGGTCGACGACCGCGACGCGCGACGAAAGGTCCGTGGGAGTTCCGTAGTAGCTCGTCTTGAGCGTGAGCAGCGGCAGCGTGATCCCGATCAGGCACGCGAGCGTGCGGAAGAGCGCGTGGTCGCGGAGCGGGAACGGGCCGTCCCGCCACGGGCGCGACGGCGCGCGGCCCAGAGGAATCGCGTTCCCGGCGATCATCGGGCCCCCGCTTCCGCCGCGACGGGCGGCCCGGGAAAGCGCCAGAGCGTCCGGGCCACGACCGCCAGGGTCACCAGGCCCTGCGCCAGCGAGACGATGCCGAGCGCGAGCACGGCGCCGCCCAGGCCCCTCGACGGGATCAGGCGCCAGCAGAGCGCGGCGTAGAGCAGCACGGCGCCGCCGTAGATCAGCGGCTGGATCTTGAGGCGGCGCATCGCGGTCATCGTGTAGTCGAGCACGATGCCCAGGTCGCTCACGAGCGACACCAGCATGAAGCCGACGAGGAGCTCCGCGCGAGCGCCGTATTCCGGCCCGTAGAGCAGCGTCAGGAGCGGGCGTCCCGCCGCGACCGCGACGCCGACGCCGGCCGCCGCGCCTGCGAAGGCCAGCGCGAGCAGCCCGGCCAGCACGCGGCCGAACTCGCGCTTGCGTCCCGCGGCGTAGTGCCGCGCCAGGCGCGCGCTCGCCGCCTCGCCCATCGCGCTCGCGATGCGGTGGCTCGCCGCGTACGAGTACGCCATCGCGCTGTAGAGGCCCAGTTCGGCCGCGCCGCGCAGCTTCTCGATGAAGACCGACGGGATCGTCGACATCAGCGACAGGAGCGTCGTGACGATCCCGAGCGGCAGCGCCAGCCAGGCCAGGCGGCCCAGCGCGCCGGGCGACCAGCGGGGGAGCATCCCGCCCGGCGGCCGCAGCCGGGCCGCGCGGGGAAGATCATAGAAGAAGAACACGGCCGTCCACCCGGCGGCCAGCGCCAGCACCCCGGTGGCGACGTCGCCCGTCGCCGCCATCCCGGCCGCGAGGCCCGCCAGGCCGGCGATCCCGCGAAGGAACAGCGACAGCGCGATGAGGTCCATCCGCTCGCCCTTCTGGAGCACGCCGTAGACGACGTCGCTCGCCGCCTCGACGGCCTTCGCGAAGCCCGTCGCCAGGATCACGCGGGCGGCGCCGGAACCGTAGCCGCCCCCGAACGCCAGCGCGGCCACGAAGACCAGCGCGACCGCGTTCATGAGCAGGCGGAGCCCGAAGTAGTGGCCGAAGAGGAAGCCTTCGGACGCGTCGGTGACCTGGATGCGGCGCAGGCCCAGGTTCGTGAAGAGGACGACCGGAGCCGAGAGGGCCAGCCCCAGCGCGAATTCGCCGACCCGCTCAGGCGTCCCCAGGCGGGCGACGACGACCAGCATGGCCCACTGGCAGGCCATGTAGACCGCGTAGCCCGAGAGCGTCCAGAAGACGCTCACGCCGAGGTGAGGGACGACGCGGCCCTTCGCCGTTCCCTCCAGAACCGCGCAGCCCCCGGTCACGCAAGCGACCCCTCGCGCGTCGCCGGTCCGAGCACCCGAACGAGGTCGTCCCGCAGACCGGCCAGGACGGGATCGGTCGCCCGCGGGAACTTCGCGAGATGGTTGAGGCACAGATGGAGCGCCCCGTCCTTCTCGGGCATCTTCTCGGCCCGGAGGCAGAAGATGCGCGGGTGGGCCGTGGGGTGAACCTTCTCCGCGCTGAAATAGAGCTCCTCGAAGAGCTTCTCGCCGGGCCGCATGCCCGTGAACTCGATCTTCACGTCCCGGCCCGGGACGAGGCCGGAGAGCCGGATCAGGTCCTCCGCCAGGTCCACGATCCGCACGGGCTCGCCCATGTCGAGCTCGTAGAGGTCCCCGCCGCGGCCCAGGTAGGCGGCGTGGAGGACGAGCCCGACGGCCTCCGGGATCGCCATGAAGTAGCGGCGCATGTCCGGGTGGGTCACGGTGAGCGGCCCGCCCTCGGCCAGCTGTCGGCGGAAGAGCGGGATCACGCTGCCGTTCGAACCCAGGACGTTGCCGAAGCGGACCGCGATGAAGCGGGTCGGCCCGCCTTCCGCCTCCAGCTTCTGCAGCAGGATCTCCGCGACCCGCTTCGTCGCGCCCATCACGCTGGAGGGATTCACGGCCTTGTCGGTGGAGATCAGCACGAAGCGCTGCGCGCCCGCCTCCATGGCGGCGCGCGCGACGATCCGGGTGCCGCCCACATTCACGCGGATCGCCTCCCGGATGTGCGACTCGCACATGGGGACGTGCTTGAGCGCCGCCGCGTGGAACACCAGGTCCGGCGCGTGCTTCGCGAAGATCTCGCGAATCCGGACCTCGTCGGTGACGTCGCCCATCTCGGAGACGACGATCGCCTCGTTCGACCCGCTCCGGATCTCGAGCAGCAGCTCGTGCAGGGGCGTCTCGGCCCAGTCGACGACGACCAGGCGCGCGGGCTCGTGGCCCAGGATCTGCCGGCAGAGCTGCGAGCCGATGCTCCCCGCGGCGCCCGTCACCACGATCGTCTTGCCGCGGATGAACTCCGACACCTTGTTCACTTCGTGTTCCACGGACTCGCGCCGCAGGAGGTCCTCGATGGAGACGCTGCGGAGCTGCGGCATCAGCGCCGAGCGGCCCAGCAGCTGCCCCACCCCGGGGAGCACCTGGACGCGGAGCTTCGCCGCCGTGGCAGACTTGGTGATGCGACGGATCAGGCTGCCCCCCGCGGTCGGCACCGCGATCAGGACCTGGGAGACGTCGCGCTTCGTCGCCAGCTCCGCGATCTCGTCGATGCCGCCGAGCACCGGGACGCCGCGGAGCCGGGCGTCCCGCTTCTCGGGCGCGTCGTCGACGAAGCCGACGACCTCGTGGGTCGCGGCGAACTTCCACTGCAGCTCGCGCAGGAGGATCTCGCCCGCATCCCCGGCGCCCGCGATGAGGAGCCGCTCGCGCGGCGGGCCGCCGTGCCGCCTCGAGCGCCGCGCCTCGCGGATCGCGCGCAGCGACACGAAGAGCCCCGAAACCCCGATGAAGGTGAGGCCCGCGTCGAGCACGCAGACGGTCTTCGGCACCGCGTGCTCCGGGGCGAACGCGGTGTTCACGCCGTAGCCCGCGGCCAGGACCAGCAGCACCGCCCGAAGGATGACGAAGAGGTCGGCGATGCCGACGTACGCCCAGACGATGCGGAAGACGCCGCCCATCCAGAGGACGACGCCCTTCAGGAGCACCACGAGCGGAAGCGCCCGGATCATGAAGGAGGATGTCGCCGGCGGGACGGCGCCCTCGAACTGCAGCTGGAAGGCCGCCATCCACGAAAGCGCGCAGATCCACAGCGTCGCGATCGCCAGAGAGACGGAGGGGCGACGCGCCAGCACCCGGCCCACGCGGTTGACGAATGAGTCGATCGTCGCCCGCGCCTCCGCGGCCTCGATCGGCGGCGCCGGGATCGGCCTCGGGATCGCCTCCAGCGGGCTCGCGGACCCCGCCGGCTTGAAGATGATGGTGGTCGCGCTCATTCCCCCTCTGCTACTTTCTGCCGCCCGCGGCGCCGTCGCGCGGCGACCCGAGCAGCTCCTGCTCCACGATTGCGACGAGCTCGTCCCCCGACTCCAGCTCCTTGAGGAAGTCGGGCGGCAGCTCCGGCTCCAGGCGGCGCAGGTCCGTGGGCCGCGAGGGCACGCCGTTGAGCACCGCGCCCAGCAGGCGCGAGCCCAGGCCGAAGAGACGGCGCTTGGCCAGGCGGACCTGGCGGCGACGCGTCTCGCCCTTCTGGAGCACCAGCAGGGTGCCGTCCGCCTGCCGCGCCATCGTCGCGACCTCGGAGATCACGTTGACGGCGCCGGCGTCGATGATGACGTAGTCGTAGAGCTCCCGCGCCTCGCGGAGCAGCGAGCGGAAGCGCTCCGAGCCCGCTTCCTCGGCCGGGCGGTAGAGCTCCTGCTGCGCGCCGATGACGTCCACCTGCGGGAGGCGGCTGGCCTGCACGGCCCCGCGGAGGTCGCGCTCGCCGCGGAGGTACTCCTCGAGCCCCATGCCGTTGCGCCGCGCCAGCAGCGCCTTCAGGTGCGGCCGGCGCAGGTCGCCGTCGATCAGCAGGACGCGGCGGTCCTCCATCGCGAGCACGCGGGCCAGGTTGACCGCCACGGTCGACTTCCCTTCCCCGTAGCCGGGGCCCGCCACCGCGATGACGCGCCCGCCGGGGACCCGCTCGAGGCGGCTGCTCACCTCGGCGCGCAGCATGCGGAAGACCTCGAGGTTGAGCGAGCCGGGGTCGTCCGTCAGGATCAGCGGCGCGCGGGCCGCGTCGGGCCGGCCGGACTTCTTCGCGTTCCGGTTGAGCCGCGGGATCAGGCCCAGGACGTCGACGCCGAGGAAGACCTCGATCTGGCGCGGCGCCGTGATCCGGTCGTCGAGCTCCTCCGCCAGCACGGCCGACGTGAGCCCGAAGAGGAGGCCGATCACGGCCGCCACGGTCAGGAGCACGCGGCCCTTCCCGCTCGAATTCGCGGGGCTCTTGGCCATGTCGACCACGCGCACGCTGGCGAGGCCGCCCTTGGACGTCGCCTTGGTGTCGTCCGCCTTCTTGAGGTAGGCGTTGTAGACCTCGCGGGCGGACTTGAGCTCCTCCTCGAGCTTCTTGTACTCCGTGAGGCGGACGCGCGAGTCGGCCATCTCCTTCTCGATCTTCGTCTGGTCCTGCTGGAGCGCCTTCTCCTCGAGGACCGCCGCGAGCAGCTCGCGGTCCAGCGACTTCACCGCCGCCTGGACGACGCCCTGGAGCTGGCCCCGGACCTCCTGAAGCTGCCGGCGCAGCGCCATCAGGCGTGGGTGCTTGTCCTTGTAGACGAGGCTCTCGGCGGCGATCTGCGCTTCAAGGGTCGCGCGCTGCGTCAGCAGCGGCTCGAGGACCCGAGTGCCCTGCAGCGCCGGGTCGAAGAGACCGACGAGGTTCTCGGCGGAGACTTCCGACAGCGCGTCGCGCTCCGACTGGAGGCGGACCTTCTTCAGACGGATGTCCACCAGCTGTCCGGTCACCTTCTTCCGCGCGTCCAGGAGCGAGGCGACCTGCTCGTCGAAGTCCGCGAAGCCGGTCTCCTTGTGGAACCGCTGCAGGTCCTTGTCCGACTCGTCCATCTTGCGCTGGAGGGCAGGCAGCGTTTCGCGGTCGAGGAGATCCGCGGCGCCCGACTTGAGCTCGCGCCAGCGGCCGGTCGCGTCCTCCTGGTAGGCCGTGACGAGCGCGTTCACGATTTCGGGCCCGCGCTCGGCGGAGTGATGGGTGAGCCCGACGCGGACGATGAAGGTCGACGGGACCGTCTCGACCTCGAGCTGATTCGCGAGCGCCTGGACGGGGTCCTCGTGGACCTTGTAGTCCTGGGCGATCGGCGGCGGCACCGCGCCGAGGACGCGCTCCAGGAGCTTCCGGCTCTGCAGCAGCGACGCCTGCGTGCGGAAGTAGCTGTCCCAGAGCTGCAGGCTCCCCGCGACCGAGGGATCGGAGGGATCCGAGAGGATCGGCTGCTCGGGTCGGATCTCGAGCGTGGCCTCCGCCCGGTACTGCGGCGGCTGCAGGGAGATCGCCAGTGCGGCGCCCGCGACCGTGACGGCCCACACGAGCGCGATCAGGACGGCGCGGCGGCGCAGGCTGAAAAGGAGCCGCGGAAGGAATGGAGTGTCGTCGGCTTGTTGGGGAACGTTGGCAGAATCGCCCCAGGACTCCGAGACATCACGGACGTTCATGCAAGCAACCCCTATCCGTTGCCCGAGAACCACCACCGCTTCAGTAAGATTCTTGTTTGCAGGGAAAGTTATGCGGGGCGCCGCAGATCTCGGAACACTGAATGCAGAACTCCGAACACGGAACCAGGCACACCGACTCGGAGTCGTCCCCACCTCGGCCCTCCCCGGGGGAGGGTATGGGAGGGGACCCCCTCTTCCCGGTGTTCTTGGTTCCGTGTTCGGTGTGCGGGTCAGCGATTCTTGTCGCCAAGACCGTGGGGCGTGCCGCACTTGCGGCAGGGCGTGGGTGCGATGCCGTTGTCGACGAAGTGGCGAACCGGCCGGAGCGCCCGCAGATAGCTGAAGATCGCCGCAAGGTCCTCGTCGCTCAAGCCCCGGTAGCTGCCCCAGGGCATGACGGCGTTGAGCGTGTGGCCCGGCATCTCGCCCGTTTTCATGGCGCGGACGAAGTCCTTCTCGCCCAGGCACTCGATGCCCGACGCGTCGGGCGTGAGGTTGGGGGAATGGAGATCGCCCCAGGGCCCTTTCAGGCGCACGCCTCCTGCGAAGGCCATCCCGGCGAGCGCCGCGCCGTGCTCGTCGGACGGCGTGTGACATCGTCCGCAGCCCGCGATTGTCACGAGATACTCGCCCCGGTTCTCGGGAGCGCCGCGGGTCGACGTCGGCGGAAGCGGACGGAGCCGCGAGCGGATCTCTTCCGGCAGCCGCGTGGACGGCAGCGGATTCCTCACGGGCCGGAGCGTGCGCAGGTAGGCAACGACCGCGGCGACATCGTCGTCGCTCATCGCGTGATAGGCGGCCGACGGCATCGCCGGATGGAGAAGGCGCTCGTCGGCCCCGATGCCCCGCCGAATCGCGCGCTCGATCTGCTCGTCGCTCCAGCGGCCGGCGCCCGTCTCGCGATCGGACGTCAGGTTGGGGGCCGTGAGCCAGGGCGTCGCTTCGGAAAAGGGCGCGCGACCCGCGCCGGCGGCGCCCTCGCGAGGCGGGAAACCCTCCGCCTTCCAGTCGATCGTCGAATGGCAGGAGAAGCAGGTCGCGACATGGAGAACGAGGTAGCGGCCGCGGTCGGAGGGGGCCGGCTCGGCCGCCCCGAGCAGCCCTGCGGCCAGAACGAGCGCCAGGCGAGCCCGCATCATGCTCCCCACCGATCCCGGAGGGAGCCGGACGTTATGACGTCGGGACGCTGGGACTCTCGTCGACGAGGCCGGAGAGCCGGCGGGCGCGGATCGGGTGGCGCAGCAGCTCGAGAGCGTTGTTCTCGATCTGCCGGATCCGCTCGCGCGAGACCTGGAAGACCTTGGCCACCTCCTCGAGGGTACGGGGCCGGTCGGAGCCCAGGCCGAAGCGGAGCTGCAGGACTTCCTGCTCCCGGGAGGGCAGGCCCTTCACTTCCTCGCGGACTTTCTCCCGCAGGAGGTTGAGATGCGCCGCCTTCTCGGGCCGCGGGTGCTTGTCGTCCGCCATGAGGTCGCCGAGCGACTCGTCGCCCTTCTCGCCGACGCGGACGTCGAGCGAGCGGGCGCTGCCGCCGACGTTGAGCAGGTGCATCGCGCGGGGCACCGGGAGATCGCCGAGCTCGGCGAGCTCCGCCGTCGTGGGCTGCCGGCCGAGGTCCTGCGTCAGCTGCCGGGCGCGGAGCTGGAGGTGTCCGAACTCCTCGACCAGGTTGACCGGCAGGCGCACGAGCCGCGCGGAGTCCGCGAGGCCCCGGTGCAGCGCCTGTCGGATCCACCAGGTGGCGTAGGTCGAGAACTTGAAGCCGAGGCTGGGCTCGTACTTCTCCACGGCCCGGATCAGGCCCAGGCTGCCTTCCTGGATCAGGTCGAGCAGCGGCAGTCCGCGGTGCTGGAACTTCTTCGCGATCGAGACGACGAGGCGGAGGTTGGTCGCCGCGAGGATGCCGACCATGCGGTCGTACTCCTGCGCCGCCCCGCGGATCTCCTTCAGCAGGTCGGGCCGGACCTCTCCGGAGCGGCGCCGTGCCGGGAGAGAGCGACGGGCCCCGTGGCGCGACGAGTGGTGCGCGCCCTTCGCGGACGCGCCATGCTTCTCGAGGCGGTGCAGGATCCGGCGCAGCGTCTTCGGGTCCAGCCGCACGACCTTGAGGAGCGGGACCGCGGCGTTCACGAGCTTCGCGACCGTGTCCCCGGAGGACGAGCGGCGGCGGCTGCGCGGCTTCGGGGCCGCGCCCGTCTCGACCAGCTTCAACCGCCGCGCCAGGCGCAGCAGCCGGGCCATCGCCCGGTGATGCTTGGCCTCGCGGCCCGAGCCGAACGGGATGCGCGACTCCGACGAGGCCTCGCGGTCGTCCCGCTCGGCCAGCCAGCGCAGCGATTCGAGGATCGCGGGCCGCGAGCGGAACAGCAGGGCCTGGAAGCGGGTGCGGAGCGACACGATGCGGTACGCGAGGTCGAGCTCCTCCGCCCGCGAGACGAGGCGCGTCTTGGCCATGTCGCGCAGGTAGACCCGGACCCCGTCCTCCGTCGCGTGCGCGTCGCGCGGGTCGGCGGAGCGGAACTCCTGGTCCAGGCCGGGGCGGACGCGCGCTTCCCCGACGTTCCGGAGCGGCAGGCGGTCTTCGTCCGCGGCCGGAAGCATGCGCTCCAGCTCTTCGGACGCGTCGATTCTGTTCAGATCATCCGTCACGGGAGTTGTTCCTTGTGTGAGGGTTGGGCCCGACGCGCTCTCCCGAAGGACTCCGTCCAGCGTCCTTCGAATCGGTCGAGGCCCCTGTGCTAGATAAACGCTTCCCGCGGGGCGGGCCATCCTGGGAACACGAAGAAGCAAAGAAGCTCTTCTGAGGTGCGGAAGACCCGGGCGGAATGCCGCGCGGGAGGCGCCCGTTTTTATAGATAGGGGAGAGACCCCCGGTCTTCGGGGACCCCTTCGAAGGTCCGCTCCGGCCGTTCTACCCGTCGAGCCCGGTAAATGCGGGGCGAACGGAGGAGTACCAGGAAACGGCCGGATCGGACCGGACATCCGCGAGCATCCATGACGTTTACCGACAAAACCTTCACCTGCACCGATTGCGGGACCGCCTTCGTCGTCCGGGCCCTCGAGCAGCACCGCCAGGCCATGGCGGGCTACCGCCGGGACCCGGAGTTCTGCCCGTCCTGCCGCCCGGCGGGGCGCGCGACGGAGTCGAGGCGGGCGCCGATCCCCCGCAGCCGCCGCGGCACCGGCTCGATCGGCACCCGGACCCTCTTCCCGGCCGTCTGCGCCGCCTGCGGCCGACAGACCCGGCTCCCGTTCAAGCCGCGTGGCGACCGGCCGCCGTACTGCAGCGACTGTTTCGGCCAGCGGCGGGGCTGAGCGACCCCGGAGGCGCCGCTGTCGTAAGTATTAGTGTAGGAACCGCTCCCGGACGGTCGGAGGGAGAGCGATGAGTCCCCGCATCCTGGTTCCGCTGGACGGGTCCGAAACGGCCGAGACTATTCTCCCGTACGTCTGGGCCCTGCTCCCCCGGGTCGATGCCGAGCTCGTGCTGCTGCGTGCCGTCCATCCCCCCACGGCCACCATGAACGGCTTCTTCCCCATCCTGTCGGCCTCGGAAGAGTCGGCCCGCGCCTACCTGCTGGGCATCCGGGAGCCCTTCGTGCGCGCCGGAGTGTCCGTCCGCGTGGTCACCCGCCTGGAAGGCGCGCTCCCGAGCATCCTCGAGGAGGCCCACCACGCCGAGGCGTCGCTGATCGCGATGGCGACGCACGGGCGGACCGGACTCTCGCACCTCCTGCTCGGCGGCGTCTGCGAAGGCGTCCTGCGCGAGAGCCGGACCCCGGTGCTCGCGGTGCGGCCCTTCCGGCCCCCGTCCCTGCGCCACGCCGACCCGCGCCGCGGCCCGCTCTTCCGCAACGTGCTCGTGCCCCTCGACACGTCCGGCTCCTCGCTCTCGATCCTCCCGATCGCCTGCGCCTTCGCCAAGCAGTTCGACGCGCGGCTGGTCTTCCTCCACGTGCTCGACCCCCGTAAGGCGGCCCTGGCGGCGATCGGCGCGCCCGACCGGGACCGCGCCCGGGAGGAGGCCCCGCCCCTCGAGACCGCCGCGCAGCACTGCGCCCTCGAAGGCGTCCGCAGCCGCATCGTCGTCGACTCGGGCCGGGTGGCCGACCGGATCCTCTCGCTCTGCCGCTCCGAGGACATCGACCTCGTCGCCATGACGACGCACGGCCGCTCCAGCCTCTCGCGCTTCCTCTTCGGCAGCGTCAGCGGGAGCGTGCTCGGCCGGGCCGAGGTCCCGCTGCTGCTCTGCCGCGAACCCTGAAGCAAGAAGCACGACGTACGAAGCACGACGAATCAGGAAGCGCACGCCCCCGTGGAAGAGGGTGATTCTCGCTTCTTGCTTCTTCTTACTTCTTACTTCGTACTTCCTGCTTCTTTCCCCCCGAAAGATCTTTTTCTTTCAGGGGGTCCCTTAGGTCTTGAGCGCGGCGCGGGCGGATTCTATAGTGGACGATTATGTTGCTGCTCGCGCTCCAGGCCTTCCTGCTCTCGCAGGTCGTCGTCGCCCCGCCGAGCGGGGGGCCGTCGACCCTGATGATCGAGGACTTCGATCACCCGCGGCTGCACCGCTCGCGCCTCGAAGCCGAATGGGGATCGGTGAACGAGGAGCGCATGCGGCTGGACTTCAGCTCCGAGGTCCGCTACGGCGCGTCGGGCTACGCCCTCAAGGTGCACTACCTGGCCCGGCCCGGCAGCCCGGCCGGCTTCTGGTTCTCGGCCGCGGGGCGTGCCGACGACGCGAGGCTGTCCCTGGACCTGGGCCCCTTCGATGAGCTGCGCTTCCGCACGCGCGGCAGCGCGGCCGGCTCCCCCGGGTACCGACTGCGGATCGACCTCGTGGGGACGCCGGAGAGCCCGGAGGCCGCGGCCCCGGTGGGCTCCTGGATCGAGGAGATCGGCGGAGGCACCGAATGGGACCTCCACCGGATCCCGCTCGACCCGCGCCGCTGGAGCGGCAAGCCGACCTTCGCGCGCGCCAAGACCCTGCGCTTCCTCCTGGCGACGCCCGAGAACCCCGCCGAGGGGACCTTCTTCATCGACCGCATCGAGCTCGCCCGGAAGGACTCGGCCCCCTTCGACTGGAAGTCGGCGTCCGACGACGACCTCATGAACTACATCCAGCGGAACACGTACCGCTTCTTCGAGCGCTACGCGGACCCGGACACCGGCCACGCCTTCGACCGCTCCTGCTACGCGGACGTGTCCAGCATCGCGGCGAGCGGCTTCGGGCTGGCGGGCCATGCGATCGCGGCGTCGCGCGGCTGGATCAGCCGCGCCGAGGGGGCGGAGCGGGTCCGGAAGCTGCTCCGGACGCTGGTGAGCGCGGGGGACAAGGTCTCCCGCCACGGGGTGTTCTTCCACTTCGTCGACTCGGCCACGTCCCGGCCCAAGGAGCACTCGGAGATCTCGATCATCGACACCGCGCTGCTCATCTCCGGGGTCTACGTGGCGCGGAGCTACTTCGTCGGCGACCGCGAGATCGCCGAGCTGGCCGAGCGGCTGATCCGCAACGTGAACTGGAGCTGGTTCTACGACGCCAAGCGCGGACTCTTCTACATGGCCTGGAGCCCGGAGCGGCGCAGCGGCTACGAGTACCCCGACCCCGTCGGGGGCGGCTACTTCTGCGGGAGCGAGCGGAACCCCGTCCACTGGGGCGTCTACAGCGACGAGGTGGGCCTGATCTCGATCCTGGCGGCGGCGTCGCCGACCCACCCGGTCCCGATCACGGCGTTCCACTCCGTGGACATGACCCGCCGGGACTACCAGGGCATCCAGATGGCGAACTCGTACAACGGGTCGCTCTTCACGTACCTGTTCGGGTCCTGCTACCTGAACACCCGCTCGTTCGGCGCCAGCAGCAGCGACTTCAACTGGTACCTGAACACGAGCCAGGCCATCACGGCCAACCACCGCTTCGCGCTGGCGCAGCGGCTGCCGCCCTGGGCCTTCGGAATCTCCGCCTGCGAGGGCCCCGACGGGAAGTACCACAACTACGGCGCGCCCCCCTCGACGGTCGCGCCGGACTTCGACGGCACCCTGGCGGTCTACGGGATCGTGGGGTCGATCCTGCACCGGCGCGAGGAGACCCTGAAGGCGATCCGGGAGCTCTTCGCGCTGAACCTGTTCCAGGAGAGCGGCGGCTTCGCCGACGCCTTCAATCCGCTCCAGGTCGACCCGAAGAGCGAGCTGCCCTGGGTCAACTGGACGGGCTTCGGCATCGACCAGGGGTCGATCCTGCTGATCCTGGAGAACGCCCGGACGGGCTTCGCCTGGAAGCAGTTCGAGTCCGACGCGGTGATCGATCGGACGCTGACGGCGCTCTTCCCGAAGCGGGAGAAGCGCTAATCCGCCCTAAAAAGACGCAGAGCTCACGAGGACCACACGGGAAGGCGTGGTCTTCGTGAGCTCTGCGTCGCTTAGGTCGTCGGGATTAAGTCGCGGCCACCTGCCGGGGCGCGGGGATCGGGTAGACCCGGCGGCGGAGCTCGCCGCGGATCTTGACCGGCGCCTTCTCGACGTAGCCGAGGAGGATGAGCTGCTCCTCGTCCAGCCCGTAGAGTCGGGCGATCCTCTGGGTCATGCGCGGCGAGGGCGGGTTGAGCGTCCCGCGCTCGATGCCGCAGATGTACCCTTTGAAGGTCAGCAGCCGCTCGGCCGCCTGCTTCAACGACCAGCCCCGTTCCATCCGCTTCTGGCGGATCAGCGTCCCGAATCGGTTCATGTGTCCTCCTTGATCCCTCGTCCTCAAGGGCCGAGTCCCGGTCCAACGCGAGCCGCAGGCGGAGCAGAAAACCCCAACCCAGCCGTCCCTTGCGGACCTACCCTACCCGGTCGACCTCGGCGTGCTAGTAGGGAGCCACAGAGCCCGACGGCGTTATGCAAAAAATGGAAATTAAAGTTCCCTGGGTATTGAAGAAGAGCGTGTACCAGACGCTGAAGATCCCCGCTTCTCCCTCGCTTATCCGTGGTTTATCCAGCGTCGAAAAGCGGCCCCGGCCTGCCCTCCCGAGCCCCTAATGCGGAGATCGGGCGACTACGCCTAACGTTCCTCGGGGACCAGAGCTAACCCCGCAGCGCGACCAGCACTAACAAGCCCGGGGGACCAGAGGTAACAGGGGCGGCGATCAGACCTAACATCAAGGGCGCGACTAGACGTAACCCCGAGGCGGCGACCAGACCTAACAGCGGCCGCGTCCTTCAGCGGGAGCTCTCGTCGCCGTAGGGGACGGGGATCCCGACGCCCTTGAGGATCTTCCGCAGCGTGGCCGAGAAGTAGCGCCGGGGATCGGCCACCCGGCGGTTCGAGCGCACTTCCGTGCGGGCCGCCTGGATGTACTGCCAGTCGATCCGCCCCACCACGAGCTGGTAAAACGCCAGGCTGTCCATGTCGTCGAACTCCTTCGCGAGTTCCAGCGCGCGGGGGTCGAACTCCGGCATCTTCCGGCGCCGCAGCCGCGCCAGGTACTCGCGGTGCGGGTAGTAGCGGAGCGCCGCCTCGGGGCCGTCCCAGTGCCACTCGACGCGGTCCAGCAGGCGCAGGCGCTCGACGCCGTCGCGCCGCGTCACCGCGACTTCCCGGAGCTCCTCGTGGGCGCGGTCGAGCACCCGCATGGCGTCCGAACGCTTCGCCTGCGGCCGCGAGGGCAGCAGCTGGCAGAGCTCGGCGTAGCCGAAGTGCTTGTAGGGGGAGTCCTTGAGGCCGAAGAAGCCCATCTCGAGGATCTCGTAGAGGCGCTGGGCAAGCGGCCGCGGATTGAGGGCCAGCCAGAGGTCCCAGTCGATGGGCCGCACGTTGAACGAGTTGACGCTCTCGAGGTAGAACGGGGCGAAGTAGATCTGGGTCCGGTCGATCCGCAGCCCGGTCTCGGGGTCGGCCTCGCCGGCCCAGCGGATCTCGCTCAAGGGCGAGAAGACGACGCCTCGCGCCGGGGCGGCGGCGGCCGACTTCACGAGGCCCGAGCAGGAGATCTGCGTGCCCTGCAGGCGGCTCAATGCGCGCGTGACGCTGCGGTAGTTGTGCGTCTGGACCGTGAGCCGGAGCGTCTCCAGCACTTCCTTGATCTCGACGGGCTGCGGGTTGGCCAGGGGCTCGCCCTTCATGAGCGAGCGGCCCATGACGATCTTCTCGAGCGCGCGGAAGACGCGGCGGTCGAAGGGGCCGGGCAGCCCTCCGCGCCGCTCGCCCCGGCCGGCCGCGACGGCCTCGGCGGGGCTCACGACCCACTCGAAGACGCTGCCCGTGCGGCCGGCCTGGATCTTCTGGCGCACGACGATCGAGCCGGGCTTCCCGGTGTCCTTGTCGAAGAGGCTCGCGAAGGGAAAGCGGTTGAGGTTGAGCTCGCTGTAGAACTCGGAGTCGGCGCGGCGGGCGGGCGTCTCGCGGGCCTCGGCGGGCTCGGGGGCGCGGGCGGGAGCGGCGGCCTCCCGGCGGAGCGCCGGGTCGATGGCGTCGCCCAAACGGATGAACGGGTTCTGTTTCCCCTCGGAACTCATCGACGGTTTCCCCTCTCCTGCGCCGCGGGCGTCTCTCCCCTTCCCGCGGTCGCGCGTCTCCTCAGGCGGACGATGTCCCGCGCGTCATGATCGCGATCGATCCTCGGCGGCGGGTCCGGGAGAGGGGGCGGATGCGGACTGAATATGGGTACGGCGCTCGCGGTCCCCTCTCATCCCTCCTAGGATACCCCGTCCCGGGAGGATGTCAACAAAGACCTACAAGTAATGGTGGTTCGATCCCGTGTGGACCCCAGCACCACTTATAGTGCTTTGCGGTCGCTTTCGAAAAGTTATGCATGCCCTCCTGCATATTTATGCGGCTCGGGATCGAAGAGGGTTCGCTGCGCCGATTCTTCCGCGGGCAGAACTGCGGGAAGCGGCTCGGGCCGGGGCGTCACGCGGGGGCAGTGACGGCGCGCCGGGCAGCGGCGGCAGAACTCCGGGTCGGAGGGCTCGGGCTCCCGCTCGTCGCGCGCCACGGCGCCGGCCAGGCGGGCGACGGCGCGCTCGAGTTCGGCGGGATCCCGCTCCGCCGGGATCCGCAGGACGCGGCGCTCCCGGAGGAGCTCGACCTCCCACTCCGCGGGCGCCCGTCCCAGGGCGCGGGCGATCGCGTACGAGAGGACCGTCATCTGGGCGCGGAGCGGGCCGGGCTCCTCGGCGGCGCCGGTCTTGTACTCGCTGAGGACGAAGTCCCCTTCCCTCCGGTCCAGGCGGTCCATGCGGACGTCGAGGCGGTGCCCGTCGATCGGGGCGTGGAGGGCGCCCTCGATGAGGAAGGGTCGGCGGGAGCGCTCGCGCGGCCGCTCGTGGCGCCAGGCGAGGATGCGGCGCGCCTCGTCGAGCTCGGCGTCCGGGAGGACGAAGGTGGAGAGCGCCGCGAGGGCGGCCTCGAGGCGGCGGCCGGACTTCTCGTAGACCGCGATGGCGACGTGGAGGACGGAGCCGAAGCGGCGGCGGGCGGCCGCGAACGGCAGGGGCGCGCGGGCGCGGTACTGCGCATGGCGCAGGAAGCCGCAGCGGGACTGGGCGACGAGGATCGAGGCGGTGAGCTTCATCGGGGGCACCCTCCTATCGGGCCCCAGCATAGCCGGCCAGACTTAAAGTGTCAATTAGTTAAAGTGTTAATTTGTTAAAGTAGGAAAGGAGTTGACGCCCCCGGCGCCGTCCGCCATCATGGCCGCCATGGCCCGGCGCGGACGGAAGAAGAAGTTCGACACCGAGGGCTTCGTGCCCCACTCGTTCCAGCTCCCCAAGGAGGTCGCCGACGCCCTCGAGGAGTACTCCCACGACAAGCGGAAGTGGAAGACCGAGGTCATCCGCGACCGCCTCGAGGACCTCCTGGAGCGCGAGGGCTACCTCAAGGTCATCGTCGGCCGGGATCCCGAGGGCCGCGAGGTCCGTACCTACGTGGCCCTCCGTCCGCGCCGCTGACCCGCCCGCGCCCGAAATGTTCCAGGATTTCTGGTCCCCCCTTCCGAAAACGCCCGCTTTCCCCTCCCCCGGGCCCCCTCAGTAACATTCCCGGGCGAAGGGGGTCAGGGGGATAAGCGCCCTCCCTTCGGGACCGGAGGGGCGAGTCCTGTTTCTGAGGTGACCCCCATGAACAAGTCGATGGCGTTGCTGAGCGGAGCGCTCGTCCTCTTCCTGGGTGCCTGCAAGTCCTCCGAGACGAAGGTGGAGGCGAACTCGATCACCAAGCGGTACGCCCGGCCGGCGCCGGAAGTCATGTCCGCCCTGACGATGGCGCTGACCTCGCTCGACCTGCGGATCGAGGAGGACCGCCACGATGCCCTGGGCGGGACCATGACCGCGGCGCGCGCCAACAAGGACCAGGTGAAGGTCAACGTGAAGAGCATCGACGAGACCAGCACCCAGGTCACCGTCGGCGTCGGCGAGGGCGACCGGAACCTCTCCGACATCATCCATTCCCAGATTGCCAAGAACCTCGGCACCGGCACCGCGAAGAGCAGCTTCTACGGCGGCAGCCGCTGGGAACAGGTCTACGACACCAGCCTCGCCCGCTGCATCATGGCCGGGGAGCGCGCCTCCGAGGCGGTCGGCTTCACCGTGACCAACCGCGATATCCATGAGTCCGTGGCCGACCTGATGGCGCGCCGCGGCAACTCCACCGTCCTGCTGCACTTCGAGGCGGTGCCCGCGGCGACCGCGGCCCAGCCCGGGCAGCCCCCTCCCCCGGTGGGCGGCGGCAACATGCCGAGCGACAAGCGCAGCCAGGTGAAGGTCAGCTTCGTGGTCGGCACCAGCCGCAGCGAGGACAACGAGGAGACCCTCCAGCGCCTGCGCAACGAGTTCGACCGCCTCATCCGCCAGTAAGCGAAGACCCGCCGACTCCGCCCGGCCTCCCCTTCGAGGCCGGCGGGGTCGGCGCGCTAATAACATCGATCCCGGGGTGCGGATCACCAGAGTGAGTCAATCGTCCGTGGAGCGTGTCCCCCGATCCGGAGCGGAACCAGGGTTCTTTCCCTGATGTGGAGGTGAGTATGCGGAAGATGGCAATGGGAGCGGCGGTGGTCGCGGGCATCGCGGCCCTCGTCCTCGGCGCCGGCCTCTCGGCGAGCGTCTCGAAGGACGCGACCGAGGAGGTCCGGATTTTCGTGTTCGACAAGGGCGGCAATGCCGTCGACGTCACCGGCTGGACCGGCGCGATCGACGTGACGCCCGAGCACGGGACCCGAAAAGCCTTCAAGCTGGAGCAGGCCAAGCCCGGCATGAAGGAAGGCGCCGAGAAGGGCGCGAAGGACCTGAAGGAGACGTACCGCGAGCAGAAGGACGAGGCCAAGAAGGAATTCGGCGGCGCCAAGGGCGAAGGCCAGGACCGCTCGAAGACCGCGGAGTCCAAGACCACGGACCCGACGCTTTGCGGCCAGGCCAAGAAGCTCGACGACTGGTGGGTCGAGATGGTCGTCGTGCGCTCCGGCGCCGGCATGCCGGCCAAGAAGGGCGAAGGCGCCCGTGAGGACGGGAAGACGTGGGGCCCGGGCTTCGCGCACGACCACCACGGGACGTTCTTCAAGGCGAACCTCGACGAGGCCTCGGTCAAGGACTCCAAGACCGGCGCCGTGAACTTCACGGCCACCGTCGTGTTCACGATGCCCAACGGCGACACCAAGTACGTGAAGGGCTTCGAGTACCCGGCGGGCGTGTACGACGACGCGATCGGCCGGCTCGTGGACAAGGACTTCAAGGACACGTCCAAGCTGGATCACGAGCAGGCGACCACCCTCGCCCGCAAGTCCCAGGCGCTGCTGCACTGGCTGCCCCCGCTCTCGTTCAAGAGCGACGGCGACCGCCAGGAGTTCGAGAAGGCGAAGCAGGAGTGCATGAGCGCCTGCACGAACCTCGAGCAGGCCAGCGGCAAGGACATCGGCGATGCGGCGGACAAGTGCAAGTCCGCGCTCAAGGAGGTCCGCAGTCAGGCCAAGGACGCGCAAGGCGCGCTGACCGCAGACTAGACAGAGACACGGTCCATCGGCCCACGGGGAGCCGCCTCCCCGTGGGCCGCTCTTCGTTCAGAGGCCGTCCGCCGCCAGCAACTCGATCCAGAACCGGCTGCCCTTCCCCGGCTCGGATTCCAGGCCGACCCGCCCGTTCATCCGGTCCGTCGCCCGCTGCACGATCGCGAGCCCCATCCCCGTTCCCGCATAGGTCTCGGCCTTGTTGAGCCGCTGGAAGACCCCGAAGATCAGCCCGAGGTACTCGGGGGCGATGCCGATCCCCTGGTCCTCGACGGTGAGGCGGACCCGCTCCTCCACGCGGCTCGCGCGGACGCCGATGCGCGGCGCGGCGCCGGAGGCGACGAACTTGAGCGCGTTGGAGATCAGGTGGGTGAGGACGAGGTGCAGCATGGGCCGGTCGGCGACGGCCTCGACGGCGCCCACGGCCGCGTCGACGCTCGCGCCCCGCAGGCGGATCTCGCGGCCGAAGGTCGCGACGACGTCGGCCACGGCCGCGTCCAGGCGGAGCGGCTCGAGGGTGACGGTCGAGCGGCCGATCCGGTGGAAGACCAGCAGCGCGTCGATCAGGGCGTCCATCCGCTGGGCCGAGCGGCCGATCCTCAGGGCGTAATCCTTGCCGGTCTCGCCCAGCGGGTCCGCGAAGTCCTCGATGAGGGTGTCGCTGAGGCCGGACATCGCCCGCAGCGGCGCCCGCAGGTCGTGAGCGAGCGTGTAGGTCAGGGCCTCGTGGTCGCTGCGGACCTCCTCGAGCTGCGCGGTCAGCTCCCCGATGCGCCGCTCGAGCTCGAGTCGGCTGGGGCCGTCCGCCGTCGAGCGGCGCGTCACCTTCCGGGGCGGCGGGACCTCCTGCCCGACGAGGACGACATTCGCGCCCAGCTTCGTCGGCGTCCAGAGGATCCGGGCGCCGGAGCCGTCCGCGGCGCGCCAGGTGAGCTTCAGGGTCCGGCTGGCCTCGGGGGCCGCGACCATCTCGCGGAGCGCGGCGCGCTCGCCGGGGTCCGCGATCAGCTCCCAGGCGTGACGCCCGCGGATCTCGGCGTCGTCCAGTCCGGTCAGCGCGTGGAAGGCCGGGCTGGCGAAGCAGACCTTCCCCTCGGCGCTGAGCGTCAGGAGCAGCGCGCCCGGCGTCTGCAGCAGCGCGCGCATGAACTCGGGGTCCTGGGCGAGCCGCTCGTCCAGGCGGCGCCGCACGAGGCGGATCAGCGAGTGGGGCTTCGCCCCCACCGGCAGCGGTTTCACCAGCAGCTGAAGGCGGGACGTGGACCCGTCCTTGCAGCGAACCTCCGTCTCCAGGTCGAGCGTGGCGTCGCCCCGGAAGGAGTGCAGGAGGCGGCTGGCCGGCGCCGCGTCCCGCGGATCGGCCAGGTCGTCGAGCTTTTTCGAGAGGAGGTCGTCGCGACGGTAGCCCGTGAGGGCGCAGGCGTGGTCATTGGCGACGACGATGCGCCCGTCCGGGTCGCAGACGAGCATCGCCTCAGGGAACGAGGCGATGACCCGTTCCAATTCCTCCCGTGTCGGCTCCATGAACCCCTCTGTTTCTCCCAGCCGGGACACCCGCGGTCGCCGGCCCGAACCCTAACATAAGTGCGCCTCAAAATCACTGCAAACATATTTTTTTTGAACAATTTTGAACCTGGAGTCCCCGGGGTTTACGGGGGTCCGCCGGCATGCCGGGTGGCCCGGCGGATGATGCCGGCCGCGCAGGAGGCCTCGCGGGCGCTCAGGTTCCGGCCGAAGCGGCGGGTGCGGCCGTCCACGTCGAACTCGACGCGGAAGCGCCGCCGGGAGCGCGCGGCCAGGCGGGGGCGCCGCACGCGTCCCAGGTCGTAGCGGCGGCGGAGCCGGAAGGGGCCGACGGAGCGGCGGAGCAGCAGCTGCCGGCGCGTCACCGTCAGGGTCTCGCGGCCGGCGCCGCGGCGGGTGGCGTTCCAGGCGACGGCGGCCCCGGCGAAGCACCAGAGCGCGAAGAGCGCCAGCGGCGGGCGCAGGGGCGAGCCGGTCCACGCGGCCAGGATCACGGCGCCCGCGAACGCCCAGACGAGCAGCGCCGACCCGTGCACGGCCCTCCGGAGCCGCCGCCGCTGTTCCGTCACGGAAAAGCTGATCATGCTTCCTCCGAATCAAGAATCACGAATCACGGGAGCGCTCCGTCCGTGATTCGTAATTCGTGATCCGATCTACAGGGTCTTGCCGCGCGTGCGCGGCACGATCTTCTCGGGGACAGGTTTGCCGGGCTGCGAGATGCCCTTGAGCACCTTGCCGACCGCCTTCTCGTCCCCCTCGCGCTTGGCGATCGTCGCCGTCGTCACGTAGCCGACGAGGCGGCCGTCCTCCTCCACCACGGGCAGGCGGCGCACCTGGTGGTCGTGCATCATCTGCTCGGCCTCGGCGACCTCCTGCTGCGGCCGGACCGTGACCACGTCCGGCGTCATCACGTCGCGCACCAGCGTGCTGCGCGCGTCCCGCCCTTCGGCGGTGACGCGGATCGTGATGTCCCGGTCCGTGATGGTTCCGACCACGTGGCTGTCCAGGCACACGGGGAGCGAGCCGATGTTGTCCGCCTTCATGCGCTCGGCCGCTTCCTGGACCGTGGCGGACGGTCCCACGGTCTCGACGTTGCGGGTCATGATGTCCGCGATTCTGGCCATGGGGCCTCCAGTTCAGGGACTGAGCAGCCGTGAACGGCTTTCGAACTGCTGTTTCAGGGTCCGCACCAGGCTCTTGTGCTCGTCGTTCTTCTCCGTCCCCGCGATGAAGGTCACCAGCGTCGTCTGCCGGTCCTTGGCCTTCATCCGGATCTTCACCGGGACCGAGTCCGAGCGGCGGGCCTTCAGCTGGGCGTTGTCGTCCTTCTTCGAGGCGTCGGTGACCTGGAGATTCGCGGCGGCCAGCACTTCCTCGGCGACCCGGATCGCCTGGTCGAGCGTGAGCCGGTACGTGCCCTCGTCCGAGTCGCCGCCCCCGAAGAGCCCGGTCTCGGCCTCGCCCAGGCCCAGCTCGCGCGCGAAGGTCTCCTGCAGCTGGAGCGAGACCGCGCGGTCCGGGGGTTCCAGCCGCACCGTGACCGACGACTGCGCCGGCTGGAGCTGCCGCACGCGCACGAAGAGATTGCCGCCGCCCTTGCGCTGCGCGGCGAGGTCGCCACCCAGCTTGTCGTGGTCCTGTTTGACGATCGCCAGCTGGTTCTTCTGGAGGGTCCCGGTCACGACGTCCCAGACCTTCTCGGCGTCCCGCGGGTAGGTCCGTTCGATCTCGTCCGGCTCCTTCTGCTTCTGGAAAGGCGTCGGTGCTTCCTCGACCGAGGGTCGCGACGAGCAGCCCAGCATCAGCGCCAGTCCCGCCACCACGCAGCCGCCACGCCGGCGTCCCGTTTTGATCGACACGCTTCCCTCCCGGGCAAAGACCCGCACTCGCCGATAAGAGCCGGGCCGGGAGTCGCCGTTACTGGAGCCGGGCGCGTCACAAAAACTCCGCGGGGGGATCTTTCGTTACGGATCAGGACGCCACGCGGGTAGAGGCCTCGAAGTACGGAAGCACGCCGATGTCGGGATTCGACATATTCGACCGGGCCTGCAACAAGGCCAACCAATGGCTCAATGAGGTCAACGTCGAGCTGGGCTGGACCGACCGCTACGACGCCTACATCGCGCTACGCTCGGTGCTCCAGACGCTGCGGGACCTGCTCCCCCTGGAGGAGGCGATCGACTTCGGCGCGCAGCTCCCCATGATCCTCCGCGGCGTCTTCTACGAGGGCTGGACCGGCGTCCCCTCCCCGGGGATGCCGAGCGACCCGAGGGGCCCCCTGGACCGCGTCAGCGACTACCTCGCGGAAGCCTTCCTTCCCCCCGACGGCGAGACCGTCACGAAGGCGGTGCTGAAAGTGCTGGCGCGCCGGATCAACGACGGCGAGTTGATGCACATCGGCCATCGGCTGCCCCCCTCCCTCCGGCGGCTCTGGCCGCGCGACGCCGCCCCGCTCCGGGCGCCGCTCCGCAACTCCCGGTCGCGCTGACTACGACGCGACCGTTCTCTTCGGCGATGCCAGGGTGATGCCCTGCGCCTCCAGGTCCTTTGCGGACTTGCGGATGTCCTTGTTGGTGTCGAGCACGAACTTGAGCATCTCGCGCTTCTTCTCGAAGTATTTGTCCTCGTTGACGAGGCCCAGCTGCCGCATGGCGTTGAGGATCGCCTGGTTGTTCTGGACCTTCGAGCTCGAGATCATGCTCAGCGCGTTCTCGAGGGCCGCGAGCTGGGTGTAGAGCTTTTCGATGCGCTTCTCCAGCAGCGCGATCTCCTTGGCGCCGGCCCCGGTGCGGACGCGGAAGCGCGCGCGCTGCTCCTGGATCACCCGGAAGACGAGGTCCTGGACCGGCGGCTGGAGGCCCGCGAGCTCCTTCATGACCTCGGGCGGCTCGCTCGCCGCCAGCACCGACTTTCGCGTGTCGAAGACGCGGCCGATGATCGACTTGATCTCGCGGTCGAAGTCCGCCGTCCCGAGGTACGTGACGTTCTCGAGGTCCTCCTCGATGAGCCCCTCGGCGCGGGCCTTCTCGTGGGCGATGCACTTTCGGATGTCGTCGAGCTCCTCGTGGAGCACCTGGCGCGAGACCTCGAGGTCGGCCTTGGCCTTGCTGGTCTCCTCGTAGGTCTGGAGGAGCTCCTGGAGCTTCTCGACGGCGTTCTTGTCGTCGGACGGGGCCACGACGGGGGTGGCGCCGATCGCGGCGTCGCGGAAGCGGCCCACGAGCTGGCGGACCGCCTGGTCGATCAGGTCCGCCATCCGCTCCTTGGAGAGGAGCGAGACCGTCTTCTTTCCCTGGCGGGCCAGCTGGGCCACCTGCACGCGATTGGAGGAGGCCAGCAGCGCCTTGCGGACGTCGATGAGCCGGTTGGGGTCTCCCGCCGCCTGGTCCGTCATAGTCCCTCCGCCCGCAAATGCACCAGGAATCCAGATGCGCCCCCCGCGAGATCGTTACTGTTTCCCGCGTAACAAATTCCGTCCGCCGCTCTCTACACTCGCGGAGCCGTCAGATCCGGTGTTCCTCCGAGGGGGAGTGATCGCATGCCTTCATCCGGCGAACCCGACATTCTCTTCGTCGAGGACAACCCGTTCGACGTCGAGCTCACCCTTCGGGCCCTCAAGGGCTGCGGCTTCGGCGACCGCGTGCACGTGGCACGCGACGGCAAGGAGGCCCTGGACTACCTCTTCGGCGAGGGGCCCTACAAGGGCCGCCGCATCGAGGAGGGCCCGCGCCTGGTCCTGCTCGACCTGAAGCTGCCCAAGGTGACGGGTCTGCAGGTCCTCCAGTGGGTACGCGCCGATCCCCGTACGAAGGACTTGTCCGTCATCATCCTGACCTCGTTCGAAGACGATCGCGAGGTCGTCGAGATCTTCCGCCTGGGCGTCACGGGCTACCTGGTCAAGCCACTGAACAAGGACGAGTTCTGCTCGCTGGCCAAGAAGGCGGGACTCGACATCGCGGCTCCGTCGGACGCCGAACACCCCACCCCGCACCGCGACTAGCGATCCCGAATCACGGGAGGAGCCGTCCCCTGATTCGTCTTCACGCCGCGCAGCCGAACTCCTGCAGCCGCTGCAGGCCGAAGTAGATCGACTTCAGGGCCTCGATGCGTTCGCGGTTGGCGTCGAGGATCGCGCGCGACGACGCGACGTCGGGAAACAACTGCTCGCGCTCCCAGGGGGAGGGAAAGACGCCGGTCGCCCGCCCGCGGGCCGACCATTTGACGGAGAAGAACGACCCCACCTCGCGGAGGCCGTAGTCGGAGAGCGGGAGGATGACCTGCTCGCGCAGGAAGCGGTGAAGGCTGCGGCGGGCGCGGGCGAGGTGCCGCCAGCCGAGGGGGTCGCCGCCGTGCCGATCCCAGAGCGCCTCGAGCGGCTTGCCGAGGCGGTCCGTCCAGGTGAAGACCAGCGCGCGCGGGTCGCGCGCGAGGTGCTCGAGGTACGCGTGCCACGCGGCGCCTTCCTGCGCGGTCGCGCCCGCGAGGAACTGGCGCACGCGGATCTCGCCGCGCTCCACCCGCAGGTCGCCGTGGACATAGCAGCGGCCGTTCCGGAACTCCGGCACGTAGAAGTGCAGCGGGAGGTCCTGCGGGAACGGCGCGCGCTGGATCACGAGCGGGCGGCCGGCCTGGAAAGCCTTGGCGTGCAGCCAGAGGAGCCTCGCCGACGCGAGCGGCATGCCGACCCGTTGCGCCAGGCGCTCCGGCGTCGACGCGGCGACCGCCCTCCAGGACGCGTAGCCGCCCTCGCGGAAGGCGGCGACGTCCGCCTCCGCCGCCTCCATGCCGGGCAGCAGGCAGACGTGCGAGAGCTGGGTCCACACCGTCGTGCATTGCGGTCGCCAGGGGCAGCGACGGCAGCCGGACCAGCGGTAGCCCTCCGTGCGCAGCTCGCCGCGCCGGATGCGCTCGAGGTCCGCGAGCAGCGTCTCGAAGGCCGGCCACGTCGCCTGCAGGTCGATCTCCTCCTCGCTTCCGTCCGGCCGGTAGACCCATCCCGAGGAGGGGCGATGCCCGAGCAGCGGCTCCAGCAGGAGCGCGTGGAACTGAAGCTCGCGGACGTCGTCCGGGTCGACGGGGCTTGACCGGCGCTTGATCGTCGCCGGCACGTAGCCGAACGGCCCCAGGGACGAAGGGCGCTCGACCCGCTTGAGGAGGTCGGGACGCGCGAGCATGCCCTTCCCGGCCAGGACGCCGCGGAAGACCCACGCGGGCCCCTGCCGCAGGAGCCGCGCGGTCTCGCGTCCGCCCGCGGCCGCGTCGCGGCCGTCCCACGCGGGTTCGCGGAGGTCCGGGAGCCAGATCACGCAGTGGCGCTTGAAGAGGTCGTCCGCGGGCGCGGGCGCCTCCGCGGGCCGGGCCGCGCTGTGGCAGTCGAGGTACCAACGGTGAAGGCAGCCGGCCGCGGCGGAGACGTCGCTCTCGCGGAGAAGCCGTTCGGCGGGGTCAGGCATGAGTCACTTCTCAGGCGGTCCGGGACGGATGGGCCCGCTTCCGCTCCTGCGCGTCCTTCACGCTCCGCTCCAGGAAATTCAGGAGCAGCCCCTGCGGCGTGCTCGCCGTCACCTCGCGGACGGGCGCGGGGGCGCCCGCCTTGCGCTCCAGCCAGGAGCGCACCTTGTCGGCGGACTCGTCCCGGAACTCGTGGGGATCCCAGTCGGTGGACATCGCGCGCACGAGCCGCTCGGCCGCATCCATCTCCTGGGGCGTGATGCCGGCCTCCCCGGGCGCGGGAAGCTCCCGGCTCAGGCGGGCGGGCCGCCGCAGCTCCGCCGAGAGGCGCAGCACCGACATCATCAGCATCGAGTGCTCCGGCCAGAGGGCCGCGATCTTCTCGCGGTGCAGGAGCACGACCCGCGCGAGGGCCGTCTTCCGGGTCTTCTTGAGCGCCTCGAGCAGGATCGTGTAGCCCTTCTCCCCCTCCGCCGAGGGCTCGAGGAAGTAGGGGGTCTGGAAGTGCGTGGGGCTGATCTCGCCGATCGGCGTGAAGCCGATGATGCGGACCGCGTGCGTCCGGTCCCCCGCCAGGTCGTCCAGGAGCTCGTCGGGCACGATGACGCGGCGGCCCCCCGGGAGCGTGGCGGCGCGGGCGATCTCCGACGAGGGCACCGGTTCTCCGGTCTTCTTGTTGACGTGGGTCACCCCGATCGGGGAGAGATCGCGGCGGTCGACCAGCGTGAACGCCGTCACGCGAGGGCGTGTTTCGGGATAGAGGCGGATCGGGATGTTGACCAGTCCGAGCGAAAGATTCCCCTTCCAAAGCGCCTTGGCCATAAGGTGCTTCTCCTGCCGTTCACCCGCTCCTGAGCCTCCAGCGACGCGCGGCGTTACCGGCCGCCCGCGACGCCGTCGTGATTTTGTGAAGTCCCCGGGCGGGCCGGGCTTTCGGCATAACAGGGCGGAGCTCGCGGGATCACTACTCTAGTTCCCCGGCCCCCTTTAGGACGTGCGCCATGTATCTTCGACACGAAAGTGCGAACCTGACGCTCCCGCTTTCCGAGATGGAGATCCCCAAGGAGCTCGCCGAGGGATCGGTCGCCGCGCCACGGCCGGCCGCCTGGGCCATGGTGGGTCACCGCCCGGTGCTGCACTGCGATGCGGGCGTCTCGACGCTGCCCCCCTCCGACCACGTCTACCCCGCCTGGATGGAGGAGGAGCTGCTGGATCTCAAGCTGGTCGGCGCGTGAGCCCCCGTGCGGCGCCGTAACACCGGTCCCGCCCGCGGATCTCCTGAAAGCATGCCCGACGACGCGCCGGAACCCTTCGTGATCGTGGAGCGGCCCGCCGCTCCCACGCCGCTCCGCCGCTGGACCGCGCTGCGGGGACGGAAACCCGCCCTGATCCTCATCGACCGGGGCGCGCCCGACGGCTCGGGCCTCGACCTTCCGCTGGCGGCGGAAGGGTTCGACGTCTACCGCACCACCGGCCACCGCTCCGCGCTGGACCTCCTGCAAGCGCACCCGTCCGTCCTGATGGCGCTCGTCCGGACGGACCTGCCGAACCTCGACGCGCCCGAGCTCGTCCGCGACCTGCGCCGGGTGCGGCCGGGCCTCTGGATCGGGCTTCTTTGCGACCCGGCCGACCGCGACGGCGCCGCCGCCGGCTACGCGGCGGGAGCCGTCGATCTCTTCCCGATCGCGACCCCGCCGGCGGAGACGGTGTCGCGTCTGCTCCGCAGCGTCCCGTGGGCGGTCCGGCTCCGCGAGGGGGCGGAACGCCGCCTCGAGCGGCCGCAACGCTCGGTGCTGCGGCGCGTCGCCCGCCGTGCGTCCTCGCGCGCGGGCACCCTGCTCACGCTGGGCGCAGCGCTGCTCATCGGCGCGACGCTGGCTCTCGTCACGCGATCCTGGCAGGCGACTCGCGACGCCGAGAACGCGAGGATCGAGCGGATCCTCGCCGCCCTCGAGGCGCGCCCGCCCGTCGTCGACCGCGCGGAGCGCCAGTTCGATCGCTGGCAGCGCCAGGAGCAGCTCGACCTGCAGCGGCAGTCCCAGCGGATGCTCGGGTCCTACTACCAGTCGCAGCTGGAAGAGGAGCGGATGCGCGAGCTGTTGCGCCTCACGGCGCCGCACTATCCGAAGTGACGGCTCGCGCGCCTCAGTCGTGCAGATAGCGGCGCGTCCCCCAGGCCTGAAATTCCCCGGGTCCGGTGAGCGGGAACTTCGGGTCGTTCACCCAGCGCCTCGCGGCACGGCCGAGGTCGAGGGTCTGCAGGCGTTCGCCCAGCCCCGCGAGCCAGGCGTCGAACGCCGCCCCGCGCGGCGGCCGGATGAGGAGCTTCCCGTCGGGATGCAGGAGCTCCACCCCGTGCTCGGCGGCGTTGAGCGGCACGACCACCCAGTCCCGGCTCAGCCCGAGGTCGTCGGTCACGCGATAGATCCGCTCGACCTGCTCCGCGGTCAGGAGCTCCATCTGGTTGTGTCGGTGTTCGTCCATACCCTGTCGAGCCTCGGGGGCGGCCCGTCGCGATGCGTGAAAATTCGCCCTCTTCATAACGCTGCCCGGCATGAGGGCTCTTTTGGGCGCGCCTTTCCTCCGAGCGTAAACGTATGAGAAGCGACAGCCTTCCGACGACCGACGTGCGGCCTCACGCGATCCCCCTGCCCGCTTCGCGGATCCTGCTCTTCGGGATCTACGAGCTCGGCTTCCGGGCCCTGGATGCGATGCTCGCGCGCGGCCTGAACGTGGTCGGCGTGGTCACCAAGCCCGAGCTCCTGCTCGAGGCGCAGCCGATCACGCGCCTGGCGCGCGAGCACGGGCGGCCTCTGCTGGCGCCGGAATCCCCGCGCGACCCGGGATTCCTGCGGCAGGCGCGCCTGCTGCGGCCGGACCTGATCGCGGTCGCCGGCTACCACAAGATCCTGCCGGGGAGCCTGCTCCGGCTGCCGCCGTCCGGCGTCGTCAACGTGCACGGCTCGCTGCTGCCCCGCTACCGCGGCCCGTCGCCCTGGAAGTGGGCCATCATGAACGGCGAGACGAAGAGCGGCGCGACCGTCCAGTGGATGGCGGAGGAACTGGACCGGGGCGACATCCTCTCGCAGCGCGAGCTGGCGATCGATCCGCAGGACACGGGCGAAACCCTCTTTCTCCGGATCAGCGCGATGGCGGGCCCGCTCCTGGCCGAGACCGTCGAGGACCTCGTCGCGGGCAAGGTCGTTCCGCGCCGGCAGGACGAGGACCGCGCGAGCTATCAGGGCTACCCGGGAGACGAGGACGCGCGCATCTGCTGGGAGTGGAACGCGGAGCGCATCCGCAATCAGATCCGCGGCCTCTGCCCGCGCCCGGGCGCCTGGACGCAGTACGGGAAGAAGCGCGTCCGCATCCGCAAGGCGGCGCTGGCCGGCGGGCCGATGGGCCAGGTGCCGGGCCTGATCCTGGGCCGCACGGAGGACTCCCTCATCGTCTCGACGGGACAAGGCAACCTTTCGGTGTCCTCCATGTCGATCGAGGGCGAGGAAGGGCCGATGGCCCAGGCGCTCTGGGTCGTCGGGATGATTCCAGGGACGTTCTTCGATCCCGCGCTCACAGAAACGCGCAATACCTAGGCAGCACGCGGTCCGGAAATCTACTTGCCCTTCTGGGCGGGGGTCAGCTTTCCCTCGAACGACTGCGCGCCGCGCGCCACGTCGGCCTCAAACGTGCTCCCCAGGTTGGCGGGCGCGCCGGTCCATTGGTCGACCGCGCCCGTGATGAGGGCCTGGAAGATCGTCGCCAGCACCAGGTAGGTGGGCGAGGCGGAGCCTGAGCTCGTGCCGACGTCCCGCAGCTCGATGTCGCGCAGCCGGATCCGGACGCCGTTGGGGACCTCCTTGGCGTGGACGACGACGACGGGATGGGCGATTCGGATCCGCCGGATCATGAACTTGCGGCCCTCCTCCGCCTTCGGGGCCTTCGACGCCTTGACGAGGTTGTCGAAGATCGCGCCCCAGTTGGTCCTGTCCTTGTCGAATTCCACGATGAGTTCGGGGTTCTCGAGCGTCAGGTCCTGGACCTCGACGGTCTGATTGAAAAGCGTGGGGAGCGACACGGCGGCGTCCATGCGGCCGAGGCGGAACGAGCGGACTTCCTTGAACGGGAGGGGATTCCCGACAGCCAGCCGCTGCAGCTGGACGCGTCCGGCGAGGTTGACGCGCACGTCGTCGACGACCACGGGGAGGCCGAGCGCGTCGGTGGCCAGCTTCTCCGTGGTCTTGCGGATGATCGGGCTGATCCAGAGGACGACCGCGAGCGCGAGAAGGAGCGGGAGCGCGAGGACGATCGCCAGGATGATCGTGGCCAGGCGGAAGCGCCGGCGGGAGCGGTCGATGGACGTGCAGGCCGCCTTGCTCGGCGCCGACAGGGCCTTCTTCTCGCGGGCCGGTTCGCGAAGCTGCGTGCTCATGAAATCCCCCGGAAGGAATGACCTGAGGGCGCGACGTCCCTCTTCCCCGCTGAGCCGCCTTCCGGACGGTCGTTATGGGTGGGCGCTGCGGGCACGAATGCCCTCCTCCACCCACTCCCGGAAGATGTCGTGCAGGGGAACGCCCCGGCGCTCCGAGAGGACCTGGGCCAGGCGGATCGTCCAGGCGTCGAGGTAGAGGGAGATGCGGCGCTTGGAGGTCGAGCGCTGGTCGATGGCGCGCACCAGCGGGGGCGCGAGCTCCAGGGGTTCTCCTGTTTCCCGAAACACGTCCCAGTAGTCGACGCTGTCGGCCTCCATCCAGAAGCGGGCCTCCTCCGCGGGCGAGGAGAAGCGTGGGAGGCGGGAGGGCGTCATCGCGGCCGCTCCCGGTAGGCTGCGCGCTCGCGCTCGGTCATGTCCCGCGCCGCGACGACCCGCAGCTGGCGCGCGCCGGCCGGACGGAGCACGACGAGGAGCAGCCGCCCGTACCCGGTGGCGCCGTAGGCCAGGGTGAGGGACTCGCCGCCGCGGCGCAGGTAGGGGTCCCAGCGGAGGACCTCTTCGATCTCGACCCCCTTGACCCCGTGGCGGCTGCCCCGGAGGCTGGCGCCGTCCCACCACTGGACGCGCGAGATCGCGGGCGCGGCGCCCCGGCCGCGGCGCGGTTGCCGCCGCGACGCGTCCACGGCCCGCCCGGCGCTCACGACGGCTCGAGACGGACGGCCAGCTGGAGGAGTTTCCCGACCCATTTGTAGACGTTCTGCTCCCTCACGATCTCGCGCATGCGGTCCATCCGCTCTTCCTGCTCCTCCGGGGGCATGCGCAGCGCGTCGTGCATCACCTCGGCCATGGCGTCCACGGCGTAGGGATTGACGAGCAGCGCCTGCGTGAGCTCCCGCGCGGCCCCCGCGAACGAGCTCAGGAGCAGCACGCCCTGCCGGTCCTCGCGCGACGCGATGAACTCCTTCGCGACGAGGTTCATCCCGTCGTGGACCGGCGTGACGACGCAGACGTCCGCCATCCGGAACAGCGGGATGAGATCTCGGCGCTCGCGCTGCCCTTTCAGGAAGAGGACCGGCTTCCAGGACCCCGAGCCGTGGCGGCGGTTGATCTCGTCCACGCGGCGCTCGACGTCGTCGCCGAACTTCCGGTAGCACTCGATCCTCGAGCGGCTCGGCACGCCGATCTCGATCATGCAGACCCGCCCGACGTGTTCCGGGTGCCGGCGGAGGAGCCGGTCCATCGCTTCGATGCGCTCGAGGAGCCCCTTGGTGTAATCGAGGCGGTCCACGCCGAGGAAGATCTTCTGGCCCTGCAGTCCGTGGGCCTCGCGGAACTCCAGCATCGCCTCCTCGGTTGCCGGGTCGGCGGACTCCTCGGACATCGCTTCGAAGTCGACGCCGATCGGCTGCGGGCGCACGACCGTGGGGTTGCCGTGGCAGGTGACGGTGAACTTGTCGCGGTCCACGAGCGCCTCGAGCTCGCGGTCGACGGTGTCGAGGAAGTTGTTGCAGTGATACTGGATGTGGAACGAGAGCAGGTCGTTCCCCAGGAGCCCGTCCAGCACGTCTCCCTTCCAGGGGCAGATGCGGAACACCTCGGGGTTGGGCCAGGGGATGTGCCAGAACTGGAAGACGACCGCGTCGGGCAGGCGCTGCTTGATCATCCGGGCCAGCAGCGCGAAGTGGTAGTCCTGGATGAACACGAGCGGCCGCTTGGAGCCGGTCTCCTCCACCACGGCGTCGGCGAACTTCTCGTTGACGCTCCGGTAGCAGTCCCAGTCCTCCTGCTCGAAGACGGGGCGCTGGTAGGCGATGTGGCAGAGCGGCCAGAGCGCCTCGTTGGCGAAGCCGTAGTAGTAGCGGTCCTCCTCCTCGCGGGAGAGGGGGATGCGGCGCAGCGTGTAGCGCTCCCGGTCGGGCGGCACCCGCAGGCGGCCCCTGGCGTCGGCCGTCTCCCAGTCCGCCGAACCGCTGCCGTGCGCGATCCAGGTGCCTCCGGTGGCTTGCATGACGGGATCGAGGGCGGAGACGACGCCGCTGGCCGGCTCGACGCAGCGGATCCCGGAGGGGGTGAACTCGTGGCTGTAGGGCTCCCGGTTTCCGACGCAGATCAGGCGGTAATCCTTCAGGCTCTCCGACACCATCTCGTTGAGGGACTCCCGCGACCACAAGGGCGGCTTGAGGGCGCTGACGGGGGTTGTCATCTCTGCTCCCATCCGCCGCGTCCGCCGGGGCGGTACTGGATTGATGGCCGAAGCCTCAAGATGTTACCGGGGGCCCGGGCCCGTCCGGCGCCGGCCGGGCGAGGCCGGGGGGCGCCGGAGTTCCTGGCGGATGGCGCCGATCCGGCGGTCGGCCGCGGCGAGGTCGTCCCGGACGCGGTCGGCCAGCTCGTGGTAGCCGAACTCCTGGTAGGAGGCGATCGTCTTCTGCAGGGCGGTCCGCTCCTCCAGGAGCCGCCGCAGTTCTTCGCGGAGCGCGTTCCGGGGGGACTCGTCCTCCGGGGGCTCCGAGCGCGGGCTCCTGGGGATGTGCCTCAGGACCGAACGCCAGAGTCCGTACAGGTAGTTCCACATGGGTTTCGGGAGGGCCGGGGTCTGCCGCCGTCGGGGGTCACGGCGCCGGCGTGTCCGCCGGGGCTTCCCGCCGCCGCTCGGCCGACAGCATCGCGGGGAGCATCCCGACATCCCGGGGGTCCTCCGGGGCGTTCAGGCAGATGCTGAGGATCTCCTGCTCGAGGGGGCTCAGGGGAAAGCCGGGGCCGCTCCGCTCTTTCGGGAGAGACGCCACCGCGTCCCGGACTCTCCGGCGCGTGTCGGGGGTCGCAGGCAGGACGGCGGACATCTCCGGGTACTCCTTCGGACGGCCGCCGGGCGCGGGACATTCCGCCACCCGCGGCTCTCAGGGAAGAGCCCCGTCCGGGGGACGCGTTACGCTTCCTCCTGAACCATTCACAATAGCGCGTCACATTCCTTCGGCCCGGGAGTCTTCATGCGTCTGGAAGGATCGGCGGCGTCCGCAAGGGGATGGACGGTGAGGAACGACCCGGACAACACCAGGACCGGCGCGGGCCCGGCGAAGGAGCCGGAGCTTCCGCTCGAGGAAGAGCTGGACGAGGCCGCCGAGCTGCTCCCCCAGCAGGAACCCCCCGCCCCCGAGGATCTCGCGCCGCCGGCCGAGCTCGACCCCCTGCTGACCGATCCTGCGGACTAGGGCGTCACGGGGGCCCGCCCCGTTCATCTTCTCTTGTTAGGTGCCGATGAACGGAGAAAAGAACCACGGACGCGCCGCGACAACGCTGGCGACTCCGCACTCCGAGAGCCTGCGCCTGGCCGCCGTCGCCGACCTCCACTGCACGAAGGCGTCCAAGGGGAAGCTGCGCACGCTCTTCGCCCGGATGGCCGAGGACGCCGACGTGATCCTCTTTCCGGGCGACCTCACGGACTACGGGCTTCCGGAGGAGGCCCGCGTGCTCGCGCACGAGCTCAAGGAGGTCCGCGGCATCCCGATGATCGGGGTGCTGGGAAACCACGACTTCCACTCGGATCGTCAGGAGGAGGTGAAGTCGATCCTCCTGGCGGAGACGGGCATGCGAATCCTGGACGGCGACAGCCTCGAGGTCAAGAGCGTGGGCTTCACCGGCGTGAAGGGCTTCATGGGCGGCTTCGACAACCGCATGCTCCAGGCCTGGGGCGAGCCGGGGATCAAGGTCATCGTCCACGAGGCCATGGAGGAGTCGCTGAAACTCGAGACCGGGCTGGCGCGGCTCAAGACGCGCCACCGCATCGTGCTCCTGCACTACGCGCCGGTCCGCGCCACCGTCGTCGGCGAGCCGCCGGAGATCCACCCGTTCCTGGGGTCCAGCCGCCTGGAGGAGGCGCTGCATCGGCACCGCGCGACGGCGGTCTTCCACGGGCACGCCCACTACGGCTCGCCCGACGGCACCACATCCGACGGAATCCCCGTCTTCAACGTCGCGCTCCCGCTGCTGAAGCGCCGTTCGCCGCAGCGGCCCCCGTATCGGAAAGTCGAGTTGCCGCTGCGCGTCGACCATGCGAAATGACAATTCCCGCTTCCGCACGATGTACCGTCGGGCGCTGATGGCGCTGCGCGAGTCCGAGATCCCCTTCCTCATCGGCGGCGCCTATGCGCTGGGCCTGCACACGCAGATCCACCGCGAGACGAAGGACCTCGACCTCTTCACCCTGCCCCGCCACTGCGCCGACATCCTCAAGCTCTGCGCCGACCTCGGCTACCCGGCCCGCATGGTCGCGAGGCACTGGCTCGGCAAGGTGAGCTGGGGAGGCGCCGTCATCGACATCATCACGGGGTTCCGGAACGGCGTGAACAAGGTGGACGACAGCTGGTTCGAGCACGCGCACGACGCGGTGCTCTTCGAGACGCCTGTCCGGGTCCTGGCGCCCGAGGAAATGATCTGGTCGAAGGCCTTCGTGATGGAGCGCGACCGCTACGACGGCGCCGACATCGTGCACCTGATCCGCGCCCACGCGGATACGATGGACTGGCGCCGCCTGATCGACCGCTTCGGCCCGCACTGGCTGCTGCTCCTGAACCACCTGGTCACGTTCAGCTTCGTCTATCCCGCGGAGCGGCACCGCCTGCCCGACTGGATCGTGCGCGAGCTCTCGGAGCGCTGGCAGGCCCAGAACTCCACGACCGGCGCCGAAGTCTGCCAGGGCACGCTGCTGTCCCACACCCAGTACCTGCACGACCTCGAGCGCCTGGGGCTGCTCGACGCGCGCATCAAACCCATCGGCAGCCTGACCCAGGAAAATATCAACGAGTAACCCGTCCCCGGTAACCCGACCAGCCCCACCCCTCTCATCCCCCCTGCGGGGGGACGCCTCGGCCTGTGTCCTGGGAACTGTGTACCGGATCCTGAACTACCGGCGGACCGAAGCGTCGGACGATGGTCCAGCCCGGGGCGTGGATGCTGCGCGGCGTCAGGACCATCGCGCAGGTGAGGCGGTCGGACACCGAGCGGATGGCGTCGAGCAGCGCCTGGAGCGTGTGCGCGTCCGCCTCGCCCGCCTCGACGAGCAGGAGGCGCAGCGGGGCGTTCCGCAGGATGATCACCGCCGCCGTCAGGGCGGCCGCGAAGAGGATCCACTCGCCGCCGCTGAGCGACTGCGCGGGGATCTCCTTGCCGGCCGTCGTGCGCCAGCCGATGCGGCAGACGCCGCGGGAGGCATGGAAGAACGGGAGCTCGGTCCGCCCGGCGGCGCGCAGCATCGTCTCGACGAGCCCGCCCAGCGGGTCGCGGGCCTCCATGATCTCCTCCTCCTGGAGGCGCTGCAGCGCCCGCTCGAGGGTCGCATAGACGTCGCGCGCCGCCTGGGCGCGGGCCTCCTCCTCCGCGACGCGGTCGCGTTCCCGGCGCGCCGTCTGCCGTGCGCCCAGCTCCGCGAGCTCGCGCCGGACGTCGTGCAGCATCCGGTGCAGGTCCGCCTCGGGAAGCTCCTCCGGCTCCTCCGGTCCGAGGGTCGCCCGCCGCTCGCGCTCGAGGCTTTCGGCGCGCAGCCGCGTCCGCTCGAGGGCGCTCGAGGTGCGGCGGTCGTCGGCGGCAAGTTTCTGCAGCGTGCGGCGCTGCTCGTCGCGCCGCTGGAGCAGCGCCCGCCGCCGGGCGTCGAAGTCCGCGGCCGTCATCCGCGCGCGGGCCTTCCCGGCCGCGATCTCGCGGAGGCTCCGCTGCGCGAGCTGGGCCAGGCGCTGCGCGTGCGCGAGCATCTGGAGCATCGCCGAGCCGCTGCCCTCGCGCGCCAGCTCCCGGAGCGCTTCCGCGATGGCGGCGACGTCGTCCCAGGAGGCTTCGGAGCTTCCGGGGTCGCGGGGCGCGGCCTCCGGAACGAGGCCGTCCAGCTCGCGCTCGATCCCCGCCAGCTCCTCGGGGAGCCCCGCCAGGTCCCGGGCGCGCGCTTCCCAGCGGGCCCGCTCGGCGCGGGCCTCGTCGGCCGCGGCCCGCGCGCCGTCGTGCTCGCGGCGCAGCCGGTCGAGCTCCTCCTCGCGGAGGCGGACCTGCAGCGCCTTCTCCTCCAGCGCGCCCAGGTCCCGCTCCAGGCGCTCGCGCTCCGCCTCCAGCGTCCGGATCTGCTCGTCGTCGGCCGCGGGCTGCGTCGCGAGGCGGGCGTCCATCTCCTCGCGGGCCTTCGTCTTCTGCAGGAGCCGGGCCGCGGCGCGGCGCCGCTCCTCGCCCGCCCAGGCCAGAAGCCCGGCGGGGTCGCTCTCCCGGAGCAGCTCCTCGAGGCGACGCGAGGCGTCGATGAGCGCCTCGCGCGCGAAGGGCGGCAGCGCCCTCTGGAGCTCGCCCCAGCCCGGCGCCTCGCGGACGTCGGAGGACCGCGCGGCCCGGAGCTCCGCGAGGATCCGGCGGATCCGCACGGACTTCTCGGCGGGCCCGGCGCGGCCGGCCGAGATGAGGCCGGCGAGGCGCGCCTCGCGCTGCTGCGGCGACGCGTGGAGGAGCTGGCGGACGTCCAGCGCCTCGGCGACGTCCTGCTCGTCGCGGCCGAAGAGCGAGAGGATCTCCGCGGCGTGCCGCTGGACGCCGCCCTCCTCGATCCAGGAGCACTCGGCGCGCGCGCGGAAGCCGTGCTCCGTCTCCTCGAGGGAGCGTCCCACGACGCGGCCGTCCGGGAGCGTGAGGATCGACGCCATGAGGGGCTCGCGCATGAGGACGGCCGTGTCCTGGGGCCGCTTGCCGAGCGAGGGGACGTAGCCGAGCGCGAGGAATCGGATCGCCTCGGCGAAGGTCGACTTCCCCGAGCCGTTGGGCCCGGAGAGCAGCATCCGCGGCTCCAGCGCGAGCTCCTGGTCGTGGGCCTTGATGCCGAGCGTCTTCAGTTTCATGGAGACTCCTGCCAGCGGACTTCCAGCATGGGCCGGCCGTCCAGGATCGCGGGCTGCACGCGGAGCCGCGGGTCCGGCCCGCAGCGGGCCTTCTCGCAGAGCCCGGCGGCGTTGAACGCGCAGCTGCGGCACTTCGACGCGTGCTTCGTCGCGACCGCCTCCCGGCGCTCCTGCCAGTAGTCGAGGGCCCAGCGCAGATGGCGCCGGGCGGTCGCCGGCGCGTAGCGGAACGCGTGGAGCGTGCCGCTGCCTTCCTCCGTCGTGCGCAGCGAGAAGGGGGCGCGGGGCGAGCGGAGAAGCCGCTCCCGAAGCGCCGCGCTCCGCTCGAGAATCTTCCCGAGCACCCCGTCCCTCCTCAGGTAGTCCATCTTCGACTGGTCGGGCCCCCGCGACGCCGGCGAGGGGAGGACGCCGACCACGCAGACGGTCTCGTCCATGCGGTAGCCGTTCCCCTCCAGGAGCAGCCCGTAGGTCTGCGCCTGGATGAAGCGGTCGATGAAGAGGTCGTCGCGCCGCGAGAACTTGAATTCGAGGACGAGGCGGGCGTCGCGGCCCCGCAGGTGCACGAGGTCGGGGATGCCGACCACCGGCGCGTCGTGGATCGGCGCCGCGAATCGGCTTTCCTGGAGGTAGACGTCCTCCCCGTCGCGGAGGCGCGCCTCGAGCTCCTCGCGGCTCATCGGCAGCGCGTCGGCGCTGAAGGCGACGTGGCCCTCCGTCCCCCGCTCCAGGGCCGCGGATACGATGGACAGCTCGGGGTGCCGGTACTTGAGGTCGATCTTGAGCTCGCAGTACCACTGGCTCGCCAGCGTGGACACGCCGACGCCGGGAAGGCCGTGGCGGAGACCCGGGTGCGGTGCTTTCGCAGCGCCGTCCTGATCCTCGGTCAGGATCCGCATCACGTCATTCACGGTGCGGCGTGTCCTCTGTTGGTTCCTCGATGGCGAAGTCGAGAATGTCGTTGCCGAAGCTGGTCACGGCGTAGCGGATCGTGGCGCGGGCCCCGGACTCGCGGGCCGTGCGGGCGAGCTCCCCGAACTTCGGTGAAAACGTGTTGTACCAGGCGCCGTCGGAGCCCCGGATGCCGTAGCGGATGTAGGGCGTCCCGTCGCCCTTCTTCCCCGTCTTCTCGGAGATCGCCTTGATGGCGACGTGCGCGACGCCGGGCTCGTCGTCGAGCTCCTGCGGCCGGGCGGGCGCCGGGCCGACTGCGGACGGCCTCGTGTCGACCAGGTCCTCACTCATCTCCTCAGCCGGGGTCGGCGAGTAGCCGGCCATCACCATGACCCAGGCGTGGCGCAGGCGCATGGCCTTCGCGAGCGCGCGGGTCTGGGCCATCGAGGCGCGGGCGTAGAAGGGCTTGTCCCGCCAGCGGGACTCGCCGGTGCCGCAGTAGCCGTCGGCGCGGCTGACGATCGTGCCGCGGAGGTCGGTCAGCCAGGCGCGGGCGTGGATCAGCTCGTCGCCCGTCTCGGGGTCCCGCACGACCTCCTTCACGGTCGCGTGGGGCTGCTCGTTGTTGGCCCGGCTGATGGCGAGCCAGCCTTCGACGAAGACGTACTCGCGGGGGTTGTTGCCGAAGCGCATCGACAGGCCATTGTCCCGGACGATGCGGGCCACTTCCTCGGCCAGGGCGGCGGCGTCCGCGAGGATGCGCTTCTGCTCCTCGGCGGGCGCGGCGGCGGGGTCCATCGACTCCGGTGCATGCGGCAGCGGTTTTATCATAAATGTCTCCCCGTTCCGGGATCGACCGTGCGTCTTTCCCGAAACACGCTGGGAAAGATCCGGAGGAACGTTGCACTCTCCTAACGCCCGGGCGGGGTCCCCCCAGCCGGAATACATGCAGTAAGGGTGTCTCGGCCCCGGGGGAAAGGCGGCGATTTTGCGGGCCGGGGCCGCGTCGTGTCCTATAACGGCACACGGCATCGCGACGCTGGCGTCCGGTACCCTTGTTAGGAGTGCGTGCGATGGTGATGGTGAACAAGGTCATCGTGGCGGGCAACATCACGGCCGATCCGGATCTGCGCTTCATCGCGAACGGGTCCGCGGTCTGCGAGTTCACGATCGCATTGAACCGGACCTATACGCGGCGGCAGACCCAGGAGCGCGTCGAGGAGACGGCTTTCGTCGACGTGGTGACCTGGGGGCGGACCGCGGAAGTCTGCGGCGAATACCTGAAGAAGGGGCGCGCGACGCTCGTGGAGGGCCGGCTCACGCAGAGCCGCTGGGAGGCGCCGGACGGGCGCAAGATGTCGCGGCTCCGGGTCACGGCGGAGAGCGTCCAGTTCCTGGGCGGCCGGGGGCAGGACGGCGGCGGCGCGGCGGGGGAAGCCCCCTCGAGCGGCCAGGCCGGGCCCCAGGAGGTCCCGCCGGACCCCGAGGTGCAATCGCTCTTCCACTGAACCGGACCCGAATCGCGAATCTCGAATGGCGAATCGCGGCCGGAGAATTGCCCCCTCCCCTTGGGGAGGGCAGGGGTGAGGGGACCCTACCCCCGCGAATCGCGATTTGCCATTCGCGATTCGCCGGGGGCTTCCGGGATAACGTCGCTTGAACGCCGGGGATCATGGCTTGAGAGGTCCGACTGGCGCGTTTAAGGACGTTGTTCTATGAGCCCCTTCCTGGCCCTGTGCTTCCTTCTGCAGGCCGACACCGCGGAGGAAACCTTCAAGAAGATCGAAGAGACCCTCAACGCGGCGAAATGCGTCCGCGTCCACTTCGTGTGGGACGGCGCCACCAAGAGCGACCTGGAAGGCAAGGTGGATGCCCGCGGCAACGTGCTCCTCAAGGAGGGCAACCGGGTCAACCTCGCGGCGAGCGTCACCGAGAAGACGCAGACGAGCGAGCTCCGCATCATCTCGGACGGCACGACGGTGAAGTCCAAGCTGGGCCCGAAGAGGATGATCGAGAGCGAGACGCCCAAGCACTTCGAGGCGGGGCTCAAGATGGCGCTGCACCGCCTCGGGGCCATGCAGGCCGTCCTGATCGCGCACAAGATCTGCATGCTCGACCCGTCGGAGCAGGAGGAGGCCCTCGACCTGGGCAAGCGGCCCCCGCTCTCCGACTTCCGCTCCGGCCCGGACGACGGCGAGTGGAAGACCATGACGTACAAGATCACGCCCGATGGCTCGGAGAGCAGCGCCGAGGTCCGTCTCTGGTACACCTCGGAAGGCTACCGGCTTGTAAAGCGGACCATCACGATCAAGAAGCCCTCGGAGAGCGTCTTCACCGAGACCTACAAGGTGTGGTCGCTCGACGCCGAGCTGGGCAACGAGGAGTTCAACCTCCCGTCCGTGAAGTAAGCTCCGGTCAGCGCTCGGCCTTCTGGGCGACGAGCGGGAGGGCGGGCTCCGCCGGCGCCCGCCCCAGCACGACCTTCACGCGGTGCACCTGACCGTCGTCCACCAGCGGCACGCTTGCCGCGTCGATGGGCCGGCCATCGAGCTCGGCGCGCAGCACGCCGCGGGAGCGCCGCTCCGGGTTCTCGACGGCAATCTCGTAGCGCGTCCGCCCGAAGCGCCAGAGCACGCGGTACTCGGGCCAGGACGCGGGGATGCAGGGATTGATCGACAGCGCGGCGCCCCGGCGCCGCAGCCCCAGGATCGACTCCAGCCCTACCCGGTACATCCATCCCGCCGAGCCCGTGTACCAGGTCCAGCCGCCCCGCCCGTAGTGCATCGGGTGGGCGTAGATGTCGGCCGCCACCGCGTAAGGCTCGACCTTGTACTGGTCGGACTCGCCGCGGGTCCGCGTGCGGTTGATCGGATTGATCATGTGGAAGTATTCGGCGGCCTCGTCGCCCTGCCCGAGCGCGCCGATGGCCATGATGGTCCAGAGGGCCGCGTGGGTGTACTGGCCGCCGTTCTCGCGGATCCCGGGGACGTACCCCTTGATATAGCCGGGATCCTGCTCGGACGTGTGGAATGGCGGGGCGAAGAGCAGGATGAGCCGCGCGTCGCGCCGGATCAGCTGGGAGCGGACCGCGTCGATGGCCTGCTCCGCGCGTCGCGGCGGCGCCGCACCCGAGAGGACCGCCCAGGATTGCGCGATCGAGTCGATGCGGCACTCGTCGTTCTGCGCCGAGCCGAGCGGGCTGCCGTCGTCGTAGTACGCCCTCCGGTACCAATCCCCGTCCCAGGCGAGGTCCAGTTTCTCGCGCAGGCGCTCCGCCTCGGTCCGGAAGCGCGCCGCGACGGCGTCGTCCTTCCGGGCCGACGCGACCGCGGCCATCTTCTCGAGCACCGAGAAGGCGAACCAGCCCAGCCAGACGCTCTCGCCCTTCCCCGCCGGGCCCACACGGTTGAAGCCGTCGTTCCAGTCGCCGCTGCCGATGAGCGGGAGCCCGTGCGCCCCCAGGGTCAGCCCGCGCGTCACCGCGCGGATGCAGTGCTCGTACAGCGTTGCGGTCTGGTCCGCCACCCGAGGGGCCGCGTAAGCGTCCGTCTGTCCGGGCTCCAGCGGCGGCGCGTCCAGGAACGGCACCTTGACGTCGAGCACGGCCTCGTCGCCGGTGGCCTCGACGTACTCCGCCGCCGCGTAGGGCAGCCAGAGGAGGTCATCGGAACAGCGCGTCCGGGTCCCGCGGCCTGCCGGCGGGTGCCACCAGTGCTGCACGTCGCCCTCGAGGAACTGGCGCGAGGCCGCGAGGAGCAGGTGGGAGCGGCAGAGGTCGGGGCGCGACCAGAGCAGCGCCAGGCAGTCCTGGAGCTGGTCGCGGAAGCCGAAGGCGCCGCCCGGCTGGTAGTAGCCCGTGCGGGCCCACATCCGCGAGGCCGTCACCTGATAGAGCAGCCACTGGTTGAGGATGAGGTCGAAGGAGTCGTCGGGGGTGCGCACCTCCACGCCCGAGAGCAGGTGGTCCCAGCGGCGGCGCAGTTCCGCCAGCGCGCCCTGCGCGGCCGCGCGAGAGCGGTGGCGATCCAGCAGCGCGGCCGCCTGTGCGACATCCTTCCCCTGGCCGAGGAGGAACACGATCTGGCGCTCCTCGCCGGGAGCGAGGTCGACGCGGACCTGCAGCGCCGCGCAGGGGTCCAGGCCGCCGCCCTGCCGGTCCGTCAGGCGGCTGCGCGACAGCGCGGCCGGCGAGCTCAGCGAGCGGTTGCGCCCGATGAATTCGACGCGGTCGCACGAGAAGGAGGCGACCGGCTCCGAGGAGGCGAAGAAGGCCCGCCGGCCGGGGAACTCGGTGTTGTAGGCGTTGCGGGCCGTCACGGAGCTCTTGCGGGGGTCGACCTCCGTCACCGTGTGGAGGTGGTCCGTCGAGCGCGCGCCGCCCAGCGCCCACTCGACGTAGCCGAAGACGCTCAGGCGCCGCGGCTCGCTGCTCGTGTTGCGCAGCGTGAGCACCGAGAACTTCACCGGGTCTTCCCAGTGCACGAAGACGTCGAGATCGTGCCGGATCCCGTGTACCGCGTGGGAGAAGCGGGTGCCGCCGGGCCGCTGGGCCACGACCCAACGACCGGAGTCCGGGCGGCGTGGCAGCGGGCCGGGCGTCGCTCCCCAGACTTCCCCGCCGTCCTCGTCGCGGATGAAGATCGCCTCCGAGGTGGGATCCGACAGGGGGTCGTTGGCGAAGGGCGTGAGCCGGTTCTCGCGGCTGTTCTCCGCCCACGTGAACGACGACCCCGACGAGCTCAGCACCGTCCCGAACTCGGGGTTCGTCAGGATGTTGCACCAGGGCAGCGGCGTCTCGTCGTCGCCCTCGAGCGCGATGACGTATTGCGACCCGTCCTCGCTGAAGCCCCCGCGGCCGTTCCAGAAGCGCAGCGGCGGCAGCTCCGGCGGCGCGTCGGCGCCCGCGATCGGATGCGTCCTCTTCGGGACCAGGTCGGCGGGCCAGGGCGGCGGGTACGAGGCGCGGCTGAGCTGGCTCGTGAGCTCGCCGCGGTCACCGCGCAGGACGACGCGGGCGCAGGCCGCCAGGTGGATGCGGTCCGTCTCGGTGAGCGCGTCGGTGCGGAGCAGGAACATCCCGCCCGGGACGCTCCGCTGGCTCTGCCAGCGGATGTTGTCCATCGTCGCCGTCAGGTCCTTCTGGATCTCGTCGCGATACCCGGACGGGTGCTCGTTCAGGACCACGACGTCCGCGTGGAGGCCCTTGAGGCGCCAGAACTCCTGCGCCTTGAGGACCTGCCGCACGAGCGGGACGTCGGTCTCGCGGAGGATGCGCACGAGCACGATGGGGAGATCGCCCGAGATGCCGTGGCGCCAGAGCGCGGGCTGCCCCAGCTCGTTCCGTTCGAGCGTCTCGGCGGTGGCGCGCAGGGACGCGTCCGTGAAGAACACGGGCGAGGCCAGGCGCAGGAACACCTGGGCCTCCTCGGGCGTCACGCCGAGGTGCTGGAACTCGATGTGCGCGTGCGTGTAGGCCAGCGAGAGCGTGCGGGCCGCGGCGCTCGGGTCGTGGTAGCGCTCCGCGAGCGCGAGCGCGGCCGCGCGGGTCGCCGCCATGCCGGTGGAATACGCGATACGCGCGAAGCCGCCGGGGGCGAGGCGGACCCGGAGCCGCAGGCTGCCGACGGGGTCGAGCACGGCGCCCGTCGTGCCCGAGAGCGCCCGGCCGTCGAGCGCGACGGGCCGCGACGGCGTGCGTCCCCGCCCGATGAAGCGGGCGCGGTCGGTCTCCCACTCCACCGAGCCCTGCAGGCGTCCTTCCACGCTCAGGACGTGGATGCCCCAGACCTCGGGGTCGGAGCCGCCCCGGCTGCGGCGCCCGCAGAGGATCGAGCGGATGGACGGGACGTACTCGGTCTCGAGGAAGAGCTTCGCGAAGACCGGGTGGGCCAGGTCCTCCCCCGCGCTCGCAAGGGAGAACTCCGCGAAGCTCGTGATCTCGATCTCGCGCGGCCGGTCGGTCATGTTGGTGAGCGAAAGGCGCCGCACCTCCACGTCGTCCTCGGGCGACACGGCGATCTCGAGCTGCGACTCGATCCCGTCATCGCGGCGGTGGAAGACCGCGCGGTCGGGCAGGAAGACCGCCTTATAGTCCTCGGGCTCGCGGCCCGTGGGCTGGTAGGTCGCGGACCAGACCAGCCCGCTGCGCACGTCGCGCAGGTAGATGTAGAGGCTCCCCGGATCGCAGGTGCGATCGTCACGGCGCCGGGTCAGGCAGCGCTGGGCCCCGAGGAGCGCGCCGCCGCCGGCGTTGGTGACGACGCTCATGAAGTTGCCGTTCGAGAGCACGTGCGCCTGCGGGAACGGCGTGTGCGGCGAGCGGAAGCGCCGGGCGGCTGCGGCGGGCATCCCCGGAGGAGGCGCGTGCGACTCCTCGGCGGGCCGCGGGCGGCTGATCGGCGCCGCGAGCGTCATCTTCTCCTGCAGCAGCAGCTCGGTCGCCTGAATCCGCGGGTCCGTGTGGAAGCGGCGGACCATGATGGAGTCGAGCAACGCGTTCGCCAAGGCCGTCATGGTCATGCCCTGGTGGTGGGCCAGGTAGGTCCGGACGACGACGCCCGCGCGGGAATCCCTCGCCGCCGGGACGCTCGACTCGGCCTGCCGGGGCGTGTAGTCGATCGACTCGAAGTAGCCGTAGCGGCCCTCGACCCCTTCCCGGGCCAGGCGTCGCAGGTTGGAGGTCGCGCGCAGCGGGTCCACCGCGAGCGAAAGCGCGCAGGCGTAGGGGGCGATGACCAGGTCGTCTCCGAGGCCTCGTTTGAGGCCGAGGCCCGGGACGCCGAACGCTTTGTACTGGTAGTCGCCCTTCCGGTTGACGAAGTTGTAGCCCGACTCCGAGATGCCCCAGGGCACGCCGAGCTCCGAGGCGTATTCGACCTGGCGGTGGACGATGCTCCGGCACGACTGGTCGAGCAGCGTCTTCGGGTAGGTCTTCATGAAGAGGAGCGGCATCAGGTACTCGAACATCGACGCGCTCCACGAGACGAGCGTCGGCCACCCCTTCACGTTGACGAGCTGACGATTCAGGTGGAACCAGTGGATCTGGGGCACGTCGCCCTTCGAGATGGCGATGTAGCTTGCCAGGCGCGCCTCCGAGGCGAGCAGATCGTAGAACGTGGGGTCGTGGCGCCCCGGCCCCTCCGTGTCAGGGAGCCGGTAGCCGATCGTGAACAGCTTGCGCTGCGGGTCGAAGAGGAAGCCGAAGTCCATCTCGTTCGCCATGCGGTCCGCGCGGGCCGACTGCTCCTGCAGGCGGGCTGCGAGCGCGGCAGCGTCCCCGTCCTCCGAGACCGCGGCCTGGATGGAACGGGCGCAGTTCAGCAGCTCGCCCAGCGCGCCGTTCCCCGCGGCGTCGTCGGCGAGCGCGTCGATCTCCCGGCGCAGCCGCTCGCGGGCGTCCGGGTCGATCGTTGGCTCCGCGGCGCCGATCGCGTCGACCTCGCGGGCCAGGGACGCGGTCCGTTCGCGGGCCGAGCCCTGGAGCCGGGCGAGGTCCTCGCGGACCTCGCGGAAGAAGATCACCGAGTCCTTGAGTCCGTCGCGCGTCTGCGGCGCGCCGTCGGGCGCCGCGGCGTACTCGCGCAGGCCCTGGGCGAGGATCAGAAGGCAGCCGGCGAGGTTGCCGCTGTCCACGGTCGAGACGTAGCGCGGGTGGAGCGGCGTCAGGCTCTGGGTGTCGTACCAGTTGAGGAAGTGGCCCTTGAAGCGCTCGATGCCTTCGAGGGTCGTGAGAAGGCGGTCGACGCGTTCCACGAGCTGTGCCGGGCGGAGGAAGCCGAGGTCGCAGGCCGCGAGCGTCGACAGCATCGACAGGCCGATGTTGGTCGGCGAGGTCCGGTGGGCGACGCCGACGTCGCCCAGTTCCTGGAAATTGTCCGGCGGGAGCCAGTGTTCGGCCGGGCCCGCGAAGGTGTCGAAGTAGTGCCAGGTGCGCCGCGCGATGCGCCGGAGCAGCCGCACATCCTCGGGCTGCAGCTCGACGCGGCCGTCGCGGACCGGGCGGCTGAGCCAGGACGCGATCAGCGGCGCCGCGATCCAGAGGCCCAGGAGCGGAGCCACCTGCGGCAGCGCCTCCGGGCGGAAGCGGTGGACCAGGTACGCCAGCAGCCCGGCGACGATCGGGCTGGAGCCGATCTCGATGAAGAAGTGGAGGAGGGCCCGCTTGCCGTTCACCGTGCGGGCGCGGGCGGCGACCGAGGCGGCCGTCTCCCACTCGAGGAGCTTCTTCTTGGTGATGGTCAGGCGCACGAGCGTGACCCAGATGGCGTGGACCATGCGCGAGGCCTGGTAGACGAGGAAGGTGAGCGTCACCAGGAACTGCGCGACGGCGGTGCCGAGCTCCTCGCGCCGCGCGACGAGCGAGACGCGGATCGGCTGCTGGGACGCCGGCACGCCGACGAGGCTCAGGAGCTGCGGGTAGATGGGGAACGCGAGGATCGCCAGCACCGCGAGCGTCCACGCCCAGGCCGGTCCCGGGAAGATCGTCCAGCCCGCCGCCAGGAGGAGCATCATCGCGGGCGAGACGAGGCTGCGGCGCAGGTTGTCGAAGATCTTCCAGCGGCTGATGATGGGCAGGCGGTTCCGCTCCACTCCGCGGCGCGTCGGCACCCAGGGGAAGAGCCAGAGCAGGATCTGCCAGTCGCCCCGCACCCAGCGGTGCTGGCGCCGCATGTGGGCCACGACGCTCGAGGGGTAGTCGTCCACGACCTCGATGTCGCTGACGAGCGCGGTCCGCGCGTAGAGACCCTCGAAGAGGTCGTGGGAGAGCAGCGCGTTCTCCGGGATGCGGTCGCCGAGCGCGGCGAGGAACGCGTCGACGTCGTAGAGCCCCTTACCCGTATAGCTGCCCTCGCCGAAGAGGTCCTGGTAGGTGTCGGAGACGGCCGTGGTGTAGGGGTCCACGCCGGTATGGCCGGCGTAGACGCGCGAGAAGAGCGAGCCCGCGGCGCTCGCGAAGGTGACGCTCACGCGCGGCTGGAGGATGCCGTAGCCCTCGGTGATGCGCCCCTGGGCGAGGTCGAGCTTCGGCCGGTTGAGCGGGTGGAGGATGATGCCGATCAGCTGCTTCGCGGTGTCGCGGGGCAGCCGCGTGTCGCGGTCGAGCGTGATGCAGAAGCGGATCTGGGAGAGGATGGAGCCGTCGCCCTCCTGGGTCGAGTAGCTCGTGTCGCCGGCGCCGCGCAGCAGCCGGTTGAATTCCTCGATCTTGCCGCGCTTGCGCTCCCAGCCCATCCAGCGATTCTCCTTGGGGTTCCAGAGCCGCGCGCGGTGGAAGAGGAAGAAGCGGTCGTTCTTCCCGTTCCCGAGCCGGGCGTTGAGCGACTGGATGCCGCGGCGCGCGGCCTCGAGGATGGGCGCGTCCTGGGGTGTCTCGGCCGTGGGGGCGTCGACGAAGTCGCTGAGGATCGCGAAGTGGATGTGCGGATCCATGTTGCCGATCGCCTGCACCTCGAGGTGCTCGAGGAGGCCCTGCACGTCGTTGGGGCTGGTGAGCAGCGTCGGGATGATCACCATGCTGCGGCCCTCGGGCGGGACGCCGGCGGCGAGGTCGAGGCGCGCCAGCGCGCGGGGCCGGATCATCTTGGTGACGACCCACTGGACGATGGAGACGGCCAGGTCGCTGGCGGGGAAGACGGCGAGGACCCCCGCCACCATGGCCAGCCCGCTGCCGCGGACCGCCCAGGCGGCCGCGAGCGCGCCGACGAGCGTGAGGAGCCCGATGGCGCCCAGGTAGATCGCGGTGGCGTGCGCGAAGAGAAACGCGGTGGCGCGCCGGCGCGTCGTCGGCTGGTACGCGACGTCGATTTCGAGCTTGGGGCGCCCCTTCCCCAGCAGGTGGAAGCCCACGTGACGGGCGCGATCGTCGTTCGGGTCCCGCTCCTGCGCCTCCACGGCGCTTTCGATCGCCCGCAGGGCGACGCGGACCTGCGCCTCGCCGCTGGGCTCCGCCAGGTCCTCGACGGCCTGGCGGTAGCGGTCGCGCGTGGCGAAGTCCATCCGCTTGTAGACCGCCGCGGGGTCGCGGTGCAGGATCTGCTCGACGAGGCTGACGCGTTCGAAGTAGAGCGACCAGTCCAGGGTCGCGCAGAATCGGAGGCTCGTGACGGTGTTGCCCATGGCGGCCAGCGCGGTGGCCTGCTCCTGGTGTTCGGCGCGGATCGCGTCCTCGGGCGAGAGATCGTGGAGCGCGAGCTTCTCATCCACGACGCGCCGCAGGTCGGTCGCGTCGGCCCCGTACTCGCGCAGGTGGCGCAGCAGCTGCACGATGTACGCGGTCGGCGGCGTTTCGGGCAGCGTCGGCATCTTCCCCGTCTCTTCGCGCTTGTCCCATTCGGCCAGGAACTGATCGGCCTGGCGTCGGGAGGCGCGGGACTGGAGGATCTCGTCGGCGAGGCGGCGGAGGTTTTCCAGGAGGGCGATGCGGAGCATGCTGGGCCAGGCCCAGAGCTCACCGATCGTCAGGGGCGCGAGGGTCTGGAACGAGGCGACGAAGCGCACCAGGCGGTCGAGGTTGAGGTGGCCGTCGCTGTGGCCGATGAGTTCGAGGGCCATGATGTAGATGCGCGCGGCCCCGCCGTACTCGCGCGAGGCGAGCTTCGGCAGCTCGAGGTAGTACGAGCGCGGCAGGTTGTGGCGGACCTCGAGCTCCTGGCTCTCGATCAGGTGGAAGTTGTCGAGCAGCCACTCGGCCGCCGGGAGGATGGGGCGGCCCTGGTGGACGTCCTCGGCGACCGCCTGGTAGGCCTGCCGGAGGACCTTGCACTGCTCGTTGAGGCGCGAGCGGAAACGACGCGCGCCCTGCCGGGTGCGGCGCGCCAGCGTGAAGCGCGCCGCGAGCGCCCGCGCCCTGCCTTCGAGAGCCTCCGCGCCGAGCAGGGGACCGCGGTGGGGGCTGTGAGCCGCCGCCGGCGCTTGCGACGGACGGCGGATCCGGCTCAACCTCACGCTGCACCTCTCATCACGCGCTCCGGCTGGGCCTCGGGGTTCTCTGCTCGCGCATCGTCAGGCCGGCCCCGGTGCAGAAGGCCTGCCGTGCCCGGAGGGTCTCCGATTCGGAAACGGCGGATTGACGACCCCTCCGTGCACTTTTTCGGGGGAGGACCGGGTCCAGCGCCGCTAGTAGATCCCGTTCCGGAGGAAATGTTATGGCGCGCGCCAGGAACGGTAGCCTCCGCGGAGCGAGACGGCGCGGGCCGAAAGGGAAGGATCGCGTGATGTCGCGGGGCGTTCAGGCTCTGGTAGTACGGAGGCGGCTGGGACGCGCGCCTGAGGACCAACCCCCGGGTTCCTCCGGAACCCGAGGGTAGGACCCCACGGTGCGTTCCCAACTGCGGCAACCCCAGCCCGCCACCCACCCTCACGTATCGTGGGGTTCTAATTTTCTCGCAGCGGGCGCCTCATAACGCCGGAAAGGGCATCGGATCTAACCGGGAACGCAGGAAGACGTTCATGAGTGATCTGCCGTCGAGGACTCCCCCCCGGCCCCTGATCCTTCTCGGGAAGCCCGGCGACTCCCTGGCCGCGCTGCTCGGCACGCGGGCGCTGCGGGACTGCTTCGTGGTCGCGACGCCGGAGACCTCCACGGTCGAGGAACTCCTGCGCGCGCTGCAGCCGACCGCCGTGCTGCTCGAGGCTTCCGAGTTGTACCTCGAGGGGCGCGACCTCAGCTCGCGGCTCCTCGCCTGCTCGCCCGGGTCGCGGGTCCTCTTCCTCGACGTCGATCGGGACTGGGCCCTCTGGATGGAAGCGGAGTTCGGCGAAGGCCGGGACCTGCGGATCGCGCCCTGCGACCTGGGGCACGCGGGCGACGCGTTGATGGACATCCTGTCCGGGTCGGGCGGCATCCGCTGGTCGACGGAGCCCGCCGCGGTCCCGCTGGAGCCGGCCGGATGATCAAGCGCATCCTCCTCCCGCTGGAGCACGGCGACGACGCCACGAGCGCCGTTGCGCTGGCGCGCGGCATGGCGCAGCGGCGGAAGGCGGAACTGCTGCTGCTGCGGGTCGAGGAATGGCCGATCGGCGGCTCGTTCGGCTTCGGCTGGGCGCCGTCCTGGCGCGCGGGTCGTCTGCAGGCGCTGAAGTCGGACCTCGAGGGCGGCGAGGGCGTGCCGGCCACGATCGTCTCGTCCGAGGCGCAGCCCGCGTCGTCGATCCTCAAGCAGGCGCGGCTCCGCGCCGCGTCGCTCATCGTCGTGCCCTACCGGCACGAGCGCGCGCTGCTGCGCGTGCTGAGCGGGCACGCGGTCGATCGGGTCCTCCGCGACGCGCCGCTGCCGGTGCTCGCGGTGCCGGAGGCCGGATCCCCCCGTTCCGCGCTCGTGTCCCGACTCCTCTATACCTACGAGAACGGCCCGGACGCCGTCCCCGGGCTCCAGCGCGCCATCGACGTCGCCCAGACCTTCGACGCGGGCATCGTGCTGCAGCGCCTCCGGAGCGCGGCGCCGCCCGGGGAGTTCGCGCCGCCGCAGCCGCCGGAGCGGCCCGGCGAGCAGGATACGAAGTCCCTGGAGGGCCGCCTCCTCTGGATCCTGAAGCGCCGGGACGTGCCGACCGAGGTGCTGCCCGCGGCTGCCGAGCCGGTGCGCGACGTGCTCCGCGCCGTGGCGCAGAACGGGATCGACCTGGTCCTCGTGACGCGCGCGCACGACTCGGAGCGGGCGCGACGCTCGCTGGCCCGCCACGTCCTGCAGGACGCGCAAGTCCCCGTGCTCCTCACCCCGGAAGAGTCGCCCCTCTCGCCGTTCATCGGGACCGGGACCCGGATCCGAGTCGGGATCTAGCGATTGCGGAATTGGGATTTCGGATTGCGGATTAGCCGAAGACCCTGTTCGAGCGCGTCCCCATTCTTCCATTGCCCTCGTGTCGAACGAACAACCGCGCACGGATTTCCGATGGGCCGAAGCGGCTACGCAAGAATGGAGACGCGTCCGCTCAGGGTCTGGCCCTAATCCGCAATCCGAAATCCGCAGTCCGCAATGGGGTTAGTCTTCTTCGGGCGGCGCGGACAGGAGCTCCTGCAGGATCCGCAGCTCCGTCAGATCGGGCTCCGCCTGCGGCGGGATGTAGAGCGACGTGAAGCCCTTCCAGTCGTAGGCGAAGAGGTTGACGGGCGGGCGTTCGTGGTGGGAGACCACGCGGAGCGCCACGGCCCGAGGCCCCCGCTCGCGCTGCCGCGACCCCCTCAGGAGCCGCTCCCCTTCGCCGCGGGGGGCCTGCGCGCGCAGCGCCGCGCTCAGAACGTACTCGCCCGGCGCCAGCGTGCCCGAGACGAAGAGCGGCGTGCGGAGAATGCCCGCCTCGCCCGGCTTGAGCGCGATCGCCCCCCCGTGTCCCTGGGGGAGCAGCGTGCCGGGCGAGACTTCCAGCGTCACGGTGCGCGGCTGGTCGTAGGCGTTCTGCAGGATCGCCGTCAGGACCACGTACCCGGGCACCGAGAGGGTCTCGGGGTAAAGGGCGATCTCCCAGCGAACGCCGTCCGCTTCCGGGACGTCCCCGCGCCGCAGCACGGCGCCCAGCACGTCGGAGATCTTGCCGGGAGCCTCGGCCGGGGCGGGCCGGCGGCGCAGGCGCAGGATCAGCCAGATGCACCCGAAAAGGGCGAAGACCGAAAGGAAGAGCGCCGCCCAGGTGACCCAGGTGAATCCCGCGAAAGGAGGTACGACCGGAAACATCGGTGGGGCCTCTTCCCGGTCGATTCTTCCGCGGCCCGAATGTTACGAGCCAGCGGAAACCCGGGGGGGATCGCGGTAACATTCCCGCCCCCCGCGCATCACTTTCGAAGATGAAGCCCGCCGGAATGCCGCGTTCCCTCCCGGAGGCTCGCTGAGCGATGCGCTTCCACGCGCTGGCCTGCGATTACGACGGCACGATCGCCACCGAGGGCCGGGTTCCCCCCAAGGTGCTCGAGGCGCTGGAACAGCTCAAGCGTTCCGGGCGGTCGCTCCTTCTGGTGACCGGCCGCACGCACGGAGAGTGGCTGCGCCTGTTCCCGGACCCGCAGCTCTTCGCCCGGGTGATCCTGGAGAACGGCGCGGTTCTCTTCCGACCGGAGACGGGGGAGCTTGAGACGCTGGCCCGGCGGCCCCCGCCCGAGTTCGTCCGGCGCCTCCGGGAGCGCGGCGTGGACCCGCTGGTCGAGGGCAAGGTCGTCGTGGCCACCCTCCACCCGCACGAGACGACGGTGCTCGAGGCCATCCGCGACCTCGGGCTCGAGATGCACGTCGTGTTCAACAAGGGCGCCGTCATGGCGCTCCCGTCCGGCGTCAATAAGGCCTCCGGCCTCGCGGTCGCCCTCGAGGAGCTGAAGCTCTCGCCGCACAACGTGGTCGGCGCCGGCGACGCCGAGAACGATCACGCGTTCCTCGAGCGCTGCGAATGCGCGGTCGCGGTGGCCAACGCGCTGCCCTCCCTCAAGGAGAAGGCCGACTGGATCACCCGTGCGGCGGAGGGCGAGGGCGTCGTCGAGATCGTGAAGCTGCTGCTGGAAAACGATTTCAAGGACGCGGAGCCCCGGCTGCTGCGCCACCGCGTCGCGCTGGGCAAGGGCGCCGAGGGACACCCCCTGCTGCTGAGCCCGTACGGCCGGGCCGTGCTGGTCGCGGGGCCCTCGGGCTGCGGGAAGTCCACGCTCGCCAGCGGCGTCATCGAGCGCCTTCGGAACGCGGGCTACCAGCTCTGCGTCATCGACCCCGAGGGGGATTTCCAGGACGTAGAGGGAATCACGGCGCTGGGCGCGCGGGACCGGGTGCCTTCCGTGAAGGAGGCGCTCGAGGTCCTCGACGATCCCCGGCAGAACCTGGCGCTCAACCTCCTGGGCATCCCGCTGGAGTCGCGTCCCCGCTACTTCCAGGAACTGCTCCCGGCGCTGACGGCGGCCCAGGGTCGGACCGGGCGGCCCCACTGGATCGTCATCGACGAGGTCCACCACCTCTTCCCCAATGCGGGGCCTTCCGCGGGATGGACGCTCCCGGCCCGGCCGGAAGCGCTGCTCCTTATTACAGTAGACCCCGCCCAGATTGCCCCGGACGTGCGTCCCTGGATCGACGTGGCCGTCGTGCTGGGCGACCAGGCCGGCACTCTCCTGAACAACTTCCTGAAGACGACGGGCCGTCCGCCGGTCCCGGCTCCGTCCGTCCGCCCCGGAGAAGCCCTCGTGTGGCTCGAGGAGAATCCCACCGAGACGGCGCGGATCCGGGGCATCCCGGCCACCTTCGACCGGAAGCGCCACGTGCGCAAGTACGCCGAGGGGGACGTGGGGCCGGACAAGAGCTTCTACTTCCGGGGCCCCGAGGGAAAGCTGAACCTCCGCGCCCAGAACCTGGTGGTCTTCCTCCAGATGGCGGACGGCGTCGACGACGGGACCTGGGAGTACCACCGGAAGCGGGGGGATTATTCGCGATGGTTCCGTGACGCCATCAAGGATGTCGGGCTCTCCACTCTGGCGCGGGAAGTAGAGCGCAGCCCGCTGCCTCCGGCGGAAAGCCGCGCCATGATCCGCAAGCTCGTGGAAGACCAGTATACGTCGCCCGTGTGATCGAGGAAGTAGGCCATGATCCACTATATGGTGCCCCTGGTTCTGCTGCTGGCCCCCTGGGCCTTCCAGGACGGGGATCCGATCGACAAGCTGATCGCCGACCTCGGTGACGACCGCGTTTCGGTCCGGGAGTCGGCCCTCCAGGCCATCATCGCGTCGGGCCCCCGGGCGATCCCCCGGCTCCGCGACGCGCTGCGCAGCCAGGACGCGGAGGTCCAGCAGCGCGCGACCTGCGCGCTGGGAGAGCTGGAGCGGGCCGAGAAGCTCTCGACCGTGATGCAGGCGCGCCCCCCGGTGACGCTCGACCTGAAGGATGTGAGCTTCGCCCAGGCGCTGCAGGAGATCGCCGGGCAGGCCGGTGTCCAGTTCGACGGCGCGGTCGCGCCGCCCGAGCGCAAGATCACGCTGAACTTCACCCGCGCGCCGCTGATGCAGGTGCTCGACGCCCTCGGGGCGGCCGCCGGCCTGCAGTGGCTCTTCGACAGCGAGACCACCGTCACGTGGAGGAAGAATCCCCCCGTGCTGCGTCCGAGCTGCTATTCCGGGGGCTTCAAGGCGTCGCTCAGCCGGATCGACGTCTACAAGTCCTGGGACTACCAGCAGGGCCACGGGCTGATGTGGGTTTACCTCGAGACCCGCATGGAGCCGGGCATCCGCCCGATCGGCACGCCGCGCTTCGAAGTCAGCGAGATCCGCGACGAGGCGGGCAACGAGCTGCCGAGAGACTCCGAGATGCAGGAGTGCTCCCCGAAGGGATACTCCCCCGAAGGCGTCGGACGGAGGTCGGGCGCGGTCTACGAGAGCAGCCCTTTCACCATCAATCAGCTGGATCGCTCGGTGAAGAAGCTGTCCAAGGTCAGCGGCCGGGCCATCTTCCTCTTCCCGCTGGACAAGACCGCCATCGAGATCAATGACCTCTGCGAGGAGACCTCCATCACCCACGGCGACCTCCTGTTCCAGGTGAACGAGATTCTGACCAACTCGCTCCGCCTGACCATGACCAGCAGCGGCAACCTCGCCCAGCTGAACCATCACGTGGACCCCGACTCGCTGGTGCTGATCGACGCCGACGGCCGGGAGTACCTCCGCGGCACGGACTTCGACGTCCGGGTGGACCAGATGAGCGCGGACACGCTGCGCTACTGCATCGACTTCAACGAGAACATCGCCTTCCAGCCGGTGGCGATCCGCTTCATGACGACAGGCCAGTTCTTCGAGAAAATCGTGCCCTTCGAGTTCAAGGACGTCCCGCTTCCCTGAGGCTGACATGAAACGGTCGCTCCTCGCCGCCGCCCTGCTCGCCTTCGGGGTGGCGAGCTGCAGCCAGCCTCCCGACCCCTGGGATTCCCGCGGGGATCGCCTGCTCGGGATCGGCAGCAGCCGCGCCGAGGATCCCGTGAGCGGCGTCATCGTCGACAAGGAGCTCTCGGTGAAGCGCGACTACAAGGGGACGACCTACTTCTTCGAGTCGTCGGAGACCGCGGACGTCTTCATGGCCCATCCGTCGGAGTACGCGATCCCCGAGAGCGAGGGCCGCGAGGGTCGGGTCGACGTCCGCTAGGCGCAGCGGCCCAGCAGCAGCGGACAGGGGAGCCGGGGGAACAGCAGGTCCAGCGCCCTCTTTCTCCTCCATCCGAACCGAAGGTCCGCGAGGCCGGCATCCGCCACCACCAGGTCCACCTCGAGGTCGGCCGCGCGCTCGAGGATGACCTTCGGCCCCTTTCCGTCCGCGCAGACCGGGCGGGCATGGCATCCCTGGCGCGCGCATTCCCGCTCCAGCCAGGCTTCGGCATCGAAGGGCCGGAAGACGAGCGACGGCTGCGCGGTCCCCCAGGCCGGGCCGTCCGGAACGAAGGGCGTCGCCGAGGGGAGCGTGAGGACCATCAGCTCGGCGTGATTCCGCCGCGCGAGGGGGATCGCGAGCCGCACGAGGTCCATCGCCGGGTACGGCAGGTGCAGCACCAGCAGGATGCGGCGGATCGGGTCGCGGGACTCCTTCGAGCCCGACGGGACGAAGAGCACGGGCGACGACGTGCCCGCCAGGATCCGGGACAGCACGCGGCGGACGAGCTCCGCGCGGCGCCGCTCTCCGGGCGGTTCCCCGAGCGCCAGCAGCGTGACCTTCAGCTCCCGGCTCAGGTCGAGGATGGTCGTCGCCATATCGTCGCCGGCGGTGACGAGGCGGACCGGCAGGCCGCCTCCGGGCGCCGGTCCGTTCAGGGGCTGCCGGAACATGGACATCGTGTAGGGGACCGCGCGGGGGACCACGCGGAGGAAGCGGATCTCGGCGTCGCCCGCCACGAGCTGCTCCGCGGCGGAGATGACCCCCTGGTCCGAGAGGACCGAGTGGAGGACCACGAGAACCTGGTCGCTGTGGACCTCGCGGATCATGCGCGTCTCCCCGGCACAAGGTGAAGATGCGGAGAGAGGCGCGATGTAACGAGTCTGAAGCGTCCGACCTTTTCCCGGCGGAACGCGTAACGCGCGCGGAGGGAATCCATCTATGCTACTGCAGAGGGGGTGGCGCTCCGCTGCATCCGGTCCCCGCAGTCGGAGAGACGGCCGTGAGACAGCAAGGCCTGAATCGTCCGGGAGTGACCATCGATGAATCGCTCCTGTTGATTCCGGAAAGCGAGGAGGAGCTCGACGGGCTCGAACGGAGCCGCCTCCACCTGGCATCGCTCGGCTGCCCCCTGGAGCTCTGGGAGATCCTCCTGCTGACGCAGTCGGGGGCGTGGGACCCCGCGCGGCGCACGGCGCCGCTCCCGAAGGGGTCCGCGCCCACGCCCGCCCAAGCGCTCCAAGCCCTGCGCGAGACCGAAGGCCCGTTCGTGCGGGACCTCCGCTTCCTCCTCGAACGAGTGGCGGCGCCGATGGAGATCGGCTGCGCCGAGATCGTCATCGGGGCTGTGGCGGCCAGCCGCACCAACCGGGCCGCGGCGCTGCGCTGGATCGCGGACCCCGCGCGGCACCGGCCGGAGGCGGAGAAGCGCTTCGCCAGCCTCGCCTGGCGCGCGGGCAAGCTGCGGGCGCAGGTCGACCGCCGACGCGCGCTCGCCTGGGAAGCGTCGCTGCGGCCGGACGTCGCCGCGCCGCGGCGCGAGAAGCCCCTGCCGGCGCCCGCCGCGCCGCTCCACGCCCTCTCGGGGCGCATGTTGTCCGACCTGCGCCGCACGCACCGGGGCTCCGCCGTCCTCCAGCATCACCTCTTCCACCGCGTGGAACCCTGGGAACTGCTGCTGATGATCTCGGCCGAAGGCGACCGCGTGCGGGACAAGATCGATTCGCTCCTGACCGGCGAACGGACCGGCGAGTGGATCCGCCTCGAGGACGTCGCGCTCGGGCTCGTCGGCCGCGCCGTCGGCGTCCGCTGCGAGTGGGGCACGAGGGTGCGCGAGCTGCAGAGCTACGCCCAGGGAGTCAGCGGGAGGCCGCCGGAGGAGCTCATGCTCGGCCTGGAAATCTTCCTGGCCGCGCCCGCGGGCCGCCGCCGCGCGCTGCGCTGGCTCGAATCCCCGGTCGAGTGCGCCTCCGAAGCCACCTCGTACATGAAGACCGTGATGTCGATCGCGGACCGCTACCGCGCGGAGCTGGAGTCGGATCTGACGGTCATCGTCACCGGCCGGGTCGCGTAACCCCTACTGCAGGGGAACGGACGTCTTCTTCAGGAAGAGAATCGCGAAACAGGTATCCCATACGGCGCCGTCCTCCCGCGACTCGGCATTCCACGATCCATCCGCCTTCTGCGTCCCGACCAGGAGTCTGGCACCTTCGGCGAACCAGTCGTGATCCCCAAGAGTCGACTCCCCCAGCAGTCGGGCGGCAACCCCGACCGCGAAGAGCCCGGCCGGATGGAAACGCCAGGAGCTTCCTTCATCATCGCCGATCCGCAGAAGGCCGCCGTGCCAGCTTCGAGCCAGAACGTCGGCCCCTCCCAGGATGTCGGGATCACGGCGCGCGTCCTCGCGGAGCAGCTGCGAATAGATCAGAAGGGACGAGACGGCGCTCGCGGTGACGGCGGCGGGTGGCGCCTGGGTCCAGCGGCTTGCCCTCCAGCGGTTCGCCTCCCGATTTCCGACCCGGCCGTTCTTCCATGCTGCCCTCGCGGTCCGGAGCAGGTCCGGGTCCATGAGACAGCCGGCGTTCTGTGCGGCTCGGAGGCCGAGGGCGGCGAAGAAGCTGTCCCAGGGATCGGCGTCCTCACCCCGGCGGTCCTGCTTGATCCGGATACGGTTGAGCACCTTGGGGTTCTGAGGGGCCTCCGGAAGCCGGTAGAAGGGACGCCGTCGGGCTCCAAAGTCCAGGTCATCCACAAAGATCGACGGCGAGCCATAACCCCACTGCCCCTCCTCGGTCTGATTGTCCGCCAGAAACTTGGCGCACTTGGCGATCGGAAGGGTGAAGCGGACGCGGTCGAGGGATTCCAGGAGGATCGCCTGGAGGGCGACCGGAAGCGTGGCCTCCCGCTGCGCGCTGAGAATGTCGTCGAAGAGCGTCGCGCAAAGGGGGTCTTGGGGAGAGGTTCCCGACACGATCAGCGTCCAGAGGACGAGCTCGCGTCGGCCGGCCGCGAACCCGTCTTTCTCCTGAGCGCGGAGGTACGCCAGTCCCTTGGTGACGGATTCCTCGATCGGATCCTGTGAGAACGAAGCAAGGCTGACGCACGCCATCAGGAATGCCGGAAGCGTCATGGGGTCCCCCACAACTCCTGCCGCGGAGCGACCCCTTGGTGACACGAATCGTCAGAGGTCGATGCAGCCGTCAGCCTCGAAGAACTTTCGCACGATCTCATCCTCCGAGCGGGACAGTTGCTCGAAGGTTCCCGTCTGCCGCACCTTCCCCTCGTGGAGGAAGGCGACGCGGTCGGCCACCGAGGCGACGAGGGTGAGGTCGTGGGTCACGACGAGCGACGTCGAGTGCCACTGGTCGTGCAGCTCGCGGATCAGGCTCCGGATCGAGGTGGCCGAGAGCGGATCGAGCGCCGAGGTCGGCTCGTCGAAGAAGAAAAACGACCGCTCTTCCATGATGGCCCGCGCGAGTCCCGCCCGCTTCCTCATGCCGCCCGACAGCTCCGACGGCACCTTGCTCTCGGACTCCGTCACGCCCACGCGCCGCAGGCGGTCCGTCACGCGTTCGCGGATCTCGTCCTCACTCAGGGCGCCCGCTTCCCGGAGCGGCAGCGCCAGGTTGTCGAAGATCGAGAGCGAATTGAGCAGGCCGCCTTCCTGGAAGAGGTACCCGATCTTCCGGTGGATCTCCTGGACCTTCTCGCGGTCCGCGCCGACGAGGTCGACGCCGTCGATGACGATGCGGCCGCGGTCGGGGCGGATCAGGCCGGCGAGGTGCTTGAGGAGGACCGACTTCCCGCTGCCGCTGCCGCCGACGATCGCGAGCATCTCCCCGCGCAGGACGTCGAGGGTGAAGCCGCGGAGCACGGGGCGGAGCCCGAAGGACTTGTAGAGATCCTCGATGCGGATCGCCGCTTCGGGGGCGTCGACGGCGGGCGAGGGGTGAGCGGAGAATGACGGATCACGGGGGTCCCCGTGATCCGTCATTCCCGCGTCGTGGCGTTCCGTCGGTCTAACCCACTTCCTTCCAGTAATCGTCCGGCATGTCCGTGGCGAGCTTGAGCGCGCCGTTGGCGCCGGCGAAGACCGGCTCGTGGACCTTGGTGACCTTGCCGCCGCCGTATTGCTGCAGGTCCTGCTCGATCATCCGGTCGAGGCCGCGGATCTGGCTGCCGCCGCCCGCGAGGACGACGTTCGTCAGCATGCGGCGCTGGAACTCGGCGTCGTACGAGGACACGAGCTTGTGGAGGCCCGCGACGATGTCGGGGACGATCATCCGGCACGCTTCCTTCAGCTCGTTGGTGATGTCGAAGGGCGTCGGCTTGCCGTCCGCGTTCGGCCAGGTGACGACCGCCTTGTCGTTGATGTCGTTCACGAAGCTCAGGCGTTCCTTGGCCTCGCGCACCATGTTGACGGTGAATTGGGCGCCCGGGTGCTTCTTGCGGATGAGCTGCGTGGCCTGCTCGTCGATGAAGTCCCCGGCCTTGGAGCTCGTGATCTGGTCGTCCTCGGTGGGAATGGCGCCGTGCATGCGGCAGAGGTCGGTCGTGCCGGCCCCGATGTCCACCACGAGCGCGTCCTCGAGCGTGTTCGTGCCGTACGCGACGGCGAACGGCTCGGAGACGATCATGACGGCCTCGAAGGTGCCCTTGCAGGCGTCCATGAGGGCCTGCTTGTTGAGGATGGACGCGCGCGCGGGAGAGCCGATCACGCCGTAGACCAGCGTGCCCTTCGGCGGGCGGCAGATCTGGACGACGTGCTTCACGAGCTCCTTGGCGGCTTCCTTGTACCTCGCGAGCTTGCCCTCCTTGATGCCCGCTTCCTCATCGCCGATGTACTTCAGCGCGCCCTTCTCGAAGGGCCGGACCGTCTCCAGGGCCAGGCGGTGCTGGAAGGCTTCGTTGCCGAAGACGATGTCCTTGCCCAGCATCTTGCGGGACACAGGGTCCTTGGGCCAGCCGACGATCGAATAGACCGTCTCCCGCGTGCCGTTGGTCGCCGCGACCGAGGTCTTGTAACAGCCGAGGTCCATGCCGATGTAAAGAACCCCTTCCTTCTGGGTCTTCACCTCGTGAACGGGCGCAGCCTCTTTGGTGGCCGCGCCGCCTTCGGGTTTCGCCATGATGCAGCTCCTAACAGACTGAAGTGATGGAAGCCGAGAGGCTCGGGCTACATCCCCGAAGCCGCGTGTACCGTTCCGTTCCGCCGCGGGGCCGCCTCGGTCAGCGCCGTCGAGGCGGCGGGGTCCGAGTCCGGCGTCGACACCTCGAGCAGCTGGATCTCGAAGGTAATGTCCTGCCCGCAGAGCGGATGATTCGCGTCGAGGAGGATCTGGGTGTCGGTGAGCTCGCGGACGACCGCGAAGAACTCCCCCTCCTCGCTGCTCGCCACGCGGACCACGTCGCCGACCGACAGAGGCTCAACCTTCGGCAGGACCTCGGAGCGGCTCAGCGTGAAGATCTTGTCCGGGCGGTAGGGGCCGTAGGCGTCTTCCGCCGCCACCTTCACCTGCCGGGTTTCCCCTTCGCTCATGTCGAGAAGCGCCCTCTCGAACCCGGGCAGCACGGCGTCGCACCCCACCGTGAACTCCAGGGTGTCGCCGGCGTGAAGCGGACGGAAGCGCGCGCCGTTCTCGAGGCAGATGGTGTAGATCACCTTCACCCGGTCTCCCGCGTTGACTGCGCTCATGCCGGCCCCTTCTTTCTGAGATCCTGCCGATGGCCCGCCGCAAAGTCTCGAAGTAGATCCCAGGCCGGGCCGAACGTTACGGCTCCCCCGCGCTCCTCGCGCGGGCCGAGGCCTCTCGTAACGGCGCTTCCGAAGGGGGCTCAGTCAGACGACAGGCGTGGAGACGGCTTCCTCCCTCTCCGGCTGCGAAGCCGGAGGGATCAGTGCCGGACATGACCCTCACGGACATGTCCGGCCTTCTTTTTTTCCGCGACCGGCCGCTGGGGCGATCTACTTCGGGACCTCGAACCACAGCGTCGCGGAGGGAGGCACGACGACGCGGGCGGACCAGGGGCGCCCGTGCCAGGGCGTCGGCTCCGCGACGATCGCCCCGCCGTTGCCCCGGTTGCCTCCCGCGTAGCAGGCGGCGTCGGTGTTGAGGATCTCGCGATAGACGCCGGGCCCGGGCAGGCCGAGGCGGTAGGCCTCGCGCGGCACGGGCGAGAAGTTGCTGAGGCAGATCATCCGGCGGCCCGTCGTCGGGTCGATGCGGAGGAACGCGAGGACGTTTTCGTCCGCGTTCCACGCGTCGATCCATTCGAAGCCGGGCGAGTCGAAGTCGCAGCTCCACAGGGCGGGCTCCGCCGTGTAGGCGCGGTTCAGGTCGCCCACGAGGCCCTTCAGCCCCTGATGCTCCTCCCCCTGGAGGACGTGCCAGTCGAGGCTCTCGGCGTGGTTCCATTCGTTCCACTGGCCGATCTCGCCTCCCATGAAGAGCAGCTTCTTGCCGGGGTGGGCCCACATGTAGGCGTAGAGCGCCCGGAGCTGGGCGAACTTCTGGGCGCGGTCCCCCGGCATCTTGCTCAGCATGGAGCCCTTGCCGTGCACGACCTCGTCGTGCGACAGCGGCAGGATGAAGTTCTCGGTCCAGGCGTAGAGCAGGCCGAACGTGAGCATCGAATGGTGGTGGCGGCGGTGCACCGGGTCGCGGGTCATGTAGTACAGCGTGTCGTGCATCCAGCCCATGTTCCACTTGAAGCCGAAGCCGAGGCCGCCCAAGGTCGTGGGACGGCTCACGGCCCCCCACGCGGTGGATTCCTCGGCGATCATGAGCACGTTCGGATGCGAGCGGTGGGCCGCCTCGTTGAGCGCCCGCAGGAAGTCGACAGCCTCGAGGTTTTCCCGCCCGCCATACTGGTTGGGCAGCCAGTCTCCGTGCTGGCGGCTGTAGTCGAGGTAGAGCATGGACGCGACCGCGTCCAGGCGCAGGCCGTCGATGTGGAACTCCGAGAGCCAGTAGAGGGCGTTGCTGAGCAGGAAGCTGCGGACCTCGTGACGGCCGTAGTTGAAGATGTAGGTGTCCCAGTCGGGATGCTCCCCGCGCCGGCGGTCCCAGTGCTCGTAGAGCGCGGTGCCGTCGAAGCGGCCCAGCGCGAAGGAGTCCTTCGGGAAGTGGGCCGGGACCCAGTCGAGGATCACGCCGACCCCCTGCCGGTGCAGGAAGTCCACGAGGTAGCGGAAGTCGTCGGGCGTGCCGAAGCGCGCCGTGGGCGCGAAGTAGCCGCCGACCTGGTAGCCCCAGGAGGGGCCGAAGGGGTGCTCCATGAGGGGCAGGAACTCGACGTGCGTGAAGCCCATCTCGGAGACGTAGCCCGCGAGGAACGGCGCGATCTCGCGGTAGGTCATCGGGCGGTTCCCTTCCTCCTGCACGCGGCACCAGGAGGACAGGTGGACTTCATAGATGGACATCGGCCGGTTCCATGGCGGGGTGGCGGCGCGCTTCTCCATCCACTCGTCGTCCTCCCAGGCGTGGCGGGAGACCGCGACCCGCGAGGCCGTGTCGGGCGGGCACTCCATCGAGAAGGCGTAGGGGTCGGTCTTCACGAAGAGGCGGCCGTCGCCGCCGTGGATCTCGTACTTGTAGAGCGCACCCGGCTCGAGACCGGGGACGAAGAGCTCCCAGACGCCGCCCGGCTCGAGCCTCCGCATCGGGAGGGCGCGGCCGTCCCAGCGGTTGAACTCGCCGACGACGCTCACTCCCTGCGCGTTCGGCGCCCACACGGAGAACGAGACGCCCGCGACGCCGTCGATCACGCGGAGGTGCGCGCCCAGGTGCTCGTAGATCCGCTCATGCTTCCCGTCGGAGAAGAGCCGGAGGTCCAGTTCGGCCACGGTCGGCTCGAAGCGGTACGGGTCGTGAGTCGTGAGCGTCTTCCCGTCTTCCGTTTCCACGAAGAGCGTGTACCGGAACCAGCCTGTCTCGGCGGGGCAGCGTACTTCGAAGAGACCCTCGCTGCGGATCTTCCTCATGGGAAACCGCTCTCCGGTTTCGGACACGGCCGTCACCGCGCGGGCGTCGACGCGCCAGACCCGAAGCGTCGTCCCATCCGGGGACGGGTGGGCTCCGAGGAGCGCGTGCGGGCACGGATGGCGGAGAGCGAAGAGCCGGTCGAACTCTTCCGGGGCCGGGCCGGACGGGGCGGCGGCCGGGGGCGCGGGAGCGGGGGGCGCTTCGAGGGGCGTCATGGCGGGGTCGTCCTCAACAGGGTGTTGGACTCGGAGACAGGCTCTCGCCGGACGGGATCGTTCAGGAGGCGCGCCGAGAGGCCGAGCGCGGCGGCGAGCGCGCGCATCGGCTCGGACACGACCGTCAGGTCCTGGAGCGCGTAGAAGAGCGTCTCCTGCGCCCGCTCCAGGGGCGGCGACAGCAGGAGGCTGCGGCTCAGCTGGTGCAGGCCCAGGGCGCCGTGCACCCGGTGCGGCGCGAAGTCCGTGACGGCGCCGCGCACCGCCTCGGTGATCTTCTCGTCGAAGAGGCGTTCCGCGAAGCTGCGGTCGATCCGGTATCCCCGGCGGGCGGCCTCCTGGGCGAGGTCCACGGCCCTCTGGTAGGACCCGGGGTCGCTGCGGCCGGACTGGAGGCGGATCTCCTCGTCGAACTGGCGGCCCAGCGAGAACTCGGCCACGGCGCGCAGCTCCGGCGGGAGCTCGTAGCCCGAGACGCGGAGGACCTCGAGGGTCCGCTGGTTGCTTTCGTAGAGGCGGCCGTACTCCTGCGACAGGCGTTCGATCAGCGACCCGAACACCGAGCTGATGATCTTCTGCCGCGTGTCGAAGAGCACGTGCTCCAGGCCGAACTCGTGGACGCCGAACTCCTCCTGCGCGATCCGGAGGATCCCCGGCAGCGACAGGGACGAGAAGCGCGACCAGAGCTTCTGGCCGGAGGCCGCGAACGACTCGTCCCCCGGGTACGGCTTGATGCCGGCGTAGAAGTCCATCTCTCCCAGGTGGAGGGAGAGCGTGGCGAAGTCGAAGGTCCGTCCCGTCGAGATGGACTCCAGGGTGAGGCGCCCGGTCGAGAGAATGAGGCGGCCGTGCTGCTGGCGGCGCGCCTGGCGCCTCTGGCAGCGGTAGCCCGAGCATTCGGCCGGCGTCTCGTCGGCGTCGACGAGGCTCGTGATGGACAGGTGGGCCGCGACCCGCGAGGGCGACACCGGGAGGATCTCGGCCGCGCGGCGGAAGACGTCCGCGCCGTTCCCCATCCCGAGGACGTTGCTCCGGGCGCGGGCGAGGATGTCGAGGAACGGCTCGCGGACCGCGCCGAGCTCCAGCTCCTCGACGAGCGAGATCACGCGCGCCGCGTAGCCCAGGATCTGCTGCGTCTCCAGGCCGGAGACGTCCGAGAAGAACCAGCCGCAGCTCGTGTACATCAGGAGCGCGTTCCGCTGGAGCTCGAGGAAGCTCAGCGCCCGCTCGCGGTCGCGCTCGCCGAGCTCGCGCGGCGCGTGGTGCCGGAGGAACTCGCGGCGCGAGCGGCCGCGGTCGAGGACCAGCGAGGCGTACGCGTCGCGCGCCTCCCAGGGGTCCTTGAAGTAGTGGCCGCGCGACGTCTCGAAGAGCGTCGCGGCCTGATCGCGCAGAAAGTCGAGGGCGTCCCGCAAGGGGCCGCGCCACGCCTGGCTCCATCCGTCCTGCCCGCCGGTGTGGCAGCCGCAGTCGCGTCGCCAGCGGCCCACGCCGTGGGCGCAGCTCCACGAGGTGCCCTCCCCCTGCGGGCCGCGCTGCAGCTCGACCTCGTACGTGGGAGGGTGGTGCTCGAGGTACTCACCGTAGTTGGTGACCCAGAAGCCGCGTCGGGCCGCCTCGTCCGTCAGCGCGTGGGCGATGCAGCGGTCGCCATAGCGGTAATGGTGGCCGTACGTTTCGCCGTCGGTGGCGACGTTCACGAGCTGTCCTGCGGCGGCCTGCGGCTGGAGGCACTTGTCGAGGAGCGCGCGGCTCGAATGGAGGATGCCCTCGAAGGCGATCGAGTGCGCGATCGAGCCCTGGTAGAAGAAGACCACCAGCGAGCGCCCGGAGCCGTCGCGGTGGAGGCAGGAGTACGGCAGTCGCGCGTCAATCTCGCCCGGCCGCGGCGTCGTCCACTCGGTCGCGCCGATGCGGCGGATCCGCTGGGCCTGGTAGGGCGAGAGCACGACGTAGCGGATGCCCTCCTCGATGAGGGCCGCGACCACCTCGTCGTTGATGGCCGTCTCGGGAAGCCACATCGACTCGGGATCGCGCCGGAAGCGGTGCCGGAAGTCGGCGACGCCCCAGCGGATCTGCGTCCGGAGGTCGCGGGGGTTGCAGAGCGGGAGGATCGCGTGGCCGTAGGCCTGCGCGATCGCGTTGCCGTGGCCCCCCCGAGTCCTCAGGCTGCGGCGGTCCGCCTCCTGAAGACGGGTCAGCATCGAGGGATGCTGCCGCTCCAGCCAGGACATCAAGGTCGGCCCGAAGTCGAAGCTCAAGTATTCATAGGTGTTGACGATCGACTCGATGCGCCCTCCCCCGTCGGAGATGCGGGCGTAGGCGTTGGGCCGGTAGCTCTCGTGGTAGATGCGTTCGTTCCAGTTGGGGAACGGGTGGGCCCCCGCCTGGCGTTCGATCTTGTCGGTCCACGGGTTCTCGCGCGGTGGCTGATAGAAATGGCCGTGGACGACCAGCGCGGGTTTTTCTTCTTTCAAGGGTCGGTTGTCCGGGAGCCGAGTTCGGAGCGGGCTCCGGTCGGGGTAAAGAGCCTCGGGGTATCGAAATGTTACGCGGGGGTCGAAATTATCTCGCCGATTCAGCGCAGTGGGCGGTACTCCATGGAGTGAACGCGGTCCGGCGGAGGGCGAAATCCAAGGGCGGGACCGGAAAGGGAGGCCGGTCAGCGAAGCCAGGGACTTCCTGAGATGGCGGGCACGGACTGGGAGATCGCGATCAGGACCCGGGCGGCCAGGTCCTCGTACCCGTTGCGCGCGAGGTCCCCGAGCGAGAGGATCCCGGTGGGGTGGCCCTCGCGGTCGATGAGCGCCAGGCGGTGGAGCTGGTTGATCTCCATCATCCGTGCGACTTCTTCCACGTCCTGGTCCTCGTTGCAGCAGATGAGCCCGGGGCTCATGACTTCCGAGACGGCGGTCGTGCGGGGATTTTTTCCCGCCGCGGTGACCCGGACGGTGATGTCCCGGTCGGTGATCATGCCGACCAGCTCCTGGTCGTCCCGGACGAGCAGGCAGCCCAGGTCGAAGGCGCGCATGCGGCCGGCCGCGTGCTGGACGGAGTCGTGGGCCGCGATGGTCTCAAGGTAGGACGACATGAACTCCCGGATCTTCCCTCCGGGGGCGCGTCCGGCCACCTCGCTGGCGCGTTTTCTCGTCATGGGCCTCCCTTGCCGCTACCAGACTGATCCACCCTTCCGGGCGACGTTATGATCCCGCGCCACCGGGAGGGCAAAGAGCGTAACGACGCGGCCGTTCGGGAATCAGTGTCGCGTGCGAATCCTTCAACGATCCAATTAAGGAGGGCGACATGGCCAGCCACTTCGTGTCCAATCTGAGCGAGATCCGCCGCCGTGCCCGCCAGCACGTGCTCGAAGGCGCGGTCACGTCGGGGTACCAGGCGGATCGGGAGAAGGTCATCGCCCTCCTGAACGAGGCCCTGGCGACCGAGCTGGTCTGCGTGCTCCGCTACAAGCAGCACTACTTCCTCGCCCGGGGCATCCAGGCCGAGCCCGTCGCGCAGGAGTTCGCGGAACACGCCGCCGAGGAGCAGGGCCACGCCGACCGGATCGCCCAGCGGATCACGCAGCTGGGGGGCGACCCCGACTTCAACCCGTCGGGCCTCGCGGCCCGGAGCGCATCGGAGTACGTGGAGGGCGGCGCGCTGGTCCAGATGATCGAGGACAATCTGGTCGCGGAGCGGATCGCGATCGACACCTACCACGAAGCGATCCGCTTCATCGGCGAAAAGGACTCCACCACGCGGCGGATGCTCGAGGACATCCTCGCGGTGGAGGAGGAGCACGCCAATGAGCTCGCCGACCTGCTGTCGACGCTCGACCCGACGCGCCCCGCCGCCGACTCCGAAGGGCAGCCCAGTTCGGAAGCGTAAGCGGTAACCGGTAACCCGTAGCCGGTAACCAGGGGGTTGCAGGCTACGGAGTTCCGATCTGGCGCATGAACGTGTGCCGCTCCAGGGCGGCGAGCACCGAGCGGATCCAGGGATAGCCCACCACGAGCGCCGCTGCGCCGGCCGCGGCGGATCCGAACCCGAGAAGCTCCGGGCCCGCCCGGCAGGTGAGCCAGGCGCCGAGCAGCCCCGCGGCGAGGTCGACCAGCGCGACGACGAGCGCGATGCGATAGAGGGCGAGGTGCACGGCGGAGAGCAGCACCGCGAGCGCCAGCATCTGGAGGTAGGCGCCGAGGCAGGCCGCGCGGAAGACGTAGAAGCTGATCCAGTCCAGCCCGAAGAGGTCCATCAGGAACGGGGCATAGATCACGGCCGCCAGCGTCACCATGCCCTGGATCACGGCGAGGCGCACGAGCGTCGTCGAGAAGGAGTCGACGATCTCTCCGCGACTCCGGCGGATCGTTTGGAGGTCCGCGCCCTTGCGGAGGGCCGCGAAGAACTGGGCGTACTTGTCGTGGAAGGAGCCTTCCAGCCGGATGAAGAGGAGCACCAGCGCGGGCAGGACCGTGAAGGACGCGAGGAAGAAGCCGTTGTCGTAGATCGGGCAGATGTGCAGCCCCGCGTCCGACGGCCGGGCCCAGGGCCCGGTCCAGAAGACGATCTTGTCGACCCAGATGCCGCCCGCGAACGCGGCGCCGATGATCGTGAGGCTCGGGTGGCGCGCGGCGGTGGAGAACAGGCCCCGGTCCCAGGGGCGCCGGGCGGGGAACTCCGCGCGCAGCCTCGACAGGAACACGGCCGCGATCAGGCCGTGCCCGGCCGCGAATGCCGCGATCAGCCCGGGCAGCCCGAAGCGCGGCGCCAGGGCCTGCGACAGCGCGAGCGCGACGGCGATGCCGGCCGCGAAGGCCGCGAGGATGATGCCGAAGCTGCGGAGCACGCCCAGGAAGATCATGCCGCTCGATACCAGGCCCACCGCGCCGAAGAGGACGAACTCCGCCACCGCGAGCGGCAGAGGCGGCTTCAAGAGGTGGATCGCCGCACCGGCCACGAGGCCGTGCAGCAGGAGCGACAGCGTCGCCGTGGTCGCGTACGACGGCACCACCGCGCTCGCGTTCTTCCGGAAGAGGTGGTCGCTCAGGTGCCGCGCCGCGACCAGCTGGAACAGCCCGGTGAGGAGCATCGACCCGCAGTAGCAGTACAGCACCACGGCCTGGAAGGACTGGATGTCCTGGATCGAAAGGCCGGGGACGCCGAGGCGGCTCAGCGCCAGCATGTACGCCGAGGTCAGGAGCCAGGGCCCCGCCATGGAGAGCCCCGCGTAGGCGTACCCGGCGCTCTGGGCGAGGAACGAGCGGCTGCTAAGCAGCCGCCGCAGGGGCAGACTGATGCCGGCCATCGCTCAGTCTCCGATAGAGGTCCAGATACGACCTTCGAACCTGGTCCAGCCGGTAGTACTTCTCGACACGGCGCCGCCCGGCGCGCCCCATCTCGGCGCGCCGATCGGGATCTCCGGCCAACTCGAGGAGCGCGCGGGCCGTGTCCTGCGGATCGACGAGGGCCGTGACGATGCCCGCCGGGCCAAGGCCGTAGCCTTGGTCCTCGCCGGGCCGCCCGTCGATCAGCTCCCGGCAGCAGCCCACGTCCGTGGACACGATGGGGATGCCGCAGGCCATCGATTCGAGCGCGACCATGGGCTGGCCTTCGCTCAGGCTGGTGAGCACCGACACGTCCAGCGTCTCGTAGTACGGGCGCGGGTCGGTCTTCCCCACCAGGGTCACCACGTTTTCCAGCTGGAGCGCGCGGATCATCTCCCGGCACTGCGCCGCGTACAGGGGGTCCTCGTCGATGGGCCCGATGACGGACGCCTTCAGCCCCGACGGGCCCAGGCGGTCGGCGACGATCTTACAGGCGTTGATGAAGGTCTTGATGTCCTTGATGGGGACCACGCGCCCCACGAGGCCCACGTGGTATGTCGGCGAGGGACGGCGGCTCCGGCGGACGGTTTCGTAGAGCCCGAGCTCGATGCCGTTCGGGATCACGAGGGTGCGTTCCGGGGCCGAGCCCTGCCCGATCTGGTACTTCCGGTTCGCTTCGAAGAGCGAGACGACGGCGTCGGAGTACCCGTAGGTGATCCTCTCGAGCGAGCGGAACATCCGGTTCCACCAGCCCTTGAAGAAGTTCCCCGATCGGTGCGCGTTCGCCTCGGCCTCACCGGGAATCCAGTCCGCGTCCCAGATCTCCTGGGAACGCTCGCGCGTGTAGAGGCCGTGCTCCGTCGTCAGCATCGGCGTCCCGAGCTTCGCCTTGTGGAGCGCGGCGAGGCAGCCGGCGTAGCCGGTCGAGATGCAGTGGACGACGTCCGCCGCGACGAGCGGCGACGTCAGGACGTTGAAGAGCGGCAGGTGCGTCGCCTGCCAGGTCCAGAAGTAGTCGGGGAACGACGTGCCCGGCGGCGCGTAGTCCTGGTACAGCGTGGTCAGCAGTTTCCACGCGGCCGGGTTGCTCTTCAGGTCCTTCAGGTTCACGCCCGAGTTGAGCCCGGCGAAGGGGCAGACGTCACCCTTCTTGATCGCGTGGTGAAACACCTCGAGCTTCTCGAATTGGTCCTTCGGCCCCCGGGGCTGCTCCTCCTGCGGCGTGAGGACGTAGCTGGTGCGCAGCTCGCGGACGTTCGGCAGAGTGGGGTAGCGGGGCTGCGGCTCGGGGCGGTCCGTGGGCCAGAGCGCGACCACGGTGAACTCGACCTCCGGGAGGGAGGCGATGAGGTCGTGGGTCCACTTCCCCACGCCGCCGGTGATGTAGGGATAGGACCCCTCGGCGATCAGGCAGACATGCATCATTCACTCCAGGGCGGGAAGATCGAGAGCGGCGCAATCGCGCCGGGCCGCGGCGACGTCCGACAGGCGCAGGCTGGCCTGCGCCCGGATCAGGCGGGCATCCGCGTCGTCGGGATGGGTGCGGAGGTGTCGCGTCAGGATCTCGCGGGCGCGCTCGGTCTCCCCCAGCACGAGCAGGAGGCGGCCCAGCAGGGCCCCCGCGGTGGACGCGGGGTCGGACGCCAACGATTCTTCGCAGGCCCGGGCGGCGTCGCGGAGGTGCTGCCCCGCGGTGGCCGCGTCGCCGCACAGGCCGGCGAGCTTCTGCGAGGCCCGCGCGCGCTCCAGGGGGTCCTCGGCGTCCCGCGCGCGCGTGATCAGGCGGTCCTCCGCGCGGACCAGCAGGCCGCGGGCCCGCACCCGCACCTCGAGCCGCGGCGAGCGGAGGGCGTCCTTGAGCAGGCGCAGGACGGCGGGGCGCTCCGAGTCGATCAGCCGTCTCAGCGTGCGGTCGATCTCCTCGAGGTCCCCGACCGCCAGGATCTCCGCGACCGGGGCGACCGAGGTGCCGACCCGCAGCTCTTCCAGCGGGTCCAGCTCGCGGATCGGGGCCGGCTCGTCGCCGGGTGAGTCGATGTCGGCCGGCCGCACGCCGCGGCGGCGGAAGGCGCGCTCGAGGACGAGGGCGCCGAGCGCGGTCAGCGGCCCGAGGACCGGGAGCGCCAGCGACAGGATTGCGTCCGGCACGCCCCAGGACAGGCGGAACGGACGGCCGCGGGCGGCCGCCGACACGAGACCGACCGCGAGGGCGATCGCGACGTGCGCGAGCAGGAGACGCTCGATCATGCGACCGCCTCGAGCGCGGGAGCGGGCGCCTTCGGGGCGGCCTCGAGCGTCTCCGGGTCCACGAAGTCGAAGGCCAGCTTCATGGGCAGCAGGCCGGCCACGCCTTCAAGGGCGCGGATCATCCGGAACCCGATGGCGGTCGCGGTGGCGGACTCGCACATCGGAAGGATCGCCAGGAACGTGTCCTCCCGTTCCGCGAGGCCGATCGTGTCGTCCTCCCGGAGGTAGGCGAACATCGCGCGGGAGACGCACTCGCGCGCGGCCGGCAGCGAGCCCGGCGGGATCTCGTCGAACGAGAGGATGCGCGCCCGCAGGACTTTCAGCGGGAGCCCGTGGCGGCGGGCCCGGAGGTTCTCGCGCCGCAGCGCCTCGCTGAAGAACGAGAAGCGGTAGGCGCCGACGCGCCGGTCGAAGAAGTCCGGGTCCGACTGCGCCCGGAAGTGGGCCAGGCGGCTCCGCGCTTCGGAGGCCCAGTTCAGGAGGGCGTCGAAGCGGGCGCAGGACGCGGGCGTCAGCTCGAGAAGCGGCATCTCGTGGACGACGACCAGCGCCTCCACGTCCTCCTCTTCGCAGACCGGGCCGCAGAGCAGGATGTCGGGCCGCGCGGGGCCGCGGAGCGACGCGGCATCGGGGTCGAAGGCCGAGAACGGGCGACGCTGTTCAAGCGTCAGCGCGATCATGCCGTCGCGCGGATCGAGCCGCTCGGCAAAGGGGGCCGGGACGGAGCCGCGGTCGAGCGAGGCCGCGAGCACGAAGTCGCCGGCCTGGCGCCGGTAGACGGCGGCGCGGGTGACGCTGAGGTCCGCGTGCAGGAGCTGGAGCAGCGCCTGGAACATGTCCGTCGCCTCGGTGGAGCTCATGTGGCGGCTCCACTGGTACATGGCTTCGACCGAGACGGTCTGCTCCTCGATGCGGCTCTGCAGCTCGTGGATGACCGAGTCCTTCACGGCGAGGAGGCGTCGCGCGCGCGCCTGCCGCGCCTCGAGGGTGCCCGCGTAGCTCCGGAAGTGGGCCAGGCGTTCCCCCTGGTGCTGCGACAGCACGCCCGTCACCATGCCCAGCAGGACCATCAGGCCCGGAAGCACGAGCGAGCCGTCCTCGAGGCTCGCGTGCCGGGAGGACAGGATCATCCATCCGGCGCCGGCGAGCCCCGCCGCGCCGCCGATCAGCGTCCCGAAGCGGATGGCCAGCAGGAGCACGGGGAGGAGGAACGGGTTGAACTCCAGGCGCCGGAAGCCGGGGTCGTGCGGGAACGCGAGGAGGTTCGTCCCGATGAGCAGCGCCATCCAGACCACGAGCTCCAGCCACGCGGCCGGGCCGGGACCGCCCAGTCGGATCTTCTTCCGCCGGCGGCGCTCGCCCGAGCCGTCGGCGACGCGGCGCGCGTATTCTTCCCAGGCCCGGCGGCGGATCTGACGCGACACCTCCATGGGAAGCGCGGAGATGCGGTCCTCGTACTTGGGCTCCTTCCCGTCCTCTCTCGGCTCGCCCACCTCGACGTAGATCTCGTCGGTGCCCGGCGTGATCGAGGGGCTTCCGGCCAGGCTCGACGTGGGGAAGGCCTGGACCGGCGCCTCCTCGCGGGTCTTCACGATCCCGGAGCGGAGCTGGGACAGCAGCTTACGGACGTCGTCGTTGGGCAGCATTGTTGTTCGTCCGGAAGCCGCGCGGCGCGGCCTTCCTGTTCGTCACCCATGCCTACCAAATGATCTTCAATGTCGATACCGGCGAAAAACGGTTGTTACGACGGGGTGCGGCTCCCCCGCCTTCGTAACAAAGGCCCCTCGGGCTTCTCTAAGGAGCTTGAGGCCCCGAATGAGGTTGACCCTGGACCTCAGCCGGTCGCGCGTGGAGATGAAGTACGGCGTGGCCGCTGAAGACGTGCCCGCCCTGCTCCGGCGGATCCCCGCCGACGAGCGGGAGGACTATGGCGTCCGCACGCTCTACTTCGACCGCCGCGACGGCTCCCTCGCCCGCCGCGCCCTCGAAGACCCCCTCCACTGCACCAAGGTCCGGATCCGCGAGTACGCCGACGGATCGCCGTGGGTGTGGTTCGAGGTGAAGACGCGGGAGGGACGCTGGACGCGGAAGTCCCGGCTCCGGCTCGGCCGCGAGGAGGTCGCCCGCTGCCTCGCCGGCATCGACGGGCCCCTCGGGCGCCCCGTCCACGAGTCCGGAGAGGACGACGCCGACGCGCGGCTCTTCCTCGACGAGGCGCGACGGGGGAACCTGGTCGCGCTGGGTTCGGTCCACGCGACGCGCCGGAGCTTCCTGCTGAAGAAGTCCCTGGTCCGCCTTACGCTGGACCTGGAGATCGCCTACCACCGGCCGGCCCGGACGCCCTTCGCGCAGGAGGCGGCCGGCATGTCGGGGCCGCTTCTCCGCCTGGAGGAGGAGCCCGTGCTGGAGATGAAGCACGTGGGCTGCGTCCCCAAGAGCTGCCTCGACCTCATCGACGGGCTGCGTCCCTCGAACTACTCGAAGTTTCGGAGTCTGCTCCGGTGTCTCTCGGAGTTCGGCGGGGTAGCGGAACGTGTGGATCGACTTTGAGGGCATCGACGGCAGCGGGAAGACCAGCGTCTCGGTCCGCCTGGCGCGACGCCTGCGGGCCCTGGGCTTCCGCGTCCACCACGTCCGCGAGCACGGCGAGTTCCGCTCGCGCCTGGTCCAGAACATCCGGGCGCTCACGCGCGACGCCGAATCGATCCTTCTGTCCCCCGAAACAGAGCTCCTGTTGAACGCCGCCCGGGAGGCGCAGCTGATCGCGGAGGAGATCCGCCCCGCGCTCGCGAGGGGCGAGATCGTCGTGACGGACCGCGGCCTGCACGCCCACCGCATCGTCGCCCAGGACGTGCGCGGGCTGCCGCGCGCCGCGACGTCCTCGGTCGCGCGGTTCGCGTCGGGAGGGCTCTGGCCCGACGCGGTCCTGGTGGTCGACACGGACCCCGACGTCGCGCGGCTCCGGAAGCGCCTCGGAAAAATCCGGGAGCGGCGGCTGGGAACGACCGGCCGCAAGGGCCTCCAGGGATTGAGACTGTCGCGGCGCATGCGCGAAGCGCTGCTGCGCGAGGCCGCGGCGAACCCGCGGGATTGGTACGTCCTCGGCAACACCTGGCGGAGCATCGACGAGGCGGAGCAGGAGGCTTTGTGGATGGTCGCGCCGCTCCTCGGGATCGACGCGGTTGCGCCTGCGCCGCCGGAGTCGCCGCCCCGGGTCCCGTCCGGGAACTCGCTCGAGGAATGGACGTCCGCGCTCTTCGACGTCGCGCGGCAGCTGGTTTCGCGCGACGCCGGGCTGGCCACGCTGCTGGTCGCCGGGCTCGCCGATCCCCGCGCGGAGGCGATCCGGGCGGAGGCGCTTCCCGTCCAGGCCCCCGCAGTGGCCTGGTCCGTGGGCGGCATGGGCACCTCCGAGGCCTGGCACATCCGGCGCCGGGCCGCCGCGGAGGCGCCTTACCAGGTCGCGCGCAGCCTGACCGGGCTGGAAGACGCCGACGCGTGGCGCTGGCGCGAGAATCTGGCGGACCTGGTGCCCGACCAGGTCCTCCACACGCTCTCCGGTCTCGAGGACCCGCGGGCCCACGGTCTCCGCTATCGGCTCTGGGACGTGGCCCCGGACGAGGGACTCCGCAGCCTCGGAGGGTTGAGCGACGCGCGCTCCTGGAGCTTCCGCTTCCGCGCGCTGCGGCGGGGCCGCTGCCCCGCGCTCGCCGAAAGCCTGTCCGGACTCGACTTCGAGGTCGCCTGGGAGCTGAGGGGGCGGATGGCGGACGAGTTCCCGCTCTCGGTGCTCCGCAGCGTCCGACGCCTGGCCGATCCGCGCGCCTGGGAGGTCCGCGAGCGGATGGCGGAGCGCGCGCCGCGGCAGGTCCTCGAGTCGATCACGGGGCTCGACGGCCCCGAGGCCCGACGGTTCCGGAAGGATCTCGAGGGCGAGTATCCGGAAGAAACCCTCGCTTCCCTGGCCGGGATCGATACGGCCGGAGCCTGGGAACTCCGCAAACGTCTCCTCGACGCGTCGCCCGCGGGCATCCTGTCGAGCCTGCAAGGCTTCGGCCGGAGGTCCGACGCGGTGTCCCTGGCCGAACGGGCGCTCGCGTGTGGCGCCGGAAGCCTCCGCACCTTGCGCAAGGGGGCCGTCTTCAACCTGATCAAATCGAGACAGGCGGCAGCCGAAGTCATGCTCACGTGAAGCGATAGCAAGAAGCAGAAAGCACGAAGCAAGAAGAAGCAAGAAGCAAGAAGCGGGAAGCAAGAAGCCGGGATCAGGCGGAGCGGCGGGTGGGGGGCGCGAGGGTCTTGAACCATTCCACCGTGCGGGTGAGGCCCTGCTTGAGGGCGGTCTGGGAGGCGAACTTGAGGTCCCGCGCCGCCGCGCTGATGTCGGCGCGCGAATGTTTGATGTCGCCGGCGCGGGGCGGCAGCATTTCCAATTGGGCGCGCACGCCCATCAGCTGGGCCAGCGTCTCGATCAGCTCCAGCACCGACGTGCCCCGTCCCGAGGCGATGTTGTAGACCTTGCCGGAAGCCCCGACGGCCGCGCCGGCCGAGAGGATTCCCTGCACCACGTCGTCGACGTAGGTGAAGTCGCGGGTCTGCTTGCCGTCGCCGAACACGGGCACGGGCGACTCCGCCTGGAGATTGCTGATGAAGATCGGGATCGCGGCCGCGTAGGGCGAGCGCGGGTCCTGCCGCGGCCCGAAGACATTGAAGAACCGCAGGCAGACGGTCTGGAGGCCGCGGTGTTCGGCCCAGTGCCGCGCGTAGATCTCGCTGCAGAGCTTGGCCACGGCGTACGGGGAGGCCGGTGCCGGCTCGTGCGCTTCCTTCTTCGGCATGGTCGGGCGGTCGCCGTAGACGGCCGACGAGCTGGCGACAACGACCCGGCGGACGCCCGCGCGTTCCGCTGCGTGGAGCACCGCGAGCGTGCTCGCCTCGGTGGCGCGGTGGCTGCCCAGCGGATCCTCGACCGAGCGCGGGACCGAGACCTGGGCCGCCAGATGGTAGACGACGTCGGCGCCGACGACGGCCCCTTCGGCCAGATCGCCGATGTTCCCGCAGAGCAGTTCCACCGGACCGGGCAGGTTGCGCCGCTGTCCCGTGGAGAAGTCGTCGACCACGCGGACGCGCTGCCCTTTCGCGAGCAGGGCTTCCACCAGGTGCGATCCGATGAAGCCGGCACCGCCGGTCACGACAGCGAGGGCGGGATCCGGGGACGCCGCGGAGTTCATCATGGGCTGAAAGATCCCGGCGGCCCCCGGGCGTTACGTGGCGGCGCGCCGGGCGTTCCGGATTGCACGCTCGGAATAACATGTGCCGGGGCGACGGATCTCAGTGGGGTTGGGAGGAAGCGAGCCATGCTTGCGACGGACGTGCTCCGAAACAACCACCGGGCGATCCTCGAGCTCTTCGATCGCTACCGTCGCGCGGGCCGCAGCGACTATGGGAAGAAGAAGGAGTTCTTCGACCAGATCAAGCGGGCCGTGAGGCTGCACCTGTCGCTCGAGGAGGAGATGCTGTACCCGGCGATGATCCGGACGCCGTCCCCGGAGGCGGGCCGCCGCCTGGACGGCGTGCTGCAGGAGCACCTCCACCTCGACGACCTGCTGACCACCCTCTCGGGGCTGAGGCCGCAGGACCGGCAGTTCGACCGCTGCATGGCGGAACTGCGCCGGAGGGTGGAGGGGCACCTGATGCTGGAGCAGGACGGGCCGTACGAGGAGATCCGGCGCGCCTTGAAGAAGGAAGCGCTGGAAAAGCTGGGAGCCCGGATCAGCGCCCGAATCGATCTTCTGAGTCGCGTCGCCGCAGCGTCGTAAACGGGGGGCCGCCCCCTGAAGTCGAGCGATTACGAAAGGGCCAGCCTATGTGCGGTATTGTGGGTTACGTCGGGACGACAAGGGACACCGTCGGCGTTCTCCTGGATTCCCTCAAGCGCCTGGAGTACCGGGGCTACGACTCCTCGGGCGTGGTCGTGATCAACGGCAAGGGCCTCCTTCACGAGAAGGCCACCGGCAACATCGCCGCGCTGGAGGCGGCCCTCAAGGCCGGCGAGATGAAGGGACGGACGGGCCTGGGCCACACCCGCTGGGCCACCCACGGGGGCGTAACCCGCGAGAATGCCCACCCCCACTTCTCCTGCGACGCCCGCGTGGCCGTCGTCCACAACGGCATCGTGGAGAACTACGCCGAGCTGAAGGAAGAGCTGTCGAAGACGCACTCGTTCCTATCGGGCACCGACACGGAAGTGATCCCCCACCTCATCGAGGAGGCCTACCCCGCGGCCGGGAAGGATCCGCTGCGCGCGATCCGGAAGGCGATGGAGCGGATGCAGGGGAGTTTCGCGCTGGCGGTGGTCTTCGCAGACCATCCCGACGAGATCTACGTGGCGCGGGTGAACTGCCCGATCGTCCTGGGCGTCGGGGAAGGCGAGTCGTTCCTCGCCAGCGACATCGCCGCGCTCCTGCCCTACACGCGGCGGGTCATCCCCCTGGAGGAAGGCGAGCTGGCGCGCCTCGCGCCCTCGGGCGTCACGGTGCTCGACTTCCAGTTCCAGCCCAAGACCCGGCAGCCCCTGGAGATCCCCTGGAGCCTCGAGATGACGAGCAAGGGGAACTTCGCCCACTACATGCTGAAAGAGATCCACGAGCAGAAGCACACGCTCGCCTCCGAGCTGATCGGGCGCGCGGAGGACCTGCAGGGCCTCGTGCTGCCGGACGGCATCCGCCGGATCGTCATCACCGCCTGCGGCACCGCGTGGCACGCGGGGCTGGTCGGCAAGCTGGCCCTGGAGGAGCTCGCCCGCGTGCCCGTGGACGTCTGGCTCGCCAGCGAGCTGCGCTACGCGGACTACCCGTTCGGGAAGGACACGCTGGCGGTCGCGATCTCGCAGTCGGGCGAGACCGCGGACACGCTGGCATCGGTCCGGCTCGCCCGAGAGGCCGGCGCCACCGTGCTGGCCGTGACGAACGTCCGCGGGAGCACGCTCGATCGCGAGTCGGACCTGGTGCTCCACATGCGCTGCGGGCCCGAGCGCGGCGTCGCGGCCACCAAGACCTACACCTCGCAGATCCTCAACATGATCCTGCTCGCCATGCATCTGGGGCGCGAGCGGGGGACCCTGGCGCCGGAGCGGGACCAGCAGCTCCGGAAGGAGATCGACCTCCTTCCCCGCCGGGCGGCGGAGATCCTGGACCAGTCGGCGGAGCTGGAGCGCTGCGCGCGCGAGATCGCGCAGGACTGCAGCTTCATCTACATCGGCCGCCGCTACAACCTGCCGACGGCCTATGAAGGCGCCCTCAAGATGAAGGAGATCTCCTACCTGCACGCCGAAGGGTACGGCGCCGGGGAGATGAAGCACGGGCCGCTCGCGCTCGTCGACAACCGCATGATCTGCGTGGCCGTCGCCCCCGAGGGGCGCGTGACCGACAAGGTGATCTCCAACATCCAGGAGATCCGGGCGCGGAACGGGCGGATCATCACGGTCGGGACCCGAGGCGACACCCGGCTCCCGTCGGTGTCGAACCAGATCATCGAGATCCCGCGCTGCGACGAGCTGCTCTCGCCGGTGCTGGCGGTGATCCCGCTCCAGCTCCTGGCGTACCACTCGGCGGTCCGCCTGGGCCGCAACGTCGATCAGCCGCGGAACCTGGCCAAGTCGGTGACGGTGGAATGAGGATGGACTCCGGACGGGCGGCCGTCCTGGCCCTGGGGCTCCTCGCGTCCTGCTCCTCGGAGCCGGAGGGGAGCCGGACGCCCCCTCGGGAGATCGCGGGGGGCGTGCTCGTCCTCGAGCAGGCGTACGAAGTTTCGGCCGCCGACGCGTGGAAGGCGGCCGACCAGGCCCTGGAGGGGGGCGAGTTCACGGTCGAGCGACGGCGCCGCGACGATTGCGGAGGAAAGATCGTCGCGCGGCGCGAGGATGGTCACCGGGTGACGGTGACGATCCATGCGCCGGAGCGATCCGCCGCCGAAGTCACGGTCGTCGTCGAACCCGGCGACCGCGAGCTGCTCGACACGATCCAGCGGCGGATCGTGGATAAGCTCGGCCTGAAGAAGGCCCGCTCGGAGCTGCTGGGCGACACGGTGCTCGAGGCGTCGTACGAGGTCGAGCTTGGCGGCGTCTTCGCGGCGGCGGAGCGGGCCTGCCGCGCGCTGTCGATGGAGGTCGAGCTCCTGCGCCGCGAGCAGGAACGGGCGAGGCTGGAGGCGCGGGACCGGGACGGCCGTCCCGTGAGGTTTGCTCTGCGCCGGACCGACGGTGATTCCGGCGGCACGGAAGTCGTCATCAGCACGCAGGAGACCGGAGGCGGCGAGAAGGAGTTGCTTCGCCGGGTCCGGCGCGAGCTGGAACGCCACCTCTTCCCGTCGGGCGACTAGGTCCTCGACGCCGGCTCCGACCGAGTTTCCTTCCCCGCTGTCTCCCCATGCAAAACCCCCTAAGGAGGCAGAACGGCCCTCCTCAAGGGGCTTGCTACGACTATGCAATGGGGCTCGGAAAAGCCCTCGTCGGCGTGGTCTAGCGGGCGCGGCCCCCGCGGGCGCGACCCGACGCTTCGCCGCCGCGTCGCGCGATCTCCCGCTGCTGCTTGGGGTCCATCGACGCGAAGCCCTGGCGGCCCCGCTCCCGCGTCGCCTCGCCGGGCGCCTCGGCATCGCCGTCCCACGTCGGATCGCGGCGCGCGATGTCGTGTCGCTCCTCGGAATCCCGGGCCGACGCTCCGCGGCGCCCGAGCTCCCCATCGGGACCCGGCGCGTCGCCGGCACGGAAGATGCTGCGCCCGAGATCCTCGTCGCGAAGACTCTGTCGACTGCTCCGATTTCCCCAGCGGGCCTCGCCGCCGAGCCGGCCGGCCTCGCGGGCTTCCTCGGAGTTGAATTCGTGTCCGCGCCCCGACTCGTGGGACGCCTCGCCGCCGCGCTTCGAGATCTCCCGCCGCGCCTCGGGGTCCATGGCGGCGAACCCCCGCTTGCGCTTCTCGGGAGGACGATTCTTGCTGGCCATCGACAAACTCCTTAAGCCGGCCGTCGCGTCCGTGGAGCGGAGCATCGGCGCGGCGTGAATCGAGGTGGGCGGGAGCTTCCCCCTTCCCTTCCGGCGGTCCCGTGATCCCCCAGTCCGACGTCGCGGAACGGAACAGAATTCCGTTGGCGGTCCTTGGATCCTATTTCGCCCGAAACGTTATGCGCTTTGCGCCGAGGGTTTCGAAAACCGGGATTCTCTCGGATCAGCCACAGAGGACACGGTGTCCCCTGTGGCCCGCGTCGCGACCCCTCCTAGTGCGGCATCGCCGCCTGCATCACCTGGTTCTTCTCCTCGTTCGCGGCCGGCGACGTGTCGAAGGCGCGGATGACGCCGTAGTAGCCCGTCCCCGGCGAGAGTCCGCCGACGGTTGCCTGGTATGGGAACGTCGTCGGTCCCGGGCCGGAGGCATAGTTGGCTCCGACTTCCGGAGTGAGCACGTAGCGCGTCGCCTGCGTCAGGTCGGGATCCGCCGCGAAATCGAAGGGACGCGTCTGCAGGTAGAGCGCGTAGCGCACCGGGTTCAGATCGAGCGCCACGTCCCAGCGGACGGTGATCGCTCCGGCGCCTCCCTCCATCTCCTGCACCCCCACCCGCGGCGTCGGCGGCTGAGGCGCCACGATGTTGGTGTTGGTGTTGAAGGTGCTCGACCAGACGGGCGGCGTGTGATCGTCGCGCTGCGCGTGAGTCCGGACGAAGTCGTTGACCAGCGTCACGCCGGCATCCGACAGGTAATGGCGGAACCCGTTCTCCTGCTCGGCCACGCGGATGTCCTCGAGGAGGAGATCCGTGCCCAGCGTCGATCCGCCGACCAGGGTCTGTTTCGACATCTGCCCCGGCGGGCCTTCGGCGTAGCCGAGGGAGACGACGCGGAAGCCGTCCCACCGGTTGGCCTCGGCCATGAGCTTGGGCGCGATGTTGTAGCGGTTGTCGTTCGAGAAGTAGGTGTTGATGCCTTCGGACGCGTTGGAGTTCAGGCGCAGGCTTTCGAAGAGGACGAGGTCGATGTACGAACGCGTGGTGAACTGGTAGTGCGGATGCCGCGGATCGAAGAAGAAGAGCCCGCGGTTCTGCAGCACCACGCGGTCGGGGTAGATCTGGCGAAAACGGGAGAGGAAGAGGGCGTACCCGGGGGCTGTCCACTCGAACTCCGACTGATTGGAGCTTCTGGCATCGGTGAAACTGTTCGGGCCGCAGGTGTCGATGGTGTCCAGGAACACGCCGTCGCAGCCCAGGCCGCGGCCGTAGTCGAGTTCCATGATCTCCCGCAGGCCGGCCAGCTGGTCCGGGCCGTCGAGGGTCATGTTGTTGCAGACCTCGAACCACTTGGGATCGCCGGCGTTGACAAAGCAGGCGCCGAAATGCGCGTTCCGGTCCGGCATGCCGTCGCCGGCCCCGAGCTGATCCACCGAGTTATCGTCCAGGTAGTAGGACGCGAAACCCGTGCCGCCCGGCGACGGCAGCCCCATGGGATCGATGCCGTCCAGCGGGCCTCCATTGGGCACGTGGCCGCGCGGGTCGACCCGCGGTCCCGTGCCGTCCCCGGCGAAGCGCGGATCGCTCCGCAGCTGGTCGTCGGTGTAGTCATTCGTGCGAAGGTCCTCGCCGATCGAGATGTACCCGAGGACGACGACGTCATCCGACGGATCGCTGGGGTTGTTCCCCTGCTGGATCTGACGGACGATGTCCCGGGTGATGTTCCCCTGGCTGGGATGGACCACGACAACGTCGTAGTTCTTCGCGATCGCGATGGAGGAGGCGTCCCAGGTTCCGTAGCTCATGAGGTAGTTGTTCACCTGCCGGGCCCGGACCCGCGACGGCGAGAGGCTGCGCGACGGGGTGGTGAATCCCGAACCGGAGGAATTATTGTCGTTGCAGGAGAGGGGCGCGAGCAGGAGCAGCCCCCAGGCGATCAGGAGGAGCGATCGGATGCTCCTCTGCGGCTGAGGACAGACGTTGAGCGGGCTCATGGAAACTCCTTGAGATCGATAAGACGGCAGAGCCGAGGATCAGGTGCTGACGGTCAACGCACCTCGGCACTGAAGAGGTCCGGGTTGTCTTCGAACTGCTTCTTGCACTCTTCCGAGTCGAAGTAGTAGACGTTCCCGTGGTAGGTCGAATGCCAGTAGGCTTGGGCGTTGTCCATCGAGGCGCCGCAGACCGGGTCGCTTCCCCGCTTGATGGTGGAAGGCTTCTCGGAGCTGATATGACGGGCCTCGGGATCGGGGGCCAGCAACCGATGATTGGTGCTGCACGCAGCCAGGGCCAGCAGCGCCGCGCCCAGGATCATCGCACGCTTCACGGAGTACCTCCTTGCGCCGGGGGGATTCGATCGCCGCGGCTCCCCCGAATCAACCGCCGCCCCTCCCATCGGGGCGGGCCTCACCACACTTGAACGGAAGAGCCGTCGTTGAACGAGATGTTATGACCGCCGGTCACCCGGTCACACCCCGGGAACGGGTGAGGAGCCCACGGTGTGACCCGCACCCGCGGACACCCTCTCCAAGAGTGACGAGGGGACCCGCCCACCGGGTGACCGTCACTCCGGGTGCGGTTGGGACGGTCACACCATGGGCTCGCCACTCCGTGTTGCCGTGTTCCGGTGGGACGGCGTGACGCCGTGACCGTGTGAACGGGTGAACGGGTGAACGGGTGAACGGGTGAACGGGTGAACGGGTGAGGGTGTGGCGGTAGGAGCGAGCGACCGTGTTCCGGTGTTGCGAGGTGACGGTCACACCTTCCCTCCGGAGTTCGGGTCACACCGAGTGACGGGCCACACCCGATCGGAGCGTCGCCCTTGGTGTGACCGGGTGCGGGTGTGACCCGCGGGCCCTTGGGGGACAACAGCTTATGAAACGGAGCTCGGCCCCGCTGCCGCGCCGCAGCCGTTTCGGATGCACCAAAGGGGCCGCGTTCGCGGCGAAACGCGACGATCGGCGCCGCTTTCGGGAAGTGACCCCGGGAGAAGCAGGCCCTGGCGGTGCCGGCAAGCGAGTCGAAGAGGGTCACTCCGGGAGAAGAACCATACCCACCCGGTGCTGAAGAAAAGTTCCGGAACTGGCCGATATCCCTACCGGGGGGTTGAACCCTCCAGTGGAGATGAGCGTCGATGAAAAAACGCTGGGACGAAGCGCTTCGGAGCCTCGCGCGCCGGAGCCAGGGTCCGTTCCGGGCCCTGGCGTACGGGGTGACCGCGACCCCGGAAGGGGAGGCGGACCTGGCCGCGGAGCTCGGAAAGCTCCTGCGCCTCGAGGGCTTCGCCGGGGGCGGGGACGTGCTCGCGGAGGTGGCGGACCCCTTTGTCGGCGCGGCCCAGCGCCCGCTCTTCAAGGACCGCCTGCTGCCCTGGATCAAGACCGGGCGCGGCACGAGGCCGGCACCGGGATCGAGCGTGACGCAGGATCGCCGCGACCTCGAATCCATCGCGGCCGGCCTGGCCGGATTTCTCGACCAGCTCGACCGGCCGGGAGCGGGCTTCCGTTTGCTGCCGGAAACGGCGCCAACTCCTGTCGAGCGCGACGAGTGTTCGCTGATTCTCGTCCGGCGCTTCGAGGACCTGGGATGCGATGCCGAAGGGATCGCGGCGTCCGTCGAGACGATCCTCGTCCGCGGAGCCCATCTCTATATAGTGGGCGACGCCCTGGACACGCGAACCCGCGAGGGTCGCGCCTCGGCCGGTCTGGCGATCCGGCTGGGAGGGATCAAGGCGGCCCGCGCGCGAGAGCGGTCGCTCGAGGACCTTCGCCGCCGGCGGGACGGCCTGCAGGTCTACGGTCCGGTCCCCTTCGGATTCACGCGCCGGGGCAAGGGCCTGGAGCCGGTCCCGGAGCAGATGGAGACGGTGGCGCGGGCTCGCGAGCTCGCGCGCCGCGGGGCCTCGCTGCTGGAAACGGCGCTCGCGCTGAATCGCGAGCAGCGGTCCTGGAAGGACGGCACCCCCTGGACGTGGCGGCGGGTCCGGCAGGTGCTCCACAACAGCATCTACGACCGGTCGCTCCGGGAGAGGCTCGCATGAGGCGGCTGCTGCGGATCTCGCTCGAGGGCTTCAAGACCTTCGCGGGTCGGACCGAGCTGGAGCTCGGGCCCGGCATGACGGCGGTCGTGGGCCCGAACGGCTCGGGGAAGTCGAACCTTATCGACGCGATCGCGTGGGCGGTCGGTTCGCGCTCCTGGAAGTCGCTGCGCGGGGAGGGCATGGAGGACGTGCTCTTCCACGGCGCCGACGGACGCGCGCCCGCGCCGCTCGCCGCCGTGACGCTGAGCTTCGAGAACGAGGACCGCCTGCTCGGCATCGATTTCAGCGAGGTCACGGTCACGCGCGAGCTGCTCCGCGGGGGCTCCGGGCGCCTGCTGCTCAACGGCGTCGAGGCCAGGGTGCGCGACGTGCAGTCCGTGCTCTCGGGCACCGGTCTCGTCGGGGGATTCTCGCTGATCCGCCAGGGCGTCGTGGACAAGCTGATCCTGGCCTCGCCGGAGGAGCTCGGCCGCTGGGTCGAGGAGTCCGCCAACATCGCCGGGTACCGGGCGCGCAAGCAGGAGGCGGTGGACCGCCTGCGCAAGGTCGAGGGCCACGCGGCCGAGGCGGAGCGCACGAACGCGTCGCTCCGCCGCGAGCTGGCGCAGGTGCGCGAGCGCGCCGCGCGGGCCCGGAGGCGCCGCGAGCTGGAGGAGCGCCGCGACCTGCTCCGGAACGGCCTCGCCCTCCTGGAGCGCCGGCGCCTTCGCGAGGCGCTGGACGCCGTCGACGCCGAAAGTCTTCGGATCCGCGTGGAGCTCGAGGCCCGGGACGTCCGCCGCCGCGAGCTCGCCGCGGCGCGTCAGCGCCTGGAGGAGGAACTCCAGGCGATGGCGGCGTCGCCGTCCTCCGCGCCGCCGAAAGCGTCGGACGAGCGCGCGACGGCGGGGCGCGTCGTCCGCATCCGCGCGGCCGGGGTCGAGCTGCGCTCGGTCTCCGAGCGCCTGGCGTCCGACGGGCCGCCGGGCTGGCCGGCCGCGGCGGGGCGGGTGGAGCGCGTCGCGGACGAGCTGCGGGAAATCCTGGGGGCCGAGGCGCCGGCGCCCGCCGCGCGCGACCGCTATCGCGACGGCCTGGCCGAGCTTCGCCGCTGCGGCGGCGAGCTGGAGGGACTGGAGCGGGAGCGCAGCGAAGCAGGGGCGGAGCTCTCCGGCCGTGCGTGCGAGCGGGCGCGTCTGGAGGAACGTCTCGCCGCGCTCGGCGACGCGCCGCCGTCGGCGGAGCTCCCCGAGGGCGTCGATCCGGAGCGCGCGCGCCGCGAGCTCGAGGACCTCGTCCGGGAGCTGGCCCAGGTGGGGGCGGTGGACGAGACGGCCGAGGACCGCGAGCACGAGATCCTGCGCGAGCTGGACGGGCTGGCGCCGGTCCTGCAGGACCTCGGGGCGGCGCGCGCCCAACTCGCCGGATTCATCCGGCAGATGGAGCAGGTGACGTCGCGCCTCTTCCGGCACACCCTGGGGGCCGTCGAGGCCCGCTTTCGTCGATACTTCTCGGTCCTGTTCCAGGGAGGGGAGGCGCGGCTGGAGGAGTCGGAGGAGGGCCCGGAGGATCCGCTACGCGCGGATCCCCCCGGTCTGGGCGTCCGGATCAAACTGCCGCGGAAGCCGGAGACGTCGCTCAGCCTCCTTTCGGGCGGCGAGCGGAGCCTCTCGGGGCTTGCGCTGGTGCTGGCGCTCGCGGCGGGATCGCGCGACGAGGCCGCGGGGCGCGGGCGCCTGCTCGTCCTGGACGAAGTGGACGCGGCGCTGGACGAATCCAACGCGGCGCGCCTGGCTCTGCTCCTGCGCGAGCTGCAGCAGGAGCACCAGATCCTCTGCGTGACCCACAACCGCCTGACGATGCATCAGGCTTCGCGGCTGGTCGGCGTCGCCGCGGGCGCCGCGTCGACGTCCTCATTGGTCAAAGTGGACTTCGAGCGCTTCGAGAAGGGCGGCTCGGCGGCCTGAACTTTGTTCGGGCCTTCGCGTAACGTTTCCCCCGGGTTTGTATCTATAACCCCGATCGATCCATGAGAACGACGGGGGAATTCAAGCGCCACAAAACTTCATCGCGCCGCCGCGCCCTTCTCGGGGCCGCGACGCGCCCGTCCGCACTCCCCCCCGAGCTGGTCGTTCGCGACCTGCGCCGCATCGGGTCGCGGCTCCGCGCCGGCGCCCGGGAGGTGCTCCGGGAGTACCTGGTGGGGCTCAGCCGCATGGGCCTCGACACGGTGGAATCGGTCGCCTACCTGAGTTGCGCCTTTTTGAACGCCATGCTGGAAGAGGCTCCGGCCGTCCGCGCGGAGCTCACGAGCCAGCTGGAGCGCTTCATCCGCGGGGGAGCACCGGAGACGACGTCGGCGCGCGGCGGGCGGGGCTCGTCGATGTCCCGCTCGATCCGGCGCCGCGGCGAAGCGCCGTCCACGGGGCGCGGCCGCGCCAGGAGAGGAAGGGCCTGAAGGGCCGCTTTACGGAAAGCAGCGACGTGAATATTCGCACAACCCAAAGGGCGGTTCGTCGGACCTGGTCCGCGGCCGCGGCGTCCCCTCTTACTTCCGGCTACTGTTCCCACCCATCCCCATACTGCACTGCTCGGGCCCGACAGGATCCACGCTCCACGGGATCTCTGTCGGGCCCGCGGCAGGTCTATGGCGGCGGAACGGCGCGCGGTCGGGTCCCCGAATTTCGCGTAACGAAAACGGCATTTACTGTCTCTTAGGGTTTCGGTCCCCAGAAAGCGGAACGGATGGCAGGAGAGAGGTGTCGATCTTCAACCCGCCGTCGTTTGCGGGTGAAGCTTCGCGCCGCCCTCTCAACTTCTACTCCTTGAGCGTGTAATCTCGTCCCCGCGGACGAGCGGTATTTTGGTGGCATCGCCTTTTTGTGCGAGGGAGAACTGGAATGGAATCGACGAAGACGGAACGCGGCAAGTCCACGCAGACCGGGACCCGGGAAGTGCCGTTCACGGTGCGCGCCAAGGGCGCGAGCGAAGTCGTCGTGACGGGCGACTTCACGCAGTGGACCCGGGACGGGATCCGGCTGCGCAAGGGCCCCAACGACGAGTGGCGCACGGTCCTCGAGCTGGAGCCGGGCGAGCACCAGTACCGTCTGGTCATCGACGGCAACTGGCAGGACGACCCCCAGGCGACGAAGCGCGTTCCGAACCCTTACGGCGGTTACAACTCCGTCCTCCGGGTTCCGGCGCGAGGCGAGCGGTAACGACCCGCGCCAAGCCCCGTGGCACGGCCTGGTCCAGCGCGCGGGGAGGGGCCCCAGAATCGCGGTTTCTGAGGTGACCCTCCCCCCGTGCTGGGCAGACAGGGGGTTGAACGCGAACAATTGAGTTTGCTCCCTTTCTCCCGTAACATATTTCTTAGTCCGGGCTCTGGAACCAAGGAGTCTGGTACTATGGAAACTGTGCGCCCGGCGCCTGTTTCCGGAAGTCTTAGGGGGATCTATGAGTTCGGACACCTCCGTGAGTGTTCCGACGCCGGAGCAGACGCAGAAGCCTCCCCAAGCCGGCCCGAATGACGCGAAGCCGCCCGCGGCCCCCGCGGCCGGCGGCGCTCCGGATGCCCCCGCCCCCGGGAACACCCTTGCCGCGTCCGCGGAGCTGAGCGACCAGGAGCTCATGAACCGCTCCAAGGGCGGCGACATGACTCCCTACGCGCTGCTCTTCAAGCGGCACGCCGACCGGATCTGGAGGATGGCCTACATGATCCTCCACAGCTCCGCGGCCGCCGAGGACGTCACCCAGGAAACCTTCACGCGGGGCCTGACGCACATCGCCTCGTACCGCGGGGAAGCCGAGCCGAGGGCCTGGTTCTCCTCGATCGCGCTCAACCTCTGCCGCCACTACCTCCGCGACAAGAACAAGGAGGCCGAGCTGGCGGACTCCGCCAAGCTGGAGCGCGGGGGCCGTGTCGGCCGCCCCCGGACCCGCGGGGCCCTCTCCAGCGCCGTGCGCCGGGAGACCAACCGGCTGCTGGCCGTCGCGCTGGGCTACCTGACGCAGGCGCAGCGCGAAGTGTTCGTGCTCCACTACGTCGACGACCTCCCTTACGAGGAAGTCAGCCAGATCCTGGAGATCCGCCCCGGCGCCGCGCGGGCCCTGGCCCACCGGGCCAAGGCGGTGCTCCAGAAGCAACTCGGCCCCGCCCTGGACGCCCTCGCGAAATCCTGACGGGCCCCCCGGCCCAATTTCGCGTAACATTTTTCCCCTTCCAGGATCTATCCGATTTGAACCCGGACCGGCTCTCGAGGGCCGATCCCCTGGGACAAGGAACTGGCGTCGCCCGCCGCTCGGGCCGGCGATGAAAAAAAGGGAGACGGGAAGAGTGCGGCGGCGCTCCCGCTTTCCCCGTTGGAGCGCAGCCGCGGGTAGGGCCAGGCGAAACCCCGATGATCACGATGCCGGCGACGGGGCAGGCGGCCGACACGGCCGACCTGGTGGCGCTGCTGCGGGCCGTCCGCAACGGCAATCTCGACCTCCGCGCTCCTCTTACCGGCAGCCCCGCCGAAGTTCGCCTCGCGAAGGCCCTCAACGACGTCCTGGACCACTGGTCCAAGAAGCTCCGGGAGACCCCGAGCTCCGTGGACCCGGCCCCGGAGCTCTGTCGTCTCTCGACCGCACTCTTCCGCGGCCGTCCGGCCTCACCCATGCCCCTGGAGCGGCACGGGACGCCGCTGCGGGGCCGCGTCCTGCGCCTGACCCGGAACCTGAACGGCGCCCTCGACCAGCTCGGCCCCCTCGCGTCCGAAGTGTCCCGACTGGTCCGCGAGATGGAGAACGAGGGGAAGCTGGGCGGCGAGATCCACGTCCCGGGCGCGAGCGGCCTCTGGAAGGACCTCTCGCGGGGCGTGAACCGCCTCGCGCGGCACCTCACCGCGCAGGTCCGCGCCATCGCCGAGGTCGCCACCGCGGTGGCGGACGGCGACCTGACGCGGTCCATCCCGGTGGAGGCTCGGGGCGAGATGGGGGCCGTGCGCCACAGCCTCAACAAGATGATCCGGAATCTCCGCGAGACCACCCGGAAGAACGCGGAGCAGGACTGGCTCAAGACCAACCTCGCCGCCTTCACGCGGACGCTGCAGGGACAGCGCGACATCGAAACCATCTCGCGCCAGATCCTCTCGGAGCTCGCGCCGCTGGTCCACGCGCAGCAGGGCGCGTTCTACCTGGCCGAGGAGCGCTCGGGGCAGGAGGCGGTGCTGCACTTCCTGGCCGGCTACGCCTGCGAGGGCGGCCGCGACCTTCCGGCGCAGATCCGCGCCGGGGAAGGGCTGATGGGCGAGTGCGCCCGCCAGCGCAAGACTCTGCTGGTCTCCCGCGTCCCGACGAGCTTTCTCCGGATCCGGTCGAGCCTCGGCGAGGCGCGCGCGTGCAGCGTCGTGGTCCTGCCGGTGCTCTTCGAAAACCACCTGAAGGCGGTGATCGAGCTGGCGTCGTTCGCCGAGTTCCAGCCGGTGCACGTCGCTTTCCTCGAGGAGGTCACCGAGTCCATCGGCATCGTCTGCAACACCATCGCGGCCACGATGCGCACGGAGGCGCTGCTGGCGCAGTCGCAGGCGCTGACGCAGGAGCTGCAGAAGACGAACGCGGAGCTGGAGGAAAAGGCCGAGCAGCTTGCGCTGACGTCGCGCTACAAGTCCGAATTCATGGCCAACATGTCCCACGAGCTGCGGACGCCGCTCAACAGCCTGCTCATCCTCGCGCGGCTGCTGGCCGAGAACGTCGAGAAGACGCTCACGTCCAAGCAGGTGGAGTACGCCGGGGCCATCCTGGCCTCGGGGACCGACCTCCTGTCGCTCATCAACGACATCCTGGACCTGTCGAAGATCGAGTCGGGGACCATGAACACGGAGGTGCGCTCGGTCCGCCTCCGCGAGGTCTGCAACGACCTGGAGCCCCTCTTCCGGCCGATCGCGCAGAGCAAGCGGCTGGCGTTCTCGATCGAGCTCGATCCGTCGATGCCGGCCACGATGGTCACGGACTCGAAGCGCCTCCAGCAGATTCTTCGCAATCTGCTCTCGAACGCCTTCAAGTTCACGTCCCAGGGTTCGGTGTCGCTGCGGATCGGCGTGGCCTCCTCCGGCTGGAGGCGGGACCACCCGTACCTCGGCCGCGCCGGCCCGGTCCTGTACTTCGCGGTCGACGACACGGGCATCGGGATCCCGGCGGACAAGCAGTCGGTGATCTTCGAGCCCTTCCAGCAGGCGGACATGACGACCAGCCGCAAGTACGGGGGCACGGGCCTGGGACTCTCCATCAGCCGCGAGCTCGCCAAGCTCCTGGCGGGGGAGATCCGCCTGGTCAGCAGCGTGGGGCAGGGGAGCACCTTCACGCTCTTCGTCCCGCGCATCCATCCGACGTTCAGCTTCACGGGCATGCTGGAGGAGTCGGCGGAGCCGTCGGCCGACGCGGATGCGGCCCCGCTCTTCATCGCCGAGGAAGGCTCCGCGAAGGCGGCCGAGCCCGCGGCCGCGGCGGGCCCCGGCAAGGGCCTCTTCCTGCTGGTCGAGTGCGACGGCGGCCGGGAGGGCGAGATCCTGCAGGCCGCGCGCGAACACGGCCTCGACGGAATCGTCGCCGGCGGCGCCGACCCGGCCCTCGACCTGGCGCGCCGCGTGAAGCCCGCGGCCGTCGTGGTGACCGTGGGCGAAGCCCCGGCGGACGCCTGGCTCCTGCTCGACCGCCTCAAACACGACCCCGAGCTCTGCCACCTCCCCGTGTGGGTGATCGCGCCGCGGGCGCACGCGCGCCGGGCCCGCGAGGCCGGCGCGTGGGAGGTCTGCGATGCGCCGCCGCGCCGCGAGGTCCTGGACGAGACGCTCGCCCGCCTGAAGCGAGCGGCGTTCGCGTCCGACCGCTCGCTCCTCGTGATCGACGACGACCGGGCGCGCGCCCGCGGCGTCGCGGAGCTCCTCCGGGGGGAGCACCTGGAGATCGTCACGGCGGCCACCGGGGCCGAAGGGATCGAGGTCCTGCGGCGCCGCCCGGTCGACGCCGTGGTGATCGGGTCCGGCCTCCCGGACCTGGGCGGCTCGGAGTTCCTCCTCTCGGTCGCGCGCCTGCCCGCGGACGCGGGGCGTCCGACCGTGATCCTGTCGTCCGGGAGCCCCGGCCTCTCGCCGCCCCTTCGGGCGGCCGCCGGGGACGCGGTGCTGCTGAAGGAGGCCCGCACGCCGGAGCAGCTCGTCAAGGAGGCCGTCCTCCGGCTCCACCGCCCGCTCGCGTTCCTCAGCGCGGCGCAGCGGCAGCTCTTCGACAAGGCCCGCTCCCAGGACCCGCTCCTCGCCGGGCGGCGCGTGCTGGTGGCGGACGACGACCTGCGGAACATCTACGCCCTGACGACGGTGTTCGAACGCTACTCCATGGACGTCCGCTACGCCCTCAACGGCAAGGAGGCGCTGGCGGCGCTCCGGAAGGGCCCCGACGTCGAGATCGTCCTCATGGACATCATGATGCCCGAGATGGACGGCTTCGAGGCCATGCGGGCGATCCGCCGGATGGAGCAGCACCGCTCGCTCCCCATCATCGCGCTCACCGCGAAGGCGATGCCCGAGGACCGCCAGAAGTGCATCGAGGCGGGGGCGACCGACTACACGCCGAAACCGGTGGATATCGAGCGGCTGCTTTCGCTGGTCCGGGTATGGCTCTACCAGACCTGACCGCCATGGGGGACACCGAACGCCTCGCGACGCCCCGGGACCCCAAGGTCCGCATCCTGCTCGTGGACGACCACGTGCAGAACCTGCTCGCCCTCGAGGCCGTGCTGGGGGACCTTGACGCCGAGCTCGTGCGGGCCCAGTCCGGCACGGACGCGCTGCGGCATCTGCTGGACCGGGACTTCGCCGTGATCCTGCTGGACGTCAAGATGCCCGGGATGGACGGGCTCGAGACCGCGACGCTCATCCGCCAGCGCGAACGCTCGAAGCACACGCCGATCATCTTCATCACCGCGATGGACAGCACGCCCGCGCACGAGTTCAAGGGCTATGCCGCCGGCGCGGTGGACTACCTCTTCAAGCCGTTCCGCCCGGAAGTGCTCCGGTCCAAGGTCCGCGTCTTCCTGGACCTCTTCCTCAAGTCCGAGCGCCTGCGCCAGCTCGAGCAGCGGGACCAGGAGCGGAAGCTGAACGAGAAGCTGCAGCTCATCCTCGATTCCACCGAAGAGGCGATCTTCGGCACGGACCTCGAGGGGCGCTGCACCTTCTGTAACCGCTCCTGCCTGACGCTGCTCGGCTACACCGACGTCTCCTCGCTCCTGGGCCGGAAGGTCCACGCGATCATGCACCACTCGCGGCCGAACGGGACGCTCTGCCGCGAGGACGCCTGCGGGGTCGCGGCCGCGTGGAGGCGCGGCGTCAGCGTGCACCGCGACGACGACGTCTTCTGGCGCGCGGACGGGTCCCCGCTCGAGGTCGAATGCTGGGCGCACCCGCTCACGACGGCCGGGGAGCGGAACGGAGCGGTCGTGACGTTCGTGGACGTGAGCGTGCGCCGCTCCGCCGAGGCGGCCCGGAGGCACCTCGCGGCGCTGGTCACTTCGTCCCAGGACGCCATCGTCGGCAAGACGCTGGACGGCATCGTCGTGAGCTGGAACCCGGGGGCGGAGCACCTCTACGGGTACTCCGCCGAGGAGATGATCGGGAAGCCCATCGAGATCCTCACCCCGCCCGAGCGGCGGAGCGACGCCGAGGCGATGCTGGAGCGGATTCGCGGCGGCGGCATCTTCCACAACCACGAGACCGTGCAGCTCCGGAAGGGAGGAGTCCCGCTCACGGTGTCTCTCAGCATGTCCGGGATCGAGGACGAGCACGGGCGGATCGTGGGCATCTCCACGATCGCGCGCGACGTCACCGAGCGGAAGCAGGCGGAGCGGCGCGAGCGGCTCCAGAACTCCGTGACTCGGATTCTGGCCGACGCGGTGGACTTCGCGGACGCCGGGCCGAGGCTGATCCGCGTCTTCTGCGAGACCCTGGACTGGGACGCCGGCCTGCGCATCGATCGGGAGGCGGATTGGAGGCTCGACTCCTGGCCGCCCTCGTCGGAGCTGCTGCCCGAGTTGGACCTGGGCACGGGCCGCGCCGGCGCGGTGCTGGAGCAGGCCTGGACCACGGGCCAGCCGCGTTGGATCCAGGGCCGCTTCCTGGGGGACGTCGTGCAGGACCCCTGGCGCGAACGGCTCACGGAGCGGGCGGCCTCGCTGCTGCTGCCGATCCCAGGCGCCAACGGCGTGCTGGGGGCGCTCTGGTTCTTCTCCTCCTCCGGGCCCTGCTCCGACCCCGACATGCTCAAGCTCGCGGGGCTTCTGGGGAGCCAGATGGGCCAGTTCATCGAGCGGAAGCGGGCCCAGGAAGAGATCCTCCTTCTCAACACGTCGCTCGAGGAGCGCGTCGCCGATCGCACCGCGCAGCTGGAGGAGGTGATGCGGGAGCTGGACGGCTTCGCCTACACGGTCTCGCACGACCTGCGCTCGCCGCTGCGCGCGATGTACGGGTTCAGCCAGGCGCTCCTGGAAGACTACGCGCGCGCCCTGGATGCGACGGGGCAGGACTACGCGGCGCGCATCATGGAGTCGAGCAAGCGCATGGACCGGCTCATCCAGGACCTCCTGGCGTACAGCCGGCTGAGCCGCGCCGAGATCGTGCTGGAGCCCGTCGACATCGGCGAGATCTGCCGCGAGATCCTGCAGCACCTGTCGGGGGAGCTGTCGGAGCGGAAGGCGGTGGTGTCGCTCCAGGAAGGGCTGCCCGTCGTGCGCGGGCACCGGGTCATGCTGGTCCAGGTGATGACCAACTTGCTTTCGAACGCGATTAAGTTCATACTCCCGGGTGTCGTGCCCCGGATTCAGATCCGGGCGGACCCGCCGGGTGACCGGGCCCGGATCTGGGTCGAAGACAACGGCATCGGAATCGCCGTCGAGCACCAGGATCGAATTTTCCGAGTCTTCGAACGCTTGAACCTCCCGGAGCGTTATCCGGGAACAGGGATCGGGTTGGCCATCGTCCGACGCGCCGTCGAGCGGATGCGCGGGCACGTCGGGGTGGAATCGGAATCGGGAAAGGGAAGTCGATTCTGGATAGAACTGCAGAGAGTCGAGGATGCCCATGAAACTGACCGACTTCGTCATGCTTTTGGTCGAGGATGATCCGAACGACATCCTGCTGATCCAGCGCGCGTTCGCGAAAGCCTGCCTCGTCAATCCGCTCAAGGTCGTGCGCGACGGCGAAGAGGCGCTCAACTACCTGTCCGGCACGGGCGACTTCGCGGACCGCGGGCGCTACCCGCTGCCGTCCCTGATCCTGCTGGACCTCAAGCTGCCCCGGAAGTCCGGGCTGGAAATCCTCCAGTGGCTCCGCCAGCAGCCGGTGCTCAAGCACATCCCGGTGATCGTGCTGACCTCGTCGAAGGAGTCGAGCGACGTCAGCCGCGCCTACGACCTGGGGGCCAACTCCTACCTGGTGAAGCCGGTCGGGTTCGAGGGCCTGCTGGAACTGGTCAAGTCGATCGGCATGTACTGGATGATCCTCAACAAGACCCCGGAGCCGATCGGCGACCAGTCGCTGATCCCGCCCACCGCCCAGCCTCTTCTCTAGGTCGCCCGCAACATTTTCCCGCCCCTGGGGATCTGGAAGGGTACAGGAGGTGGCCCTGTGCTCTTCGACGAGCGTCGCCGAGACGCTTTTCGGCATCCCGTCTCCTTCCTGAAGACCCGCTTCCGCAGACTCCCGTTCATCCCGTCGCGCCGCGCTCCGGCGGAAGGCCCCGCGCCCGAGCACGCGTACCTTTGCCGTCCGGACGCCGCGATCGTCCCCGGCAACTCGGCCCAGTTGCTCTGCGACGGCGAGGAGGTGCTGCCCGCGATGCTGGCGGCGATCGGCGGGGCGCGCCGCTCGGTGGACGTGGAGATGTACACCTTCGCGTCGGACTCCGTCGGGCGCCGCTTTGCGCGCGCGCTGGCCGAGCGGGCCTCCGAGGGAGTCCGCGTGCGTGTCCTGGTGGACGCCGCGGGGTGCCGGCAGACGCCGCGCTCCTTCTTCGGATGGATGCGCGAGCGCGGGGTCCGGGTGCGCGGCGTCAACCCGCTGCGCCACTTCTTCCTCCGCGGCGCCCTCTTCCGCTGGCGGGACCACCGCAAGCTCGTGGTGGTCGACGACGACGCGGCCTTCGTCGGCGGCCTGAATCTGTCGCGCGAGTACGCCCCCCTCCGGGAAGGCGGCGGCGGCTGGAGGGACGCGGCGGTCTGCGTCCGCGGCCCGGTCGTCGATGCGCTCGCGGCGTCGTTCGACAGGGTCTGGAGGGACGGCGCCCGCGCCGAGCCCCCCGACGCCCCATCGGGCGCGACGCCGGCGGGCGATGTCCCGTCGATGCTGCTCGCCTCGCGGCCGGTCGGACCCGGCCCCTTCGCGGCCGTCTTCCGGCACGCGGTCAACCAGGCGCGGCGCCGCATCTGGATCGCCAATCCGTACTTCCTGCCGCCGCGCTCGTTCCGGAAGGCGCTGCGTCGCGCGGCGCGGCGGGGCGTCGACGTGCGGCTCCTGCTGCCGCGGCGCAGCGACTCGCCGATCGTCCAGAGGGCGAGCCAGCGCTCCTACGCCAACTACCTGCGCTCGGGGATCCGGCTCTTCGAGTGGCCCGGCGCCATGATGCATTCCAAGGCCGCGGTGGTGGACGGTCTGTGGAGCACGATCGGCTCCTACAACATCGATCCGCTCTCGCTCCTGATCAACCGCGAGCTGAACCTTGTACTCCTGGGCGCTTCGACGGGGCGCGCGTTCGAGGAGATGTTCGAGCGGGACTTCGCGCGCGCCGCGGAGATCGACGTCGAGGCCTGGAAGTCGCGCGGCCTGTGGCGCCGGATGACGGAAAACCTCTGCGCCAGCTTCCGCATCCTCCTCTGAGAGCGGCGCGCCCAATCCTCTCATAACACTCCGGTCGAAACAGGATCAGCGGAATAGTCGGTGATCGTTGTTGGATATCCCTTTCAGGACGTTCCCGGATGGACCTTTTCGCAGACGACCAGGCTCGCGAATCGAAGGAAACTTCGGAGAGGACCGAGTCGCGGCACAGCTCCGCCCCCAAGATGACCTCGCGTCACCGGAAGACCGGCAAGGTCCAGAAGAAGCGCCGCGGCGGCCGCAGCGTGTCGGCCCGCCGCCCGTCGAAACGGCGCGCCAAGGCGCCGGCCGTCCCGAGCCAGCGCACGGCCCCGACGTACCCCGAGGTCGCCCGCCCGGAGCCCCCGCCGATCATTCCCCAGCCGACCCTGGATTCTCCGGACGAAGAACCCTCGGAGCCCGAGGAGCCCCGGCAGGAGCCGCCGCCTCCCTCGGCGTCGGCCAATCCGCACGACGGCGACGACCTGTTCGAATACGTCTTCTGAGCGACGGTCCTCGCGGGCCGAAGGAGTGAACCGGCGGCCCTTCCTTGGGGCGCCGGGGGAGGAGGGTCCATGCCGTCCGCTTCCGGATTCTCGAGCCCTTCCGAGCTGCTGATCCACGATCACTACCACCTGAAGGATCTCTTCGCGGACTACGAGCGCCTCGTTCCCCGCGAACGGGACAAGAAGGCGGACGTCATCCGCCGCATCGGGCACGAGCTGCGCGGCCACTTCCGGATCGAGGAGCGCCTGCTTTACCCGGCGCTGCTGACGCTGAAGTCGCGGGCGGTCCAGGAGCTGGTGCGGACGGCCAAGAGCGAGCACGGCGCGATCCTCAAGGCCTGCGACGAGCTCTCGCACCTCGAGAACTCCGAGCAGCAGGAGCGGATGATGAAGGCGCTCTTCAAGCAGGTCGTGACGTACGCGGACTTCGAGGAGAAGCGGCTGCTGCCCTGGGCCAAGTCGCTCCCCGGCGTCACGCTGCGGGAGATGTCGCTCGAGATCGAGGAGCTGAAGGGCGAGGGCCGCCCGCGGGAATGACGTCGGGTCTCCTCAGGCTGCCGCGATCGCCGGGACCTGGCGCCGCCACAGTTTGTAGAAGTGGCCCTGCAGGCGCAGCAGCTCCTCGAAGGTCCCCGTCTCGCAGATCTGGCCCTTCTCGACGACGATGATCCGGTCCGTCTGGTACGTCGTGCTGAGACGGTGCGTCACAAAGACCCGCGTGCAGCGGAGCTCGGATTCCGTCAGCGCGCTCCAGATCGCCGCCTCGGTCTGCGCGTCCAGGTTGCCGGTCGCCTCGTCGAGCAGCAGGATTCGCGGGCGCCCCACGAGCGCGCGGGCGATCGCGATCCGCTGGACCTGGCCGCCCGAGAAGGTCGCGCCCGCGCGCTGGACCGGCGTCGCGTAGCCCTGGGGCAGCCGCTCGATGAAGCCGTCCGCGTGCGCGAGGCGCGCCGCCCGGCGCACGTCTTCCTCGGACGCGTTCCAGCAGCCCATCCGGATGTTCTCTTCGACGCTCGCGTTGAAGAGGTGCGGCCCCTGGAACACGACGCCGATGTGCCGCCGCACCTGCTCGAGGCTCATCGCGCGAAGGTCCCGCCCGTCGATGCGGATGCTCCCCTGGTCGGGCTCGTAGAGCCCCGCCAGCAGCGACAGCATCGTCGACTTTCCGGCGCCGCTCTCGCCCACGATCGCCACCGACGAGCCGGCCTCGATCTCCAGCGACACGTCGTTCAGGATCGGCGTTCCGTTGCGATAGCCGAACGTCACCTTCTCGAGGCGGACGTCGCCGCGCACCTCGAGCTCCGGCTCCCGGTTTCCCTCGCGGGGCTCGGCGGGGAGCGAGAGGATCTCGTTGTAGCGGGAGAAGGCGACCGACGCCTCGTCGAACGAGATCCACGTGGAGGCGAGCTGCTCCAGCGGGCCCAGCATGGTGCCGGCCATGGTGAACATGAACATGAGCTGGCCCTGGCTCAGCAGGTCGGCCCCGACGAGGCGGGCGCCCATCACCAGGACCACCACGCTCGTCATCGCGGACACGAAGACCGTCCCCGCCCCGAGCATCGTGAGCTTCATCATGTGGCGGATCCGGAAATCCTGGAAGTGGCGGTAGGACCCCTTGATCCGCTCGCGGATCCAGGATTCGCCTTCGGTCAGCCGCAGGTCCCGCACGCCCTGGAGCGCGTCCATGCAGTGGTTGGACATGTCGCCGTCGATCTGGCGCATGTCCTCGAAGGAGCGCTTGATCGAGTTGCGGATGGCGACGATCACGATGGCGGGGATCGATGCCCCGACGGTCGCGAACGCGGCCAGCGCGATGCTGTAGCGGGCCATCACGCCCGCGGCGATGAGGACCAGCACCGCGTCGAAGGTGACCCCGAGGAAGCGGTCCTCGAAGGCGTTGCGCAGCACCTCGATGCCCCGCAGTCGGTTCAGCAGGTCGCCGGTGTGATACTTCTCGTAGAACCGCAACTCCAGCTGCGTCACGTGGTCGAGGTAGCGGTCGGCGAGCTTCGACTCGATGCCGCGGGCCAGGTGCACCTGGAGCGAGCGGCGCACGAGGCTCAGACCGCCTCGCAGGATCAGCACCGCCGTCACCGCCAGCGCGAGCACGTAGAGGTGGTCCAGGTCGCCGGTGTGGTCCACGACGTTCTGAACGAGGAGCGCGACGCCCCAGCCGAGCGTGCCGACGACGAGGCCCGTGAACGCCGCCATCAGCGTCCGGTACGGGTACGCGCGCAAAAACTTCAGCACGGGCACCGGACGGTGGAGGGACATCCGATTCTGCGCGATGAGTTGCGTCGCATCCATGCAGGTCAATCCTCTGATGCGGGCAGGCGACCAAGTGTTATGGTCGGGCCTCAGGACGCTTCCTTCCGCTTCACGGCCTCGTCGGCCAGGTGGTAGGAGTCCAGGTCGCCGATGTCGAACCACTCGCCGTCCAGGACGTGGCCGTGCACGGGGATCTGGCGGTGCAGCCATTGCAGGTAGTAGCCCGGCGCGTCCTTCCCGCTGCCCAGGTCGAGGTACTGGCGCACGAGCGGCAGCGTCGCGCGGGGGAAGTAGTAGAGGCCGACCGCGATCAGGGTCGAGCGCGGCTCCGCCGGCTTCTCCTGGAATCCGACGACGCGGCCGCCCGGGTCGGTCTCGACGACGCCGTAGAGCGACACCAGCTTCTTCGAGCGCAAATCCTTGAGGCCCACGGCCGCGCCCTTGGAGCGGCCGAGCGTGAGGAACGGCGCGAGGCTGCCGCTGATCAGGTTGTCGCCCGCGATGACGAGCAGGTCGTCGTCGATGCCCGCCTTGTCGATCACGAACTGCAGATCGCCGATCGCTCCGAGCCGGTTCTCGGGAGTCGTGGTCTGGTCGTCGTGGATCACGATGGGGATCCGGCCGGGCTGCCGGCCGCGGTACTCCTTGAGCCACTGCTCGTAGTGCGCGGCGAAGCGGTGGTTCGTCACCACGTGGATCGTCTCGATGTCCCCGACGTCCGCGAGCTGCCCGCAGATCCGCTGCAGGATCGGGACGCCTCCGACCGGAAGGAGAGGCTTCGGTCGGTCCACCGTCAGCGGGTAGAGGCGGGTGGCGTATCCGGCTCCCAGAATGAGCGCGTGCATGTCGATTCCCCCGTAACTCGAGTCCAACTATCTACGACACGATCGCGGAACAATTACATGCCGGGGGAGGGATCGCCGGTAACCGGCGCGGGAAATGATCGTAGATAAGTTCGGAAGTGGGAAGTATCTCCGGGGGTTGGCGTTTCCCGAACGCGATCCACGGCCTGCCGTGTGGAGTCCGAACAAAGGCGAAAGGAGAGGACATGCGTGACCGTGAACCCCTCATCATCGTGGTCGATCCGGATGCCGACTTCGCGACCGCGCTCTCTTCCCTCCTGGATCGCCGAGGGTACCACGTGGTCCGCCGATCGTTCGGGATCGACGCCCTCCAGTACATCGCCGAAGACCGCCCCGAGCTGGTTCTGAGCGAAGTAGACCTTCCGGACTGCGACTGCCACGAGCTCCTGGATTCGATCCGCACCATCTCCCCGACCACCCAGGTGCTCTTCATCTCCCGCAAGGAGTGCTCCAAGAAGCTTCCGGAGGGGGTTCGGCGGAACATGGTCCGCCTGCCCGACGAGCCGCAGGAAGCCGAAGGCATTCTCCGCGCGGTGGATCGGTTGTTGGAACGCGTTGCCTAGCCCGGCCTGGACACCCCCTCCCTCCCGGGGAAGAGGGCGTTCACTTATCTATAGTAAGCAGGAAGCGAAATCCGCCAGGGCCAGCTCCAGGTCCTCCTCCGCCTTGAGGGAGTGGGCGATGTAGCCCAGCAGGATCTCCCGGAGCTGCTGGCGCAGCCGGTGGATCGCGGTCTTCGCGGCCGACTCGTTCAGCCCCGTCTCCCGGCAGATTTCCTCGTAGGTCCCGCCACGCATCAGCACCTCGAAGGCCTGCAGGTGGGCCGGCTTGCCCTTGAGCTCCGAGATGCACTGGGCCAGCAGCGCCTGGGCCCAGGCCCGGTGGAAGAGGGCCTCGGGCGTCTGCGCCGTGGCCATTTCGATCGAATACTCCTGCTCGCCGCCCTCGAAATCGAGCGACAGCAGCGCGTGTCCTCCGCCTCGCTTGAGGCGCCCGGACGCCCGGTTCCAGTCCTTGATGAAGTTCGTCAGGGCGGCCAGCAGGAAGGTCCGGAAGCGGCCGCGGGCGGGGTCCGCCTTGAGCAGCGTGTTCCGCTCCAGCGCGTTGGTGAGGAAGTCCTGCACCAGGTCCTTCGCGGTCTCGTTGTCGTAGCCTTTCTGCCGCACGAAGAAGTACAAGGGCTTCCAGTAGATCCGGATGAGGCCGTCCATCGCCTCCGAGTTCCGCGCGGCCCGTACCAGGTCCCACGACGTCTTCTGGAACGAGATCTGATGGCCGAGGATGTCGGTGTCCTGCCGGCGCGGCGCCGGGCCGGAGTCGCGCCCGCGCGCCGCCGGGAGCGGAGCGCCGTCCCCGTCCTCGGGCGCGGGGCGCCGGTGCAGGATCATCCAGTACATCCCCACCGACTGCAGGATCTGGAGCAGCCCTTCGAGGTCGAGCGGCTTTCGCGCGACGGCGGCCTCGCCCGGTGGTGGGACGGCGCCCGCGGCCGCGAGGAGCACCACCGGCGGCGCGCCCGGGCGCGGCTGCTCCCGAAGCCAGTCGAGGAGGCGGCGCGCCCCGGCGTCCGGGAGCTCGGCGTCGATCAGGAGGAGCGACGGGAGCGGGTACTGCTGGCGGTCGGCGTAGGGGGGCTTGCCCGACAGGTAGTCGATGGCGAGCTCGGCGCGGTCCAGCGCGCGCAGCGGGTTCACGAGGTTCGCCTGCGCGATCGTCTCCTGGGCGAGCTCCACCTGGGCGGGATCGTGCTCGACCAGGAGCATCACGAAATCCGAGACGGCGATCATGGAGCGTTCCCGCGGAACGGAGGGGGCGCGACGGAGTCTCCATTCCCAATATCGGGGGGCTTCCGAGGCGAGTCAAGGCGCTTCGGGAATCCGGCCGCGGGATTCATCGGGGCTCCCGCTGGCGCAGTTCGATCAGCCGGCACGCGCCGGCGGGGACGGCGATCCGGAACTTCCGGTCCCGGATCGGGACGGAGAGTTCCGTGATCAGTTCGCGCGCCTCGGCGGGTCGCTCGCGCGCCTGCCGGGGTGGGTCCAGAGTGACGCCGCCCTCCTGGTCCGTCGGGCCGTCGTTGAGCAGCGCCAGGTACATCACGCCCCGGGCGTCCGGTCCGAAGCGTTCGAGCAGGATCGCGGGGTTGTCGCAGCACGCTCCCGTCAGCGGCTGCCAGCCGGCGACGGAGGTGCGGCGGATCAGCGGAACGTACTTCTTGAAGAGCGGGCGGTCCCGCTCGATCCGCGCCGGGTCCTCCCAGTAGGAGTCGTTCTGGGCGTCGTGGCTGAAGAGGCTGGGGAACATGCCGTAGAACAGGCAGCGCTGGAAGTAGCGCTCGAGGTTCTCGGGCGTCAGATTCGACGGCATCGTGTTCAGCAGGATGCAGTACGGCTTCTGGTAGGCCAGCGTGCGCCGGAAGATCAGGTCGGCGTCGGAAGGAGGGACGAACGCGCCGCCGCCGAACCAGTCGACTTCGGTCCCGAGGACGTCGAAGTGCGGCGCCAGGAACGAGAAGCGCTCGGGCGTGCCGTTCCCGAACGTCATGCGGTTCCTCGACCGGAGCTTCCGCGCGACCTCCTTCGCGTACTCGTGGATCGCCTGCCCCTTGAAGAGGACCGGGACGCGCGTGTCGATCGAGAAGGTCGGCGACACCGTGGCGTGCCGCAGATGCTCGCGATCGAAGTCCAGGTCGGCCATCGCGTAGCCTTCGACGGAGTCGATAAACACGTCGGTCGATCCGTCGACGGAGACGAACGCCCCGGGCAGGCGCGGGTTGGGATTCATGCTGAAAACGACGCCGTCGCACCAGGGCTCGCGGCGGAAGCGGAACTGGGGAAGACCCGCGGGCGTCTTCATGACGCGACGCTCAAGGAGATCGAGCGGCTGCGGCCAGAGCAGGGCGATGAGCCGGAGCCGCCAGAGCAGCTCGTCCTGCGAGCGCGTCCAGTCCGGCGGAAGAGACAGCCAGAAGCCCAAGGGCTCCCGGTAGCGGAAGCGCCGGGGAAGCGCCGCGGCGGCCGGGGCGTCGGGCTCGGTCGTCTCGTGGAACGCGAACCCGAAGTCCTCCCAGTGCGGGATCTTCTCGGGCGGCGTGAACGGAAGCCACGCGCCGGCCTCGAGGCAGCGGCGCGAGAAGGCCGCGGGGAACAGCGAGTAGAGGCGCTGGAGCGCGCCGCGGAATCCCTCCGCCGGGTCGATCCGGTAGACGACGAAGCGGAAGCGCGCCTTGCCGGGAAGAGTGACCCCGTCGGGCAGAATGCCGAAATCGTAGGAGAGGAAGAGTTCCCGCAGGCCCGCGTGGTATCCGACCCGGAACTGGGCGGGAACGTCCATGTCCGCCGCGAGGGCCACGCCGATCCGCGCGTCGAAGACCGCGCCGAGCGGGTAGCGGGAGAGCGACCCCGTTGAGCCGCAGGGGACGGGCACGACGTTCGCATACTCGCCCTCCGGCAGGATGCGGCGCGAGCGTCGGGCGTCGTCCGCCCAGAATCCGTCCTCGAGCTCTACGGGCAGCGCGAATGCGAGCGAGACCGCCCGGTCCCGTCCGCTTAGGTCTCGCAGCTCACCCTCGATGGCGACGTGATCCCGCGAGGCCTGCCAGCGGCTGTCGAAGGCCAGGTGGAGCTCCTGCAGCGTCGTCGCGTCGAGGGGCTGCCACGCGCCCTCGCGACCGGCCTCGCGGATCAGGAATCCCGAGGGGCCGTTCGGCCGGGACTCGCGGCCGTTCAGCGTGAGCGATCGGACGCTTTCGTCGACCACGTCGAGACGGAGCCCGTCGTTCGTCTCGAAGACTCGGGGCGGCGAGGCGCTCCGGCGCCGGCCCGGATCCGTCGGCTGCAGCGGGGTTCCCTCCAGGAGGATCGTTCCCTCCTCGGGCCGGAGCTCCTCGACCGAGAAGTCGTCGAACCAGACCCGACCCCGATGGTTGCGAAAGAGGCAGTGGAGGACCAGCGTCTTGATCGGCTTCGACGCGGGGAGGCGCAGTTCTCGTCTCTGCCAGCCGTGCGTCCCGCAGTCGAAGGGCACCGACACGCCGTCGAGGCGCGTGCCGTCCTGATACTCGATCGAGGCGTGGAGCGAGTAATCGTCGCCGGGCGCGCCGTCTACCTCGTGGGCGCGGCTCCATCCCGAGACTCGGAGGGGCAGCAGGCGGCCGCGGTCCAGCCGCAGCGTCTGAAAGGCTCCGGCATTGCCCGCGGGACCGGGGAGCGTGCAGAGCAGCGCCTGGGAACCGGAGCGGCCTTCCGAAGGCGCCACCTCGTACCCCGTTTCCGCCGGCCCCCAATCCTCGAGCGTCCCCTCGAAGCGGCCGTTCCGGAGCAGCTCCACGGGGATCACGTCCACGCCGGAATGCGGGCGGGATCCCTGGCGCAGGGGCGTCAGGGCCAGGAGCAGGGCGCCCAGGATGCCGACCACGCCCACCAGGGTCGATCGCGCCCGCCGGGAGAACAGACCGGGACCCGCGGGACGCGACGGTGCAGCGGGCTTTCCCATGGCAGCGTTAAGGGGCTGATCCCGGTTTTGCCTCTCTCGTTACGACCGCGGCCGGTCGCCGGGAACTTTCGTCCGAGCGCGCGCCGTTGTCGCGTAACATCGCGGGATCGGAAGGATCACTTATCGCTGGCCCTGCGCCAGGATTCCCACGAACTGGGGCCCTACACCCGACGGGAGGTATTGGGATGTTCGACCGAATCCTCGTTCCCCTCGACGGCTCCGCCGATTCGGAAAGCATCCTGACCTGGCTCCGCACCTGGGACCTCGATTCCCGGCTGGTCCTCTTCCACTGCGTGCCCTCCCGCCTGCCCAAGGGCGAGCTGATCGGCACGCCGCGCCTCGAGTCGGCGGAGCGGGCGCAGGAGTATCTTGACGGCATCGCCCGGACGATCCCCGCGCCCTCGGAGGTCGTGGTGCGGTCCGGCTCTCCGGGCGACCGGATCGTCACGGCCGCGCTCCAGGCCGAGGCCGGCCTGGTCATCCTGGGCTGCAGCGGGGACTTCGGGACGCCCCGCACGCTGGGAAAAGTGAATGAGATCGTGGCCCGGACCTGCCCGCGGCCGGTGCTCGTCGTGAAAACGCCCGTCCGGCCTTCCCGCCGCCGTGTCCGGCGCATCCTGGCGCCCCTGGACGCCGGGTCGCGCGGGGACGAGAACATGGACATCCTGCGCGGCATGGCGCGGGAGCTCCGCGCGGAGGTCATTTTCCTGCACGTGGGCGCTCCCGAGGGGGAACGCCCGGACGCCGCCGCTGCGTCGTCCGACGCCGGGGCGAGCTATTCCGACGTGCAGCTCCACCTGATCCGCCAGGTCTGGAGTTTCCTCAAGGACGGCATCGCGGCGCGCACCATCATGACCAAGGGGTCCATCGTCGAGGAGACCCTCACGCACGAGCAATCCCTGGACGTCGATATCGTGGCCGTGCCCAAGGAGACGAGCGCGGGGGACCCCGCCTGGCAGGCCATGGTGGGGCAATGCGAGCGGGCGGTGCTCCTCTACGAGCCAAAGGAGGCCGCCTCGACGCTGATGCCGGCGCCGGCCCGGGTGGCCGCCCTGACGGGGCCCCGCTCGTGAGTCGGGGAACCCGAACAATTTTTCAACAATCGCGTAACATTCGTCGACCCTTTGTATCGATACTGCACCGGAGGGACCGGAAAGGATGGTAGTGGCCGGGACGCCTGGAACGGGCGCCCGGGCCGACGGTTCCCTTCAAGACGTGCCTGATTTCTCTATCTATACCCTCTCTCTTTGGGGCCAAGCCGCCGTTCCATCACCGGATGCGACGGCTTGGCCCCACCCCTAAATTTTCCCGCGCTTCAGCCCTCCCGTTTTCGTAACGCCCCCTCCTACCTCGGCTCAATCTGAGGGTTCTTCGGGGGGCGGGTAAGAGGAGGGCGTGGTTTGAAGATCGCGCAAGTGGCCCCGCTATACGAGAGCGTTCCACCCCGGCTTTATGGGGGCACGGAACGGATCGTGTCCTATTTGACCGAAGAACTGGTCCGCCGGGGCCACCAGGTCACGCTCTTTGCGAGCGGCGACTCCGAGACAACGGCCCGGCTCCGCGCGGCTTGCCCGCGGGCGCTGCGACTTGACCGCGGCTCCAAGGACCCGCTGGCGCCCCACGTCCTCCAGGTGGAGCAGGTGGCCCAGGAAGCGTCCGACTTCGATATCGTCCACTACCACACCGACTACCTGCATTACCCGACGACCCGCAGGACCCCGCAGCGCCACGTGACGACGCTGCACGGCCGGCTCGACATCCCGGACCTGCTGCCCCTCTACCAGGAGTACCGGGACGTGCCGCTCATCTCGATCTCCGACGCGCAGCGGTCGCCGCTGCGTTGGGCGCATTGGGAGAGGACCGTGTACCACGGCCTGCCCAGGGACCTGTACCCGTTCCAGGAGCAGCCGGCCGGCTACCTGGCCTTCCTGGGCCGCGTCTCGCCCGAGAAGGGCTGCGACCGCGCCATCGACGTCGCGCGCCGCGTGGGCCTCCCGCTCCGGATCGCCGCCAAGATCGGCGCCGAGGACCGGGAGTACTACGAGACGGTCATCCGTCCGCGGCTCCGGGAGCCGGGGATCGAGTTCGTGGGCGAGATCCGGGAGCCGGAGAAGGCGGCCTTCCTCGGCGGCGCCCTCGCGCTGCTCTTTCCCATCGACTGGCCCGAGCCCTTCGGCCTCGTCATGATCGAGTCGATGGCCTGCGGCACCCCGGTGATCGCGACGCCCTGCGGCTCGGTGCCGGAGATTCTCGAGGACGGCGTGACGGCCTTGATCGGGCGGAGCGTCGAGGACCTGGTCCGCGCCGTGGAGCAGGTCGGGACGATCGACCGCCGCCGCTGCCGGGAGACCTACGAGCGACGCTTCAGCGACGTCCGCATGGCCGACGACTACGAGCAGGTCTACCACCAGCTGGCCGAGAAGGACCGATCGTGGACGAGATAATCCAGGTCCAGGACCAGTACTACATCATGGCCTCGAGCGCGAGGCTCAATGATCGAGTTCGCGTTCTCAAGCACGGCGACACCTTCGCGGTCTTCGACGCCAAGGGCGACATCCTGCCCATCGGCCACGGCGAACAGGGGCTCTACCACGAGGGCACCCGCTACCTGAGCCGGCTGGAGTTCCGTCTGCAGGACCGGCAGCCCTTCCTCCTCAGCTCGACCGTGAAGGAGCAGATCGCGGTGCTCTCGGTGAACCTGACGAACCCGGACATCTCGCACGGCGACCAGGTCCACCTGCGGCGCAACGCGCTCCACGTCACGCGCTCGTCGTTGCTCTGGGACACCGCGTGCCACGAGGACCTGCGGATCCGGAACTTCGAGCTGATGCCGGTAGACGTGAAGATCACGATTGCCTTCGACGCGGACTTCGCCGACATCTTCGAGGTCCGCGGCTTCCAGCGGCAGCGGCGCGGGCGCATGCTGCCCCCGATCGTCGAGCGCGACGTCATCGTGATGAGCTACGAGGGCCTCGACCAGGTCGTCCGGCGCCTGCGCATCCGCTTCTCGCCGGAGAACTGCCACGTGGAGAACCGCCGGCTGCGCTACGAGAAGACGCTGCCCCCGAAAGGGGAGGAGTCGATCCACCTGACGTTCTCGTTCGAGCAGGACGGCGCCCGCACGGCGCGCCCCACGTTCCGCCAGGCGCTGGAGCGCGCGCACGCGGAGACGCGGCTCGCCCGCGCGGCCGACACGCGCCTGTCGTCGTCGAACGCGAACGTGAACGAATGGCTCACGCGGTCCACGATGGACCTGAACATGATGTTCACGAGGACGCCCTTCGGCATCTACCCCTTCGCGGGCATCCCGTGGTTCAGCACGGTCTTCGGCCGGGACGGCATCATCACGGCGCTGCAGTACCTCTGGATCAATCCGGAGCCGGCGCGCGGCGTCCTGAGCTACCTGGCGGCCACGCAGGCCACCGAGCTGATCCCCGAGCAGGACGCCGAGCCGGGCAAGATCCTCCACGAGGCGCGCAAAGGCGAGCTGGCCGCGCTGGGCGAGATCCCGTTCGGACGCTACTACGGCAGCGTGGACTCGACGCCCCTGTTCATCATCCTCGCGGGCGCGTACTACGAGCGCACCGCCGACCGCGCGTTCATCACGTCGCTCTGGCCGCAGGTCCGCCGGGCCCTCGAGTGGATCGACCTCTACGGCGACCTCGACGGCGACGGCTTCGTCGAATACATCCGCCGTTCGTCGAACGGCCTCGGCAACCAGGGGTGGAAGGATTCGCACGACGCGATCTTCCACGCCGACGGCCGCCTCGCGGAGGGGCCGATCGCGCTCTGCGAGGTGCAGGCATACGTCTACGCCGCGCGGCTGCAGGGCGCCGTGCTGGCGGAGGTCGCGGGCGAGCGCGAGGTCGCCTTCGAGCAGCGGCGGAAGGCCGAGACGTTGCGGCAGCGCTTCGAGGAAGTGTTCTGGTGCGAGGACCTGCGCACCTACGGCCTGGCGCTCGACGGCAACAAGCAGCTCTGCCGGGTGCGGACCTCGAACGCGGGCCACGCGCTCTTCGGCGGCATTGCCGAGCCGCTGCACGCGGCCCGCCTGGCCGACGTGCTGGTGAACGAGACCTTCTTCTCGGGCTGGGGAGTGCGCACGGTCGCGACCAGCGAGGCCCGCTACAACCCGATGTCCTACCACAACGGGTCGGTGTGGCCGCACGACAACGCGATGATCGCGCTGGGCATGTCGCGCTACGACATTCCGAAGCCGGTCATGCTGAAGCTTTTCTCCGCGCTGTTCCACGCGAGCGTCTTCACGGAGCTGCACCGGCTTCCCGAGCTCTACTGCGGCTTCCGGCGGCAGCCCGGGGAAGGGCCCACGCTCTACCCGGTGGCCTGCTCGCCGCAGGCGTGGGCGAGCGGCTCGCTGTTCATGATGCTTCAGGCGTCGCTCGGGATGACCCTGGACGCGGTTCGCGGGAAGCTCTGGTTCAACCACCCCACGCTGCCGGACTGGCTGGGCGAGCTGACGATCCGCTCGCTGAAGGTCGGGAACGGCCAGCTGGACCTCGACATCCGCCGCCACGTCCGGGACGTCGAGATCAACGTCGTCAACCGGAAGGGCGACGTTCAGGTGATCGTGACGAAATAGGCGTCCCGCGCCTTCCGGCGAGAGAATCAGCGGGGCACAATCCGGGGGATGCCTGTTGCCGGAAGCCTGCGGCCCCGGCGGCTTACATCCCGAGCTGGAAGATGCCGATGAGGTGGTTGGCCGAGTCGACCACGGGCATCGTGCGCAGCTTCTTCTCGCGCATGATGCGGATGGCCACCTTGACGTCCAGCGACTCCGCGCCGCAGGTCACGTCCCGGGCCATGGCCTCGCGGGCCTTTACGGGGTTCGCCCTCGGGCCCCGCGCCCGCCGCAGCGAGACGATCCGGGTCCGCGAGAGGATCCCGACGATGCGGCCCCCCTCGCAGACCGGGAGGTCGCTGACGTTGAGCACGTCCATCTTCTTGGCCACGTCGTTGATCGGATCCTCGGGGGTGGCCCACTCGACATTTCGACTCATCAAGTCCCTGAGCGTGAACATCCTATGACCTCCGCCGCGCGCTCCGATCACTCCCAGTAGGGGGAGTAGCCGTAGTGCGAGTAGATTTCCTCTCCCCAGGTGCGGTCGCTCATGTTCGGCCACTGATTCTTGTCGAAGCCGGGGGCGCGTTTCAGCGTCTCCTTGTCGACGTGGAGGACGAACGTATCCTCCGTGGGCCGGTATGACAGCGCGGGGAGGGGGACCGCGAAGAGCTTGTTGCCCACGCCCAGGAACCCCCCGAACGAGAGGATGGCGTAGGCCACGCGGCCCTGCAGATGATCGATCACCAGGTCTTCAATCTTTCCGAGGTGCTCGCCCGCGGCGTTTTCGACCTTGCCTCCGAGGATCTGGCTTACCCGGACGACGCCCGAGCGGGTTCTTACAATCGTCGTCTTACCCATGGGCTCGCTCCTTCCGGCCGGCGGTCCCGGCCCGCCGCCTGCGGGAAAGCGGAAACCCCGGCGTGTCAAAACACCGCCGTCTGTATCTTCTTAGACGTGAATGGGCGCGTTGTGTTATGGGGAGCATTCGCGGAAGGGCCGCGCCGTTCACGATTGCGTCCGGCGTCGGAGGTCGCCTTGACTTAACTTTCGTCGACCTTTATCATGAAAGGGCCTTCGATTTTTTCGCGAGGTCTCTCTGTCCGTGTCCCAATCTCCATCGATCATTGACGGGTCCGAATTCGAAATTTTCGAAAAGGACATCCTTGGGCACGGGTCGCACGGGGTGCTGTACCGCGGGCGGGACCGCTCGTCGTCGCGCTTCGTTGCGGTCCGGGTGCTCTCGGCCGACGGTCAGCTCGCGCCCGTCCTCTCCCAGCTGCGCCGCCACGCCGACGTGGTGGCTCCCCTGGAGTCGGAAGGCCTCGTCCCCATCCTGGGCACGGGCGAGTGGAAGGGCAAGGTCTTCTACGCGATGGACCTCGTCCAGGGCGAGAGCCTCGCGTCCTGCATGGGCCAGGCCCACCGCTTCACCACCGACGAGATCATCCACGTGGCGGAGGGCATCGTCAGCGGCCTGAAGGCGGCCTGGAAGAGCGGGCTCGCCCCCTGCGGCCTGAAGCCGAGCAACGTCTTCCTCACCTCGTCGGGCGCCGTCCGCATGGCGGATCTCGGGCTCGCCCAGAACCTCTCGGAGGCGATCCGGATCCCGATGGCGCGCTGGCAGGGTCGCTACGTCTCGCCGGAGCTCATCTCGGGCGAGGCCGGCGACGTCCGCTCGGACATCTACTCGCTCGGCGTCATGCTCTACGAGCTGTCGACGCGCAAGCTCCCCTTCGAGGGCTACGACTCGGCGACGTCGTTCTACTACCAGCTCCTCCACGTCGACCCCGCGGCGCCGCGCGAGCTCGGGGCGTCCATCCCGCGGGAGCTGGAGCGCGTCATCCTCCGCTGCCTCGCCAAGGCGCCGTCGGACCGCTACCAGGATCCCGAGGACCTGCTCGAGGACCTCCGCGCGGTGCGCCGGCGGCAGGGCAGCTCCGCGAAGCTGGCCGACCTGCCCGAAGACGATACCGGCGACTTCGACATCTACGAAGACCAGGTGATCGGCGAAGGCGGGATGGGCATCCTCTACCGCGCCCGGCAGCATTCGCTCGGCCGGCCCGTGGCCGTGAAGGTCATCCGTGACGTCTTCACCGCGAGCCCGGAGTTCGTGCAGCGCTTCCGCCAGGAGGCGGAGCTGCTGGCGCAGGTGAACCATCCGAACGTGGTGCAGGTCTTCGGCACCGGGACCTGGCATGGGCGCCTGTTCTACGCCATGGAGCTCGTGGAAGGTCAGGACGTCGCGTCCCGCCTGCGCGACAAGCAGCGCTTCACCTCCGAGGAGGTGCTCCACGTCGCCGATGGCGTGGCGCGGGCGCTCGCGGCCGGATGGAAGTACCGCATCGTGCACCGCGACATCAAGCCCTCCAACATCCTGCTGACCCCCGACGGCAACGTGAAGGTCGCGGACTTCGGGCTCGCCAAGAGCCTCCGGATCCCGAAGTCCGACTCGCGCCTGATCGCCGGGACCTCGGAGTACATCTCGCCCGAGCAGGGGATGGGGAAGGCGGTCGACATCCGCTCCGACATCTACTCGCTGGGCGTCGTCCTTTACGAGCTGCTCATGGGCCGCCCGCCGTTCAAGTCGGACGGCTCGTTCACGTTCGTCGTGTATCAGCATGTCCACTCGGCGCCGCCCGCCCTGGAGCCGCTGAACGGGGCGGAGGCGATCCCTCCGGCCGTGAAGGACCTCATCACGAAGTGCCTCGAGAAGAAGCCCGAGAACCGCTACCAGAGCCCGGAGGAACTGCTCTCCGTCATCGTCAAGGCACGGGCGTCGATCCGTCCGGCGGCGAAGACCGGGGCCGCCGGCGCCCTGCCGGCCCCTTCGGCGTGGCTGGATCGCAACTGGCGGGCGCGCGCCGTCGCGCTGATCCTGGTCATGCTGGCCGGCGCGGCCTGCGCGATCTTCGCCGTCCTCCACCGGTCGCCGACGATCACGCCGCTTCCGGCGGTTTCGGCCGGAGACCTCGACCTCATCCTGGGCCTGGGCGAGTTCCAGGACGCCGTGAATATCGCGGAGCGCGACCACGGCCGGGCATCGAAGGAGTATCAGACCGCGGTCCGGCGCCAGGCAGAGAGCATGCGCGCCGAGTCGGAGCTGAAGGCGCGCGCGGCGCTGCAGAAGCACGAGTGGGGCGTGGCGTCCTCCGCCCTGGAGCAGGCGCTGCCCGGCGCGGGCGCCGAACGGGGGCGCGAGCTTCGCGCCGCGCTCCGGCTCACCCGGGACCTCGTGCGCGCGCAGGACCTCGAGGAGAAGGGAAAGACCCAGGACGCACTCCAGATCTACCAGGGCTGGGCCGGCAAGGTCCCCGGCCTGAAGGACTATCTGCGCGAGCGGATCGCTCGCCTCCAGGACGCGAAATAGCCCCCTCCGCCCCCCCTCCGACCCCCATAACGTCGCCTTTTTACCCGGATCAACCACGTGTGAGCCCGAGTGCCGAGGCAGCCCTGTGGGCGGCGCGAGGCGGGCGCTCATGGCAAGGAGGTGACGCATGCTGAGCTGGGCGCTGGCGTTCTTCATCGTGGCGATCATCGCGGCAGTGTTCGGCTTCGGTGGGATTGCGGCGGGCGCCGCCGGAATCGCGAAGTTCCTGTTCTTCCTGTTCCTCCTCGCCTTCCTGGTCTCGCTGATCGTCGGCGTGACCACGGGGCGGAAACCTCCGCTCTAGCCGATCTTTTCGATCGTCGGCGACCCCCCTCCTGGGCACTCGCGAGATCCGGCCCAGGCGGGGGGACGCGCGCCACCCGCGACTGCCCCTTCGGACCTTCCCCTTCCAACGAAGGCCCTTCCGGATTGGCCTAATTACAGCCGCAGAGTCGCAGAGACACCGAGAAGATAGTCCTGCTCTGCGCCTCCGCGTCTCTGCGGCCAATAAAAAAGCACGGACGGGGTTGCCGTCCGTGCTTTCGAACGCTCGAGAGCTCGGATCAGACCATGGGAGCCGGGCGTGGACGGATTTCCGTCACCACGCGCGCGCCGGTGTGCCGGCGCCAGCCCGCCGCGAACATCGTGGCGGCGATGCTGATCAGCTGCGCGCCCAGGGTCACCCAGGCCACGGCCGCCGCGGCGGCCGACGCCTTGTCGGCCGCGTCCTTGGCCGCGACCTTCTCTTCGTCCGACAGCGTGCGCTGCTGTTGCTGCTGGGCCGGATCGCTGCGCCCCTGCATGACGCCGGGGGTTTCGCCCGTCCGCGTCGGCGGGGTCATGCGCAGGGATTGCTGCGCCGCCGGTCCCGACATCGCCGCGCCGCCTCCGCCGCCCAGGCCCGAGAAGAGGCCTCCGACGCCCGGGGCCGCGAGCAGCAGGGCCATGCAGACGCCCACCGCCCACGTGATGCCGCCGAAGATGAACGACGAGTAGGGGCGGTCCCGCCGCGCGCAGGAATTGAGGACCCAGCCGCCGACGAGGCCGGTGGCCAGCGCCGTCAGGAGGATCCAGATCGCCGCGCCGATGCTGACCGCCGTCGCCGCCTTCTCGGCGGTCTCCGTGTTGACGGTGTCGGCCGTATTGATGCCGACCGCCCCGGCCGTGACGCCGAGGGCGGCGCCGAGGGTCGTCATGAGCAGCGTCACCGCGAATCCTGCGAACGCGCCGGCGATGATGGCGCCCCACTGCGTCCTGCTGCTCCAGACTGCCTCCGACGAAGGCAGAAAACTCGGTCCTCCGGAGCGACTGACCTCGCCCGGGGTTTCCGCATTCACAGGGCTCATGCGACTGCTCCTTTCTGGGAAAAGGGCCTTTGGGGGGAAAATCTCCGGTCAATTGGTTGATCGGCCCCGGAACCGGATGTTATGCGCTTTCCCAGGGGGGAGCCTCAGGCCTGCGCGGGCTTGCGCCCGGAGCGGGTTCCCGGCTGTTGTTCCAATCTAAATTGCATCGCCTGCCGCGTGGGGCCCGGGTGGTAGAGGTAGAACTCCGCGCAGCCCGACGCATGCCGCTCGACCTTTCGGAGGTAGCCCCTCCGGACCAGCGCCTCGTGGGCCTGCTCCAGCAGGACCCGGCGCCGGTTGCGCGGGAGCGACGACGGCAGCGGGAGGAGGCGGGCCAGCGTCTCGCTCTCGACCGACGCGGTCACGCGCCCGTCGTGGTTGGCGAACTCCGGGTCGATGATCTCCAGCAGACGCTGCGCCGCGGGGTCGCGCAGCGCGATCCAGAGACCCCAGTTCAGCGGGCGGATCCGGCCGGCGTTGACGGAGTCGACGAAGAAGCGGTCGAAGTAGACGACGAAGTGGGGACAGGTCAGGCTCCGGTTGACCGTCCGCTGGGTGCCCGCGATGGCGGAGCGCAGCAGGCCGAAGCGCGAGACGGAGGCGTGCCGGCCCGGCGCGGCGGGGGTGCTCTCCTCGACCTCGAGGCGGCAGAGGTTCTGCATCGCCTGCTCGATCGCCTCGAATTGCGGCTGCGTCGCGCGCCAGCAGAGGCGCTCGCAGATGTCCCGCGGATGGACGATGAGCGGGTTCGCGAAGGGGACGCCGCGGGCCACGGAGGCGTCGAGGGCGATCCATTCGAGCGCCCGGAAGACGGAGCGTTCGTAGGTCCCGGGGAGGGGCGCGGCACGGTTGGAGACGCTCCAGCGCGCGGCGTGCCCGTCCGCGGGGTCCAGGTCCAGCGAGAGCATCCCGCGCTCGTTCTTCCGGTTCAGGCCGGACCAGGGGAGGCGCATCAGCGTGGTCTCGCCGTAGGTCACGACGGAGCAGGACTTCATTCTCTGGAACGGATCTTCCGGGCAGGACAGGTCGATCAGTTCGGCCGCGGGATCGAGGCGCGGCGCGACGGCGGACAGCACGGTTTCCATGGACCCCTCCTCAGCGCACGGCAGTTCGTGGGACTGCTCGACGGGCGAGGGATCAGCGGTGCAGGGCGTGATTCCCCCCAATCCTCCCTCCCGTTCCGGCGGGCCCCCTATTTACCCGCCGGGACTAGGCAAGATCCCGAGAAGGCCGAAATGTTACGCGGATCTGCAGAGATTCTCCGGCCATAACGATTCGCCCCGGCGGGATTCATTCAGGCAGTTATGGAACGGATCACCCTGACGCGCGGGGCCACGACCGAGGCCACCCCCTCGTCGCTGCGGATCACGATCCGCGTGAAAACCCGCCCCCTGCGGACGATCCTGCTGGCGTCGGTGCTCCTGCTCTGGGGGGTCGGCGCGGCCTTCCTGGCGTTCTCGCAGATGCCGTCCGAGGAAGGGGCGGGCGCCGAGGAGTTCGGCCTCGTGGTCTTCGGGATCGTCGGGCTCGCGCTGGCGGGACGCCTGGCCTGGATCCTGATCGGACGCGAGACCTTCGAGATCAGCCCGCTGGCGCTTTCGGTGCGCCGCTCGATCGGCCCCGTCGCGATGCGGCGGACCTACCGCTTTGCGGACCTCGAAGACGCGCGGATCATCCCGCGACCGGGGACCGCGGGGCTCCCGCCCTGGAAGATGATGTGTCTCGAAACGGAGCGCGAATCCATCGTGCTGCGCCACCGAGAGCGCTACGTCCGCCTGGCCCGCGACCTCGACAAGGCCGAAGGCGCCTACCTCCTCACGGCGATTCGGTTGTGGATGCAGGACCGCTAGCCGAACCCCGAACCAAGAACCAGGAACCAAGAACCAGGAGAAGAGGGGGTCCCCATCCCAACCCTTCCCCCGGGGAAGGGCACGCACAGTGTCGGACTCCCCTCCCTCCGAGGGAGGGGCAGGGGGAGGGAGACGATTCCGCCTTGGTTCCTGGTTCCTGGTTCTTGGTTCGGATCCGTAACATCGACCCCCGACCGGCATCCTACCGATGGAGGCTGGCCGCATGATGGAAATGGAATTGGATGTGATCATGGCGTTTGCCATGGCCAGCGCGCTGTTGATCGCCTGCGCGGGCGTCGCGCGTGAGCGTCGTCACCACTCGTGAATTCCTTCCTGCCGCCGCCCGGAGTACCGACATGACCTTCTTCTGGAACCGCCGCCGCCCCTCGCTGGGCAAACGGATCCTTGGCTCGATCCTCCTCTCGATCGCCGCCGCCGGCGTCAGCGTGGCGGCCGAGATCCTGCGCCGCAGGCTGCGCATCGGCTCGGTCGTCATTGAAGGCCGCCGCGTCGGCCGCCGCGCCCGCGTGAGCGCCACGGTCCGCCGCTCGGGTGGCCGCCGCCGGGGCCGCATCCTCTCCGCTGTTCGAACCTAATCGGAGTTGCCATGAAGATGTTCACGTCGGCGCTGGCGATCCTGGTCGCCGCATCGGTCTCGGAGGCGCGCCCCGTCGTCCAGGACACGCCGGGCGAGGAAACGCGGGAACTGCGGATCTTCGTGCTGGACCGCACGACGCCCGACCGCTCGTTCAAGGACGCGGCGGCCGTGCTCACGCTGTCGCGCAAGTCGGGACGGGGACAAACGATCCTGATTCCGCGCGCGCTCAAGGAAGCGCCCGTGCCGGCCGACGGCGTGGCCCCCGGGATGATCCGCGGCCTCATCTCCACGCCCTATTTCGTCGAGATGGACCTGGGCGACGGCGCCGCTGCGCCGCGCCGGGAATCCGCCGCCCCTGCGCCGACGCCGGAGGACGGCCGGAAGGCGGACGCCGCGCCCGCGCCGCTGAGCGCGGACGAGGTCCTCCGCCGCTCGCGCAAGGGGACCTGGTTCACCCGGAAACTTCCGGCGTCGCTGTTCTCGGGACCGTTCACCGCGACCGTGACGATCCGGATCGACACCCTGACGTTCACGAGCGAGGAGTTCCAGGGGCCGCGCTTGGCCCACGACGCGCCCGACGACGCGGCGGCGCGGGTCGATCAGACCCTGCAGACCCTCCGGCATCGCGCCGAGGAGTCCGCGAAGTTCATGGACCTGAAGCCGGCCGCGGACGAGCTGATCCGCGACCTGTCCAAGATCGCCCCGGCCGGGTTCGAAGACGGCAGCGGGGAGGTCGAGCGCCATCGGCAGTGGTGCCTCGCCCTGGCGCGGGGCATCGAGGACGCGACCGACTACGGCAACGCGACGCGCATCCAGGACCTCAGCCTCGAGTGCGCGCCCCGCATGAAGGAAGTCCGCACGCTGCTGGAGCAGATGAAGAAGAGGGAGCCCGTGCCGACGCCGGCGACACCGGAAACGCCTCCCACGGTCAAGTAACGGGACCGGCGACCATCCAGGGAAGGAGCGGGTCATGGCGATGCACAAGAAGCGCAAGAGCATGAGCCGGGGAGCTAGGACGTCGCGCCGCGGCCATTCAAGAAGGCGCAGCACCATCGAGAGCGGCGGCCGCAGCAGCGACATGGACATGGGCGGGCGCGGCGCCTAGCGCCTCCGCCCCTCGGGGCATCCCGGCATGGATTCCTCTCCCCGGTCCCCGTACCGCCTGTTCCCGGTCGGCGACCCCGCCGTGACCGAGCTTCGCGCGGAGCCGGACCGCTGGTTCCTCGTCGTCTCGGGCACGAGGTCGCGAACGGGCCAGCCGTGGACGCTGGTCTTCGAGCGCCAGCACGAGTACTGGATCTCGCGGCGGGACCTCAACGTTCCCTTCGATCCCGAAGGCGCCGTTGCGGGCCACCTCTTCGCCCGCGAAGGCTATCAGGATCCCCTCGAGATGCTCCGCCGCATGAACGAGGTGGTGCGCGTCGAGTACTACCGCGTGCTGCAGGAGAAGATCCAGGTGGACCGCGCCCGCGCGGAACTCGTGGACGAGCTGGCCCGCGTGAAAGCAGAGTGCCAGGACCTCCAGGCGCGGCTCCGACGGAAGGTCGGTCGGGGGGAAACGATCGGCCGCCGCTCAACGCCTCGGCGCGGCGGGGCGCGGCGCGCGAGACGGGGACGCTGAGAACCGCTGACGGCGCTCGAAGAACCCCGCCCAGTTCGGCGGCGGGTTCACGAGGAGGCCGGACGGCATCCGCAGCGTGAAGCGCGCCGGATCCACGCCGCGCTCGACGTCCTCCCAGCGGAGCGGCATCGATACCGTCGCGCGGGGCCGGACGCGCAACGAGTAGGGAGCGACGATCCCCTTGCCCCGCGCATTCTGGAGGAGGTCGACGTAGATCTTCCGCGGGTCGCGCTTCGTCAGCGAGCGTTCGGTCGTCGCGAGCGAGCGCGCCCGCTCGGAGATCCGGCGGGCCAGGCGCCGGCACGCCGGCAGCAGTTGCTGGTAGGTCCGGAGGCCGTCCAGGGGAATGAACACATGCAGGCCCCGCGAGCCGGACGTCTTGGGCTCGCCGCCGACGCCGAACTCGCCCGACAGGACCTCCCGCGCCAGAAGGGCCAGCTCTTCGATCTGCCGCCACGCGACCTCCTTGCCCGGGTCGAGGTCGATGGCGACGAGGCCGGGACGGTCGAGCGCGTCGATCGACGAGAGCCACGCGTGCTGCTCGAGGGCTCCGGCGTTCACGAGGTAGAAGAGGTCGGCGAGCGTGCGGTAGACGGCGTAGTGGATCGTGCGGCCCTCGCGGTTCACGAGGGCGGCGCGCATCAGCCAGGGCGGGGCCTCGCGGAGATCGTGCTGGAAGAACGGAGGGCCCGCGATGCCCCGGGGGAAGCGCTTGAGGATCGCCGGCCGGTGGAACAGGAAGGGCCGAAGCAGCGGCCAGACGCGCGCGTAGTAGCGGAGCGCCTCGTGCTTCGTGATCCGTTCCTTCGGCCAGTAGACGCGCTCGAGGTGCGTCAGGCCCACGACGGTGTCGTCGACCGACACGGAGAGATCTCCGGCCGGGTCCCGGAGCTCCAGGAATTCGGCCAGCGAGAGCGTCGGACGGCGGGGACGGATCACGCGGGAATCCGACTCATCCAAATGTGCATAACATCGACGGCCCGCCGGGCTCTGTACCCTCGCTTCGAGGACCGGCGGGACCCCTCGGAGTCGGGGGTGCGACCATGGGTTGGCAGGCGGGAGAAGTCTTCAAGTGCCCGAATCTCGAATGCGGTTGCGAGCTCACGCTCACCCGAGCCTCGAGGAAGGAGCGCGGGGCGATTTTCCCCACCTGCTGCTGCTGCGGGAGACTCATGGAACTCCTCGTCCCGCGCTCCTGACGCCAGGGCCGCTACGCGCCCACCGCGCGGCGCGCCCGCTCGAGACCCGGCACCGCCAGCTTGTCCTGCGCCAGCATCAGCGCGATCGCCAGCGGCAGCACGAGGAACTTCCGGCTGACGAACACGCCCAGCGTGATCCCGAGGAACGTCAGGCTCGACGCGTTCTCGCGGAGCAGGTCTTCCAGCCGGGAGACATTCACGCTCAGGCTCGACCCGCCGCGCCCGACGCGGCCGCCGCGGCGACCCCTGCGGGCCCGGCTCGACGTCGCGGTCCCGACAACCACTCGGCTTTCTGCTTCCTTCACGGTTTGATCCTCCCTTGAAAGTCTCAAAGAAGATTCGGCGGGGGCGTCCCCGTTACGGGACGCTGGATTGCCCGTAACAGGGACGGGCCCGAGGGTTCAGCTGCCCGTGATTCTGAGCGACCTCTTCGTCTGCATGACCGGCCTCTGCGGGCTGCGCTACTTCCGCTCGCGGAACTCCCCGAAGGCCGGGTTCGGGCCCCCGACCTGCGCCTGCGGCTGCGCCATGGGCGGCATCGGCCATCTTCTCCTCTAATCTTATTAGGGGCCCCCCGTAACATTCCGGGTCGCTCCGGCTCGAACTTCCCAGTAGGGAGCGGCCTCGGAATCGGAACTCGCGGGGGGTCGTGAATGCCCGTCCGCGGACCCAGGCACCCGATCCGATCCGGGGACCGGTCGGAGGTAAGTTGCTCATGGGCGTCACCCGCATCCGGTACCTTCTCGATCAGTGGCGACTGAGATCGGTGGCGGTCGGGCTTCGGAACGGCTTCGGCAAGGATCAACCGCCCAGCGATTGGAAGCTTCCCGCCGTCGAGGACCCGAGCCGGAAACCTCTCCAGGATCGCCGCGACGGCGCGGACCCTCCGAGGTTTCCGCCGTCCTGAGCCGGGGTCAGGGCCGGCTCCGGCCGCCGCCCTCGGACGCGGTCCAGTCCTCGGCCCGCAGCGGCGCGCGCCCCGGCGTCCGCAGCTCCAGGAGATGGATGTTCTCGGACGAGATCTTCTCGCTGAAGATCGCCAGATTCCGGCACTTCTGATTCAGGGGCCTCGGGTAGACCACTCCCTCGAACCCCTCGTTGTACGCGGCCACTCCGATCGCCTGGAAGATCCGCGACTCGCTGCCGTCCAGCAGGTCCCGCAGCGTCACGCCCAGTCCCCGCCGCACGCCGGGGTTCGCCACGTCCAGCACGCGGGTCAGCGCGACGGAAAAGACGGCGACCACCGTCTCGGGTTCCTCGGAGGCGAAGCCCGCCAGCGGCGGACGGCAGCCGGCCTCGTCGGCGACGGCGTAGAGGACCGGGAACGAGCCGGGCGGGTTGACCCGGCCGCCGCGCCGGCTGGACAGGTGCGGGTCGAGCAGGTCCCGGATCCGGTGTGCCGGCATCGCGCGCAGCCAACGCCCGTTCTCCGCGCGACCGGGCATTCGGTGGAGGAGGGGCCCGAACAGATTGGTCGAGAGCGTCCTCATCGCTTCTAATTGGTGGATGCGCCCTGGACGGCGACGTGACGGCCTCTCCGCGCCCCGCCCGCCAAGGTTCCGGGGCGTCATTCGACATAACAATCCCTGGCGACGCGGTTCATAGTCGATCGATTCCGAATCGCCATGGCTCAGATCTTTCATCCCCTTTTCAACCCGTTCGCGCGGGCCAGCATCTTCGGCGGCGTCCTCGTGGTCGCCGTCGGGGCCTGGGTGAGCGGCATCCTCTACCGCTCGCCCTACGTGACCCAGGCGGGTGTCGTCCGCGACCAGCCCGTCCCGTTCAGCCACGAGCACCACGTGGCGGGCCTGGGGATCGACTGCCGCTATTGCCACACGTCCGTGGAAGACAGCTCGTTCGCCGGCATGCCGCCGACGAAGACCTGCATGAACTGTCATTCCCAGATCTGGAGCGACAGCCCCGTGCTCGCCCCCGTTCGGAACAGCCTCAAGCAGGATGTCCCGATCTCGTGGATGCGCGTCCACCGCCTCCCCGATTACGTCTACTTCGACCACAGCATCCACGTCGCCAAGGGCGTCGGCTGCGTGAGCTGCCACGGCCGGGTCGACCGCATGCCCCTGCTCGCCCAGCAGCAGACGCTCTACATGGAGTGGTGCCTGGACTGCCACCGCCACCCGGAGCGCGAGGTCCGTCCGCGCGAGCAGATCTTCAACCTCGCGTGGACGCCGGACGCCGACTCGGGGGCCCGGCGGGTCCGCGAGCTCGGGGTCCGGAATCGAACCGATTGCGTGGATTGCCACCGATGAGTGTCTCGGGCGCACCCCTGGACCTGGAGGCGTTGCGGCGCCGCCTGAAGGCGGGCGGCCCGACGTTCTGGCGCAGCCTCGAAGAGATCGCGGAATCCCCCGAGTTTCTGGAGGCGCTGCGTCGCGAGTTCCCGCGCGAAGCGGCGCTGCGGAGCGAGGGGCTGGACCGGCGCGAGTTCGTCGCGCTGCTCGGCGCCTCGCTGGCGCTTGCGGGCCTCGCCGGCTGCACGCGCGAGCCCGCCGAGAAGATCGTCCCCTACGTCCGCCAGCCCGAAGGGCTCGTCCCCGGCAAGCCGCTCGTCTACGCGACCGCGATGCCCGACAAGGACGGCGCGTCGGGGCTGCTCGTCAAGACCGTCATGGGACGGCCCGTGAAGGTCGAAGGGAACCCGAAGCATCCGTCGAGTCTCGGCACGGCCGACTCGGTCGCACAGGCGTCGGTCCTCTCGCTCTACGACCCCGACCGCTCTCAGACGATCCTGCGCGAGGGCCGGCCGGCCACCTGGAGTTCCTTCCTGGCGGCGCTCTCCGAAGCCTCGTCCGCGCTCGGGCCGCGGCAGGGCGCGGGCTTCCGGATCCTCACCGAGTCCGTCCTGTCCCCGTCGCTGCACGATCGGCTGCGGAGGCTGCTGGAGCGCTGGCCGAACGCGCGCTGGCACCGCTACGAGCCGGTCTCCGGGCGGGCGCCCCGCGACGGCGCGCGCCTGATCTTCGGCCAGGACGTCGAGCCGCGCTACCGGCTCGCCAAGGCCGACGTCGTGCTGTCCCTCGACAGCGACCTCCTGAACTGCGGACCGGGGCACGAGCGCTACGCCCGCGCGTTTGCGGACCGGAGGAGGGAAGGGGGCGCTCGCGGAGGCATCAACCGCCTCTACGCGGTCGAATCGTCCCCGACGCTGACCGGCGCGGCCGCGGACCATCGCTGGACCATGCAGGCGGGACGGATTCCCCGGATCGCGCACGCGCTGGCCCGCGCCCTCGGAGTCGCGCTGCCCGGAGAGAAGGAGGCCGCTCCCTCGTGGGTCGACGTCGTGGCGCGCGACCTGGGCCGCCATCGGGGCCGCAGCCTGGTCGTCGCGGGACCGAGCCTGCCGCCCTCCGTCCACGCGCTGACCTGCGCGATGAACGACGCGCTGGGGAACAGCGGAACGACCGTGAGCTACGGCGCGCCCGCCGAGTTCGATCCTCCGGGACCGGACGGGTCGCTCGACGACTTGACCCGGGCGATGGCCGCGGGAGAGGTCCGAGCGCTGCTGATCCTCGGAGGCAATCCCGTCTACACGGCGCCCGCGGACGTCGACTTCGCCGCACTGCTCGGCCGCGTGGGTCTTCGGATCCACCTGAGCCTCCACGAAGACGAGACCTCGCGCCTCTGCCACTGGCACCTTCCGGAAGCCCACTTCCTGGAATCCTGGGGAGACGTCCGGGCCTACGACGGCACCGTCTCTCTGATTCAACCGACGATCGCCCCCCTCTACGGCGGACGCAGCGCGCTCGAAATCGTCGCCGCGGTATCCGGCGACCCCGGGCGCTCCTCGTACGAGTTGCTGCGGGAATTCTGGAAGACGCCGGAGCGCGCGACCGGGTTCGAGACCTTCTGGAGCATCTCGCTGCACGAAGGGTTCGTGGGCGGCACCGCGACGGGATCCACCCGCGTGCGTCCGAAGGCAGGCTGGGCGGAGTCGATCGAGCGCCCGGCGGCGCACGGCGACGGACTCGAGGCGATCTTCCGGCCCGACCCGACGGTCGGGGACGGCCGGCACGCGAACAACGCGTGGCTCCAGGAGCTACCCAAGCCGCTGACGCATCTGACCTGGGACAACGCGGCGCTCGTCAGCCCCGCGACCGCACAGCGTCTCAAGCTCGCCAACGGCGCGCGCGTGGAGCTCTCGCTGGGCCCGCGCTCCGTGGAGGCGCCCGTGTGGGTCCTTCCGGGGCATCCCGACGACGCCGTCACGCTCCCGCTGGGCTACGGCCGCACCCGGGCGGGGAGAGTAGGGAATCAGCGCGGCTTCAACGCCTACGCGCTCCGCAGCTCGGCGGCGCCGTGGTCCGCTCCGGGGCTGCGGCTCCGAACGCTCGGGGGAACGACCGCGCTCGCCTGCACGCAGCTCCACCACGACATGGAGGGCCGCGACCTGGTCCGACGCCTGCGCGTCAACGAACGCCGCAGCGAAGAGTCCCGTCCGGCGCCGTCGCTCTACCCGCCCGTGCCTTACCCGGGGCCCGCGTGGGGGATGGTCATCGACCTCGGCGCCTGCATCGGATGCAACGCCTGCGTCGTCGGCTGCCAGGCCGAGAACAACATCCCGGTCGTGGGCAAAGCCGAGGTGCTGCGGGGCCGCGAGATGCACTGGATCCGGGTGGACCGCTACTTCGAAGGAGATCCGGCGAATCCCGCCGTCCACCACCAGCCCGTCCCCTGCATGCACTGCGAGGCGGCGCCCTGCGAGCCGGTGTGTCCCGTGGCGGCCACCGTCCACTCGGGCGAGGGCCTCAACCAGATGGTCTACAACCGCTGCGTGGGCACCCGCTACTGCCAGAACAACTGCCCGTACAAGGTCCGCCGCTTCAACTTCTTCGACTACCCCGCGATGGCGCGGGCGGGCTCGTCGTCGCTCGTGCTCCTCAACAACCCGGATGTCACGGTCCGCGAGCGCGGGGTCATGGAGAAGTGCAGCTACTGCGTGCAGCGCATCGTGGGCGCGCGGATCGAGGCCGAGAAGGAAGGGCGGCCGATCCGGGACGGAGAGGTCGTCACCGCCTGCCAGGCCGCGTGCCCGAGCCAGGCCATCTCGTTCGGCGATCTGAACGACCGCCGCAGCCGGGTCGCGGGACTGAGGTCGAGCCCGCTGCACTACGGGCTCCTGGAGGAGCTGAACACGCGCCCGCGGACGACCTACCTGGCCCGGGTGACGAACCCCAACCCCGAACTCCACGAGGGATGAGCGGATGGCCGACGCGGAGATCCACGCCCAGGAGCCCGTGCTGCGGCCGGGCCACACGCTGGGCTCCATCACCGACAAGATCAGCGAGGTGGTGCTGAGCGGCCGCGCGCCCCGCTCCTGGACCGCGGCGTTCTCCGTCTCGTTCTTGTTGCTGGTCCTCCTCGTGGTCTCGGTGACGGTGCTCCTCATCGAGGGCGTCGGGATCTGGGGCATCAACCGCCCCGTCATGTGGGGCTTCGCGATCACCAATTTCGTCTGGTGGATCGGCATCGGCCACGCCGGGACGCTGATCTCGGCGATCCTGCTGCTCCTGCGACAGAGCTGGCGCACGTCGATCAACCGCTTCGCCGAGGCCATGACGCTCTTCGCGGTCGCGTCGGCGGGGCTCTTCCCGCTGCTCCACCTGGGCCGGCCCAAGTTCTTCTACTGGCTCTTCCCGTACCCGAGCGTCTTCGACGTCTGGCCGCAGTTCCGCAGCCCGCTCGTCTGGGACGTCTTCGCGGTCTCGACGTACGGCCTCGTCTCGCTCCTCTTCTGGTTCGTCGGGCTCATCCCCGACCTGGCGACGCTCCGCGACCGCGCCCGCAGCCGCGGCGCCCGCTGGTTCTACGGCGTCCTGGCGATGGGCTGGCGCGGCTCCGCGCGGCACTGGAAGCGCTACGAGACGGCCTACTTCCTCCTTGCCGGCCTGGCGACGGCCCTCGTGGTCTCCGTCCACACGGTCGTGAGTTTCGACTTCACCGTCGGCATCGTGCCGGGCTGGCACAGCACGATCTTCCCGCCCTATTTCGTCGCGGGCGCGATCTTCTCCGGCTTCGCGATGGTGATCACCCTCTCGATCCCGCTCCGCGCGCTCTACGGCCTCCACGACTTCATCACGATGCGTCACCTCGAGAACATGGCGAAGCTCCTGCTGGCGACCGGGATGATCGTCTCCTACGGCTACATGACCGAGATCTTCATGTCCTGGTACGGCGGCGACCGCGCCGAGCACGACGTCACGGTCGACCGCTTCAACGGCGCCTACGCGCCGGTGTACTGGATCCTGCTCCTCTGCAATGTCCTCGTGCCCCAGGTGCTCTGGTCCCGGCGGCTGAGGACCAACCTGATGGTCCTCTTCGCGGTGTCCGTGCTGGTGAACGTCGGGATGTGGTGCGAGCGCTTCGTCATCGTCGTCCAGAGCCTGCACCACGACTACCTCCCGTCGACCTGGCGGACCTACCTGCCGACGCGCTGGGACATCGCGACCTTCGCCGGGTCCCTGGGCCTTTTCTTTACGCTCTTCCTCCTGTTCCTGAGGTTCCTGCCGTCGATCTCGATGGCGGAGATGCGGCAGCTCCTCGAGGAGCGCGGCGACGTCGGGAAGGAGGGGCACGCGTGACCCCGATCTACGGCTACCTGGCCCAGTTCCGCAGCGCCCCGGAGCTCGTGGAGGCGGTACGCCGAACCCGCGCGCGCGGATACCGGCACCTGGACGCCTACTCGCCGTTCCCGGTCGAAGGGCTGGCGGAGGCGCTGGACTTCCGCGAGACCCGCGTGCCCGCCGCGGTGTTCGTGGGCGGGCTGCTGGGGGCCGCGGGAGGCTACCTGCTCCAGTTCGGCCTCAACGCCGTGGACTACCCGCTCAACGTCGGAGGCCGGCCGCTCAACAGCGTCCCGGCGTGGATCCCCATCATGTACGAGCTGACGATCCTGCTCGCGTCGCTCGCGGCGGTGCTCGGGATGCTCGCGCTGAACGGGTTGCCGATGCCGTACCACCCCGTGTTCAACGTCCCGGACTTCGCGCGAGCCAGTTCCGACCGGTTCTTCCTGTCCATCAGCGCCCGGGACCCGATGGCGCAGACCGACGATCCGCGAGGCTTCCTGGAATCGCTGCAGCCGGAAAGGACGTGGGTTGTTGACCGCTAAATCCGAACCCCGAACTCCGAACCAAGAACACCGACCAGAAGGGGTCCCCTCCTGCACCCTCCCCGGGGGAGGGCCGGGGTGGGGACGACTCTGGTTCCTGGTTCTGGGTTCGGTGTTCTTGGTTCCGGGTTGCGATCAAGTCATGGACCGCCAGGCCAAACTGAAGCCGCTCCAGGAGAGCCCCTTCTTCGGCGACGGGCGCGGATCGCGGGAGCCGGTCGCCGGAACCGTGCCGCAGGGCGGCCTCCGCATCGACGACCACCTGTACCGCGGCAAGGACGGTCCGGCCTTCGCGGAGACGTTCCCGTTCCCGATCGCGAGGAAGGACCTCGAGCGGGGCCGAGAACGCTACGACATCTTCTGCTCGCCGTGCCACGACCGCGCCGGCACGGGGAGAGGCATCGTCGTCCAGCGCGGGTATCGCGCGCCGTCGTCGCTGCACGTCGACCGGCTGAGGCAGGCGCCGCCCGGATATTTCTTCGACGTCATGACGCACGGCTTCGGGGCCATGCCCGATTACGCCTCGCAAGTTCCCCCGCGCGACCGCTGGGCCATCGCGGCCTACGTCCGCGCGCTGCAGCTGAGCCAGAACGCGTCCCGCGACGACCTCACGGCCGACGAGGTCCGGCGCCTCGAGGAGGACGCGCGATGAGCGAGCGACGTCTCACGCCGAGCGCCGCCGAGCTCGGCGCGTTCGCGGTCGGGGCCGTGGGGCTCCTGCTCTGCCTCGCCGGACCCGGGGCCGGGACCCGCGGCGGCTACGCGTCGTATCTCAGCGCCTACCTGTTCTGGACCGGCCTCTCGCTCGGCTGTCTCGCCGTCACGATGCTCCACCACCTGGTCGGGGGCGAATGGGGTCTGGTGACCCGGCGCCTGCTGCAGGCCGGCACCCGGACCCTCCCGCTCATGGCCTTGCTGTTCCTCCCGCTTCTCTTTGGCCTGTCCACGCTCTACCCCTGGGCGGCGTCCCCGGCGACGATCGCGTCCGAAGGCGCGAGGGCGTACCTGAGCCGTCCGTTCTTCCTGTTCCGAGCGGCGGCGTACTTCGCTTCGTGGATCGCGCTCGCCTTCTGGGTCCCGCGCTGGTCGTCGCGGCTCGAGGACGCGGACGATCCGCGCCTGGCCCAGCGGTTGAGGGTCCTCTGCGCCTGGGGCCTCGTCGTCTACGGTCTCACCACGTTCTACTCCGCCGTCGACTGGATCCTCTCGCTGGAGCCCGGGTGGACCTCCACGGTCTACGGGATGATCGTGATGGTGGGGCAGGGGCTTTCCGCGCTGGCCCTCGTGACGGCGGTCGCCGGCGCGCTCTCGTCCCGGCCTCCGCTCTCCGAGGCCCTGACGGCGCCCCGGCTGAACGACCTGGGGAACCTGCTGCTCACCTTCGTGATGCTCTGGGCGTACGTCGCGTTCTCCCAGTACCTGATCATCTGGTCGGGCGACCTGCCGCGCGAGACGTCCTGGGTGTTGAACCGGACGCGGCCCGGGTGGGACAAGGTCGCGCTGATCCTGATCTTCTTCCACTTCGCGGTCCCGTTCCTCCTGCTCCTGTTCCGGCGCGTGAAGCGGAGCCGCGCGGCGCTCGCGGCCGTCGCGGGCGGCCTCGTCGCGATCCACGCGCTGGACGTCTTCTGGAGGGTGAGGCCGTCCTCCGAGCCCGGCGCGCTCGCCTTTCACTGGCCGGACGCGACCGCCCCGCTCGCGCTCGGCGGCTTCTGGGTCGGCGCGTACCTCTTCCAGCTCCGGCGGCACCCGCCGCGCCCGCTTCCCCAGGTGCGACATGCATGAGAGGAAGGACCTGAACGTCCGGGCGGTCGCGTGGTTCGGGGCGGGGCTGCTCGTCGTCGCGGTCCTCGTCCACCTGGTGGTCGGGGCGCAACTCCTATCCTATGAGCGCGCGGCGAAGCGCGCCGACCCGCCACCGCATCCGCTGGCGAGTTCCCCCGAGCTGCCCCCGCCGCCGCGCCTCGACGTCGCGCCGCGGGCCGCGCTCGAGGCCCTGCGCCGCGAGGAGGATGCCCTGCTGGAGTCGTACCGCTGGATCGACCGCAGCCAGGGCCGGGCCAGGATTCCCATCTCCCGGGCCATGGAGCTCCTCGAGAAGCGGGGACTCCCGGTGCGGCCGGCTCATCCGACGGCGGATTAGGAGGACTCGACCATGAACGCCGCGGCGGTCGTCGCGCTCCTCTGGGCCCTGCAGAACGCGGGTCCGCCCCTGCAGGGCGTCGGCATCGACCAGAAACCCGGGAACGCCGTGCCCCTCGACGCGATCTTCCGCGACGAACGCGGAAGCCCGATCACGCTCCGCCAGGCCGCGGGCGGCAAGCCGATCGTGCTTGCTCCGGTCTACTACCGCTGCCCGCAGATCTGCACCATGGTCCTGAACGGCCTGCTCGTCGGCCTGAAGGGGCTCGGCCCGCGGGTCGGCGACGGCTTCGTCGTGGTGGCGTTCAGCTTCGATCCCCGGGAGGACGCGGCCCTCGCGGCGGCCAAGAAGGCCGCGTACCTGAAGCGCTACGACCGTCCCGGCGCGGAGCAGGACTGGCGCTTCCTGACGGGAGAGCGGGCCTCCATCGACTCCGTCTGTGCCGCCGTCGGATTCCGCTACGCCTACGACGCCGCGCGCGATCAGTACGCCCACGCGAGCGCGCTCATCGTCCTGACGCCCGACGGCCGGGTCTCGCGCTACTTCTTCGGCATCGAGTACCCGTCGCGCGACCTGCGCCTGGCGATCGCCGAGGCGGCGGAGGGGAAGTCCGGGTCGCTCGTCGACCCGCTGCTGCTGCTCTGCTACCAGTACGATCCCGCGACGGGGCGCTACGGGCTGGCCATCTTCCGGATCCTGCGCAGCCTCGGCGTCGTCACGACGGCGGGAATCGCGCTGGGGATCTGGCTCCTCGCGCGCCGTCACCGTCGTTCCGCGTCCATCCGGCTTTCTCCGCAGGGCTGACGCGATGGACTCGGACCTGCCGCTCTTCCCGCCCCAGGCTTCGACGCTCGCGCCGGACGTGGACGCGCTCTTCTTCTTCATCGCCACGGTGGTGGTGGTCTTCGCCGCCCTCGTCTTCACGCTGGTGATCGTGTTCGCGGTCCGCTACCGCCGGCGTTCCGCGGGCGCCAGCGGCGCCGCGGTGCAGCCGAACTACTGGCTCGAAGCCGCGTGGATCGGCATCCCACTGGCGCTCTGCCTGGTGATGTTCGCGTGGGGCGCCCGCCTCTACTTCCGGCAGGTGCGCCCGCCCGCCGACGTCCTCGACGTCTACGTGCTCGGCCGCCAGTGGATGTGGAAGCTGCAACACGGCGAGGGGCCGTCGGAGATCAACGAACTGCACGTCCCGGTCGGCCGGCCCGTGCGGCTGACGATGACCTCCCAGGACGTCATCCACAGCTTCTTCGTGCCGGCCTTCCGGCTCAAGATGGACGTCGTTCCGGGACGCTACGTGAACGCCTGGTTCCAGGGAACGCGGACGGGGCAGTACCACCTGTTCTGCGCGGAGTACTGCGGCACGAAGCATTCCGGCATGATCGGCCGCGTCATCGTCATGGAGCCGGCCGACTACGAGCGCTGGCTCGCCGGGGGGACCAGCGGGCCCGGGCTCGCGGCGGCCGGCGAGCGCCTCTTCCAGAGCCTCGGCTGCGCGACGTGCCACGCCGAGGGGCAGTCGCGCGGGCCCACCCTCGCCAACCTCTTCGGCCGGAGCATCACGCTGCGCGACGGGAGCACGGTGGTAGCGGATGAGGCCTACGTCCGGGAATCCATCCTGGACCCGGCCGCCAGGCTGGTCGCCGGGTTCGAACCCGTGATGCCTTCCTACCGGGCCCAGGTGAACGAAGAAGATCTGATTAAGCTGGTGGCCTACCTGAAGACCCTCACGGCGCCCCCCGAAACGAGGTCGGTGAAATGACGGACGCTGCCCACGCCCTCCGCCCGGACAACTACCTGAACGTCGACTACCGCCCGAGAAGCTGGCTGCTGACGACGGACCACAAGCGCATCGGGATCCTCTACCTGCTCTCGCTGACGTTCTTTTTCTTCGTCGGCGGCGCCTTCGCGGTCCTGATGCGGCTGGAGCTGCTCACCCCGCAGGGCGATCTGGTCCAGCCCGAAACCTACAACAAGCTCTTCACGATGCACGGCATCGTCATGGTCTTCTTCTTCCTGGTCCCGTCCATTCCCGCCGTGTTCGGGAACTTTCTCCTGCCCCTCATGATCGGCGCGCGGGACGTGGCGTTCCCCCGCCTGAACCTGGCGAGCTGGTACATCTTCATGCTGGGCGGCCTCTTCACGCTGGGCTCCGTCATCACCGGTGGCGTGGACACCGGCTGGACCTTCTACACGCCGCTCAGCTCGCTCTCCGGCACGCAGGTCACGACCGCCGCGACGGGCATTTTCATCATGGGGTTCTCATCGATCCTCACCGGGATCAACTTCATCGTCACGACGCACAAGATGCGGGCGCCCGGGCTGACCTGGATGCGCCTGCCGCTCTTCGTCTGGTCGCTCTATGCCACCGCGATCATCCTGGTCCTGGGGACGCCGGCCCTGACGATGGCCCTGACGCTCGTGGGGCTCGAACGGATCTTCGGGATCGGGATCTTCAACCCGGCCATGGGAGGGGACCCGCTCCTCTTCCAGCACCTCTTCTGGTTCTACTCGCACCCCGCGGTCTACGTCATGATCCTCCCCGGCATGGGCGTCGAGAGCGAGCTCATCACCTGCTTCGCGCGGCGGCGCCCCTTCGGGTACTCGTTCATCGCCGGCGCGAGCCTGGCGATCGCGGTGCTCGGCTTCCTGGTCTGGGGCCACCACATGTTCGTGAGCGGCCAATCGGCCTACGCGGGCATGATCTTCTCGCTCCTGTCCTTCCTGGTCGCGATCCCGTCGGGGGTCAAGGTCTTCGCGTGGGCCGGGACGCTGTTCCGCGGCGCCATCTCGTACGAAACGCCGATGCTCTACGCGTTCGGGTTCATCGGCCTCTTTACCATCGGGGGGCTGACGGGACTCTTTCTCGCCTCCATGGCCGTCGACGTGCACGTGCACGACACCTACTTCGTCGTCGCCCACTTCCACTACATCATGGTCGGCGGCATGGTCATGGCGTACCTCGGCGCGATGCACTTCTGGTGGCCGAAGATGACCGGCAGGCTCTACCCGGAGGGCTGGGCCCGCCTGAGCGCGCTCATCGTGTTCATCGGGTTCAATCTCACGTTCTTCCCGCAGTTCGTCCTGGGCTACCTCGGCATGCCGCGGCGCTACCACGCCTATCCCGCGGAGTTCCAGGTGCTGCACGTCCTGTCGAGCGCGGGGGCGTCGATCCTCGGCGTGGGCTACCTGCTCCCGCTGGTCTATTTCCTGTGGTCGCTCAAGTACGGGAAGCGCGCGGGCGCCAACCCCTGGAACGCCGCCGGCCTGGAGTGGCAGACCCCGTCGCCGCCTCCCCCGCACAACTTCACGGAGACGCCGGTCGTGACGGAAGAGCCCTACGGGTATCCGGTGGAACAGAGGGGATGACATGAGCGACACGCGCGCCGGCGTGGCCTTCCCGTTCGACGACCCGCTCCAGCAGCGGGAGGCGGCCACGCTCGGGATGTGGATCTTCCTGGCCGCCGAGCTCATTTTCTTCGGCGGCGCCTTCGTCTGCTACGCGGCGGCCGGGTACGTTCACGGCGCGGACTTCGCGAGGGCGTCCAACCGGACGACCCTCCCGCTGGGCGCGACCAACACCGCGGTTCTGCTGACGAGCTCCTGGACGATGGCGCTGGCGGTCCATTCGGCGCACGCGGGCCGCCGCCGGACGCTGCTGGGATTCCTGCTGCTCACCGCCGCGCTCGGGGCGCTCTTCCTGGCGCTCAAGGGGACGGAGTACGTCGAGGATTTCCACCAGGGCTTGCTCCCCGGCCGCGACTTCCGCGGGTCCGGCGTGGAGCGGCTGTTCTTCTCGTTCTACTTCGTGATGACCGGCATCCACGCGCTGCACCTCGTCATCGGCATCGCGCTGCTGCTCGCGCTGGCGGCGATCGCCTGGCGCGGACGGCGGCCGCTCCCGATGATGAATGTGTTCGAGAACTGCGGGCTTTACTGGCACTTCGTCGACATCGTGTGGATCTTCCTCTTCCCGCTCCTCTATCTGCGCGGACGGCACGTGTAGCATGAAGGCCACGACGATCTACTGGCGGGTCTACGTGGCGCTCCTGGCGCTGGCCGCGGCCACGACCGCCGTCGCCTTCGTCAACCTGGGCGTCCTGAGCGCGCCGCTGACGCTGCTCATCGCGGCGGCCAAGACGCTGCTGGTGATCCTGTACTTCATGCACGTCCGCTTCAGCTCCGCCATCACCCGCCTCTTCGCCGGCGTGGCGTTCGCGTTCCTCGCGATCCTGATCGCGCTCACCATGTCCGACGTCCTGACCCGCGGCTGGCTGCCGCCGAGCACTCCGCCGGTCCCGAAAAGCGCGCGGTCTCCATAACGCCCCCTGGAAGGGCGGCTCACAAGGGATGTCATGCCGACTCGGCTTTTCGAACCGCGCAAGGAAGTCCGGGTGGCGCCCCGGAAGGCGCCGGCGTCCTCCCGCGCCCGGCGCCTGCTCGACCGTCTGCTCGATACGTCGTCCGAGCTGCATCTCACGGCCTGCCGGCTCATCCTGGGCGGCATCATGGTCCCGCACGCCGCCCAGAAACTCCTGGGCTGGTTCGGCGGAGCGGGCTTCTCCGGCACGCTGCACGGATTCCGGGAACGCCTGGGCGTGCCCGCGGCCCTCGGCGTGCTGGTGATCCTGGCCGAGGCCTTCGGCTCCCTGTTCCTGATCCTGGGACTGCTGGGACGGGTCGGGGCCGCGTGCGTGATCGCCGTCATGATCGGCGCCATCGTCCTCGTCCACGCTCCCAACGGGTTCTTCATGAATTGGACCGGGAAGGGGCCCGGCGAAGGCTTCGAGTACCACCTGCTGGCGATCGGCCTGGCCCTCCCGATCCTGATCAAGGGAAGCGGGGCGCTCTCGGTCGACAACGGGCTGGTCCGGCGCCTGAGAAAGGACCACACGGACGCGGCGTGATTCACGCGAACGCCGTAACTTCCCCCGCCGCGAAGGGTCAGTTACCGGATTGAATCGACCGGGTTTAAGCGTCGTTGGAACCCCGCCGGCCGCCGCGAGCGTCGTCCCGTGAGTTTTCTTCGTTGTTGAATAGTCTTGAAGGACGCCCCACCATGGAATTCCGCTCCCAAGCCCTGCCGCCGTCCCAGCCGTCGCGCCGCTCGTCGGAACGCTTCGCCGGCGACGAGCTCAAGGCCTTCGAGCGCCTGCTTCAGCGGCGCCGGGCCTTGCTGCTCGGAAACGTCCGGAAGCTCGAGGACGAAGCCTGCCGCAAAGGGGCCGACGCCGCCGGGGACCTGTCGACGATGCCGCTGCATCCCGCCGACATGGCCACCGACACCCAGCAGCAGGACATGTCGCTGTATTTCATGGAGAACGAGAACGTCCAACTCCAGGACATCGAGGAGGCCCTGGAGCGGATCCACGAGAACCGCTTCGGGCTCTGCGAGGAGTGCGAGCACGAGATCGCGCTGGAGCGGCTGCGGGCGATCCCGTACGCGCCCCTCTGCGTGGACTGTCAGCGGCGCCAGGAGGAGGCCGCCTGAGGGAGCTCAGCCCGTGGACGACTTTGCCTTCGCGAGGCTGTTCTTCCACCCCTCCACGCCGCCTTCCAACGCCTTGACATTGGTAAACCCCCTGGCTTCGAACTCCTCCACCCGCCGGGCGGAAGTGGCTTCGTGCTCTCAGCCGCAGTAGAAGACGATCTCCTGATCCTTGGGAAGGGCGCCGAGGCGCTCGCTGAGCGCCCGGAGGCTGAGCGAGCCCCGGATCGCCATCCCGGCGCACTTCTCCTCGTCGTCGTACGCGCAGACCAGCAGGGCCGCAGGCCGGGCCTGCAGGCGGGACCAGAGCTCGACCGGAGAGATTCGACGGGCCGACATGGGATCCTCCGGAGCAATGAAGAGACGAGGCGGCAACGACCCTCTCTCCTTCAGAGATTCAAAGGTGCCGAGTGTTACGAAGCTGCAGGAAACGCCATAACGCAAACTTGCCTTTTGGCTCATAGGTGGCAGCGAGAGCTGGACCTGAACCGACCAAAGCGAAAGGCCGAGGGAAACCTTGAAACCGCGCCGAAACCGGTAAGCAGGAAACTGGCTCTCGCTCTTTTTCACAGGGACTGGGCCCGCCGGGAGCACCCTCAGGCGCGGCCTCGGATAGGATAGGGAAGACGCCATGGACATCTCCCGCGCCGTACCGAAGGAACACTCCGACACGAGGGACGGAGGGACCATCCTCTCCTCGACCCCGGGTCCCCGCGCAGGGCGGCGCGGCCGCTCCCCGAGGGGAACGTCGCTTTGGGACGAGCCCGTGCGCGACGCCCGGAAGAAGACCGACGCCGACGGGGAGGAAGAGGAAGGCGGAGAGCGCGAGGCGCGCGGCCCGTCGCGCGGCGGCGACCTCTTCCAGCTCTATCTCCACCAGATGACCGAGATCCGGCTCCTCCCGCGGGAGGAGGAACTCTGGCTCGCCAAGCAGATCGATCACCACCGGAAGCGGCTCCGGGCCAAGCTCTACGAGTCGCCGATCGCCCTGGCCGAGATCCTGCCGATCCTCGAAGGCCTCGAGGACGGGAGCCTCGTGCCGGCGCGCGTGGTCTCGCTGGACAACCCGCAGGAGTTCAAAGTGTTCGTCCCGCGGGCCATCGAGTCCGTCCGGCGGATCCTGCGCGACGGCGACCAGGGGAAGCAGGCGTTCCGGACCCGGCGGATCCGGGAGTGCACGCTCATTCTGGAACGCCTCGGCCTGGACCTGCGGAAGCTGATCCCGATGGTCCACCGCCTCGTGGACCTGTCGCGGCGCTACGACGAGCTGGAGCGGACGCTGCCCACGCTGCGGCGCTCCCCCCAGCGCGACGCCCTGAACCGCGAGTTCGAGGGCATCCGGCGCCGGACCCTGAAGACGCCCGAGGCGCTACGGCAGTGGGTGCGGGAGCTCAAGGTCCACCTCGCGCATTACCACCAGAGAAAGGGCATGCTCGTCAGCGCCAACCTCCGCCTGGTGGTGTCCGTCGCCAAGAAGTACGTCAACCGCGGCCTCTCGCTCCCGGACCTCGTCCAGGAAGGCAACACGGGCCTCATGCGGGCGGCCGACAAGTTCCAGTACACCCGCGGCTTCAAGTTCTCCACCTACGCGATCTGGTGGATCCAGCAGGCGATCCTGCGCGCGCTGGCGGACTTCTCGCGCACCATCCGTCTGCCGGCCCACGCGGTCGAGGACATCCAGCGCTACCACGCGGCCGTCAGCGCGCTTTCCCAGTCAACCGGCCACGCCCCGAGCGTGGAAGCCGCGGCCGAGGAGGCGGGCCTCTCGCACACGGCCGCCCGCTCCCTCATCAAGTTCGCGCGCCGTCCCGTGTCGCTGGACGAGCCGCTGGCGGACGGCGAGCAGGACTCGATTCGCGAGCTGGTCGGCGACACGCGCTCGCCGGCCCCCGGCGCCTCGACCTGGAAGGACACGGTCCGCGAGCGGCTCGACCGGCTGCTCGACACGCTGCACCCGCGCGAGCAGGAGATCCTCCGGATCCGCTACGGGATCGACGGCCGGACGCCCTGCACGCTGGAGCAGCTCGGGCGCAAGTTCCACCTGAGCCGCGAGCGCATCCGGCAGCTGGAGCGCCAGGCCATCCTGAAGCTCAAGCAGCGCGGCGACCTGGCGGCCTTGCGCGACGCGCTGGCCCGGCCCTCGTCGCCGCTCTCGCTCCACGCCCCGCGCCACATGAGCCTGAACTAGAGGCCGTGGGCAATAGGCATTAGGCAGTAGCCGGAAGACGCGCCCCGGCGCGCCCCTCAGGCTAAGGCCGATTGCCTATTGCCTATTACCTCCCGCGTCATAACACCCCGCATCCCCTCGGCTCAATCCATTCGTAGGGAAATTGAATCGAGGAAAGGATGGGTGTATGAAGCGGTTCGGCAGGTCCGTGTCCACGCTCGCGGCCGCGGGGATCCTGGCCCTGATCCTCCCCGCCTGTGGAGGCAACAACAAGAGCGACGCCCCCGCCACCGCCAGCGGCACGGCGTCCGTCACGACGCTCTTCTCCGAGGACTTCAGCAAGGCCTTTCCCGGGACCACCTGGTCGGCGCCCTTCAGCACCGGCAGCGGGACCAGCATCCAGGTCGACTCCGGCACCCTGGCCATGACGACCTCGGCCAGCCCCCGCTTCGTGGGGACCACGACCACCACGAGCTTCGCCAGCCGGCCCGCGACGTTTAACGTGCAGATCATGGCGACCGGCACGGGGGAGGGCAGCGGCGGCATCTCGATCGTCGACCCCACGGGCCTCTCCGTCGCGGCCGCCGAGTGGCACGCGGCGTCCCCGAGCGCGCTGACCTTCCGGATCCTCAGCACCATGAACACGGACCCCGTCGCCGCCCCGCTCGTGGGCTCCGGCTTCCACACGTTCACCTTCTCGGTGGACGCCGCGGGCAACGCCACGTGGAGCGTCGATTCGACGCCGGTGATGTCGCTCGGCGGCTTTCCCGCGGACATGATGCGCATGCAGCTCTACGACAACATCACGGCAGGCTCGTCGTTCGCGACCTTCCGCTTCGACAACGTGCTGATCACGTCGCCCTGACGACGCAACAGGCTTCAGGGGGCATCCGGCATGGAGCCCGCTCCGTGCGGGGTGCCCCCGGAGGACCCGCGGCCCTCACGGGCTTGCCAGATCAGCGACCAGCGGATGGCCATGACCCGGGTGATCTGGTCCAGGGTCGTCAGGCTCACCGGTTTGACGTAGAGGAAGTCCGCGCCCGCCTGGAGCGCGGTCTTGAAGTCTCTCGGGAACGCCACCATCTTCGCGAAGGCGGGTCGTCACTGGACCAGGGTACGGGGCGTTCGCACGTCGAAACAAGGACGACGGACAACCGTCAGGCGTGGACGCGCTGCTGCGCGGGGCCCTCGACCGACACGAGGTTGAAGGCCGAGTTGATCAGGGCGACGTGGGAGAAGGCCTGGGGGAAGTTGCCGAGCATCCGCCGGCTCTCGGGGTCGTACTCCTCGGACAGCAGGCCCACGTCGTTCCTCACCGCGAGCAGGCGCTCGAAGAGGCGGCAGGCGTCCTCGTGGCGCCCCAGCAGCTGGTAGTTGTCGACCATCCAGAACGAGCAGGGGAGGAACACGCCTTCGCCTTCGCCGATGCCGTCCACCGAGTGGGAGGTGCGCGGATCGTAGCGCATGGTGAAGCCATGGTGGGAGAGCCGCTGCTCGATCGCCTCGACGGTGCCGCGAACGCGCGGATCGTCGGGCGGCAGGAAGCCCACGAGCGGGATCTGGAGCAGGCTGGCGTCGAGCTCCTCCGAGCCGTAGAACTGCGTGAACGTGCCGCGCACCGGGTCGAAGCCCTGGCTCGAGACCTCCGCGTGGATCTCGCTCCGGATGGCTTTCCAGCGATCGATCGGGCCGGGCATCTTGAACTGCTCGACCTCCTTGATCGCCCGGTCCAGCGCGACCCACGCCATGATCTTCGAGTGGGTGAAGTGGCGCTTGGGCCCCCGCACCTCCCATATGCCGTGGTCGGGCTGCCGCCACTCCTTTTCGAGGAAGCGCATCAGCGCGTCCTGGAGCCGCCACGTGTCCTCGCTCGACTCCAGCCCGCTGCGCCGCGCGACGTGCATCGCGTCCATGACCTCGCCGTAGACGTCCAGCTGCAGCTGCCGCGCCGCCTCGTTGCCGATCCGCACGGGGGCGGAACGCTCGTACCCGGGCAGCCAGGGCAGCGTCTGCTCCGGCAGGCGCCGCTCGCCCGCGATGCCGTACATGATCTGGAGGTCGGAAGGGTCTCCCGCGGCCGCCCGCACGAGCCAGTCGCGCCAGGCCTTCGCCTCCTCGGTGAAGCCCGCGAGCTGCAGGGAGTAGAGGGTGAACGTCGCGTCCCGCAGCCAGCAATAGCGGTAATCCCAGTTGCGGGTGCCGCCGATCTGCTCCGGCAGCGAGGTCGTCGGCGCCGCGGCGATTCCGCCGGTGCGCGAGTACGTGAGGGCCTTCAGGGAGAGGAGCGAGCGGATCACCGCCTCGCGCCAGGGCCCGCGGTACGTGCAGCGGCTGGACCAGAGGCGCCAGTACGCCTCGGTCTGCTCGGCCTCCCGGTACGGGTCCGAGGCGTAGGGGCTGCAGGTAGGCGCGGGGTCCCAGGTCAGCGAGAAGGAGACGCGCTGTCCGGCGAAGATGGCGAATTCGGCGACGTTCGAAAGGCCCCGGCCGTCCGTGTTGAGGTCGGACGTGAGGGTCAGCCCGTCCGGGCCGGCGACCGCGTGAAGCGCTTTGCCGTGGTGGCGGATCCACGGCTGGATGGACCCGTAGTCGAAGCGGATGATGAGCTCCATCCTCATCGGGACCCGGCCCTCGACGCCCTCGACGATGCGGACCACCGTGGGCTGCGACTGGTGCACGGGCATGAAGTCGAGGAGGCGGACCACGCCCGAGTCGGTGCGGAACTCGGTTTCGAGGACGAGCGTCTCGGGGCGGTAGCGCCGACGCGTGGTCAGGACGGGCACGCCGGGGGCCAGGAGCCAGCGGCCGTGCCGGGCGTCCCCGAGGAGCGCGGCGAAGCAGGCCCCCGAATCGAAGCGGGGGAGGCAGAGCCAGTCGATCGAGCCGTTGAGGCCGACCAGGGCGGCCGTCTCGGTGTCCCCGATCAGCGCGTAGTCTTCAAGTCGAAGCGGCATCGGCGGCAGACGCTCCCGACCCGCGACCAGCGCCGTCGAACCCGAAGGACGCGCCGGGCCGTTCGTCATCCCTCACGACGTTCCATACGACGTTCGGGCGGCCCGGTTTCGCGCCGGCGCGGGGTTCAGTTCGAGGACCCGTGGACCTCTTTCAAAGGCTGGGCCTGCAGGACGCCCTCGGTGACGACCTGCCGCAGCGCGTCCGTGGTTTCCTTGAGGTGGTCGGCCTGTCCTTCCAGCTTGAACGCCGCCAGCGACTGACTCTCCCACAGCTGCGTCGCGATGGCGCGGATCAGCCGTTCCTGCTCCTCCAGGAGCCGCGCGCCGGCCTCGATGAGGGCGCTCGCCCGCATGGACTGGCCGAAGAGGAGCGTCGGAAGCGTGTACTGGTGGTTCGCCGCGCAGGCCAGCATCTCGTCGCTCCCCAGCACGGCCGACAGGCTTTCGCCGCACGCGGGACACGACAAGGACAATCCGGTCTGGATGTTCGACTCGGGGTCTTCCATGGAACTCCTCCGGCATCTCCCCACTGTAGGATTCGCCCCCGAAGGGGACGTTATGGAGGGATTGGTCCATAACACCGTGAACGCCCCCGCCCTCTAAGGCCAGTAGAGGACGGCCCAGCCTTCGTCCTCGAAGGAGAGACGCATGGCCACGACCAGGAGGAGTTCCCGTCGCCGCAGCAGCAGCGGCCGACGTCGCTCGCCGTCGACGCGCGCCGGGGAATACGTCCGCCAGGAGATCCACCATGCCCGCGAGGGGAAGCACCCGGTGAAGAACCGGAGGCAAGCCATCGCGATCGGCCTGTCGAAGGCACGGCGGAAAGGGATCAAGGTTCCCTCCAAGAAGAGGTCCTGAGGAGGGATTCGCCGCCGTCCGGCCATAACGGAAGCGCCCACGCCGCATCACAGGAAGGTAGGACTGTCTTGAGGCAGGAGTACCGTATGCGTCGTATTCTCGTCGCGCTGGACGGCTCCCCGGAGAGCGAACAGATCCTGGACGAAGTCGAACGCGTGGGCGGCGGTCAGGAGTCCATCGACCTCCTCCATGTGCTCCCGAAGATCGCCCAGGAAGTCCCCAACGCGGGCGTCAACGTCGAGGACGTGGCGCAGGAGTACCTGCGCAAGGTCGCCGCGCGCCTGCCGAAGCACCCGGTCCACACGTACATCTGGCGCGGCGAGCCCGAGGACGAGATCCCCAAGGCCGCGCGGACCCTGAACGCCGACCTCATCGCGATGACGACGCACGCCCGCAAGGGCCTTTCGCACCTGCTGCTGGGCAGCGTCGCCGAAGCCGTCGTGCGCAACTCCTCGACGCCGGTGCTGCTGGCGCGGCCGGACGTCCCGCGGCCCAGGAAGCCGCTCGAACGCATCCTCGTCCCGATCGACGGCTCGGCACCCTCGCGCGAAGTCTTCGGCAGCGTCCGGGATCTCGTGGGCGATAGCGGGACCGAGGTGATCCTGTTCCAGGTCGTGGTCCCCGTGCTGGTCGCGGACCCGGTCACCGGGTTCACCCCGATCGGGATCCCGCAGCCCCTGCCGGACCCGGCGCCGCGCCTGGAAGAGTTCGCCCGCCAGCTCGCGCGGAGCGGCCTCCGGACGCGGGCCGTGGTGGCCAGCGGTGACGCGGCCGCACAGATCCTCGACCACGCGCGCTCGCTGGACGCCGACCTGATCGCGATGGCGACCGCCGGCCGCAAGGGGTTCTCCCGCTTCGTCATCGGGAGCGTGGCCGAGAACGTCGTGCGGCACATGGACCGCCCCGTCCTGCTGCATCGGATCTCCCCAAAGACGGACGCGGGGAGCCAAATTCAGGAACTGCATGCCCAGGGCACAGACTGACCCGGGCCGAAGGGGGGATGGGCTCGGGATCGCGGCGTCAGTCGCCGCCGCCGAGGTCGAAGGACGAGGGGTCCCCGGAATCGGCAGGGGTGGGAGTGGCGCCGGACGGAGTCGAGGAATTTTCCGCGTCGCCGCCCGGCCGGACGGCCGGCTCCCACGGGAACGGATCGCCGGGAATCGCCGCCCGGCTCAGCGGCAGCGCGTCGCGCTTCACATCGTCGCCGTGGTCAATCATCGGAAAACCCCTGGTAACGGGCGCGGTGTCGACCAAGTCACACTTTCGATGAGCCAGAGAGCGTCGTGACGTTACCGGGGGGTCCCGCAAGTATTTGAGAAAGGACCCGTGATGGACGCTGATCCGAAAGGAGATGCCATCCGTCGATGGGGCTACCTCCAGGCCCGATACGACCCGCTGGGGCGCATTCCCCCGATCCCGCACCCGGGGCTCGACGATCCCGACCCCGCCCTGGAGCCGCTGAAACGCGCCTACATGGGCGGCCTCGCCGTGGAATTCATGCACCTGCCGTTTCCGGACTGCCGCCGCTGGATCGCGGAGCGGATGGAGGCGGCGCCGCCGGCCGCCGACGCCGGACGCCTTCTGGAGCAGCTGCTCCGGGCCGACCTCTTCGAGCAGGTCCTGCAGTCCCACTACGTCGGGACGAAGCGCTTTTCTCTGGAGGGCATGGCCGCGCTCATCCCGCTCCTGTCGGAAGCCCTCCGGGCGGCGGGGGAGCAGGGGGCCGAGCAGGCGATCCTGGGCATGGCCCACCGCGGGCGCCTCAACGTCATGGTCCACATCCTCGGCAAGGCCCCGCGCGAGATCTTCGCCCGCTTCGAGGACATCGATCCCGAGACCGTCATGGGCAGCGGAGACGTCAAGTATCACCTCGGGGCGACCGGCGCGCTGGAGCCCGCCCCGGGCCGCTCGATCCGCATCGAGCTGGTCGCCAACCCCAGCCACCTCGAGGCCGTCGACCCCGTCGTCCAGGGCTTCGCCCGGGCGCGGCAGGATCGCCTCGGCAGCGACGGCCGGCGCCGGGTCCTCCCCATCCTGCTGCACGGAGACGCCGCGATTGCCGGCCAGGGCGTCGCCGCCGAGACGCTGAACCAATCCTCGCTCTTGGGATACTCGGTCGGGGGAACGCTGCACGTCGTCCTGAACAACCTGATCGGCTTCACCACGACGCCGCGCTCCCTCTACTCGTCGCCGCTGGCCACGGACATCGTCCATCGCCTTCCGGTGCCGATCTTCCACGTGAGCGCCGAAGATCCCCTGCAGGTGCTCCGCGCGGCGCGCCTCGCGGCCGAGTACCGTTACGCGTTCGGCAGCGACGTGGTCATCGACCTGGTGGGCTACCGCCGCCACGGCCACAGCGAGGTCGACGACCCCACGACGACGCAGCCGATCCTGTACCGGAAGATCGCCGCACGTGCGCCGGTCTGGAAGACGCTGGCCCGCTCCCTCGGGATCTCCGACGCCGAGCTCGACGCGAAAGCGGCCCCTCTTCGCGAGGCACTGGAGGACGAGCTGCGCGCCGCGCGCCGGCAGGACGACGTGCCGCCGCTCCAGCAGCCGGCGCCGCAGTGGGCGGAGTTCAAAGGCGGCCCCTACGACCCGGGCGAGGAGGTCTTCACCTCGCTGAGCCCGGAGATGCTGAACGAGCTGGGCCGTAAGATTTCGGCCGCGCCGCCGGACTTCCACCTCCACCCGAAGGTCGCGCAGGGGCTGGCGCTGCGGCGCGAAATGGCCCAGGGGAAGCGCCCCGTGGACTGGGGCATGGCGGAAGCGCTGGCCATCGGCTCCCTCCTGAAGGAGGGCATTGGGGTCCGCCTCTCCGGACAGGACACGCGGCGGGGCACGTTCAACCACCGCCACGCCGTGCTGATCGACGTGGAGACCGAGAAAGAGGTCCTGCCTCTGAACCGCCTGGGTCCGGAGCAGCGCGAGTTCCTCGAGTGCATCGACTCGCCGCTCTCGGAGGCGGCGCCGCTGGGCTTCGAGTACGGCTATGCGAGCGACTTTCCGGAGCGCCTCGTCCTCTGGGAGGCGCAGTTCGGCGACTTCGCCAACGGGGCGCAGGTCCTCGTCGACCAGTTCCTCAGCGCGGCCGAGGACAAGTGGGGGCACCTCTCGGGCCTGACCCTGCTGCTCCCGCACGGCTTCGAAGGCCAGGGTCCCGAGCACTCCCACGCGCGCCCGGAACGCTTCCTCCAGCTGGCGGCCAGCGACGTCTTCCAGGTCTGCCAGCCGTCCAGCGCGGCCCAGTACTTCCACCTGCTGCGGCGTCAGGTGCTGCGGCGCTGGCGCAAGCCGCTCGTCGTGCTCACGCCCAAGTCGCTGCTGCGCCACCCCGCGGCGGCCTCGCCCCTGGAGGCCTTCACGCAGGGCGAGTTCGAGCGCGTCCGCATCCTGGAAGGGGGCGCCGAGGCCGACCGCCTTCTGCTCTGCTCCGGAAAGATCGCCCTCGAGCTCCGCCGCGAGCTGCAGCAGCGGCGGGATGCGGCGACGGCGCTCGTCAGCCTCGAGGAGCTCACCCCGTTCCCGAAGGAGGAGCTGGCGGCCGCGATCGGGAGCTTCCCGCGGATCGGTGAGATCCTCTGGGTGCAGGAAGAGCCCGCGAACATGGGCGCGCTCGCGCACGTCGTTCCGCGGATCGAGGCCCTAAGCGGCGTCCCTGTCCGCTCGATCAGCCGCGCGCCGAGCGGCAGCCCGGCCACCGGGTCGGCGACGCTGCACGAGCGGGAGCAGAAGGAATTGCTGGAGCGCTCGCTGAGCCGCCTCGAGCCCGCTCACTCCGAGCCCTTGGGGATGGACACGTAGACGCTGCCTTCGGGGCGACGCACGCGGAGCAGCACGGGATCCGGGCTGCGGGCCACCGCCTCGCGGAAGTCGTCGGCTTTCCGGATGGCCTTGCCGCGCACTTCCACGATCACGTCGCCGCGACGGAGCCCCGCGAACGTGGCCGCCGCCGGCAGTGTTGTCACCAGCACGCCGCCATCCTCGTCGGAGAAGCCGGCGCGCTGCAGCAGGTCCCGGGAGACCGCCGCCACGGTGATGCCGCCCCGGCCGAACGGCTCGTCGCCCTTCGCGTCCTCCTCGGCGGGCACGGCCGCCGACGGATCCTGGAGCTCCTGGAGCCGCACGACGACCTGGAGGACCTTGTGGTCGCGCCACACGTCGAGGCGGACCTTCGCCCCGCCGCCCCGCATGGCCGCGCGGTGGCGCAGCGCGGAGGTCGACTCCACCGCCTCCCCGTCGAGCTTCAGGAGGACGTCGCCCCGGCGAAGGCCCGCTTCGCGCGCGGCGCCCTTCTCGGGGACTTCGGTGATGATCACGCCCGGCTCCGGCGCCGAAAAGGCTCGCGCCAGGGACGGCGTGAGATCCTGCACGACGACGCCGAGCTGGCCGCGGCTGACGCGGCCCTCCCGGAGCAGACGCTCCAGGATCTCGCCCACCATGCGGCTGGGGATCGCGAAGCCGATCCCCTGGAAGCCTCCGCTGCGGGTCGCGATCGCGGTGTTGATCCCGATCACCTCGCCTTTGAGGTTCAGCAACGGGCCGCCCGAATTTCCGGGATTGACGGCGGCGTCGGTCTGCAGGAAATCTTCGTCGTCGACGATCCCCACGTTCGCGCGGCCCTTGGCGGTCAGGATCCCGCAGCTGACGGTCTGCCCGATCCCGAACGAATTCCCGATGGCGAGCACCGTCTCGCCGACGCGGACCCGGCTGGAATCCCCGAAGGGGATCGTCGGCAGTCCCTCCGCGTCGATCCGCAGCACCGCGATGTCCGTCTGCGGGTCGCGGCCGATGACGCGGGCCCGGAATTCGCGCCGGTCGGCGAGGACCACGCGGAGCTCGGCGCCGGCGTCGACGACGTGGTGGTTCGTGACGACGATGCCGTCGGAGCGAGCGATGACGCCGGACCCCAGGCCCAGCTCGTTCTTGGATGAGACGCCGAAGAGGCCCAGCGGGTCGGCCGTGGACGAGGATGCCGTCGAGCTGCGAGAGGTGAAGATGCTCACCACCGCCGGGGTGACCCGCTCGACGACGTCGGGAATCGTCGTTCCCGGCGCGGGGGCGCGGGGGGGCGGGGCGGGCTCCCGGGCGTCGGGCGGGGCCGGCGGCGGCCGCCGGGTTCCTACCGCGACCGCGGCCAGGGCGCAGAGCAGCATCACGAGCACGCGGGCGGGGGCGGCGACATTCATGGGCGGCCTCGGGGGCGTCTATCCCGGTAGAGTCCGCGGCCGAGGGGGAAGTTACGCCCCGGGCATAACTCCCGCCGCCGCCCCGGTTCTACTTAGTGGAGAGAGTGGTGGGGGGGAGGGTTTCATTACAAGGCAGCCGGCGCCGTTCATGCCGAAGACGATGCTCGAACGAGTCCTGATCCCGATGGACGAGTCGGGCCAGGCGGAGTCGATTCTTCCGTTGCTCGAACCGCTCCTCCGCTGCAGCGGCTCCGAGGTCTTCTTCGTCCGCGCGCTTCCTCCTCGGACGACGCCCGCCGGCGATGCGGACGATTCCCTGCAGGACATCGCCGACCGCTTCCAACGCACCGGAATGGTCGCTCACGCGCTCGCGAGCGTCGGCGCGCCGCACCACGTGATCGAGAGCCTGGCCTGCGACGAGGAGATCACCCTGATCGTCATGCCCATCCTCGGGGATGCGGCGCCCGGGCCGTTGATGGAACACCTGCTGCGCGACGGCACCCGGCCCCTCGTGGCGCTGCGCCCCGCCCCGGATGACGCGCGCGGCCGCCCGCGCCTTGCGCACCGCCGGAGCCTCCTGGTGCCCCTGGACGGGAGCGAGGCGTCCCGCCGCAGCCTTCCCCTGGCGCTGGAGCTGGCCGCCGCCCTCGAGGCGCGCGTGATCCTCCTGCGCGTGCTGGAGCAGTCGTCCGAGCGGATCGAGGCGGTCCAGGATCTGCGCGCCATCGCCGAGCGCCTCAACCGCCAGGGCTTCGCCGCCGAGATCTGGATCGAGAGCGGGGACCCGGCCGAACGAATCCTGCACGCCTGTCTCGACCCCGACATCCAGCTGGTCGCGATGACGACCCAGGGCCGCTCCTCGGAGGGCCTCCTGGGCCGCGTCACCCGGCAGATCCTGAACCGCGCGCCGGTGCCGGTGCTGGCCGTGCACGTCCGCGGCTGACGCAAGGACTCCCCATGGACCTCGAGAAGATTCCGCCGGAGCAGCCCGGCCTCCCGTTCCTGGAACGCCAGGACGAGGCGGGCGTCGCCGAGCGGTTTGCGGCGTACCTCCAGGAGCTGCGGCGCTGCGACCAGTGCCGGCTGCGGAGCGGGGCGAGGCGACTGGTCCCCGGCGAGGGGGCTCCGGGGGCGTCGCTGATGCTCGTGGGGGAAGCGCCGGGGGTCGAGGAAGACCGGCTGGGACGGCCCTTCGTTGGCCCCTCGGGCCGCCTCTTCGAACGGTCCCTCTCGAAGATCGGCGTGTCGCGCGGCCAGGTCTTCGTCACGAACGTCATCAAGTACCGCACCCCCGAGAACCGGCTGCCCCGCGTGTCGGAGCAGCGCGCCTGCATGGGACACCTTCGGCGCGAGCTCGACCTGCTCCGCCCCAAGGTCGTCGCCCTGCTCGGGGCCATCGCGGCCCGAGCGCTCCTCGGAGACCAGGTGCGCCTGAAGGACGTCCGCGGAACCCGCATCGAGGTCCACAACACGATCGTCTACCCCATGTACCACCCCGCATTCGCGCTGCGGAACCTGGACCGGGATCCGCAGATCCTGGAAATCTTCGGGGCGGACCTGCGCCGCGCCTGCCGCGAGGCGGGCCTGCCCTAGAGCGGCCGTTCTGGAATTCCCATAACAATCCGCGCGACCTGCGGTCGTTCCTGGAGTGGGCTTGATGGGCAGGCGAACGGGAGGCGTCCTCCTGGCGCTGCTCCTCGTCGCCGGGTGCGGAGACCCGGACGCGGGCAGCGATGGCCACGGTCTCTATCCCGCGAACGCGCAGTCCGGCCTCGATCCCTTCGACGACAGCATCCTGACGACCTACAGCCTCTCGATGGATCCCGCGGATTGGGACGCGATGGTCGCCACTCCGAATGACAACACCTGGCGCCGGGCGACCCTCGAGTGGCGAGGAGAGACCTGGCACGACATCGCCGTGCGGCCGAGCGGCCAGCGGGCCCGCGTCCCCGGCAACCCCAAGCCGTCCTTCCGGATCAAATTCAACTACTACGTCCCGCACCGGACCTTCCACGATCGCTTCCTGACGGGCGTCAAGATGGTGAGCGACACCAACGACCCGTCGATGCTCCGGCGCCGCCTCCAGGATGAGATCTACCGGGCGTCCGGACTTCCGGCCTCCCGCTGCGTCCACGCGCGCGTCACCGTCAACGGGGCCTACAAGGGCGTCTACGGCGTCGAGGAGCGAGTGAAGCGCTCCTTCATCCAGAAGCACTTCGGGTCGACCGTCATCAACCAGCTCTACGACTACATGATGAACGTGACCACCGACGTCACCTGGAGCGGGCCGGACCCCGCCCTCTACGTCCCCACGTTGTTCCACCCCAAGCTCAGCAAGCTGGATCCCGCCAACCCCGAGCTGAAAGTCGCCAACCCCGAAAGCGTCCGCGATTTCGTGGACGTCGTGAACAACGCCCCGTGGTCGGTCGCGGCCGCGTCCGTGGACGTCGACATGTTCTGCCGCTTCATGGCCGCCGAGGTTGTCACAGGAGAGACCGACGGGTACGTCGCGTACTTTACGGACCGGCCGGGCCTCCGTTCCTCGAACTTCCGGATCTACTTGAATCCCAACACGGGCAAGTGGATCGTGCTGGCCTGGGACCGCGAGGGAGGGTTCGGATCGCTTCGCGACTCGATCGTGACGGGCTTCGATCAGCGGATCCTGACCCGCCGGCTGATCCTCGAGGACGCCGCGACGCTGGACAACTACAAGGCGATCCTTCGCCAGCTGCTCGACGGGCCGGCCTCCGTCGAGTCGATGGACGCCCGGATCGAGTTTCTGAAGAGCCAGCTGCAGGAGGCCGTCGCGGAAGACCCGTACAAGGTCGCGGGAACAATGGAGGCCTGGCAGGGCCACCTCTGGACGATCCAATACTTCTGCCGGCAGTACAACGAGATGATCCGGTCCCAGCTCCCGTAGGTCGCCGGTAACATCCGCCGTCCCCCAAGGCTCAGCCCCTTGGAGGGGCGCTCGGACCCGCCGTTTCTTCGGCGGCCCGCTCCGGCCGCCCCGTCATGCAACGAGGTGGCCGATGACACATTCTCTCCACACCGCGCCCTGGTTCCTGGTCCTGGCGCTTTCGGGGGCCGCCCTCGCGGACGAGGTGCAGCTCAAGAACGGCCAAAAATTGGAAGGCACCGTCCTGGAGGACGGAAACAAGGTCATTGTCGACGTGGGATCGGGCACCGTGACCATCGACCGTTCCGAGGTGAAAGCGATCCGTCGCCCCGACGATCAGATCCAGGAGTACGATCGCCGCCTGCAGGCCGTCCGGCTGGACGACGCCAACGGCTTGTACCAGCTGTACCTCTGGACCCGGCAACAGCCCGGCATGAAGACGCGCGCGGACAGCCTGCTGAAGAAGGCGCTGGACGCCGACCCGAACTTCGAGCCGGCGCACCGGGCGATGGGAAAGGTGAACTACAAGGGCGCCTGGCTGACCCAGGACGAGTACAAGGCGGCGCTCGGACTAGTTCGCTATCAGGGGGAATGGGTCAGCGCCGACGCCGCCGAGCGGCTCAAGCGGATCGACCAGGACCTCGCGCTGGCGGCGGGGAAGCAGGCGGCCGAGGACGAGCGCCAACGGGAAGCGCTGACCGTGGAGCGTGAAAAGATCGCGCAGCGCCAGCGCTATGTCGACATGGTCAGCACGGGGGGGCTCCCGTGGTACAACATCTCCAGTGCGCTGGGATATCCGGCCCCGTGGACGATGCGCTACTGGGGCCCCGCGCAGCCGCAACCGCACCAACCCAGCGCCGACTGACAGGAAACAGGAATCGGGAAGCAGGAAACAGAAGAACCGTACCCCTCCCCATCCCTCCCCTGCGGGGAGGGCGCCCCCCTCGGGGGGAAGGGGGGACGGCTTCTTCTGCTTCCTGTTGGCCGTTAAAAGATGTAAGTAACCCCGAGCAGGTACTCGTTCCTCCGCCAGTCCGAGTCGTCGTCCGCAAGATCGACTTTGGCGGGCTGGTCGGAGAGGACGGACCAGTGGGCATAGGCGAACTCCAGCGTCAAGTTGGGCAGTGCCCGCCAGGCGATTTTCGTTTCGATCCGGGAGCGGCGGTCGTTCCGGCCGGCGTGGGAGGGATCGAAGGACGGATCATTATTCGTCGTATAGCTCCGCCACTCGTAGCGGTAGTTCGCCTCCAGCTCCAGCTCCGCGAGGATCCGGCTGTGGATCCCGAACGCCACGCCGTTCTGGATGTACGAAGTGTCGGGCTGCACCCCGGTGGCGAAGGCGTCGTTCCAGACGAACTCGTACTGCACGTACGGCTGGACCAGGTCCCAGAGCGTCAGCGTCGCCCGCGGCGCCACGAAGGGCGCGATGGACGAGCGGTAGAGGAACGGCGCGTCGTAGTCCCGGATCTCGACGCCGACCTTCGGACGCAGCGTCACCGTCTTCTCGATGGGGAACTTCATCGACGCTTCCAGCAGGTGGTCGTCGTAGAACGCGGACTCGTAAATACCGGTGTCGAGGTTGCGATACTCGCGGCGGTAGACGTTCGGCTCGTAGGTGTACTCCACGTTGAAGTGCTTCCCCTTGAGGAAGGCGTTCAACGCGCCGTTGCTGGCGAATGAATTGACCTGGAAGAAGTGGCCCGTCAGGCGCAGTCCCGCCGTCGAGGCCTCGCCGAACACGTGCAGGGCCAGGTCGGCCTCGGCCCAGGGCGAGTAGATCCAGTCCTGCGGCTGGCTGATGCGGAACTTCTGGGGCTTCGTCCCGTCCTTCAGCTGCTCCAGGTCCCGCTTGTCGAGGCGGATGATGTTGTCGTTATACTCCATCATCAGCCCGACCCGGAAGTCGACCTGGTAGTCCTCCTTCTTCGGCTTCTTGACCTTGAGGTCCTCGGGGGCGGGCCGCGCCGCGCCCGGGAGCTCCCCTTCCTGCTCCTGCTTTTTCTTGTGCTTCTTCTTTTTGACTGGTTCCGCGGCCGGCACCGGGTCCGACGCCGCCAGCGCCGGCTTCGGGTCCTGGACCACCGAAGGCTCGGGGTCCTGCATCGCCAGGGCGGCCAGAACGAGCAGAGTCATCACGTCATTTCTCCCTAAGCAGCCTGGCCGGGCGGACGGCCCGCCTCGGCGTGAAGTTTCGCGTAGAGTCCCCCGAGGGCGAGCAGCTGCGCGCTGCTGCCGCACTCGACGATGCTCCCCCCGTCGAGCACGAGGACGCGGTCGACGAAGCGCGTGCAGCGGGGCCGGTGCGACACGAGGATCGTGGTCTTTCCCCGGGACGCGCGTTCCAGGGACTGGAGGACCGCCTCCTCGGAGGCCGCGTCGAGCCCCGTCGTCGGCTCGTCCAGCAGGAGGATCGGCGCGTCCCTCAGGATGGCCCTCGCGACGGCCAGCCGCTGTCGCTGCCCGCCCGAGAGGGTGATGCCGCGCTCCGCCAGCACGCAGCGGTATCCGTCCGGGAGCTTTCGGATGAACTCGTCCGCGTCGGCGAGGACGCACGCGCGCACGACGTCCTTCGTCGACGCGCCCGGGCAGCCGAACGCGACGTTTTCCTCGACGCTGCCGCTGAAGAGCAGCGCGTCCTGGAGGACGAGGCTGATCTGGTCGCGGAGGGAGCGCAGGCGGTATTCGCGGACGTCGCGGCCGTCGACCAGGATCGTTCCCGCGTCCGGATCGTAGAGGCGGGCGATCAAGCCGAGCAGGGTGCTCTTGCCCGCGCCGCTCGGGCCCACGAGCGCCACTTTCTCCCCCGGGAGGATGCGGACGTTGATCCGGGACAGGGCGGGCCGGTCGGGGTCGTAGCGGAAGCTGACGTCGCGGAACTCGACGCCGCCCGCGAATGTCGGGGCCCCGACGGCGCCGGCGCGGTCGACCACCTCGGGCCGCGCGTCCAGCAGGTCCCGAATCCGCTCCGACGAGGCCCGCGCCTTCGCCAGGACCACCGAGATCTTGGAGAGCGACTTCATGGGGGTGTAGAGCTTGTTCAGGTAGGCGAGGAACACCACGAGGTCGCCCACCGAGGCGGCGCCGGCCCAGACCTGCGCGGCTCCGACCGCCATCACGAGCGCGAGGCCCGCCGCTTCGAGGAGGTCGACGGCGGGCGCGAGGCGCGCCTGCTGCTCGACGCCCTGCTGATAGGCCTCGAGGCAGCGGCGGTTCTGGTCCTGGAAGCGCTCCTGCTGCCGCCGCTCCTGGGTGAGGGCCTGCACGAGCCGCATCGACGCCAGCGTCTCCTGCGCCACCGAGGCCAGGAGGCCGGCGCTCGCGCGGGCCTCCCGCGCTGTCCGTCTCACGCGGGCCCGGACCCGGGAGGCCGCCCACGCCAGGAGCGGCGCCACCCAGAGGGACACCAGCGCGAAGCGCCAGTTCATGAAAAGCATCACCGTGAAGAGGGCCGCGCCCTGGAAGAGGTTCTTCAGGGCCTCCACGCCGGTATCGGTGACGGCCTCCTGCACGGTCGAGACGTCCGAGGTGAGGCGCGTCACCAGATCCCCGCTGTGCTGCTTGTCGTGGAAGCGAAGCGAGAGCCGCTGGAGGTGCCCGAAGAGGCGGCCGCGCAGGTCGTGGGCGAAGGTGCGACCGACGCGCCCGAGGATTCTCTTGGACGCATAGGTCGCCGCCCCCGTGGCGACGGCGATCAGGAGGGTCGCCAGGCAGCAGAAGGCCAGCAGGTCCCAGCGCCCCGGGGCCCGCGCGTCCAGCCAGGCGTCCAGCAGCGGCAGGTGGCCCGATTTCGGCTCGCGGGGGAGGACGCGGTCGATGAGGATCTTCAGGGGCCAGGGCTTGCAGAGGTTGAGCGCGGAGTCCAGGAGCAGCGCCGCGAGGCCCCAGGCCAGGGCCCGCCGATAGGGCCGCACGAGGGCCAGCATCGGGAACGCCCCCCGAGCCTGCCGCTCCACCAGGGCGCCCCGGACGTCGTCCGTGTCTACGCGCACTGCTCTAACAGGAGAGCCCCGCGGGGGCGTTTCATTACGGCAGGCACCACGGGGGGGAAAGATCCTCTTTCCCCCTTGCATCGAAGCCGGGGGAATGGCACACTTGCGCTTTCATGATTTTTGGAGTACCTGATGCGCCGTAGGAAAGTGCCGGCTTCGTGGTTCCGACGCATGACCCAGCCGATCCGCGAGTTCCTCCGCGTCGACATCAGCATGACCGAGCAGGCCCTCCGCCGCGCCCACCCCTCGGCGCAGCGGCTGCTCTGCGCCCCGTCGCACTTCCTGCTCTGGCTCCTCGACGAGCTGGAACGAAGCGCCGCGGACCTGCGGAGCCTCATGACCCTCCGGCGCCCCGGCTCGCGCTCCGAGCCCCTCGAGTAGCCCTCCCGAATCACGAATCACGAATCACGGGAAGAGGGTCTTCCCCCACCCTCGCCCTCCCCCGGGGGGAGGGAGGGGAGGGGGAAA